>Ga0207890_1000416_pt1 | contig 12861 bp, 10 predicted proteins | sample LinPmetageLP48_FD_184059 | JGI IMG/M metagenome (GOLD analysis project Ga0207890, IMG submission 184059) | Marine viral communities from the Pacific Ocean - LP-48 (SPAdes) | ecosystem: Environmental > Aquatic > Marine > Oceanic | place: Pacific Ocean | collected 2011-06-13
ATCAAATCCTTGTTGATCACACGACACCTGAGACATTGAATACCGCCGTCAAACATTTTCGCCAACAATGTCTTTATGCAGTTGAAATGCTGGGTATCTGGGTTGCAGCCGAAGAACTTGAACCTGAATTGATTCGGATGGATCGGCGATTGATCGATATTGACTCTGCCTTTATTGGTCTGCAACGTGAACTACGCCTGTTTACACAAACGGAATTCGACCGTATTCAGGAACCTGAACTTCCGGCCTATGATCCCGAACATATATGGGTAATGCTGGATCAATGTCGCGAACAGGTCTCACGCTTGAGACGCAAAGGCGCCGGGGCAGCAGGATCTTCAGTCTCGGTGGCACATTTGCTAGAACGTCTTGAACAGACGCTGGGGCGTATTGAACAAATTATGTCCATTTTAACCACCACAGAAACAATAGAAGTAGAACGTAAAAGTCTGGCGCTCTGGCAATCATTGATTGTTTCGGCCATTGACAAGAACAGCCTCTACGCCTTGATGCGCAACAGTCTTGCCATGCTCTCCCGCAGTATTACTGAGAACAAAAGTGATCATGGCGAACATTACATCAGCCGTGGTAAAAGCTCCTTTTATGCGCTTTTCCGATCAGCGGCCGGTGCGGGTTTTATTATTGCGTTAATGGCTTTGTTAAAAATCAGTATCGTGAACATGGGCTTCAGTCCATTAAAAGAAACAGTGCTCACCAGCCTGAACTATGGTCTCGGGTTTGTCCTTATCCATCTGTTACATTTCACCATTGCCACCAAACAACCTGCCATGACAGCAGCCAGTTTTGCCAGTGAAGTTGAACAAGGTGAAAATGGACGGGCTGCTCATCGCAAATTAGCCAGCTTATTGATTGACGTAAATCGTTCTCAGTGGGCAGCCGTTTGGGGCAATCTTTCAACAGCCATTTTGCTGGCGGCAGTGATTGCATTCAGTTTCTTTATGTTCACCGATAGTCCTTTACTAGATGCCTCGACTGTCAGTTACCAGCTGCATGCGATTGCCCCCTTCGAGGGTCTCGCCCTGTTTTATGCTGCAATTGCAGGTTTGTGGTTGTTTTGCTCAGGGATTATTGCCGGATATTTTGATAATCGAGCGGATTACCTCGAGTTAGAAATGCGCCTTCAGCAACATCGATTATTACAATGGTTAAAAGAACAACGCCGGGATAAATTCGCAAAGTATATGCACGACAATTACGGCTCGCTAGCTGGTAATTTCTTTTTTGGGGTATTGCTGGGGACGACGGGCTATATAGGCTATTTGCTGGACTTGCCACTGGATATACGTCATGTGGCTTTTTCATCTGCCAATTTAGGCTACAGCGCTTTGAGCACCCAGATGGGCTTAGTGGAATTTTTAATCCATTTGTTTTACGTATTATTGATAGGTTTTGTTAATCTCTGGGTCAGCTTTTCACTCGCCTTAATGGTCGCATTACGATCCCGCGGCACACAAATAAGTCGTTTTCCAGTCTTGCTAAGCAGCCTATGGGAACAGATTAAGGAAAAACCGCTGCGTTTATTTTTTCCGGTCACCTCGGTTCAACAAGCATTAAAAGAAGATAAGAAAAATAAGTCCTGAACTCTTTGCAAATTCAAATCTGCTGTACCTGAAATTCATCGGGATATTCAAGATCCTTAAATGGTCGTCCGAGCTAAATCGTTACCTCATGCAAAGGTTCGTTTGGCAGCTTTACGAATACTTTTTCTATTGCTATTGGAATAGGCCGATAACGGTCTGTTAGGCCAGATTACAATCTCAAATAATGATTCACAGAATAATTTGGTGATAGCGTAATGACTCAACGAAAGGCTGATTTATTCTCAAATGATCGTGCGTTTTCACTCTGATGCAAAATTTCGGAATAATGAGCAAGTTGCCTGAAGGCTGTTGAAGGATAAGGAACAAACCGCTCCTATTTTGTCGTTTATTGCTGCTTTTCTGATGGTTCTGCTCCGACCGTGTCTGCTACATATGCACCGCGTTTGCCCATTGGCTTGTCTTCCCCGACCGTTGAGTCGACTTCTGTTTGATGTTCCATCTCGGCGTTTATTTCGGCCCCCAGCAGCACGACAAAGGCACTAATATAAAACCAGAAGATCAGAACGATCACACTGCCAATCGCACCGTAGGTTTCATTGTAATTAGAAAAATTTTGCACATAGGCTGTGAAACCGAAAGAAGCCAAAAGCCATAGTAAAGTCGCAATGACCGCACCGACACTGACCCAACGCCACTTCGGATTTTTTCTATTGGGGGCGAAACGGTAAACGCACTCAAGTACCAGAATGAATAACATCGCCAGAATTGGCCAACGCAATGTTCTCAAAAGGGATTCTAACGTTTCGCCCAAGGGGATCACGCCAAGGACGATGGGCACCAAAATGGCGAGCAACGCTAACATCACCACACTGAAAATACTTACCACCGTAAATAAAAGCGACACCAGCAGCAGGCTCCAAAAAGGGCGCTTTTCCTGTTCTTTATAAATAATATTGCAAGCCTTAATGACCGCCATAGCGCCCTTACGCGCCACCCACAGCCAGACCAACAGAGATAAGACCAGCGTTACATTAAAGGCCGCTCCAGCGGTATTCGTAAGCTCGGTAAGCTGATCGGTAAAGATACTGAATGCTTGTTCGGGCAACAGCTGCCGAAAAGGCTCCACTTGAGAAATGATATTTTCTGGAGATGCAAAAAGCCCAAAAAGTGAAACCCCTACATTCAGTGCCGGGAAGATGGACAACATCATAAATAACGCCACACCGGCTGCCAGCAATGAAATATCATGTCGATTCACATTGCCAATGACTCGTCGACCGATATCCCACCAGCCTCGCCAGGAGATTTCAGGCGGCTTGCTGGCTTGTCGCCCACGTTTATCATCTGACGATGTTTGTGCAGAATGCGGAGTGACGTCATCTTTTGGCATAGCGCTCCTTTTTTGTTGACATCGGATTAGATTGGCAGGGATTTAGACTCTGTCACTTTCAAATCAAGTTGGCTGAAAACTTGATATGCGTTTATCCGTCGAATTGATGGAGATAGTTAGAGGACCGGATCTAACAAAGCAGGTTCCTCTATATGCTTTTTACGGTCTAGGTGAATAATGATTTTAATGAGTTAGGCTAATCAGGCGTTAACCTAGATCGTGAGTAGGTTGAAGATGTCAGATCTGCGTATTAATCCAAAGATAAAAATCTAATTAATACTTGTGTAATCGCAAAAACTATCGAAAACAGCAACCTCACCGACAGTGCAAATTGCTGTGATTGTTTCTTCTTTTTTCCATAAAAATTTACAATTTGCCATTCCCGTGCCGGCACAAACCTGCATCTCTGGGCGGCCCTCGCAGCGTAAGTCACCTTCGGTACAGGTTTCTGCATCGTCGGAATGAAAGGGCTCCCAGCCTGCTTCCAACATTTTCAATCGAACACTTGAATAAGGTTCATTTTCACTGAAATGCGGTAGATCGGAAGTTTGAGTGCAAGCCCATAGATAAAAAGTAAGAAAGGCAATTACCATCGAAGATAAATAACACACTGTTTTTCTCATAATAAGCCCTTCGAATCTTTAGGTTCAGAGAGTAAGGATTAAAAGATAAAAACTCTAATTCACGTTTAAGCTGGCAGAAAATCAAGTTGGCTGGCCCCCTTGATATTCTTTTACCGATCAAAGTTACGCTCTCGGAGCTCTTCGCAGACCCCGTCAATACTAGGAAACATAGACCCCGCTGTAATTCCCATAAAACGTAAATCTGTCATCACTGCGTCTCGCTCACGAGCTGGTATGTCAACTGCTTGAAGAAAACTTACTCCACATTCTTCTTCTTTTTCAAGTAGATAAGCTTCTATGTCATAAAGATTTGTGGCGGTAGTCGCAGCTTGTTGAGGCACAAGTCTTGGGTTATCGATAGCAATAAATTCTGACACCGACAGATGTGGGAATGCAGGATCTAGGTTATCAATCTGCCTGTAACGATATTGCCATTCTCGATTATTAAACAGATAAATTCTTACGGATTCATCACCAGAATAACCAATGGGGCGGTCTCGAAAGGCAAAGAATGCTGCGACATAGGGAGAGTGAGACCAATCTAATAGGGGGGTTAGGTATCCATGATGCTGGAGTAAATTAAAAAAAGCACCATTCTGCTCCGGAACCGTAAGGTCAAAAAAATGAGATGTAATAGCGCTAAGGCGTTGATATAGTTGTTTTACATCTTTGGATATAAACTCACTTATTCGATAGCGTTCACGTCGGTGGAAAGAGGTACATAATCTCCATGGCTCTTTCTGACCTCGAAAAAGGTACCCCGCCCCAGCTATTTTTGAGACATGCTCCTTGAACTCTACCCACGACATCACCTGACCAGAAATCTTAGAGCCAGCCTTTTGATCTGGCCGAGTTAAATCCCCCGAGAACGTCACTCCTATATCTGTTGTGCCACCCACAGTTAGAGAATTACCCGACTGCTTTATCAGGGTCTCCGCTTCTTGGGAATGCACGACTCCCTCAGGATAAAGTGCTTTTATCTGATCCCAAGATGTTTGGAATCCAGTTCTAGGGTCAATTGGCGCAGCATAGGCAGTTACCTTGTGCTCTAACCCCCTATCTTCTGTTGAAAAAAATGCAACGGTTCCAGGAAGATCTTTTGGGTCAGGGTGTAGATAGGCAACGCCTTCAAAATGATCATTTACTTCATCGATGTTGATCATTATCTTTCCGGTAGTGCTTCCGGAATAATTTCCCAGCCATTGCCCTCTCATCGAACCTCCTCTCGTTATAGTAAGAAACGTTTAATCAGTTCTGCTACCTCATAATTATTTTTCAATTCAATCTGTCTTTTTTAAGTGATTGAAATTTAATCTCTTATATTTGGTTAACTATAACCGAAAAAATTAATCATGAATCATTCACAATTATTCAATGTTGCATCAACGCTGATGGATTGTTTTATTTCCATCTAAAAAACTACTCGTACCAGTTCACAGATTCATCAATCTCGTTTTGTATTTATGATTCACCATCGTTAAATTTAAGCTTCATTAAAATCTAAAATCGCAGGGAGCGAATCATGGCAATAAAGGATTGGCCGGCAGATGAACGGCCGCGTGAAAAACTGCTTCAATCAGGGGCTGCAGCCTTATCGGATGCCGAGTTGCTGGCTATTTTTCTTCGAACAGGTGTGACCGGAATTTCGGCTGTTGATTTAGCTCGAAACCTTCTTTCGGACTTTGGCGGTTTACGGGCTTTGTTTGAAGCAGATCATCATAGCTTTTGTCAGCAGCATGGTTTGGGCACAGCGAAGTTTGTGCAGTTGCAAGCAGTGCTGGAGATGAGTCGTCGGCATCTGGAGTCAACTCTGACACGAGGCAATGCGTTTACGGATGCAGTCACTACCCGACTCTATCTGCAACGTCAGTTACGACATTTTCCCCATGAAGTATTTGCTTGTCTGTTTCTCGATACCCGGCATCGGTTAATCAGTTTTGAACCGTTATTTCGGGGCACGATTGATGGTGCCAGTGTGTATCCGCGTGAGGTGGTGAAGCAGGCATTGAAGCACAATGCGGCGGCAGTGATTTTTGCTCATAACCACCCTTCCGGTGTGGCTGAACCGAGTCAGTCGGATATTCAGATCACCAAACGGTTACGCAGTGCTTTGGAGCTGGTGGATATTCGGGTGCTGGATCATATTATTGTTGGTGATGCTGAAACTACATCATTGGCTGAATTGGGGCATTGTTAAGCCCCTTTTGTGGCTTTTGCCACACCATTAATGCATATCACCCATTTTTGTTGGCAATCAGATCGTTATGCTTTTGGTTTTTTAAAACCTAACCATTTATAAGACGTGACCCACATTATGACGATAAGCAAAACGCTCAAACCTCTTAGCATTGCTCTAGCTGTCATTTATGCCAATGGCGTATATGCCGAAACGCCCAATTTGCTGGATGATGCCAGCTTGAGTCTGGGAAGTATGGTTGTGTCTTCAGACAATATCGGCCCGCTGACTTCACGTAACCTCTCTACTTCGGTGGATGTATTAAGCCAGGATCGCATAGAAGATCAAAATGTGAATTACACCTGGCAGTTGTTTGATCAAATGCCCGGCGTGATGCTCACACAATATGGGATGGGGAATGAGTCCGGCAAAATATCCTTTCGCGGTTTTAATGGTGAAGGCGAAATTAATGCCGTTAAATTGCTGATTGATGGCGTTCCGAGTAACCAGAATTCAGGAAACATGCCTTATCTTGAATTACTGACGCCACTTGAGATTGAAAGTATTGAAGTTGTTCGCGGCACCAATGATCCACGATACGGATTACATAATATTGCCGGTAACGCCGACATACTGACCCAACAAGGCGGTAATTATAATAAGGCGCGTGCCAGCTACGGCAGCTTTGATACGCGTCATGTGCAATTTGTAAGTGGCCTCGAAAGCAACGGTTTTTCACAAAACTATGCCGTCAGTTATTTAGATTCAAATCGTTACCGCGATCATAGTGATATCGAAAAAAGCACGTTTTCAGGTAAGTGGTTTTATACACCGGAAAGTGGCCGTGCTCAGATTGGTTTTAGCGCCCGTCATGGTCAGGCCGATGCGGAAGAAGCAGGTTATTTAACCCGTTTTGAAGCCCGCGATGATCCAGAACAATCTCGTCCTCATAATGCGCCTGATGGCGGAGATCGCTCGATGAATCAATTCAGTACACATCTGGATGTTGATCTCAGCGATAACTTATTCTGGAATACCAAAGCCTATTTGAATCAACTTGATGAATATCGCTATGTGACTTTTGCTGCAGGTGGTAATCATAATGAACGCATCACCCAGGAAGATCATAAAGGCGCTTTAAGTACGTTAACCTGGCGACCTGAAGTGAGCTGGGCGCATGAGTTTGCCTTGATGGGTGGATTGAGCGCAGAGTTTCAAGACAATGAAAGCCGCCGTTATATTGTGGATGATTTTCGAAATCGGACCTCACAGACACGTGATCAAAACTTTGACTTTGATATCTACGGCGGCTTTGTTCAGGCCATTTACAAACCGACTGAAAAGTTAAAACTGGTACCAGCTTATCGCGTCGATACGGTTCGCGGCAGCTTGAACGATGCCGGTGTACATCGTGATATCAATGATTATGGCAATATCAGCCAGCCAAAATTCAGTGCGGTGTATTCGCTGACCGACCGTTATGCGGTTTATGGTAATTGGGGTAAAACCTTTCAAGTAGCTTCAGGTGCCGCCAGCTACCAGAAAAATGTTTTCTCCGAAGATTTGGATGCGTCTATTAACGAAGGCTGGGAGATTGGGCTGAAATTTACCCCCACCGATTGGTTAAATGGTCGTGTTGCACTCTGGGAGCAGGTTGCTTCGGGAGAGTTCAAAACAAAGTTAGGTGATGCCAATAATGACAGTGAAAATATTGGTAAAACCGAACGGCGTGGTGTCGATATTCAATTTAATGCACAAGCCACCGAAAAATTAGGGTTATGGTTTGCCGCTGCATTTCAGGATTCGGAAATACTTAAAGCTGGCTCAGATAACCCAACGTCCAAAGGTAACGAAATTGATCACGTGCCCAATTATTTACTTGATGCAGGTATCGATTATCAGGCGAATCCAAAATTGAAACTTTCCAGCTGGGTCAGTGCACAAGATGAGTACTATCTGACCGTGGACAATGACACTCGAAAATTTGGTCAGTATGTGTTGGTCAATGCTTCGGCCAGTTATGCGCTCACCAGCAAAGTAAAACTGGCAATGGAACTCAAAAATGTATTTGATCGCGATTATGAATACGTTTGGTTAAATACCGAAAGCATGCACTCCCCCGGCGATGGTCGTGCGGTGTATGGCTCGGTTCAGGTAGACTTTTAGGGCTTGTTGATCTTTCATCTCCACCACTGCTGGCGACTATTTTTGTGTCCGACAAGGCGGAAATCACGCAGTGTAGTCATCCTACATAAGTGATTGACAACGCAGGCGGCCGCAAAAATAGTCCCAGCCCTTCGGGTTGTGACTGAAAAAGTGCCACTTATGTCCACGGATGGACTGTATGCCGGCGCGCCAGGGAGGCGCGCGCCGGTCTGCGTTACTCGTCACTTATTTAGAATAACTACAAAAACGCCGGGAGCGTTTTTGAGCGTAAGCCCCAATGGGGTGAGATACATGGATGTATCTCACAAAAGGCGCTCCTCGTGCCTTGATTGACACTTTTTCAGTTCACAACAGAGGCGGAGATGAAAGATCAACAAGCCCTAGCCCATAACTTTTTTCGTTGATTCGCTGTCAATATTTGGCAGCAAATCAGCTACGTCATTCGGATAAAAGCCCAACATGAAAAACGCCCGCCGACTCTGGCTGAGCATTCATTTATATCTCGGTTTAAGTATCGGCGCCTTGCTGGTATTGCTTGGGCTGACCGGCAGTATTCTGGTGTTTTATCTGAACATCGATCAAATCCTCAATCCGCAAATGGAACCTACTAGCGTTCCTTACGAAATGCCGGCCCAACAGGAAATTTTGGATGCTCTGCAACAGGCACATCCCACTCGAACCGATCCCTGGCGTATTGAACAGCCAATGCATACAGACTGGCCAATTATGGCGCGTTATTACACACCGGTTGAGTCCATTGGGAAAAACTTTGCGCCGTTAATGCTGACCGTGGATCCCGTCACATTGGAAGTCACCAGCTCCCGTTTGTGGGGGGATTATGCAATGACCTGGATTTACGATTTGCATTACAGTCTGCTGCTGGAAAAACCCGGCAAAATCATTATCGGCATTATCGGGCTGATTTCTTTGATCTCGTTTATTTCGGGGATTTGGCTTTGGTGGCCGGGTTGGGTTGGCTTGAAACACGCATTAAAACCGCAGCTTCGCTCTGGCAAAGCTCGACTCAATTACGATCTGCATGTGTTGTCGGGTAGTTATGGGTTAGTATTTTTGCTGATTTTAAGTCTGACCGGTGCAGCACTCGCCTTACCTGATGAGACGGCCATATTGGTGAAGCCTTTTTCACAGTTAACCAGTGCACCGAAGATTGCCTTAGACCATGGCGAAAGTGCAGATCGAATTACGGCGGATCAGGCTGTTGAGATTGCCAAAAACCGGTTTCCTGACGCGGAATTACGTTGGGTTGAAACACCGGGTTTGAATAACCAAAAAGCCTGGCGCATTGCGTTTTACCAAGAAGGAGAACCCAGTCGACGTTTTCCACGAACTCAGGTCTGGATTGATCCAATTAGTGGAGAGATTTTAGGGCGTCGTGATACTAAAAAAGACACTGGTGGCGATGTATTAATGCACTGGTTACATCCATTGCATAACGGTGAAGTATTTGGCATGACCGGCCGGATTCTGGTGTTTATTGCTGGCCTTTTACCGCTGATATTATTTGTGACCGGTTTGATCCGTTGGTCACAAAAGCGCCGGGCCCGGCGACTGGTGAACAGTCGCCATAAGGCTTAACGATTTAGTTAATCCGCATCAAAGGGTTTTTCTTTAAAGACTTTCTCACCGGTAATCATCGCTGAGGTCAGGCCATTACGTCTGCGTTTTTCTTCCACGATAACCGCGGCGATATGAATCACGATCGACAACATCAATAGATAAAACAGATAGGTATGCAGCGTGCGAAAAGGTTTCCGAAAATCGCGCATTTCCTGATAGGCGATGGGGTCGACACCCTGTTTTTCATAGGGCTGAACAATCGCGATAGCCGCTTCATCCTCCGCGACCCAGGCTTTCATTTGAGAACCAAATGGGGCCATGTATAAGTCAGTACTTGCTAACATCAGGCCGGTGATGCCTTGGCCTATCATCAACAGAAACATCACTAAAATGCTCCAGCGACCTAATGGATTGTGCCCGAGAAAATGCACATTTTGTCCAATTTTACGACCTTGCATATAAGCCTGGAATTGCGCTTTATACACTTTGCCAAACGGTAAAAAGGCTTTCCAACGGGCGAAACGGTTACCCAAAAAAGCCCAGACAAATCGGGCCAGTAAGTTGATCACAAACACATAACCCACCCAGATATGAGTGGCTTTAAGTAGGATTTTGCCATCATCAGTAACGCCCAAATCCTTACTGAACATCAACACTAAACCAATTGCCAGTAATCCCAGAATCGCCAGCACATTTATCCAGTGAAATAAACGAACGCCTCCATCCCATACCGGATAAGCTTTTAAGGTTGATTGTGCCATTATTATGTTCCTTACATTTATCAATTTACCCGTAGCTTAAGCTTGTTTACTTAAATTAATATTAACTACGTTAAAGTGTACTAAATCAGCTTGTACGACAGTAATCACCTTCCCATTTCTGTAAAAATGGCGTGATTTTTTTATGAAGCTTCAGATGGTTCTGCCACCAGTCTTTGAGAAATAGCAGCAATATCTGCGGTTCGTTATCTCTCAAGCCCAGACGGCATTGAATATCAAACTCATCCATTATTTTTGCTTCATCCAGCCGATATTGCTTAAGCAAAGGGCTTTCCAAGGCGTGCAAAATACCTTCTTCAGTTTTGAAATGAAAATTCAGATAGCTTTTCAATACATTGACGGTAGGCATCAGATCTCGCAACCCATAGCCCTGCTGAATAAAATAATGCAGTGAATTGATTATCGCCACCGCTCCACGATGCTGTTCATCAATGATCGGCTCGCCTTGCTGAAACGCATCCTGCCAGACGATATAGAGTGGTTTTGTCAGTTTTTCCATCTCAGACCGCTATGGGCGCTTTAATATGTGGCTGTGCCACATAATCAACTATTTCAAAATCCTCAAAACGGTAATCCAGAATAGAGGCCGGTTTTCGATGAATTTTCAGTTTTGGCAACGGACCTGGAGTACGTTGTAACTGCGTTTCGACCTGATCGAAGTGATTGCTGTAGATATGTGCATCGCCAATACTCAGCACGATTTCGCCAACATCTAAATCGCATTGCTGAGCCAGCATATGCGTTAGAAAGGCTAATGAAGCCGTGTTATAAGGATTGCCAAGAAACAAATCGTTGGAGCGGATATACAGCGACGCGCTGAGTTTGCCGTTGGCGACATAAAACTGGTAAAGAACATGGCATGGTGGCAACGCCATTCGGCCTGCTGCGGCATTTTCCCAGGGCTTTTGTTTTTCGTCCGGTAACAGGGCGACATTCCAGCCGTTGATAATATGCCGACGGCTATCAGGGTTACTTTTCAGCCCCTCAACTAATGCCAGAATCTGATCATAGGTTTTACCATCAGCACCTTGCCAGTTACGCCATTGTGCGCCATATACCGGCCCAAGTTCACCCTCTGGAGTGGCCCATTCATCCCAAATCGATACGCCGTTCTCTTTGAGATAACGAATATTGGTTTCGCCACTGAGAAACCACAGAAGTTCGTGCAGAATGCTGCGAATATGCAGTTTTTTTGTGGTCAGTAACGGAAAACCTTCCGCCAAATCATAGCGCACCTGCCGACCAAATACTGAGCGGGTACCAGTACCGGTTCGGTCACCTTTGTCAGTTCCGTTTTCCATCACATCGCGAAGTAAATCGAGATATTGTTTCATGCTTGATTACTCGTTTATTGCCGTGCCGCTACTGTAAACCATAAGCGCTTTTTTCGCACTGACTGCGGGTTAGTTTGTCGGATCAAAACCCTTTTTAAAAACATTCAACCTCTAAAGTTTATTTTGCGTCGTCTGAGAGGCCATATTTTTGCATACGATATAGCAAGGTATCGCGTGTAATGCCTAATAGTCTTGCGGCTTTGGAGCGGTTACCAGCGGCCATTTCCAATGCCTGTTCAATCAAATCAAGTTCAATTTGTGCCAAATCAATTCCGGTTGGTGGAATAGAGAACTGCTGAGGCGTGACGGCGGAATTTTGCAGCATTTCAGGGGGCAAATCGGTGAGTTGCAGCATGCTTCCCGGTTGTAACAAACTGAGGCGCTGGCAGAAGTTCGATAATTCACGCACATTACCGGGCCAATTATATCGCTGCAATTGTTGAATCACTTCTTTGGAAAACCGCAACGGTGCATTGTTGCCCGCAAACTGTTTGGCGAAATAAGTTAATAACAATGGAATATCTTCACTGCGATGATTCAACGGTGGTAATTCCAGTGGCACAACCTGCAGACGATAATAGAGATCTGCGCGGAACCGTCCGGCTTTGACTTCGGCAGGTAAATCCACACTGGTAGCGGCCAGAATACGTGCATCAATAAGATGCAGCTTATGACTGCCGGCCAGCTGGCATTCACCGGCTTCGAGAAATCGCAGTACTTTTGCCTGCACCGTTAATGGCAAAGCATCAACTTCATCGAGAAACACTGAACTGCCCTGCGCCGCCAATAAGCGACCCGGTTCTATCACCTCACCATCCGCATTGGCCCGGCCAAATAAATCCACTTCGGCATCATGCACCGGTAATGCGGCACAATTAATAGTAACCATCGGTTTATCAGCACGGCGACTTAACTGGTGCAATCGTTGTGCGACCAGCTCTTTACCGGTTCCGGTCGCACCACATATCAATACGCTGGCATCACTTAATGCAATCATTGGCAATACACGCTGAATATGCGTGATTTGCGGAGAGTGGCCGATCATTTCTGTCGTCATGTGGGCATACTCACCTTAATGCTGATGTACGTCAGACGAATCATCTTTTACTGAATCAGTGACCGGATTCATCTCCATCGTCCCATGATGATGTTCGCCCTGTGGCCAGAGTAAAACCAATAGCGCCATCAGAATAATCGTGGCACCGGCCAGTTTGCGAAACAGTTGATTACGCGCCAATGACGCCAGCATGCCA
>Ga0207890_1000417_pt1 | contig 12861 bp, 6 predicted proteins | sample LinPmetageLP48_FD_184059 | JGI IMG/M metagenome (GOLD analysis project Ga0207890, IMG submission 184059) | Marine viral communities from the Pacific Ocean - LP-48 (SPAdes) | ecosystem: Environmental > Aquatic > Marine > Oceanic | place: Pacific Ocean | collected 2011-06-13
GGAACTATAACTGAAGAGGCTTCTCCTCTATTTAAGTTAGCAAAGGAAGAAGAGGGGCAGAAAGACGATGTAGCTAACTTCTTAGCTAGTCTTACGGGCAACAATCCTGTAGTAAATGTTGCATCTGGTGGTATGATACAAAGTTCTTATGGGGATCTATTTGACACGATCCACCAACCAAAACAAACATCTGACAGTACGCTTAACGAGTTACTGCGGATAGTTGGGAGTAGATAATGGCTGACGATTTTGACGTTTCTAAATACCTGCAAAGTATCAGCGTAGGCGCTCCCGATAGTAGCTTTGATAGTGACGGGTTTAACACAAACTATGACATGGGCAATTATGACCCCAATAATGAGTTTTATGATTTTGGCAGCGGATTTAACGATGAAGGGTTTAACATTGATTTTCTTAATGATCTAGCTAGCGGAGATATATCAAAATACTCTGGCAGCGGTTTCGACGACGACGGGTTTAACATAGATTATTATAATGATCTATTTTCCAACACATCCAAAAAAGACGACAAGAATGCGTTCCAAAGACTATTAGGTGCTTTTGGTGTTGGTGGTGGTGGAGATAAATCTAAAGTTGACCCTCTACAAGCATTGCTAGGCTTAGGTTTAGCCAGCTACGGTAAAGACCGTGGTTTCTTCAATCCTGATGTACCCGATGTGGGCTACCAAGGTGAAATACCCAAGTATCAAGCCATCCAAGAAGTTGTTAAAGGTAGAGATGATTCAGGTCGTCGTCCCGGCAGTGGTGGAAGACGCTACATGTCAGACGTTATATACGCCAAAGCACCTGAGAACCAAGAGCCTATGTCCGTTGCAGAAGCTCAAGCCAAAGCAAAAGCTCAAGCACAAGGGTTTAATATAGGCGGCTACCTTAACGGTGACTCTGACGGGCAAGCTGATGAAGTTCCCGGTAGCATTGACGGCGTACAAGAAGCTAGACTTAGCCACGGTGAATACGTGTTACCTGCTGACCTAGTATCTCTTTTAGGTAACGGTAACTCTGACGCAGGTGCAAAAGCCCTAGATGAGTTTATGGCTATGGTACGTAAGCAAGGCACTGGCACTGAGAAACAACAAAAGAACATTAAGGCTGACAAAGTTTTAGCATCTTTGATGCAAGGTAAGGGGTAAGTTATGGCAGCAACTGATTTAGGGGTTAACGATCCCAATAGTACTGTAGGGCAACCCGCAGGAACGTCAGGCGTTTTATCAGAGTTTGCGGGTGAATATGTATCCGATATGCTGGGTAAAACTAGAGCCTTAGCCGATAAACCTTATAATGCTTATGGTGGGCCACTTACTGCCGGTGCCTCTGGCTTACAGAATCAAGCCTTTGGCGGTTACGGCGCACTAGATCCCAATCAACAGACCGGCATTGGTAGTTTCGGTTTCGGTGCTGGGCCGGGTTCTTTTGGTTTTGGTAGTGCAGCGGGTCAAGGGTACTCACCGAGGTTTACCGCTGGTTCTGCTGACATGTCCGGTATGCAAGCAGGTAGTTTTACTGGGGATACTGCACAGCAGTACATGAACCCTTATCTACAGGCTGCACTGAACCCTCAGATAGCCGAAGTCCGTAGACAAGAAGCAATCACACAGTCGCAAGATGCTGGTAGAGCCGCCCAAGCAGGGGCTTTTGGTGGGTCACGTTCATTTATTATGGATGCTGAAAGAGCACGTAATACAGGGCAACAGATTGCCGATATTACTGGTAAGGGCTACGCTAGTGCTTTTGATACCGCACAGCAACAGTTCAATACTGAACAAAACATGCGCCAGCGTATTGCTGAAGTCGGCTTAGATCAGTTTAACAAAGAACAAGCTGGCCTACGTACTGACGAAGCTGCTCGTAGAGGACAATTTAATACCGAAGCTGAACGCCTAGCTGCCTTCGATGAAGCAAGAAGGGGGCAGTTTAATGAAGAAGAACGTCGCCAAATGCAGTTCGATGAGTATGGTAGAAATCAGTTCAACGAAGAAGAACGCCGTAGAATTGACGCGGCAGAAGCTGATCGTCGTTATGGCCTATCCGCGCTAAGAGATATGAGTGCCGCTGGTGCCGCTGAACGAGATATAGCACAACAAGGTATTACCGCTGACTACTTACAGTATCAACAAGAGCAGCAGTATCCTTACGAACAGCTACAGTTTATGCAGTCAATGCTTGAAGGCTTGCCAGTAGCCGCTAGAACACAATCATATGTTGCCCCCGGTTCTTTCCAAGAATTATCAGGTGCATCAGGTGGCGTACTGGCGCTCCTAAGATCCTTGGGTATAGGGTAGGTAATTAAAAATGTTAAATAATCCAATCCAGCAAATTGAGCGCACTAAAGACGCTTACGCAGGTAATCCAGAAGGACTACAGAAGCGTGCTAACATGTCAAAAGAACTTATAGACCTTCTGGCTATGCAGGCGTTGCAGTCAGATCTTGCCGCTCAAAAACGCAATATGGCTATGCAGCAGCAAGGCAACCCCCAAACCGTTAAAGACCAACTAGAAGAAGGTCTCATGGGTGAGTATCGCCAAGAAGCCGCTAAAGACTTAGGTGTAAATCCAAGTGAAGGCGATGTAGTTGAGCGTACAGGCATAGCAGGGCAGCAAATGGCACGCAATCAGCAGATGGCTCAAGGCCCACAGATGCCACAAGGCGGTGGCGGTGTAGCCAGTCAAGCTGGCCCAGTTAATCTAGCTGGTGGTGGTATTGTTTCGTTTAAAAAAGGCTCAGAAGAAGAAGGCGCGGTAGAAGCAGAAGCAGATGTACTAGGCCAGTTCTTATTAGCCAGCGCAGCAGATCCTAAGAAAGCAGAACAAATGCGTAAGATTATGGAGAGGATACAAAAACGTAAAGGGGATGTTGGGCTACCGGAAGTAAAAGATGGTGGAGCAGGACTTGCGGAGTTCCGTAGAAGCCAAGGATTTGATACAAGCACTGATGACCCTTCTGCTGGCCCCTCTGCTGGCCCCTCTGCTGGTGGCATAGCAAGTTTACCTCCTTACGCAGCGCCAATAGATTTAATAACAGGTAAGCCACAAGATCTAACCCCGTTACCTCCCGGTGGTGGAGTTTTAGCCCCCCGAACAAAACCCGGTGGTGGAGCTATGATGACTCCCGAAATGATTAAAGAAGTTGAAGAAACCGTAGCCGCAGCCAAACCCCCTACAGTAGTACCCCCCGCCCCTGCAATAGATCCTGATGCGGGTATTAAAGCTGCACTAGAAAAATCTGCGAACTTAGATCCTGTAGCGCAAGCAAAAGCTAGATCAGAGGCTGTCAAAGACGATCTTGGTTTAGCCGAAGGCATTGCTACGTTAGGAGATCGTAAGGGGCGTAGAGAAAGAGCATACGAAGAAACAACTGCTTCCGGTATGGATAACTTGATAGACTTACTTACGGCAGGTGGTCGTGGTGGTATTACTGGCGTAGGTGCTCGTAGTGGTCAGTTACGAAGAGAAGAAAACGCACGCCGTATGGCCTACGAAGACACTCTCGACGGTATAGAAGATAAGGCTATGACTCTTCGTTCTACCATAGGTGGTAAGGCTGCTACTAGCTACGACAACACCATGAAGACTATGTTGACTATCCAGCAAGGTGCTCAGAACTCACTACTGACCCTAAGCGCAAACGAACAAAAAGCTATCAGGGAAGAGCGTGCTAATAACTTAGCAGAAGCTAGAAATGATCTAATGAGAGAGCAGGTCATAACGGGTACTTTTGTAGACGCAAGCACTATAGGTAAATACCAAACCGCTGCTTCTGCCGCATTAAAAGTAGCCATAGACTCTGTAGACGCAGAGTACGCAACTAGAATTTCAAGAGCACAGTCAAAGGTAGACCAAGGCAAAGAAGGTGCAGAAGCAGCCCTACAAACCTTAATGTCCGAACGAGCAGCAGCTTACGAAAATCATCCAAGCTACGCTGTAGCAAAGGCTAACCAAGAGCAAGTGGATAAGTTTGCAAGCCAAGGTGCCACCGAAAGAAAAACACAGCAAGAAAGGCTGGAAGCATCGGCAGACTTTAATAAATATATCTAAGGGTAAATAATGCCTACATTAGCCGAAGCTAAACGTGCAATAATAAACGCAGAAACAGCAGGGGACTTTGCAGCCGCTGATCGTATGCGTCGAGTTGTTCAACAATTCGAGGGTGGAGCTACTCCAGAGCCAGTAGGCTCAAGCATGTTGGAAAGGCAACGGCAAATACAGGCTGAAGGACAAGCTAAGTATGCTGCGGCTAGGGCGGCTTATTCTCCCCCACAAGAAGAAACCGGCATCTTTGAAGACTTTACCACAGGTTTTGGTAGGGGCTTCGTAGGTGTAGGTGAGAGTGCTGCACTTGGCCTTGCTGCGTTAGCTGAAGAAGAAACTGAAACCCAGTTACGTGACCGTATTAAGTCTGTAGCTGACTCGTTTTCTCCTGAAGGTGGTGATCCTGAGTCGTTTACTAGCGGACTAGGTTCGGCGTTCGGCTCTATCGCAGGTATTGCTCTCCCCGCTGCTGGTATTGCTGTTGGCGCTGCTCCTTTGGGTGCCTCCGCTGCCCTTGCTTCAGGTCTTGCTACAGGTACTGCCGGTATATTAGGTGTAAGTGCCGCTGCTGGTGAAGCTAGTGAACGTGCTCGTGAAGCCGGTGTTAGTGAAGAAGTACGTAGCGCAGCTACCTTACGTGGTGCTCCAATTGGTTTGCTTGAAGTGCTACCTATGGCACGTTTTGTTAAGAGCATCGACGTACCTATACTATCTAAGTTAGTAGACAAGCTAGGCCCAGAACAAGTAAACACGATTGGCGAGAAAGTACGTAGCGCCGCACTGACTGGTGGGTACGAAGCTGGGCAAGAAGTAGCTTCCGAAGCCCTACAGAATCTTAACGAACGGCAGTACAACGAAGCTGTCGAGATATTTGCTGGTGCTGGAGAAGCCGCTACATTCGGTGGTATAGCCGGTGGTGTCCTTGACCTGTTCCTTGGTAGACGCGCACGCGACATAAAACCAAAAACCCCTGCACCAGAGACTAAAGATGCTCCATCTGCTTTCGGTGAGCTAGACACAGAAGCAGAAGAAGCTGCTCAAGTCGGTGCTCGTGAACGTGCCAGTGCTGCGCTCCCAGAAGGAGAAGTAGACACAGAAGACATGTTCGCCCTTGAGAAAGAACAAGCAGAAAGAAGACTTGGTACACCAGAACCACAAGAAGTAGCTGTAGAAGAAGCAGACGCAGAAGTAATAAAGGCTAAGTTATTTGAAGGTTTGGATACCGATTCCTTTGATGGTGTAGCTACTCTACCTGAAGAACAACAACTAGAGTTTGCTTTTAGAAGTCAAGATCTAACTAGGGCTGAGAAGAAGGTTCTCGTGGACGCTGCTCGTGGCGTTGCTCCTGCTACTGAAGTATCTGCTAGTCAAACTTCTATGCTTGATCCAGTGCAGGGTGAGATAGATGCAGTGCCTCAAGCTGAAGCCGCGCCAGAAGTTGACGTAGCAGAAGTACGTGAACGGGTGTTTAAAGGGCTTAGTGAATCTGCCCGTAGCAAGCCGTTAAACGAATTAACTACCAAGCAACAGCAAACAATAGCAAAGAGAGCACAAACCTTAGCCCCCGCAGAACTTACTGCACTTGAAGAAGTATTGGCCCAAGAAGCTGCCGCTCGACCTACTACAGAGGTACAAGAGACGTTCTTACCGGATACAGGCCCACAGTTACAAGGTTTACCCTCGCCAGAAAGTGAGCCGATTACGGTCACCTCTGAGGGAGAAGCGGCTACTGAACAGCAACGAAGACGCACTGACACATTAGCGGAAGTACGACAACAGCAATTAGACGCTGAACAAGCTGCGCGGGATGTAGTCACGGGGGATATGCCCGAAGCTAAAGCGCGGTTGTCCAGAGAACGTGACGCGGTTGCCGAACGAACGCAGCCTGATTTGTTTCCTGCTGAACTTGTTGTAGCAGAAGAAGCCGCTACAGAACCCGAAGTTGTCCCGGCGACTGAACCTTTGCGTGTAACATCTCAGACGCTAGACTCTTTAGCAGTTCCAGCGAGCGCACCTATAAGACAAGAAATACCAGAAGGCGCTCTTTTAGATGACCCTGCTGTTTCCCCTAGAACTGGGAACCCGTTACCTGTAACTGTGCGAGAGCGGCTGGTTACATACGGCAGAAATAGAGGCTCAAGAGCGTTACAAACCAATATCGACAATCTGCTGCAAGGAGAGCCTGATGGCGTATCGACCAAGCAACGTGTTCTACCTACCACAACCCAAAGAAAACCTGACGCAGCAAGAGATAGAGCAAGCGATGTCGTTGATCTACAAGGCTTGGGAGACGGAGCAGTCAGTCAGGATACCGTGGAACCTTTCACACCTGTCACAAGAACAGTGGGAAATGTTGGACGAGGCACTGGACGAACTGCTACTAGAGCAGGAGCAGTGTCTGCTCCACTAATAAACACCGAAACTCAAGCCCGAACAGCTAAGAAGAGCCAAGAAGAGTTTGCGTTAGATGATGCCGATACAGATATAGATGTAATGGCGACTGAGCTTGGGGAAGGGGTAGAAAGCGTACGTGCTAAAGCTGCACGTAATAAGGTGTTTAAAGGGTTTGAAGACAAGCGCGTACCGCAGCTATCGGTGCAGCAACAAAACATCGTAGCTAAAAGAATAAATGCGCTAGAGCCTGCGGAGCGTGCCGCGTTAGAGAAAGAACTTACACTAGAGTCAGGAGATCCCGGTACGCGCACCGCGTCTCGTAAGCGAGAGGAAGGCATACCGCAGAACGAAAGGCCCGAAGCTATACGTCTTTTTCACGAAGACCAAGTAGCTGAAGCTAAAGAGTTTGGGGACGAAGTTATTCCGACGTTAGCGGAATCTAGTCGGTTGTTTACGGATATAGAGCAAAACTCTACTAGAGGTGAGATAAAAGAGAGTGCTAGAGACAAGTATCTAATGAAAGTTAGCGACATGGCTGTTGACCCTAAAATGGCTGCGCTGATGAATGCGTCTCCAACTTACGGTCTGTTCGGGTCTAATAACGTAATAGAAGCAATAGATACTCCCCTAGAGTCTTCGGTAGTAGACGCACTCAACGCTGGAGATATTAAAGGTGCGTTAGAGGCGTTAAGTAAAACAACACCTGACAGACGCGCACGCCGTGTTGCTAAGAAGTTAATAGAGTACGTTGGTACTACTAAGATAGTAGTTGTAGATACTACTCAGAACGACCCGACCAATATGTCTGCTGGGCAAGCTAGAAGCCTAAGTAAGCTATTCGCTAAAGAAAGAAACGGCGAATTACCCGCTGGATTGTTTGTAGGTGCTGATAACACAATACTGCTAAATCAAGATGGTGGTGTTAACGCTTACACGTTTTTGCATGAGATGACCCACGCTGCCACGTTGAACGAAGTTGTTAACAACCCACAGTCTAAAACGTCTAGGGATTTAATGGCGCTGTACAAAGCATCAGACTCTCTATTATCTGAAAGTTACGGTGAGATTTCTTACACGCCAGATCCTAAGTTGTCCGATGCTGCAAACGCTAAACGAAAAGACACTGTAGGGTTAGCCGAGTTTGTGGCTGAAGCATTTAGTAACCCAGAATTCCAACGTGAACTAGCAAAGATTAACGCAAAAGGCGAACCACTTAGTTCGTGGCGAAGACTCCTAGAAATAGTTGCTAGGTTCGTTGGTATAGATACTCGTGGTGCTTCAGCACAGGCCGAAGCGAACCGCCTTATAGAAGTTATTTTAGCCCCTGCTGTAGCCTACCGTGGTCTACCGAATGTACCTGCGTACTCCACAGCCGATGGCGTTAAGGAAGTAAATAAGAGGTTAGCTGAAGGTAGTAAGTCAAACCTAACAGAAAAACAGAGTAGAACTTCCATAATACGTGACTTCATGGATGTGTTTACTCCCGATCAGAATCCTTACCTAAAAGGTGTTATGCGTAAGACCTTGGGCATACTACCCAACCAACCAGTGTTCGATGACATTGCGGGTAAGCTAAACATTGAAGGCGCAAACCAGTTGGGTAATGCTATTAAAGAGCAGCGTGACCTACTAACCAAGTCTGAAGATATGGTTAAGAAAGCGTTAGACCCTATCGTGCGGTGGTCTACTACAGCGTCTGAAAATACAATGAAGGCGTTTAACAACCTTGTGTACTCCAGCACCATCGACGAAGTAGACCCAGAGTTAACCCTAGACGAAGCCACCAAGAAGTACGGTAAGCAGACTGTAGACACTGTAGACGGTACTAGCCAACTAAAGATAGACCGCTATAAAGAGCTACGTAAGGAATACAATAGCGGCACTTTAGGTAATGACGGTAGGCAAGCGTATAAGAACTTACGCAAGATATACGCAGACATTTCTAAGGACATGGTTGCTTCTTTAGAAGGTAGAATTGATGGCCTAAATGTAGATGAAGGTGTAAAGACTAGCCTTAAAAACCAAATGCTGGCTAGGATGCTGGCTGCATCGAACGTAGAGCCGTACTTCCCACTAACACGTAATGGTAAATACTGGTTGGCTGTACGAAATCCAAAGGACTTAGAGAACCCCGCCTATATTACGTACGAGTCTCTAAAAGAACGTGGCCTCGCCAAAAAAGAATTTGAGGGCATGGGTTACAAAACTGAAGTCTATGACCCTGCTACACTTAGAAATTCCATGCAGAAGGATGCACCGTCAAGTGCGTTCATGGGACAAATACTAAGTATATTAAAAGACAAGAACATACCCGCAGCCACGCAAGAACAGATTGCACAGTTATACATTGAGGCAATGCCAGAGACGGCTTTCTCCAAGTCACTGATTCGCCGTAAGAAATCTTTGGGTTACGACACGGATGCCATTGAAGCTGCTAGAAGTAAAGCATACGACATGGCTCGGCAGGCGGCTAGACTACGTGGTAGTAACAAGATAGACGCACTTGCTAAAGCCGTGGAAGAAAGTTTCTACGCCAAAGAAAAAATAGTTACTGTAGAAAAAGATAAGAAAGGTGACGAAAAAGAAGTAGTGAAAGACGGTGAGTTCCTACGTAGCGACCTACAAAATGACCGTGCAAGAGCCGTTTTAGAAGAAATGATAGACCGCGCACAGTTTGCTGTTAGCCCTCCAGCAGATGGGATAGCTCAGTTTGCAAACCGAAATGCGTTTATATGGACTATAGGCTTCAACGCTTCCTCTGCACTGGTTAACCTGTCTCAGATACCGTTGTTTGCGTACCCTATGCTTTCAGGTGAGTACGGGTACAAAGAAACCTTCGATGCTATAAGTACTTCAACTAAGCTGTTTACTGGTTCTAATGTACGCCATGCCAAGTCAGACCTGTACGGTAAAGATGTACACTCCGAGAAGCTAACAGACAAGTACACCATACCTTCACTGGACAATTACTTTACCTATAAGAAAGTTGAAGGTAAGGGCGGCGAAGACGTTTATCAGTATTCAATACGAACTGATCTAAACCTTGATGATGCAAAAGCGAAAGAGTTAAAGCTGATACTACCTATGGTGCAACTTGCGGCTAAACGCGGAGAGCTAAACACTTCCTTCTTAGCGGAGACATTAAGCGTAGATAACTCAGGCCGTGCGCTGACAAATTTTGATAAAGTTACTAACCTATCTGCGTTAATGTTCCACAGCGCGGAAGTTATGAACCGCCAAGTCACCATGATCGCAGCGTACAAGTTGGAACTGAATAAGCTGGCGGGTAAGAACAAACCTACAGCACTACAGCAGCAACAAGCGGCAGAAACAGCCCTACACAGAACACAGCAGATTAACGGTGGTGCCACGCTAGAAACTGGCCCACGCTACGCACGCGAAGGTCTTGGTCGAGTAGCTCTTATGTACAAGGGCTATGGCATTCAGATGTACTACACGATGCTGAAGACCGGTAAGCAAGCTGTGGATAACATGTTCCCCGGAGATAACGCCGAAAGTAGAGAGCTACGTAACCAAGCATTCAAACAGCTTGCAGGTATACATCTGTCAGCCGTGTTCTTTGCGGGAATACAAGGCGTACCTTTATACGGTGCGGTGTCTCTGCTCTACGACATGTTCCAAGAAGAGTATGAAGAAGACGCAGATGAGGCACTACGAAGCTACCTAGATAACGATGCGTTGTTCAAGGGCGTTATATCTGAAGCTACTGGGCTTGATGTGTCGCAACGGGTTAAATTAACTGACCTGTTGGTTGAGGCTGACAAGTTTAACAGTGACCCATCTCCCGAAGAGACAATTGGACACTACTTCGGTGGCCCTGCATGGAGCGTAACCTCCAGAGCAATAGAAGGGTTCAATGAGATAATGGACGGTGAGATTGAGCGAGGTATGGAGTCCATGATGCCGGGTGCTATACGTAACGGCTATAAAGCTCTTATACGATACCCAAGAGATGAAGGTATTCTTACTCGGCGTGGGGACGTTATCTATGACGACCTTACCAGCGGCGACATAATTACTCAGCTATTAGGGTTCCCACCCACCGAATATACTCGTGCGATAGGGGAAACTTCTGCGGCTAAGGGTATGGAAGATGCCGCTAGAAGCAAGCGTAGTAAGTTACTGAAGCGTTACTACATAGCTATGAGATTCGGTGACTTCGATGAGGCTGACCTAGTACGAGATCAAATGGATGAGTTTAACGAGGAAGAGATCACGTACATAGATCCCAAGCTAGTTATAACCCCAGATACTATAGAGAGATCTATGCGTAGGCACTTAACCACCGAAACTAAGATGCACAATGGTGTGCTGTTATCTCCTTACATGAAGGCGGCGGTAGATGACGTAGGGTTCTTATAAAAGAAACCCCCTACCGCATACGAGGGGACGCTACGGTAGGGGGCGAAGGCAGATAAGACTTCACTGGGAGGAGACCGATGACCTTATCTGGTCGGATAGTATCATACCGCCCTATGTTGTCCAATAAGTTTCATAAAGTTCCATAAACGCTCATAAACGCTCATAAACGCTCATAAAATACGCCACACACGTATACCCAAATAGGGTGTTTCGACTACTGTTCTTGCCTCAATATCCCAACCCATACCGGCTACACATATCTTCTTAACCTGCTGTATAGCCTCGGTTGTATTGACGCAGGGGATGAATATAGAACTACCCACCACCATAGCGCCCCAATCCACAACGATACGTAGCCCATCTGGGTTTATATCGTGCAGCTTGAGTACGGTATCATTCATCTTTACCTAATACCCTGAACCCTTCACCATGCTTTAGCTCGTACCTGCGGGTTATGTTGTACACCGCAGCGGGTTTCATACCCGTTTCTTTGGCTATCTTAGCCCTACCCATACCACGTTTCTGAGCTTCTAACACCTTCATAATCTCTTCGTCGGGTATGCTACGTTCAAATTTACCGTGTCCCCCACGAGGTATTGGTGTGATGTTTGGTTCGGCTGCGTAGTAGCGTTTACCTCGTTCTTTACCCATCTTCAGTGCTTTGTTCTGGGCATGTATCGCTGCTAAAAATGTCTTACTCATTAGCCCTCCGCTCCACTATCTACGTGATCGTCAGTAAACAACCGGCAGTTAACTATAATAACATCGCTTGGTGGTAGGTTTAGGTGCGTACCTTTACCCAACCGAACCTTACCCCGTTTCGCCCCTAACTTAGTCTTCAGATTCTCCATGAATGCACCATAGTTTATCTGCTGTGTTGCACACCAAGACTTCAAAGGTTTAGGTAATAAATATGCTTTCTGAATGTCAGTCTCGTAACGTGCTATCAGCTTACCCCGTGGTAGCGCATCCGGTACGACAAGTGAATCCAACCCATTACTAGGCTCCCCCACCAATTTACGTAGGTCATCCGTACTCTTGAGCATTAAGATGTTGTTAAAGTTTTCTGCTATGTAGTCGTTCAATGTCTGCTCTACAGACATACCCATATCACTTACCGACTGTAGGTTTGTCTTGAGTAACTTAACAGTCCACGCAAACAACGCTTCAAGATCGTAGTCAATTAGTCCTAGCTGCTGGGCAATATATGCACCAGTTATTGTGGTAGCTGCACCGGCTGACCAAAAGCGATTCTCCGCTGTAAGCCCCGCCGCTTCATCTATTAGCCGCTGGTTCTCAAACACTAGCTTCTTAACTGTTTCAAGGTTCTGCATAACGTATTGTATGTAGATGACCCCTGCGTGTCCGTAGTTCTCCTTTATAGATATATCAAACACATCGGTGCCTTTCTTCTCCTCAGTGCTGCCAAATACTCGTTGCGCTCTCCACTCCAGCATCCTTTGTGCCTCTGCTTTCGGCGCTTGCTTGGTTGCTGCGATACGCTCAATGACACTGGCGTTACCTGTAGTTACACATGAGAGGTGCCACGATTCACCACGAGAACGCTCAAGATTAGCCCCACCAGCCATACGCCCACGCTGTTCACCAGAGGATATTTGATACGCCAACTTACTTAGCTGCTTACCCTCCGCGTTAGTCATTTCATCTATGTAAAACGGTAGACTGTGCAACACCTCTGCGCGATTAAACTTTGTCGCGTCAGTATCCTCTTCAGTTATCATCATACCTTTCTCGGCACCCCACACCGAACCCGCTACCCGTATAGCCGCTGTTTTACCGCACCCGCTAAGTGGACTGTGTATGTGTAACGCGCAAGCGTTTTGAGGTAAGAAGCTCATTAGCGGAGAGCCAAATGCTGTACATACAACGTACTGGTGCATTACCAGTTCAGGCCGCGTGTTGTAGAAATTAGCCATCTCTTTCCACGCCTCCAACGTACCTTTCGGCTTGAGGTATGGAATTAGTGCGGCAGTAGGTGTAGACGGTGGGTTATGTTCAATACGATCTGCGTGTATC
>Ga0207890_1000419_pt1 | contig 12807 bp, 18 predicted proteins | sample LinPmetageLP48_FD_184059 | JGI IMG/M metagenome (GOLD analysis project Ga0207890, IMG submission 184059) | Marine viral communities from the Pacific Ocean - LP-48 (SPAdes) | ecosystem: Environmental > Aquatic > Marine > Oceanic | place: Pacific Ocean | collected 2011-06-13
CGTTGTTCCAACTCATACCCTCGCCTTCGACTCTCTTTATTACTAGCGTTAGCCAGTTAGCTTCAGCCTCTGGATCAACACAGATTTTCTGTCGGTTAGGTCTGCGTTCGACGGCATCGGTTATGTCCCCTGTCTTGAGGAGTTCGTGATATTTTTCTGTCATGGACTGGCAAAAAGCCAGCGCAGATTTTGCGGGTTCGTTATACATGTTTAGTTGTTGTTATTTGTTTTGCCGCGCAGTCTCGTTTGCGCAGTCTCGTTTTGATGCTACGAAAATTAATAGCTTTGTCTACTAAAAAAGCCCGCACCGGGTGAGGTGCGAGCTAGTGTTTTAGAATTGTAACCAGTAAAGGCCGTAGCAAAAGCAAACAATTGCCGTTGCCACGCTTGCCATCGTGCAGATGACAAAGATTTGGTCGTCGGATAGTTTCATAGGTAGTTTATAATGATTGATACCGCTAGCAGTATGCCGGCAATGATGATGCTCCAGAATACGATGAACGCACTCTCCTCCTGCTTGTCTGTTTTAACTAGCTTGTTGGTTTCTTTTTTCATGGTTCGATTATTGGTTATCTAGCTTGGTTATTAAGTCCTGCATTTTGATTAAGTCCTGCTCCGTTACTTCGCTTGGCTCGTCGAGCAAGCAAGCTATGTCAATGGACAGGTCGGCTATGATTTCGGTAATCGTTTGCACAGTATCTTTCACTTGACTTCCTCGCTTTCTAAAAACTCTCTCAGTAGTTCGCCAACTTTGTTTATGGCTTCCTCCTTAGCGTTTGCAATTAGATGCTCTAGATGGCCGCCTTCGGACCATTCTTTATGGGCCTCTAGACTATCGCAGAATTTTAATAATTCGTTTTTTGATATTACTTTCATAATTCTTATTGGTTCTTGTTAGTTTGACGGAGTGTCCGTCTACCCCAAAGCCCGCTCGACTCATAAGAGAAGGCGGGCAAGTGGTGATGTGCTAGGATTTAGAACATTTGCATTACGTAGCCGTCTGGCTCTTGCATTGATGAGGTTGATCCATATACTGGCAGAATCGTGGTTCGCTCTGCTAGTTCCTCGAAAGCCTGAGCGTCAGTCATTTTACCGAATACAGACTCGAATGGTTCGTGGTTGCAGAGAAGGTCTCTGGCGCATGTGTGGTAAGTGAAGTTACAAGCTAGGGCAATAGGGTCTAGCTCTAGCTCTTCCTCCATCTCCTCCTCGTATTGCTCTAAGTTTTCTACGAGAGTTGAAACAGCGTCGCGAGTCCAGTTTTTGAAGGCATCAAATGAGCCTAGTTCGTCGATTGCTTGTGTGGTTGTCAGTGTGCTTTTCATGGTGTGTTTTTGTGTGGTTGGTTCGTTGCGTTAATCGCTTCGATACAAACAATAAAGCATACTTCCCAAACCCAAACAAGCTTTTATTTCCAGATAGGTAAAGATAGTTGTAACCCCCTGAGTATCAACGGATCATTTTTCGGCTAAGTTCCGTGAAACGATACAATCGACGCTTCACGATACCCTTAAACAGCTAACCCATGGCAGACAGTCGGACTGACTCAACGGTGGACTGAGTAGCCACTATGGATGGATGAATGATGGCACTGAATCCTTTCCGTCACTGATAAAGAATTAATTCTCTCATACATAAGCAAACCCCAAGAAAGTGCGACTGGATGAGAGGCAGGGACTCCGCACAGTGGCAATCGGGTCACGTAACGGTGACTGCTGGCTGAGGGGGGGAGGGGATCAGCAACATGCGCGACTAGAATCGTATATATCATCAGACACCCCTTTAAAAAATAGATGACTCATAAGCCATACCATCCGAATCCTACTATTTCTACTAGGTAGGGTTACTGCTCTAATGCTCCTTTGTTCCAGCGAAGATTCCGGATTCTATGTAGCACGAAAACCTCTGTCAAGCAAAAAATCCAATTATTTTTGATCCAAGGGAAGAAAAACTTGACATGTATCTAAGTCCTTCCTATCAAAGACATAATGAGTACCCTAAACCCTACCCCTGATGAGATGCGACTGGACCTAATGTCCAGTATCTCTGAGAGTATTCAGGCCGTAAGCAGGGAGAAGGAAGTTCTGAAGGTCAATAGTCTAAGCCGTGGCAACCCAGGGAAGGTGGCTGAGATACTTTATCACTACGCTATGGGTGAGACCCAGACGAAGATTGTGAAGAAGTACAAGTTCAATCGGGATACGGTTATATCCGTGCTTACTGATTATGCTGACCACATAGGGAAGTTCCGAGAGGTAACTGGCCGACTAGCGGCCAGGAACTACTTGAACCTGTCCTCACTGGAAGAGGACCTCATTGAGAAAGTCCGTGGTAGGTTAGAAGGTGATCCGGAATTTGAGGTATCATTCCGTGACCTAAAGGAGCTATCCATTGCCAAGGCTAACGCAGGTAGAGAGGCTTTGACTGCTAGAGGTGAGGCTACACAAATCACGGAAGATAGAAAGGTCTTCACCCAGGATGATTACGAGGCTACGATCAAGGCAGCTAGGGATAGAATACAGGAGGCTAAGACAATAGAGGCGGAGGTTAAGGATGCCTAGATCAATTATGGATTCCAGCTATGACCCCATCTATGACCAAATCCGTGGGATACTCGGAGAACATTTTGAGAATTATTGTTTCATTGTGATGGATGACAAGGGAGAACTCTTCTTTGACTACAACCATCTGCCAGCTGGAAGGATGCTTTTACATGAGATGCAGCAAGAGATCAGTGAGGACAATATAGAGATTGAGTGGGAATTTGAAAGTGATCAGGACGATCCAGAGGAAGAAGAATGACTATTGAGTTCACAAAGCACCCAGCCCTCGAAGCCCCTACTGACGAGGAGATAGTTATCCTAGGTGAGGCGGACCCCAAGTTACTGGTTGCGCTGCACGAAGCCCACGAGGGTAGGATACAGTCAGCGGAGGAGGATCCACTTCGTCACGGATTTGAGTTACCAGGCTGGAGCAGGATGCGCGATGCACTGCAGGACTACGACGAGGTCATTACCTTTGGGGGGAACAGAAGCGGGAAGACAACGGGATGTGCTAAGATGGTCATGGAATCCGTGACCGAGAACATGGACGGACATGTGGTATGCTTCAGTCAAAATGCGGACACATCCATCAAGGTACAGCAGGCCGCAATCTGGGAGATGATGCCCAGAGAGTTCCGTAGGAAGACCAAGAGTATTGATGGTTACATTAACTTCAGTATGCAGAACGGGTTCACGGGCAGTTCCTTTATCTTCCCGGACACTCGGACTAGGGTGGACTTCAAGACCTATACCCAGTTCAGTAATAACCAAACCATCCTAGAAGGTTTTGAGTTCGGTTTCCGTAACCCTAGCGGAATGAATATAGGGGCTTGGCTGGACGAATACTTAGGGGATGCTGCCTTGGTCAACACCCTACGCTTCCGTCTAGCGACCAGGGACAGTAAGATGCTTCTAGGCTTTACCCCTATTGACGGATACACACCATTTGTTTCGGATTACCTAAAGGGTGCTGAGACGCTCGAGACTAAACCTGCTTCTTTGCTGAACGAAGAACAGGTTCCCGTGATTCAATACAGCCCCGAACGAGATGCTGGTGTTGTGTACCTGCACTCCGACGAGAACCCCTTTGGCGGTTATGACCGCATAGCTAAGGATCTAAAGAACGCGAACCGTGATACGATCATGGTCCGTGCCTACGGATTACCTACGAAGTCAATGACTTCACTGCTACCTAACTTCAGCCCGGAGGTCAATGTTCTAAGCGAGGAGCCAAACAAATACGGAATGACCTTCCCTGACAAGAAGTCCCTTACCTGGTATCAGGTCGTTGACCCAGCCTTTGCCAGAAACTATGTAGCCATATGGGCGGGAGTATCCGAGAACGAGGAGATATTTATACGACGGGAGTGGCCGGACAGGGACACCTACGGTGAGTGGGCCTTGTTCGGTGACCCAAAATGGCGCAAGGGTCCAGCCTCAGATAAGATAGGCTATGACGTAGAAAGGTACTGCGAACTATTCAAGGACATTGAAGAGGATCTAGGTATCGAGGTCACGGAACGGATCGGTGACTCCAGATTCTTTGCTAAAGAAAATGAGAACAATGTGGATCTATTCACGTCCTTCTATGACTTCGGCATGAACTTTACCCCATCGGATGGACAGCAGGAGGGTATAGGTAACACTAGCCTGGACGATTGGTTCTTCTATAACCCGAACTATGACCTTGATCCCGCCAACAGACCTCGCTGCTATGTGCATGAGGATTGCGGAAATCTGATAGATAGTATGATTAATTATAATGCGTCCGGTAAAGCGGACGAAGCACTGAAGGACTTCTTTGACCTCATCCGTTATTTGCGGATGTCCAATGGTGGTATGGGTCCGGACTACTTCACATCCTCCGATATGGGGATAACCAGAAAACAACAAGGAGGATACTAATGAAAATAAAATTAACTGAGTTCACCGAATATCATAATGCTGATTTCGATGAAGCCCTGCAAATAGCCCAAGAAAAACTACCCCAAGAATATGTTAGCGGTAAAGGCAAGAACACTTGGATCAGCCCGGAGGGACAGGACATCCTGTGTGACGGCCTATTTATTAATGAAATTATACCTAAGCACTACAGAGGCAAGGTGCTATCCGTGTGTCCTAACCCTAGGTTCAACATGGTTCACTTCGTAGAGATTGGTAAGAAAGTTCCAGTCCTCTTGCCTAACAGGTTGAAGGATAGGTTCTTAGGTAAGATGATTTGCTTTGAAGCCATTGAATCAGAAACAGGAGTCAGCTATCGTTATGTCAAAGGTTGATAGGACAAAGATATTTTACGATAGGAACCCTGAGACTGGAGAGGTCGAGGACGAGAACCTGACGCTGGATTACAAATGGAACCAGCAGAACAGGGACCGACTAATAATGTGGGAGACCTTCAAGCGTCACGTAAAGCATGAGTCCAAAGTTCCCATGACAAACATAGAGTTATGTGATAAGATAGGCAGTTCCAGGACACATCTTGCGAGTATGCTTCAACTAATTAAAAATAGACTAAATGCAGAACAATAATATTTCAAAGGCTCTTACCTACGTCGGTGATGAGCCAGACATTCAAACTCTACGATTTGCCTACGAGGAAACGATAACGGAGCTGGAATCCTATTTTGATTTATGTCGTACTAGCTACGATGACCGACGGAACTGGTGGCCGGGCAAGAGCCGTGATCACCGCAAGCATGGCGCGGACGCATTTCCTTGGGAAGGTGCAAGCGATAGCGAGTGCCATCTCATTGATGAACGCATTACTAAACTTGCATCACTGTTCATGTCCGCACTCAAGAGGGCTAATGTTAGAGCATTCCCCGTAGAAAGCGGAGACATTGCCCGCAGCAAATTGGTATCAGGCTTCCTCAAGTGGATGATACGATCCGGATACATTCCCCGCTTTTACAGGGAGATGGAGCTAGGAGCTAACTACCTGTTGGAGCGTGGACTACTAGTTACTTACGTTGGATGGCACATGGAGGATCGCTCCTTTGAGCAAGAGATTGACCTCCAGCAAATCGCACAAATGTCTCCAGAAATATTTCAAGCTGTAGAGCAAGGCGACAATGATGAAGAATTAATCCTTCTCATGCAGCAAGTTTTTGACGGCGTCACGGAAAAGCGAGCAAAGACAGCACTCAAGGATCTACGAAAAAAAGGAATCGCGAAACTGCCCGTCGTGCGTCGTCAAATTAATTGCCCAGAAGTTAAGACCCTAGCACCTGATGGTGACTTCATCTTTCCTCCATATGTAACCGATCCGCAGCGCGCTCCGTATTGCTTTTGGAAAACATATTATACTCCACAAGAATTAGAACTAAAGGTAACAACCGATGGTTGGGATCAGGACTTCGTGGATATCATGATCGAAAGATACCGAGGTGTAAATATTAGCAGCATTGAAAGATACCAAGAAGGCCGTCGCAGCATGAGCCTAACGGATAATGCTTATGAAGCTGACGAACTTATTGAAATTGTTTACGGATACCAGAGACTTATTAACGAAGAGGACGGCTCCGAAGGAATTTATTGCACAGTATTTCATAAGGACTTTGATGGAGATGATAGCACTGGGACTCCGGGATATGCAAAGTTCGAGCTACTTAACGGATACGAAGACTATCCTGTAGTAGTGACACGCTTGTCCGAGGACACTAAGCGTCTCTATGATGTATCCACCGTTCCCAGTATTCTTCGAGGTATTCAGAACCAGGTAAAAGTTGAGCGTGATTCTCGCATTGACCGCAATAGTCTAGCGACTCTGCCTCCAATCCTGCACCCAGTAGGTCAAGCACCTAATGACTGGGGTCCAGGTCGAATGATTCCATACCGCCGCAAGGGAGATTTGGACTTCGCACCTACCCCTTCGTACAATCAAGGTTCCCTGGAGATGGAGAAAACATTAATCAATCAAGCCGACAGGATGGTTGGGCTGGATACAAATGATCCAATGTCTCAATCCAGACAGCAGTTCATGGTTGATAAATACCTCAGCCATGTAGCTGAAGTTATTCGCATGGCATATAAGTGCTTCCAAAGATTTGGACCCGATGAAGTCTTCTTCCAGGTAACAGGCATCCCTGACCCTCAGATACTTAACAAGGGTAATCCTAACGAAAACTTTGACATCATGATTAACTTTGATGTTCTTGACAGTGACCCAGAAACAGTAGAAAAGAAACTACAAGGGTTTGTTGCATTGAATCAACTCAATGTTAATAACCGAATGAATATTGATGGACTACTTGATATTGCAGCCGCTAGCATTGATCCAGTCATGGCTGACGCTGTTCTGCAACCAGCAGAAGATGCTCAACAAGAAATGGTTAAGAATGTTACTGATGATCTCACAAAGATTTTTGCAGGTATCGAAATGCCAGCCCGTCCTCAAGGCGCGCAGATTGCGATGCAAGTCCTTCAGCAATACGCCCAGCAGCCAGACATTCAGCAGCGTCTACAGCAGGATGAAGCATTCCGGGGACGCATGGAGAAATACCAGGGTCAATACACCTTCCAAATGCAGCAAGCGCAGAACGCCCAGATTGGTCGAGTTGGCACAGCCCCTGCACAAATGGGTGGGATTGACACTCAGAATATGTAGTATTATTTTATTAACTAATACTTATACTATGGCTGACAATCAAAGCACCCAACAACTCGCTGCAAAACGAGTCCAAGAACAACGCTCACAGAATTACTTTGACATGCTCGTCCTCAATGAGGGCAATAAGCCCAAGGTATATAAGGACACCAAGGGCAAGCGTACGATAGGCATTGGCTTCAATCTTGAGGAACCTTCTAATCGAAAGTTCCTAAAAGAGAAGGGCATTAATATAAATGAATTGTTTGATGGCCGGGAACTTACTGATAAAGAAACAAGGACTCTGTACAACCATAGTCTAACTCAGGCATTTAAGGATGCCCAGAAGTATGACCCTAACTTTGCCAAGAGACCCGAAGCCGTTAAGATGACCCTCGTTGACATGTCATTCAACCTAGGTTTGACTAAACTTAATAAATTTGAAAAGATGAAGGCTGGCCTTATGAACAATGACTACAATGTAGCTGCTGATGAAATGATTGATAGTAAGTGGTACAAGCAAGTAAAGGACAGGGGTCCTAGAATGGTTCAAGTAATGCGTTCCGCAGCTAAATAATATGAATATCCAAGACGACATAAAGACACTGCATAACTATGAGGCTTTTGCTAGATTCATGAAGATGGTATATGACCTAAGAGAAGAGGCTATCGAGGAACTGCACGAAGCCACTAGCGAAACTATTCAGCAGGTATCAGGACGCATTATTACTTATGACCAGCTATTGCAGTTATCCAGCTGGCAAGAGTTAAGTAATCGTCACCGTGAAAATTTCTAGGCTGAACAATAACTGTTCACCTATGTTATATTAACAAATCGCAATCTCTCGGCGTAAATGAGTGGAAATTATGACAGATGAAATCACGACTGCCGACTCTGGGGCAGATCAAAAACCAGTGGACAATACTAATATATCCGTAACGGATTTTGCAAATCGCCGATTGGGGCAGCTAAATTCTCAGGCAAGTACTGAGGAAGAAGCAGAACCAGTTGCCGAAGAGGAAACGGAAGAGACACCCGAAGAGGTCATTGAGGAAACTCAAGAAGCCGAAGAAGGTGAACCAGAAGTTGAATCATCATCCGAGGATGTTCTTTCACAGATTGATTTGGACAACGCGTCCGAAGAGGAATTACGGGAACTAGCTGATAAGTTAGGCAGTAAAGCTGTGGCTCGTTTTGGGGAACTTACCGCAAGACGAAAATCAGCAGAAGAAAAACTGGCTAAACTAGAGGCTTCGCTTCAACAGAAGGATCCCCTTGAGTCAACAAAGAAAATAGAAAACAACCCATTCAGCAATTTAGATTCCATCGAGGACCTTCAAAGCAAGGCCGAAGAGATAGAGCAAATAGTTGATTGGGCTGAGGATCTTCTTTTTGAAGGTGCTGACTATGCGGCTGACGATGTCATAACTGAGATCGAAGGCAAAGAAATGACTAAAGCGGAAGTCCGTAAATCCCTACTACAGGCGCGTAAGGCTAAGAAGACCTTTATCCCGGATCAACTTTCTAAAATACAAGCCAAAGAACAGGCTGGTAATATGGAAGTTGCTTTTAAGGAAAGGGCAAAAGAAGAGCTATCATGGCTCGACGGCGAAGACAATGATATACGCAAACAATACGAAGCTACAGTGAATGATTCTCGTTTTCTAAAAATGAAAGAGATCATATCAAAAGAAGCTCCTGATGTTGCGGGTCAATTGGATTACTGGTTCGCTCACGCAGCCAATAGTATCTATGGTCGTAAACCGCTAGCCGAAAGTAAGCCAAGCATGAAACTTACACCACCCAAGGGTGCTACAACAAGTAATGCAAATGCTGCTAAGTCCCCATCAAGAACTGCAAAGGCACTCAAGGAATTGCAAAGTCAATTTCAACAATCGGGTAACGCTCGTGATTTTGCCGCACTTAGAAAACTACAAATGGCCTCGCGCCTTTAACTCATTAACAATAATAATTAAATAAAATGTCATTCTCAAATACATTCGATACTACAAATACAGGTTCGGGTGTCTCCAATCGCGAAGACTTGACTGATGTCTTGACTATCCTCGCTCCCGAAGAGACTCCTATCCTTTCGTCTGCTAACAAACAACGCGCATCCGCAACTAATGTTGAGTGGACTGTTGACAGCCTTGCTGCTCCACAGACTGCTGGCATTTCTGAAGGTGCTGACGTTACAGCATTCACTGACCAATTCGCTGGCCGCGCTCGCCTCGGCAATCGTGTTCAAAAGTTCCGCCGTGACTACATGGTATCCGACATGCAAGAAGCTGTCGATTCCGTAGGTCCTGCTAAGATTGCCCAGGCTGAAGCCAAAGCTATCCGTGAACTCAAGCGCGACATCGAAGCTACTATTGCTGGTACTCAGGACTCAGCTACCGAAAACGGTGCTGGTGTTGCTAATGCCCTCCGTGGTCTTGGTGACTGGCTTGACTCCGCTGGACCTGCTGATGTTCCTGCTTCATTCCGCACACCTGCGGATAGCATCTACACAGCTGCTGAAGCAAATGCTTCTCCATTCAGCGAAAGCGATCTCAACAGCATCATTAGCTCTATCTTCCGCGTAACTGGTTCAGCAAGCAATCTTATGCTTGTTGCTGACACTGGTCTTCGTCAAGTTATTGCTGACTTCGCTCGTGTGTCTGCTGGCGCAACTGAAAACATCCGCTCGGTGAACTACGACGGCAACAGCGGTAGCATCAAGCTATCTGTTGACCTCTATGAGTCCGATCACGGTGTTGTCTCAATTGTTAACCAAAATCCTGACTGCGCGCCTAACTTCGGTGGCAACACAGCTACTGGTTCCGGTTATATCGTAAACCCAGAATACTACGGTATTCACGAGCTTATCCCAATGGGATCAACTCGCCTTCCAAATCTTGGTGGCGGTGAGCGTGGATTCGTTGACTGTGCATTGACTCTCGGAGTGTACCATCCTGGCGCACACGGTGTTATTCAAGACGTAACCTAACCCCTAAATAAAGGAGATATAATATAATGTCTAAAGCAATATCAAAAATTAAAAACGTAAACGAACTCGGTTTCGGTGGCGGTTACTCTCACTTCGTTGAGGTAACACCTTCGGACCTTTCCACAGCTACTGGAGAAGAGTTCCTTTTCCTAACACTTAGTAGTGCATATGCTGCACCCGCACTGTTCGCTGCAACAGTTCGTCGCGCAAGCATTACTGTCATGGAGCCATTTGGTGGAGGTTCTGTTTCTGATGCAACCATCGCCCTTGGACTTGGAGACGGTTCCACAACTAACGGTGGCGGTACATCCGCTAACGGTGATGCTCTTGTTGAAGAAGTAAACTGCTTCACAAGTGACAACACGGTTGGACTTGAGTATACAAACACTGGTGCTGACCTAGATGACGCATTCGGTAAAGTTGTAGCTGCAAGTGGTAACGGTGCTGTTATCGGCATCGCTACTAACGGAACTGGTGCTGGTCTTGGTTCTGCGACTCAAGGTCGCGCTATCATCAAGCTAGACCTCAGCAACGTCCCAGGCGGAACTGCTTAATTAAATACTGGTTGGGGGGCGAAAGCCCCCCGCCTTTTTTAATATGGATATCATTGTTCCTAATCTAAAGAAGTATTCTGATGGCGAGATTGATCGCGCCTTCATGAATGAGATTAAAAACGGCTTCAACCTTGAGAAGAAGACGGAGAAACAACGGGTTGCACAAGCAGCCAAAGAAGCCCAACAACTCAAGGGGACAGTCCACCCAGTTCTTGGCAAACCAGTTGCAACTATTCCCCATCGGGAATACTTCCGACTAGTCCAGAAGTACGGTCAAGAGACTGTGCATTCTAAAGAATTTTTAAAGTACTACAATAAGAAGTTCCCAGAACTTACTCCAAACAAAATCTAATGCAGACCAGAACGTACGGCGATCTTTTTAAGTTAATCCAATCCCTGGCTGGTGTTGGATCATTTGCTCCTACGGAAGCGGATGATATTGCTAATCTGATTAACCGCAGGTTTTTACAAGCATTCAACGAGAGTCCAATCTGGCCTCGATACTTTGTGTCCTCCGAGAAGAGGGATATACTGTCATTGCAATTATCCGGGGCAACAGCAAGCACTAGCACGACAGTTAACCAGAACTACAAGCTGCTAGGTGCTAATACAACTGGTGGCTTAAATGTTTATCAAGGTGCGACTACTAATACTGTAATCATCTATAACACCGGAACAGCTTGGCGAGTGGACACTGCCGCATCAGCTGCGGAGCAAGCGTCAGGAACCTTTACCGTTACAGCAGGGACTCAACAATTTATTGAGGCTGATGTTAACAAGAAGGACAATATTACAGAGGTAGTAACATTTACTCCTCGAGCAGGATCTGACTCCCTGTTGGTTGAAGGTAAGAACTTCGTACCCTATACTCAGACCGGAAGAACCGCTATTGGTTCATTCAACCGTATCTTTAGGAAGCAAGCCTTCTTAAATAACTCAGCACATGAATACGAGTTCTTTGTGGATTTTACTGGAGCCAATATACTCAACGTTGTATCCACAACTGACAACGCAGCTTTCATTACTTACAAGCAGCAGTTCACCCCATTTACTGTATCGGGTAGCCTTGTATCGGATTACACTGACAGCACTGTTGAGGTCCCCGCCGAGTTCTTTGCTTATATTGCTCACGCAACCTATGCTGACTTCCTTCGTATGGACGGCCAGACTGACAAGGCATTTGCTGAGGAAAACACAGCATCCGTCGCTTTAGCCCTTGAGCTTGAAAAGGTTGATATAATTTCTAATAATAATACCGTGAACAAGCGGTTCTCTACTTATGTAAATCGGCAATCCCGATAGTAACCCCCCGTGATATAATAATAAATTATGGCAAGTTCAAGAAATAACGCACTGGAGTTCAGCTCCGTAGGTTCAGTAGTAATTAATGCAGGTGACGGCGCAACCGCTGGTTCGTTCGGAGCTATCCAGTTCCTGAAGGACTCAACTCTTTCTGCACTGACTGCTACTAATGTTACTAATTCCGCTGATCTCCTTACATCGTTCGGAGCAGGAACAATTCTATATGGTAACTTTACTAGCGTAACCGTAAGCGGTGCTGGTAGCTTAGTCCAACTACACATAGTCTAATATGCACATTAGCCTTGATTCAGCACTGGGTCGCCAGCGTAGGCTGAACTCAGTAGGCGAGAACGTCCTACAGATTGCTCCTGACGCTGCGGCGGCTTACAGCCTTCGTAGTCTTACTGGTGGTGATCCCAAGGTTGTCCGTGTGCGTCGTGCAAGCGACAATGGTGAGCGTGACTTTACATCCTCTGATGTTACTTCGGGGGAGATGCTTCGATGGGTAAACGCTCAGGCCATTAAGCCCCTGGACATTCAAGCACTAGAAGCTGATGGACGCACGGGTGACTTTCTTATTGCTAAAGCGGCTTATTCGCTTCGTAGCCTAGGGACACGTCAGGCTACCTTAGCGGCTACTGGGGATACCGTAGCACGTGCTAACGATAAGTTCGTAGCACAGGTTCGCAGGAATGTTAACGGGGACCTGAAGTCCTTCACGGCTACAGAAGTATCTGATGGGACTCTTACATCTTTTGTAAACGAGAGCTTTACCTCAAGCCTACCACTGGATGTTTCTGGTTCAGCTTCTGCGGCTTATGGACTGCGTAACC
>Ga0207890_1000420_pt1 | contig 12801 bp, 9 predicted proteins | sample LinPmetageLP48_FD_184059 | JGI IMG/M metagenome (GOLD analysis project Ga0207890, IMG submission 184059) | Marine viral communities from the Pacific Ocean - LP-48 (SPAdes) | ecosystem: Environmental > Aquatic > Marine > Oceanic | place: Pacific Ocean | collected 2011-06-13
ACACGGTGCGCTGGTCGCACTGTGGCTGACGCAGGCCTCTGCCTATGAGCCGCCGGAAGAAGCGGGCATTCAGGGCCGCGAGCTGATTGATCTGGCCGAGGTCGAGATGATCATGGCCGCGCCCGAAACGGACCTGCCCGATGGCCCGCCCGCCGAGGATAGCCAAGCCACATTGGAAAGCCCTGCCGAGCGCGAAGAAGCCAAAGCATCCAACGATCCGCTGCTCGCACAGATACCGCACACGCCGGACGACCCAGAACTGCAATTCAAGATCGCCAACCCCGATCAAGAAGTCGACACGGACAAGGAAGCGACCGAAACGCCGACCGAGTTGCAGGAAGAGACCGAAAACGAAAACGCCGCGCAAAGCACCGCAGCTGCCCCAAAGGCGAGCCCCGGTCAGGATGAACAGGATCAAAGCTCTGCCAAGGAACAGGGTCTGACAGACGCAGAGCGGGCAGAGATCACCGAGTGGCAAAAATCGCTGGTACTGGCACTGAACGCCGCCAAGGATTACCCCCGCCGCGCCCGCGACGCCCGAGCCGAGGGCACAACGACGGTAGCGTTCACGCTGGATCAATACGGTCAGATCAAAGCGCGCGAGGTGTCGAAGTCATCGGGCTGGCCCGTACTGGATCAAGCCGCGTTGAACATCTTTGACCGCCTTGAAACCCTGCCCCGTCCGCCATCGGCGATGGGGGGTGGTCCGTTCAATCTGGCGATCCCGATCAGCTACCGCTTCCGCTAGGGGCGCGACTCTTCGAACGGGGCGAGCATGTCGGGGGTAATGCCTGCAACCGTCGCGCAGCCACAAAGTGCCATCGTCACCTCTAGCTCGTCACGCAGACGCCGCAGCACCTGACTGGCCCCCCGCGCCCCGTCGACGATCAACCCATGCATCACGGGGCGGCCGACCAGCACCGCTTCGGCCCCAAGCGCCAGTGCTTTGAACACATCGCTCCCGCGCCGGATGCCGCCGTCTAGATAGACCGGCACTTCCGGCCCCAACGCTTGCACCACGGCGGCCAGCTGCGTCACCGGTGCGGGCACGGTATCCAGCACCCTCCCCCCGTGGTTCGACACGATGATCCCCGCAACACCGGCATCGACAAACCGGCGGGCATCCTCGGGGCGCAGGCACCCCTTGATGATTACCGGAACGGGGCTGTCCGCGATCAGTCGTGTCAAATCCTTCCACGTGGGCGCAAAGACCATCATGCCGTCGAACACCACGCTTTGCCCGTCCTGCAACTGAGGTCGACGCGGTTGCGGCAGAGGATCCAGCATCACGGGGCGCACCCCGTCCGGCAGGGCGAAACCGGCCGCGACTTCGCGGTCTCGCAGGCCATTAATCGGCGCGTCCAGCGTGACCACCAGTGCCTCCGCTCCGCAGGCAACGGCGCGGGTGACCAGAGACATCGTGCTGTCATGATCGGCTTGCATATAAAGTTGAAACCAGCGCCGTCCGGGAATGGCTGCGATCTCTTCGGGCGCTGTGCTGGTCTGGCAGCTCAGCACCATCACCGCCTCTTGCGCCGCACAAGCCAGCGCGGTCGCATTTTCGCCCTGCGCATGGAAAAGCCGCTGAAACGCCATGGGTGCGACCATGATAGGATGCGCGGCAGGTTTCCCCAGTATCGTGACGCGCGTATGCCCGCCGCCGCAATCGCCCAGCAACTTCGGCAGCAAGCCAATCCGGCCAAAGGCGGCACGGTTCTGATTTAGCGACAGCTCTGCCTCCGCGCCGCCTTCGAGGTAGGCAAACACGTCATTGGCAAGGGTCGTATGGGCGGATTGTTCGAAGTCTGACAAGGTAATAGGCATGGCCCATAGATCGCGCAAAACGACCGCCACTACAAGCGACTAAAACAGTCAGGTATGTGACTTATACGTCTTTAACAAACTCCAGCATGGCGTCATCTATCTCGTCCCCACACAGGACAGAAACCTCGCCCGTCGTCTCAAACACCGCTGCACGTACATCGCTTAATCGCGAGACGTTGGATTCGCGCAGTTTCTCCATCAAGTCGCTACGCGACACACGCTTTACCCGCATGGCTTCTTCGCAGATTTTACCGTCCTTCATCAGATATACCGGCGCATTCTGAATGGTATGAAGCACCGTCGAGGAGCGCCGCCGAAAATACGATAAAGTAAACTGGAACAGAAACAGGCACGCCGTCGCGACCAACGTCTGGAAGAACGCCTTCCAATCCGATGCCTGCGCCGCCCCCGCCAACAAAGAGCCGAAGGCGATTGTCGTCACAAAGTCGAAATTGGTCATTTTGGAGAATGAATTCAGCCCGACGATCCGCACCATCAAGATGATCCAGAACAACGCCACACCGCTTAGGACAAAGCCGCGCGCCAGAACGTCGAGCACAGTGTTGTCGAAAAACATGTAGTTCCTCCTCTGATGGGGTCTCTAGGCGTTGCTGGAACGGTCTTGTGGCTTTTGTTCGTCGCGTTTCTGGGCACGCGATTTTGGCACATCGCCCTCGCCCGCGGGCCACCCTTCGCGCTGAGCACGGCGGTTGCCGTCGGTTTCTTCTGTCTGGTCGTGGAACAGATGCACCTGGGTCGGATACGGCATGTCGATCCCCTTTTGATCCAGCGACTTGTAGACCGCCTGCAGCACGGCCCCGAACGTATGGATTTGCGACGCGCGGTCAGATTTGGTCCACCAGCGTAGACGGATGATATTCGCTGAATCCCCCAGCTCGACGGGAATTGTTTCGGGTGCAGGGTCTGCTTCCACGCCCTCAACGCCAGCGCAGGCGTCTTGCATGACCTTGCGAGCCGTATCCCAGTCATCATTGCAGCCGACACCAATGTCATATTCAGACCGCCGCGTGTCAAAGGCCGTGTTGACCACCACACTGTCGGTATAGATGTCCGAGTTGGGAATTACGACGCGACGACCATCATAGGTTTTGATCATCGTGGCACGGGTTTCGATCTTTTCGACAGTGCCCTCATGGCCCCCCGACACGATCTGATCGCCAACCTCGAACGGTTGACGCAGCAGGATCAGAATACCGGCGAGCATGTTTTGCAAGATATCCTTGAACGCGAACCCTATCGCAACCGAGCTGACGCCGAGCCCGGCAATCAGATCCCCCGGAGTGACCGTTGGCGCGATGATGGTGACGGCCAGCATAAAGCCGATAATTGTCACCGCCCACCGCATCAGCGAGCCACCAACGTTCCCAAGATTATCACGCCCGCGCCGACCTGCCGTCTTGCGGATCAACGCACCGATGCCCATTCCCAAGAACCAAAAGACGACCGCCACCACCAGTGCGACACCGATATTTGGGAGCAATCTAAAGAAGCCGTCCAGCCACCCATCAAGTTTATCAAAAATCAGGCCGGGGTTTGCATCGACTTCTTCCATAGGGGGCGATCCTTTATTGTTCGCGACTTAGCCTAAACGGTTCGTCGCGCAGAACCTATGTGGCTTTTTAATCACATTTAAGGAACAAACAACGCGTCACCCCCGCGGGTTCCGAACTACCTCTGGGAAATGCGCCCAAATTACGTCCAACGCTGCGCAAGCCTTGTGTGAAATACGCAACAGCGCCATAATTCCGCCAGTTTCCCCACCCAATACGTACCACAGATAGCTTTAACGACCCAGAGCGCCCGACCCACGACGCTCTTCTTGATGACAGGGCAAAGATGATAATTCCGCGTAAGCTCGCACACTTTCAGCTGATCACCCTCTGCGTCTGCCTCGGCTTATCGTTCCTGTTCTTTTTCGTCGCGCGCAATACCGTGCACGTTCAGGCACAAGACCGGTTCCATGCATTGGTGGACCAAGGACTAGCCGCCATGGGACAGCGCGCAGAAGAATACGGCAGAACGCTGGACGGGGTTGGGGGGTTTATTGCGGCCTCTGACGAGGTGACGGCGCAGGATATGTTGACCTATGCTGCATCTGTCCATGTCGCCGACGGTTCCTATGTGCTTGATGGCATTGGTTTTGCCATGCCCGATAACTTGGAAGCGGATTCAAGCCGCACAGATTTTACAGTGCGTCATATGGCACCCTTGAATGCTTTTGATGGCATGTTGGGAAACATTTTTTCAGATCATCCCGATTTTCTGGCCACTGCAATAGCAGCACGCGATAGCAACCAAACCCTGTCCAGCTTACCTATGGAGCATGGCGGCAAATGGCACTCATTGCTGATCAAGCCCATTTTCCTGCCTCTTGCGTCGGGCGAAAGCACGCCCGATCGTGAGGGATCATTCTTTGGGTTTGCTTTTGCAATGTTGGATGTCCCGGAAATATTTCGCGATTTATTCCCGTCTCAAAAGGACCTTATTAACCTAGAGGTGTCTTTCTATCGATCCGACAGCACGGCCTTTCAGCCCGGAACAACAAGCGCCTATCCAGATCACGTTCCCCAGTTTTCTTACAAGCGCGATCACTATGGCTATGGCCAGCGCATGACCTTTAGTTGGGGCAGCACGCCGACCTTCGAAGCGGCGCAACCCAACAGGGCCAAGTGGATTGTGCTAGGGCTTTCACTGGTCATTACCACGCTGATCCTCGTGATCCAGTCGGTGATCCTGAAACGCAATCTGACGATCAGCCAGACCGTTGCCGACAAAACCCGCGAACTTGAGACGCAGCATCAGGAAAAACGCTCGATCCTTGAGAACGCAATGCTTCCCATAATTTCGGTGCGGCAATCGGGAGAGATCCTGCATCTCAACAATGCCGCCCGCCGACACTTGAACGCCGCAGGCCTTACCAAGGATGCCACCGGCGATTTCATTCAAGACCATCTGCCCCAGGTTGACATTTATCGCGCTGACGGGGGCACCAAGATCGTCGTGCCGCCCCTGCCCGGCACCAACGAACCGCGCACGTTGGAGGTCGAGAAAAACACCTGGCTTACTGCAGACCGGGAAACCCGCATTACGCTGATGCTGCGTGATATCACCGACAGCCAGCGCCGTGCACACAAGATCGCGGAAACCGAACAACGCTGGAGCCTTGCGCTGAGCAGTGCGCATATCGGCGTTTTCGACATGGACCTGGAAAACGACACGTCGGTGGTGTCAGACACATGGCGCGAGATCATGCAGTGCCCTGCTGACCACAATCGCCCGAACCCCTATGCCAGCAAGATGCAGCATATACACCCCGACGACATCGCAATTGTCGAAAAGAGCGAAATGGCCTGCATCAACGGTATGACCGACCGCGCCGAGGCCCGCTTTCGCGTTCGGGTCGGTCGCGACAACTGGCGCTGGATCAAATCTGACGCCGTGGTGGTGGAAAGAGCCAAGGACGGGACCGCACTGCGGATGCTGGGTATCCAGATCGATATAACCGAAACCTACAAGCTCGAGCAGATGAAGCACGACTTTGTCGCCACCGTCAGCCACGAACTGCGCACGCCGCTGACCTCTATCAAGGGCGCATTGGGCCTGCTTGAGGCGCAAACCAAGGACAACACGAACGCAAGTGCCGTTCGTCTGGTCCAGATCGCCTCGGCCAACTGCGACCGTCTGGTCGCGCTGGTAAACGACATTTTGGATATGGAAAAAATCAACGCGGGCAGCATGAGCGTTGCCTCCAGACCCGAAAAGCTTGGTGATATTGTCGCACTGGCAGCCGAGCAGGTCGAACCCTATGCCACCGACTGGAAGGTCGAGATCGCCGTCGCGCCTCCCGCACCCGACCACCATGTGCTGACAGACAAGAACCGCATCATGCAGGTGCTGACAAACCTGCTGTCGAACGCATGTAAATTCGCCTATCCAGATACTGCCGTAACCGTGACCGCCACCCCGATGGGCGACATGACGAGAATCTCTGTCACCAATCAAGGCAACGGTATCTCGGATGAATTCCGCGAGCGTATTTTCCAACCCTTCTCGCAGGCCGAGGCCTCTAACACGCGGCAACGTGGCGGGACCGGTCTGGGGCTCAATATCTCGCGCCATCTGGTCGAGGCAATGGGCGGCGAAATCGGGTTTGATAGCGTCCCCGGCGAGGAAACCGTGTTCTGGTTCACCTGTCCCTCCACCGATGAAGATCCCGACGTCGCAATGGTGGCTTAAGTGCGCAGGCTAAAGCGCCAGATCAGCAATCAGCATGTCCTTGGTATAATCTGCCTTTAGCTTGCGCGTACCGTTGCGCCCGCCTTCGACCACGATAAAGCTATCGCCCAGCGCATAGGCAAAATCGGCGTTCTGTTCGACCAGCACAATCGCCATCTCGCCTAGGCTGCGCAACAACCGTAGAGCGTCTCCGATCTGCTGGATCACATTGGGCTGGATGCCTTCGGTCGGTTCGTCCAGCAACAAAACCCGCGGCCGTGTGATCAGCGCCCGCGCGATGGCAAGCTGTTGCTGCTGCCCGCCCGACAGATCGCCCCCGCGCCGCGCTTTCATGTCACGCAGGACGGGGAACAGGTCGTAGATATGGTCGGGAATGTGATGCTCGGCCTTGGGTAGGCAGGCAAACCCCGTCTCAAGGTTCTCTTCAACCGTCATCATCGGGAAAACCTCGCGCCCCTGCGGCACATAAGCAATGCCCGCATTCGCCGCCTGAAAGGCTGTGGTCAAACGTACAGGGGTTCCATCAACCGTAATCGTCCCCGCCGACGCCGGATGCCGGCCTGCAATCGCCTTGAGGGTGGAGGTCTTCCCCACCCCGTTATTGCCGATCAAGGTTGTGATCTGCCCCTTGGGGGCCTGAAAGGACACCTCGTAAAGAATGCGGCTTTGACCATAGTGCAGGTCCAGATTTTCAACTTCAAGCATGGCCACGCCCCAGATAAACTTCGATCACTTTCGGGTTGGATGTCACGTGGTCCAAACTGCCTTCGGCCAGCACCGATCCTTCGTGCAGCACCGTGACCTTGCAGTCGAGCCTGCGCACGAATTCCATGTCATGTTCCACCACCACCACGGCGCGGGTCTTGGCGGCACGTTTCAGAATGTCGGTGGTCTTTTCGCGTTCCTCTACCGTCATGCCGGCGGCGGGTTCATCAACCAACAGCAGACGCGGCTCCTGTGCCAGCAACATGCCGATCTCCAGCCATTGTTTCTGGCCGTGGCTCAACTCTCCGGCGATGCGGGTCAAACTTTCGGTCAGGCCGATCTCTGCCGCGATGCCTTCGATCCGCGCAGCGTTGGACGGGGTCTTGCGGTGCAGCAACACTGCCAGCGGCCCGCGCGGGTTCTTCAGCGCCATGGCAAGGTTCTGCCGCACGGTCTGCGCCTCGAACACGGTGGGTTTCTGAAACTTGCGCCCCACTCCTTCGTTCGCGATATCCGCCTCTGACATGCCAAGCAGCGATATATTCCGCTCCCCCCAGACGACATGGCCACTGTCGGGGCGTGTCTTGCCCGTGATGATGTCCATAAAGGTGGTCTTGCCCGCCCCGTTGGGCCCGATCACGGCACGCAGTTCGGGCTCTGCGATCTGGATCGACAAGTTGTTGATCGCTTTGAACCCGTCAAAGGATTTTGACACGCCAGAGACTTCTAACAGGGTATCGTTCATGACGGTTTCCTCACCAGATAATCAAACAGGCCGCCGATCCCCTTGGGGAAGAACAAGGTGACGCAAACAAAGGATACGCCAAGCAGAACCAGCCACCAGTCAGTCCATAGGATCGTATAGAACCCGAGGTTAATGGCAGGTGCGCCGCCGCCCGTGAACCAGCTGGAAAGCAATGACACAAACGCCGCCCCGATCACCGCGCCGTAAAGCCGCCCGCGCCCGCCAATCGCGACCCAGACCGCCAGATAGATCGACGCAATCGGCGCGATCTCGGCCGGATTGATGATACCGGCCTGCGGGTAATATAGCGCCCCGGCGATACCCGCGATCACGGCGGTGAGGGTAAAGATGAACAGCTTGTAGCGTTCCACCCGGTAGCCAAGAAAGCGGACGCGGGCCTCGTTGTCGCGGATGCCTTGCACCACGCTGCCCATCTTGCCCGACACCACCCAAGCAAAGAGGATATACCCAAGCGCCAGCGCCAGCGCTGACCCCATAAAGAACACAAGGCTTGTGGTCGCCTGCGAAGTGTCTTCGTACCCCGGAATATTCTGCAACCCTGACAGCCCGTTGTTACCGCGCAAGCCACTGTCGTTCTGGAACAGCCACAGTGACAGGGCCAACGTCATCGCCTGCGTCAGGATCGACAAGTAAACGCCCGTCACACGGCTCCGGAACGCCAGCCAGCCAAAAACCAGTGCCAGAAGCCCCGGCACGATCACCACCATCAGCAGTTGCAGAAACAGACTGTCCGAGAACGCCCAGAGCCACGGAAAGTCAGAGCTACCAACGACGCCGAAAATCTGATTGCCGATGGCGTCCTGCACCTCTTGCGGCGTGGGCGGGATAACGTGGCCTTCGAGACTGGTCATAACGATGCCTTCGGTCCGCGCATACATCAGCCACATGCCGATGGCGTAGCCGCCGATGCCGAAGAAGGCAAAGTGCCCAAGGCTTAGGATACCGCAATACCCCCAGACCACATCCATTGCGATGGCGATGAGACACAGGCACAGCGTCTTACCCAAGGTCTTGACCATCGAGGTAGAGATAAGGCCGGTGCCTGTTGCCTCTGACCCGATTGCGACAGCCAAAGTGAATAGCCCCAGAAAGGCGATGAACCACATGACAGAGGGGTTTTGTGAAAGGAATGTTTTACGCATGGATCAATCCGCCGCTGCCCGACCCTTTTGGGCAACGATGCCCTTGGGACGGAATTGAATGAACAGGATGATGAACAGCACCATATACGTCTGTGCTGCGAGGGTATTGGACGGGTTGAACCATTCGATCCCCTTTTGCAGGAAGCCGATCAGCGACGCGCCCGCAAGCGTGCCCCAGACATTACCGACGCCCCCCACGACCACAGTCATGAAGGATTGCACGATATAGTCGGCCCCCATCTCAGACGTGACCTTGGCATAGAGCCCGATGGCCACCCCCGCGATCCCCGCGATGCCGGACCCAAGACCAAAGGTCATCATATTGATGCGGTCGGGATTGATGCCCATGCTGGCCGCCATACCGGGGTTCTGCGTTACGGCCCGCACCTCGAGCCCCAATCGTGTGCGTTTGAGCACAAACAGGATCAGCCCCAGAAACAGCAACGCCAGCACGAAGATCGCAATGCGGATATAGCTGATCTGGATCACATCCGAGATCACCCAAGCCCCGTCTAGCCAGCCCGGAGATGTAAGTGGCCGTGCCTGCGTGCCAAAGATGTTCTTGGCCAGCTGTTGCAACGCGATCGAGATGCCAAAGGTCGCCAGCAATGTCTCTAGCGGGCGGTGGTAGAGATGACGGATCACCAACCGCTCCATCACCACACCGGCGGCGAAAGTTACCGCAAAGGCCAGCGGCAGGGCGATGATGATCGACAGCGTGTAATCTGGCACGAAAAGCTGAACGACGTAGCCGGTATAGGCCCCCATCATGATAAACTCGCCATGCGCCATGTTGATGACTCCCATCACCCCAAAGGTGATGGCAAGACCAATCGCGGCAAGGAAATAAATCGACGCAAGCGACAGCGCGTCCAGCGTCAGGTCAACAGTTTGGGCAGCGGCAACGCGGGTTTCAATACTGTCGAGTGTGGCCCGCGCGGCGTCTGTGACAGCGCTGTCGGGCTCGTCATACACCTCGTAGAAGTTCATGTCCGCCACGGCGCTTTGCTGGTCCAGCTCTGTCACAAGTGGCGGCACGGTGCCTGCGGCGGCAAGTGCGGCATAGGCCTTGGCGCGTCCGGCATCGGTATCCAGCTGTGAGGTAGGAATGCCCCCGACCCGCCCGCCAACGACATGAGCAGCCAAGGCCTCGCGGATTGCAGCGGCGGAAATAATGGTCGGTGCAAGACCCGCTGCCACAAGCTGGGCATAGGCATCAGCCTGTGAAAGATCATCGCCTGACGTCAGCACCCGCGCGACATTGCCAGAGGGCGTTTGAGACGGGGTTGCCGTCTTGGTCGACAATATCTGGTTCATCACGGCCCGCGCTTCGATTGAGGTATCGGTCGCCATTGATGTGATCGCCGCGATGCGCTCCTCGGGTGTGTCGCCAAAGCTGGCAGATAGGAAATTGGTCAACTGTATTTTCCGCGCCTTCAATGCCGCGTCCGGCTCTGCCTCTATCGATGCGCGCAGGGGACCAAGCTGGTCGGCCTCGGGTCGGCGGGCGATGGAATCGACAGCGCTTTGGCGGCGCGCAAGATCGGGATCGGTTAGCTGGAATTGCACCAAAGCCGTCCCGATCAGCCGGCGCACACCGCCATTGGGCTTTAACTGCGAAAAGCCATTTGTCGGTGCCGAGCTTTCCGCACCGGTGTCAATATCGCGCAAGGTCAGATCATCGCCTGTCTCGGTCCCGAAAAAGAACACACCGTCGGCCTCGCGCTGCCAGACCCCTTTGTCCTGCCACTGCTCAAGAAAAACACTGACCTGTGGCGCGCCAGAGGCGGCCAGATCGTCCAGCGCGACAGACACAGAGCTGCGCGAGGGTTTGGCGATTTCTTCGACATGGGCTTGAAGCACGGGCTGCAAATCTTGCGCCTGTGCCGCGCCCACGATGCCCACCCAACAGAGGAGCATTAACAGGTGGCGGAACATAGGAGACCCTTGTGGTAAATCTAGGAAATATGGTGGTGGGGGCGGCCAGACATGCTGCCGCCCCGACGTTCAGGATCAGTAGTTAGAGGTCAACTGAACGCATGTTTCCGTTTCGGTGTTGTACATGCCGCATTCCAGCTCTTTCCAGTCGGACGTGAGCACAGCGCTTTCGGGCAGGAAATCTGTCCACGCGTCGCCTTCGACAGGATCGGTCTGGCTGATGATGTCGAACTGCCCGTCGGCTGTGATCTCGCCAATGAGGACGGGCTTGGACAGGTGGTGGTTCACCAGCATCTCGGCGGTGCCGCCTGTCAGGTTCGGGAAGGTCTGCCCGTACATGGCGCTGCGCACGGCATCGACATCGGTGGTCCCGGCTTGTTCAACCGCGTTCACCCACATGTTAAAGCCGATGTAATGCGCCTCCATCGGGTCGTTCGTCACGCGCTTGTCGTCGCCGATAGATGTTTTCCACTGTTGGATAAATTCGGCATTCGCGGGGGTATCTGCTGACATAAAGTAGTTCCACGCTGCCAGATGCCCGACAAGGTTTGACGTATCGAGACCTGACAGCTCTTCTTCGCCGACCGAGAACGCAACAACCGGAATATCGTCAGCCGACACATCCGCCGCGGCGAGTTCCTTGTAAAAGCCGATGTTCGCGTCGCCGTTGATGGTCGATACAACGCCGACCTGCTTGCCGTCCTCGCCCAGTGCCACAACATCGCCCACGATCGTTGCCCAATCGGATTGACCGAATGGTGTGTAGTTCACAAAGATGTCTTCTTCGGCAATGCCCTTGGACATCAGGTAGGATTTGAGGATGTTATTGGTGGTACGCGGGTACACATAGTCGGTGCCGAGCAGTGCGAATTTCTCGACGCCCAGTTCTTCGAGGAAGTAATCCACCGCAGGAATCGCCTGCTGGTTGGGGGCGGCACCGGTGTAGAACACGTTCTTGGACGATTCCTCACCCTCATATTGCACGGGGTAGAACAGCAGACCGTTCAGCTCTTCGATGACGGGCAGCACGGATTTGCGCGACACGGATGTCCAGTTGCCAAAGATCACGTCGACTTCGTTCACGGTCAGCAGCTCGCGTGCTTTCTCAGCAAACAATGGCCAGTCAGAGGCAGGGTCAACCACGACCGCCTCGATCTGACAGCCCAGTACGCCGCCTTTTTCGTTCTGCGCGTCGATCAACATCAGCATGGTGTCTTTCAACGTCGTCTCGGAAATCGCCATGGTCCCCGACAGCGAGTGCAGCACGCCGACCTTGACCGGATCGGCACAATCCTGCGCCATCACCAGCGAGGTGGAGCCCATCAGCGCGGCAGTCGCGCAGGCAGCGAGTTTGGTGAATGTTGTCATTTTCTATCCCCTGTTGGCGCTGCTACCCCTTGCGTCAGAACGCACTTTTCTGGGGCCCCCAAGCACGTTAAACAGGAGGCGCAGCATATTGTTGTGATCGTCGCATGGCTTGTTACATCTGCCAGGATTGCTGGCCGTGCGACGGTGTTGCCTTTCTCGGCACAGAGCCAAGATGCCTAGGGCAGCGGCAGAGTCGCTAGAAAAAATGGCATGTCACCAGACACACCACCGCTCGCGCCTTATTTTTTGGCGATAGAGGTCAGGAACGCTTAAAATATAGCCTACGGGCGCACGCAGGTGCGGGCGTAGATGGGGGCGCACGCAACCTGCGCGCGCCCGAGGGCCATTGGCTAGGGCGCGACGCGCGCGGCAGAGGTCGCCTGCCACGCGCGCATCATGGGCAGCGCACACAGGGCGGCACCAAGGATAAAGGACAGGCTATAGCCCAAGCCGGCCAGATCATTCTCAGGCATGGCAATCAGCACGCCACCAAAGAACAGCGCGATCCGCATCGGCAGCGCGGCGCGGCCCTCTATCGGACCGACAAGGCTGATGTAGCCCTGCAACGCCGCCGAGATCAGCGTCACGCCGATCATCGCACAGCTCAACGCGACGACGACCTCCCACGCGGGGGCTTGTCCGATTAACGCAGGGTTCAGCACGAAGAAGAAGGGCGCGATATAGATCACCCCGCCAAGGCGCATCGCTTCGAACCCCGTTGCAATCGGGTTCGACCCCGCCATGGTAGAGGCCGCAAAAGCCCCAAGGGCGACCGGCGGCGTGATGTAGCTGACCATACCC
>Ga0207890_1000436_pt1 | contig 12549 bp, 18 predicted proteins | sample LinPmetageLP48_FD_184059 | JGI IMG/M metagenome (GOLD analysis project Ga0207890, IMG submission 184059) | Marine viral communities from the Pacific Ocean - LP-48 (SPAdes) | ecosystem: Environmental > Aquatic > Marine > Oceanic | place: Pacific Ocean | collected 2011-06-13
ATATATGGTACAATAGTGTCATTCAATATAGAATATCTATTTACATATGGATTTCTTAATCTACCATTTGTTTTTAAAAATGATTTTCTATTAACAATATTTTGCGTAACAGCATTATATATTTTATCATCAGGTAAAGGAGCGTTAATACCTTCACTATTTTTAACAAACTTTTTATATCGTATTGATAGGACACCATTACTATTCATAGCCCTACCTGTAAATGCCGTTTCTAATCTCACTTTATTATTAAATACTATATTCATTTTACTATTAGTATATATTTTAATTTAAATAAAAAAACTAAATCAATTTTATTTTTAAATTTATTTAATTTAATTTTTTTATATTAAATTTATTTCCTTATTTAAATTTTTTAAATAGTCGTTATTTCATTTTTTTCATTTTCCTTAGTATTTTCTTTTTTATTTCTTTTTTCATCATATATTTCTTTTTGTGTTTGTCCTATTCTTTTAATGGTTATTTGTGGTTGGAATTTAAATTTACTACCTATCTTTTTACATCTTCCACCTTGTTTATAATCTCGTGTTTGGTTATATGATAATCCTAATACATCGGCTATTTCTTGAATTGTTTTATATTGTCCTTCTATTAAAATATTACCTTCGCTACTAACTACTTTACATTCCCATATATCTTTTTTAGTTTTGCTATTTGTTTTACGCATAATGTACTATATATATATATAACATATATTATTTTTTAACTTTTAACTTATTTAATATAGATTTATAATTATCATTAACGCTTGTCGGTTTATTCCATAAAATCCATCTACTCCAAAAACCTGCTGTATTAGGATTAGTCCAATCTTCTCTTTTTCTATGTCTTGCTATATATAATGCTTTTCGTTTAGGGTCTTTGTTAATCGTATAATCACTCATTCCCTTTGCTCCAAAGTGTATTGTCTTTCCATTATATTTTACCATATACTTTTTTCCTTTGCGTGTTGAATCTAATATCATTAAATTCCTTTGTGTTATATATATATATTAATAGTCAAAATTCACGTTCCAGTTTGTTATCATTTATTAGTCTATTATCCTTTAATAACAGCCTTACACTTTGCCGTTTAGTTTTCACTTCTATTTTTTCATCATTCACTAATAATACATTATCCACTACATCACAAACTTTTTTCTTACCATATAAATTCATAAATCTGCGTATCTTACTACAATCATCACATAGTCTTGTTGAAAATATCCATTCTTCTCCACATAGGGGGCATATAAAACTCATCGCTTATACATATCTACATATTTTAAATTACCTCTTGCTAATATTAGTCCGTGATAATAATTGCTTACATCTCTCGGTCGTTCATTTACTATATATGCTATTTGTCTGATACTATTAAAATTATGAACTTTAACAACTTCATCTTTTTTAGCATTCGCATATATAACTAATATCCACATTATAATATACTAACATTATAAATATACGCTTGTCCTATAAATATACCATATTGCTATTAATGCGACACGCTTTTCTTCCATTCGTAGCATTACCATCTCCAAAAAAACTATCTCTTGCTGTGGGTCTATCTGGTACTGTGATCGTAGATTCTGTAAATGTTTCCACTTTACAATTAATATAGGTAGTATCACCATAATAGGTAAATTCCATATGACAACCACAATCAAAACTAAAAGTATCATTATTGCTACTTTCTTGGAATGGGTCTAATATAAAATATGTAACATCATCGGCTATTTCTAATGTAAGGGGGCAACTTGCTGAAAAATTTTGGTTTAATATAGTGCCTAACAATCTACCTTCTTTATTTGGAAAACCAACTCTAATTGTTCTACCTTGTACTTCACTATTTAATGAGTATGTAGTTCCTGTAGGTTCTTGATTCGCACCAGCAGGTAGATTTATTGTTATATTAAAGGTCATTACGGCATCACTCGCAGGGGGTGGTAAAAAAATAGCATAACAACTTTTAACATTAGTACCACTCGTAGGGCTTTTATACATCCAGTTTGTTTGTCCGCAAGTCTGCGTTAATCCACTACCAACAGGCGTCCAGTTTGGATATCCCAATCCACTACTTAAATATATATGCTCTGGAATTTCCTGCCTCCAATCTCTTTGTAGGGGTGAACTGCTTGAAAAATAATATCCATAATTTAATCCAAATACATAAATAGTATCATCATCAGTAGTGCTTAATTCTAATACATTACTTAGTGATATATATCTTACTGCTCTAAAAGCATTCGCATATTTTTTATTGTTAGTCCAAGGATTTTGATAATTTACTACACCACCAACGCCTGCTCTTAGATATTGGAAATTCGCACCATTACCTAATTCAGCCCCTAATTTTAATGTAGGTAAAGCACCAGTATCAGGGTCATTTATTAATTGTAGATTATGATTATTTATAGTTAGTGCGTTTAATGTTCCTAAGGTCGTTGGGTCTTGTAATGCTATTGTTTGAGTATTTCCTGTGGTTGTTATATCTATATTATCACCAGCAACTAATGTCTTACTAACAGCACCGCTTACATATTCTAATTTTTGTCCTGTATCATCTATGACTAATGCTTGTCCTGCCGTACCAAAAGTTCCATCTAATAATATTTTTGGATTACTGCCATCTAATACTAATTGTGGGGTTGTCGTTGAAGTTGAAAAATTAGGCTGGTTATTTATTGTTATATCATTACTACCATCAATACTAAGATTACCACTTGCCGTATATATCGTGCCTGTTTCTGTTCTATATTCAATATTTCCATCAGCATCAGTGCCTAACACTTTATTTATAGGGGCAGTTCCACCTATAAGAATTTGTGGATTACTTCCTGTTAATTCTACTAATGGAGTATTTACACTTGTAGAAAAAGTTGGATTATTAATAATACTAATTTGATTACTCGCATCAATATTAATATTTCCTATTCCAGTATATTCTGTATTATTATCATCTTTATAAACTAAACCTCCTGTAGCATTAGTACCTAAAAATTTATTATTAGCAGGTGTAGCATTATCTATTTTAATTAATCCTGTAGTACCGCCTCCAGCCGTGCTTATATTAAGACCTAATACACTTGGTTCATTTACAACGTTAATTGTATTATCACCTGTACCATCTAAAAAAATATTAGTTCCTGCTACTAAATCTCCTGCTATAATAGCATCTCTATATCCAAAAATATTATTACTATTAGTGCCTATTAATTTATTTGCCGTACCTTGTCCGTTAGATAATATAGGTGGTGTTGTATTTAAATATTGTAAAGTTCCTCCAATATCTACATCTCCACTATCCTTACAAACTACGCTTGATACATTTGAACCAGAAGGATTTGTTATTTTTGATAATCCAACATCTGCTATATCCGCCCATCTTGTTGCTAAAGTTCCTGCTTGAGTAGAACACGCCAGAACTTGGTTATTTGTTCCTACATTATTGTTAATACTCCATAAAGTAGAATTTGTAAATAATGGATTACCTGCTATAGATACTTGATTAATACCACACGCCACGCTTGTTGCTGGATTACTTGCTGTATTTGTGATACTGGTTTTAGAAAAATCATTTTGACTCCATATTAAATTACCATTTATATCATTTGCTAATACTTGAGAAGGTGGTGATTCACCATCAACCTGTATCTGTCCGTTATTTATGATATTCAATATATTTAGTTCCACTTCACTCTCACCAGATAAACTACTCATTATATTATATATTAGATATTTTTCTTATTTAAAAAATTTAAATAAGACTATATAAATAATTTAAATAATAAAATGAAAAAATTAAATAATAATAAAATTGAAAAGTAAATTTATTTAATAATAATAATTATAAATTAAAAAAATGGATATTGAAGATGACGTATACGATGCTGAGCATAGATTTAATGTTGGAGATGAATTCCATTATACTACAAATAAGTCTTTGCGTGAAGGTGAAAAAAATCCCATACAAATTATAACTATTACAAAAAGAACATATTGTTATATTTGGTGGAAAGGCGTATGGTATGGAGATGGTTATTATACACCATTAAAAGAAGAAAATGAAGGAAAATGTAAAATTGGAATGTTAGAAGGTATAGATTGTGAATATATAATATGCGAAAAGATTAAATTGACAAAGGGTATGCTTACTGCTAACCTATTTAAACCACAAAAAGAATGTGATGCTGGTAGTATATAACCAAATTAAAATAATATAGTTTATAGTGTAGTTTTTTTTTCTTACAGTGTTTTATAGTAATGAGTGATACAGAAGAAAATATAAAGGAAATTGATAATGTTGATAATGATAATAGCATACAAAAGCCTAAAACAAAACGACCAAGAACAGAGAAACAATTGAAGGCTCTAAGTGATGCGAGAGAAAAACGAAGATTAAAATTAGAAGAGAAAAAAGCAGAAAAAGAGAAAATTATGAATGATAAAGAGGCTATATATAGAGAACATAGGAAAAATATAAAACTAAAAGAAGCAAGGAAATTATGCGATGAGAATAATGAGAATAAAGAACAATCAAGCAGTAGCGATGAAAGTGTTTATAGTAGTAGTAGTAGCGATGATGAGATAATAATAAAAAAGAAAAAGAAAAAACCAAGAGTAGTTGTTAGTAAGAAGAAAAAGAAAAAACACACTATTAGATATGAAACTGATAGTAGTAGTGATGATGATGATGATGATAATTATAGGCATACTAAACAACAACCATATACATATCCACCCAATTATCATACTCCACAGACTGGATTGTCATCATACAACTTTGCGTGATTTTTTTCTTAATAGTATGTAATGGATATAACCGAAATTGAACCAGAGGAAAAAATTAAGATGAAAAAATATAAATTTTCTTGTGATGAAGGGTGTGATGGAATACCAGCACCATTACCTAATGTATTACGATTTAATATGGCTATTATAGGAAAAGCAGGGAGCGGTAAAACAAGTTTATTGATGAATTTAGTTTGTAAGAGGGGTAAAATATACAATAAAAAATTTGATAAGGTCTATATTTTTAGTCCAAGTTTAAGGAGTATGGACGACTGCCCTTTTGATAAATTACCAGAAGAGCAACTTTATGATGATTTAGATGAGGAAAATTTACAAAGTGTTATAGATGATATAACTGATAGCGGTGATAAAGTATTAATTATATTTGATGATGTAGTTAATGATATGGTTAAAAGTCCTGAATTACAAAGAATGCTATGTAAGTTATTAATGAATAGACGACATATAGCAGGATATGGAGGGGGTATATCTGTTATAATAACAAGCCAAGTTTATAATAAAATACCCTGTGCTATAAGGAAAACATTTAGCCATATGATATTAGTTAATATAAAACAAAAACGTGAATTAGACACTTTATACGACGAACATATTTTAGTAGATAAAAAACAATTTGATACTATATGTAAATATTGCTATAAAGATAAATTTGATTTTATTTATTTAGATTTAGAAAAACCATATGATAAAGTATTCCATAGGAATTTTAATAAATTAGAAATGGACTTAGACAAGAAGATATGAGTGGGGGTAAAATAAAGACTTACCCAACAAAAAATGTTGAGTATATATATAATGACTATACCAACGAGTGCTGAATGTGAAACGAGATATAGATATAATTTATTAATTAGAAATGATGCGACTAATGGGACTACTACATTTAATAATCCATATCCAGCCTCTATAAACACTAATGATTTTACAGGGTGTTTAGTTTATGTAGATGATATTATTTTCCAAAACCCTACCGATGACGACCCACCCTTAAATGTACCATTATCACCTGGCTATAAAATATACATTGATGGAATACCAGCAGTTAATAGTTATGAAACGGCAGGAGTGACCGCACTTGCCGTACCTGCTGACGGACAATTTATAGCAGAAGCACCAAATAGGGCATTAGGTACGACAAATTTAATAGGAACATATCCATTTATAGGAACAACAAATATTAGACCAGAGGCAAAGTTTAATGGTAATGTTATTGAGAATGGTGTATATATAGGAACGTGTATACCAGCCCTTACCTCATTCACTCTTAGACTAACGCCGTATGATGATTTTAGCACCTTGGTTTTTAAAGGAACTGTGGCAATTAGTTTAGTAGTTCAATTAGTTAGAAATTCACATAAGTTGTGTTAAAATTACAAAATTAAAATATATATATAATGTAAGGAAATGAATAAAAATAAAGATTTAAAATTTGGATTATCACAAGAGCAAATTATACATAGACAATTAGAAACACATTTTAATATTAAATTAGATAAAACAAAAAAATATGATTTGGTAGATTTTGTTAATGATGATTATATATTTGAATTGAAATGTAGAAGAGTTTATAGAATGTCATATCCAACAACGATGATAGGACAAAATAAAATTGATTATATGATAAGTATGAGAAGTAAAGGAAAAAAATGCTTTTGTGTATTTAATTTTATTAATGGATTATACTATATAGAATTATCAGATGATAATATAAAATTATTTAATATGGGGTTATATGGCGGTAGAAGTGATAGAGGAGATAATGAATATAAGAAAAATGGATATTGTTATATACCAAGTGAATCACTTACTAAAATTAATACTAATGACGATATTATTATATAACTATAATATATAAAATGTTTTTAGCACCAGCGATAGCAAGTGGGTTGGCCGGCGTAGCAGGACAAAAAATATTAAAAGCGATTGGATTAAAGGAGGGTGGAAAAGTAGAAAAAGAAGGATTATATCATTTACATAAAGGTGAGATGGTTATACCTGCTTCTATGATGAATAAGAAAGCACCAAAAACTAATCTACCAGCAGGAAAAGCATTTAGTAAAGGAAGTGTGAGCAAGACTATGAAGGGGCGACAAGACTTTACCACAAAGGCGACAAGTAAGGATTTTGATAGAGATGGTAAACGTTCTAAGCAAACGGCACGCGGAGTTTCTAAACAACCCTTTGGAAAACGACGACGTAGGAAAACTAAAAAATGATTAGTATAAATTAATATGTAATTAGATATTATAATGGCTACACAAAATAGAGGAGGAAGATTTTTCCACAATAGTGGTGTTAGGATTAATGAAGCACCGCAACCACAAAGGCAAGCAACTGCTATACCTAATAATGCTGGTATGATACGAGTTCCACACCGAAGCCGATATGCTAATGGTGGTAATGATACTATAAGACACGCTGAGGTTGGAAGTAATTTTAATAAATTAATGACTGGTGATAGTATGAATTTGTTAAGTAGGAATTATTTAATAGGAGGTAAAACTTATAGCAACCAAAAATATTAAAATATAACTCTTTTTATAAATGGTAAAGGATAAAAAATGGCTACAAAAAACATTAAAAAATGTAAAAGAAGGAGCATTGAAAAAACAAGCAGTTAGAGAAAAATTAACAACTGAAGCATTTATAAAAAAAGTTCTGAACAAAAAGAATAAAAATAAATATACACTAACAACAAGAAGACGTGCCCAGTTTGCTAAAAATCTAATGAAGATGTAAAGATGGGTATGTTAGGAAAGATAAGTAAAACGATTAGTAAAGTATTTGGTAAAAAAGATGATAGTAGTAATAACACTTTAGGAAAAATAAAATCACCTGATAAAACGAAAAAAGGAATATATGCTAATTTAAATGATGATGAAAAATTAGGATTACATACGGCAAGCCAAGCATATGAACCACCAGATAAGAGAACAGATTTTGGAGATTATAAATATAAAAGAGATGATAGTGATAAAAACACGGCAGTGTATCATAATGATAAATTAAATAAAAGTTATATAGGATATAGAGGAACGGCAGATATAGCAGATGTTAAATTAGACGTATCTAATAAAGATGGTAATATTGTAGCAGGAACACAAAGAAATAGTGCGACGTATAAAAAACGATTAGATAAACATAAAGCAATATCTAAAAAGTATGGTAATTTAGCAGGAGTGAGCGGACATAGTTTAGGTGGTAATATAAGCGATTATGTAGCGAGAGAAACAGGAGCAAAGGCTCAAGTATTTAACACTGGTAGGGGTGTAGATGGTGAAGCATTAGCAGATAAAGCATTATGTATGTTGCCTAAAGGTATGGGGCGACCTACCTATTGTAATAAAATAACGAGGCATAGAATTAGTGGCGACCCATTAAGCGTAGCAGATAAATTTATAAGTTATGGTAAAACAAAGACATATAGTAATCCAAGTAGTATTGCTAAGGCTCATTCATTAGATAATTTTTATAAGTAGATATTAAATGGCGATAATAAGCACGATGACTATTTTAGAATTAAGCACAGCATTAGGTATTGTTATAGCCGGCATTGCTGGATTATTAAAGGCGAGTGCTTGTAAGAAAATACAATGTAGTATTATTAAAGGGTGTATATGTGAGCGTGAGATTATGGAAGAACCGACTAATGACTTTGATAGAGCATTACAAAGTAAATCTAATGCTATATTAAATGGCGAAAAAAATAAAGAAAGTGAAGACAAAAACGAAAACCAAACAAAAACAAAAGCAATCACAAACCCAAAGAGTAGTCATTAATTTAGGTAGTAGTGGTAAGAAAAGTAAAGGAAAAAGAAGAAGGGCAATAACACAACCACCGCCACCACCGCCAGAACAACCAAGAACATTTAGACCGCAAATAATTAATTATGATGTTAATAGACAACCACCACAAGCACCGAGAGGGGGGAATGTTGGCATAGGTGGATTTATTCCACCACAATTTATATATGGATCATTAGGAGATAATGATAGAAGAGGACAAGACCCCAGAAACGATAGACGACGAGAACGAGATGATAGGGCAGAGAGAGAACGAAATGATGCTGATAGAAAGAGAGAATTAAGGGGCAGAGTTGTAAGAGGACTGAGAAGTGATGTAAGACAAGTTAAGCAACGAGGAGATATTAATAGACTGGCTACTGAGGCTAAAGAGGCAGACCGAAAAATAGGCAGTTTAAGTGGTATAGTTGAACAACAGGCTGGAGATTTAAGACAGCAAGAGGATAGATATAGGAGGGGTATGGACGCATCTGGTGATATAATAGATGGCTTAGAAAGTGATGTTAATAGTAGAGAACAAGATATAGCAGATGGATTAGAAAAAGAAACACGTTTATATAGTAAAATAATAGATGCCGAAGATGAAGCCCAACTGGAGCGTAATGTTAAAGATATTGCTATGGAACGTGCCGACCAAGCACAAAAAACGGCAGATGATTTTGAAGTAGCATATGTTATGGAAAATAGAGAAGTTAAAAGACAAACGGCTAAAACCGATGATGCTATAAAGAAAGTAGAAGAGGCTAAAAGATATGGAGTATCACAAAATACAGCACAAGGGGCAATTAATCAAGGTGTATTAAATGTAGTTAATCAACGTAGTAAAGCAAAAGTTAATCTGGCTCAAGAGGAACGCAATAGGGCAAAGGGAGAGGCAGATGCTATGAGGGGAGAGGTAGACCAAGCGAGGGCTATGAAAGATTTTAATAAGGCAAAGCAAGATATAAACACATTTGGTAATAGAGTTGGTAATCCAAAGATTAATCAAGCATCAAGGACAATTAAGTTAGATGGTGAAAATGCTAAGGTATTTTTTGCGGCAAGACCCTTATATGATGCGAGATTAAGACAATTACAAGCAACAACCGCACAAGGTAAAGTAGATAAAGATGGACGTATATTATGGTATGGTAATTTATCACAAGCACAAAAAGATATTGTAAATAGTAATTTAAGTCCAGAACAAATATTGCTAAAGAATTTAGAATTTCCAACAGGCGGTGGCGGTGGCGGTGGCGGTTTAAGTTAGAATAAAATCTAACACTAATATAATGAATACTATTTTTATGGATATAGACCCTAAAGCAAATTATATATTAACAGATAGAAGCGATAAAGCAGAGATGGAATTATTTAATGAAGCAACACAAGAATATACAGACTTAGATATGGTAGATTATTTTATAGATGGTAATGCTGATAAAGACATAGACCCAAAACTACCACTATCTTTTAGCAGATGTAATAGTGTTGATGATGGTATTGAATACTACACGAGAAAACACCCTGAGTTATGTGATGATATTATAGCAATGATAAGCCGTAGTCAATTTGGTAATTTACCAATTAAAAACGCAAGACAAAAAAAAATTAAGGAAGATGATAAATTTAATGTAGAAACACGTAAAATTAAAATATCATTTGATTAATAGAGATGTCTTATAATTTAGAAGCCAATGCCCCACCAAGTAGAATAATTTATATGAATAGTTTAGATGCCCCTGTAAACGGACAATATAACTCATTCATTAATTCAAGACCATTAACGAGCGATTTTACTTATGATTTTCCAGTTGCTATAGCCATACCTGAAAATATTGATACACTTATTAGTTTAAATAGTGCTTCAATTCCATATTCATTTTATAATGTTAGGAGTGGTATTAATGATGTAATAGATTTTAATATGCGAAGAATGTTTTCTGGTGGTGTACCAACAACTCCACCATTAGATTTAAATCAACCAACATCAACATTGTTAGTTAGTAGCATTACTATACCAGCAGGCAATTATACTATTAATAGTTTATATACCACTATTATATATTATCTTAGAATAGCAATTGGTAGTTATGATGCTCCAAACCCCTTTGGTGATGGTAATAGACAAACTATAAATTTTAGATTTTATTATGATAGGATAAAACAAAAATCAATATTATCATTTTTACCAACTTGGAACTCTGGTGTAACTGCTGAAGGCAATGGTGTTGTATTTACTTTTTTATCTAACATAGGAGTTAATAAACATAGGGCATTATATAAGGAGATTGGGTTAGAACTTAATGATATACAAAATTTTTATATTAAGGATAGTGTTAGAACTGGAACAACTGAGTTTGAAGTAGGCACAATAGATTTAGGTTTTAATTATACAAGCAATATACCTTCAACAACATTAAATCCACAATTAGAGTATATGTTTTTATCACCAAGTGCCGTGGATATAAGTGGTGTAAGAGGAGTTTATATTAGGACTAATTTAACAAGCGTGGGGACATTAGATACACAAACAGGAAATTTTAGTGCTATACTTAGCAGAGTACCGATCAATGTAAATGCTGGTGATGTTATATTTTTAGAAAGTGCTAATGATAATCATAAGACAATAGTTAATATGGATTTTATTAAAACCATACGTGTAAGGATAACTGATGAACGAAATAGACTTTTAGATTTAAATGGTTTACAATTCCAAATAGCAATCCAGTTTGATTTTGTATATAATAAACCACAAATAGAACCATTAGATAAACAGAGTAGAAGATTATATAGCCATTATTTAGATAGAGAAAGAGTCTTAGACCATAAACGAAATATGGAAAGTAAAAGTGTTGCTAAAAAACTTAAAAGTGCTTCATAAATAAATTGTATATATATATAAATGAGTAGCATATTAGGGTCATTAATGTCAAGAGGTGTTAAAGGAATTGGTACTAAGTTTGCGAGTATATTAGGCAAAAAGGTTGGAGGTAGATTAGGCACTATGGGTATTAAATCTGTAGGTAATAATTTATTAACTATGGGTAGAAAACAGGCTGGAAAGATAGGCAGTCAATTAAAAGAACAAGCGATTAACAAAGGAAAAGAAATTGCTATGGATGCTGGTAAAGCATTTGTTAGTAGAGTAGGACAAAAAATAAAAAATAGTATAGAAAAAGGTGGAACAAATATAAACCAAATAGCAGAAGTAGCACAAAAAATAGCACCACAAATAACTGGTGGCTTTGCTGGAGCAAGTAATATTGCCAATCAATCACGACATCAACTTATGCGAGAAACTGCGAGCAGGAAACGCTAAAATTATAAGGAAAATATAATATATATATATAGTATATAAAATGGAAGTTCCAAGGTCAGCCCCAACACAAGTTAATTATAAAGATGTATTACCATTAGCAATTCCAAGTAGTTCTAATAGACGACAATTTTTACCTGTTAATGGTAGTGCCTTTACTCCAACTGGTAGCAATATTATAAGGATTGATGTTAATGCTGATAGTATGTTAGATACTCAACATTCTTATTTACAATATACTATAGCAAATACGACTGCCTTGAATACTCTATATTTAGACACTGGACCTTGCTGGATTTCAAGGCTACGCATAGAATCTGGTGGTGTTACGCTTGAAGACATAAATGAATACGGACAATTAACAGCATTACTAAGAGCCTCACAAAATAGTGCTGGTAAAAATGTAGGAGAAAATGTTTTATTAAATGGAGGTAATCCAAATATTAAAACAGATGGGGGAGCATTTGTTGTTGGTGCTACCACTGATACAGACCCTAAATATAATTTAACAAACGCAGATGCTGATGCGGTAGATAAACCATTAATTCCAAGCGTTTTAGTAGGGGCTGTTAATAGAACTTTTTGTGTTCCATTATTTAGTGGGCTATTAAATTGTGAAAAGTACATACCTC
>Ga0207890_1000451_pt1 | contig 12269 bp, 14 predicted proteins | sample LinPmetageLP48_FD_184059 | JGI IMG/M metagenome (GOLD analysis project Ga0207890, IMG submission 184059) | Marine viral communities from the Pacific Ocean - LP-48 (SPAdes) | ecosystem: Environmental > Aquatic > Marine > Oceanic | place: Pacific Ocean | collected 2011-06-13
GGGGTGCTCCGTCATGTTCCGAGCCAGGAAATCGAGGAATCTACCGATGACGGGATCGGTATCCTCTCCCTCGGCACGGCGCACAGAAACACCTCTCTCATCCACTACGAAAGCGATTTCGTCGCCATAGCCGACACCGAGCGCCTGGCGGACGGCCTTGGGAACCGTTGTCTGGCCTTTGGCGGTGATCTTGCTGCGTTCTTCGACAAGAGCGGTCATGGCGAACTCCATTTCGCTGCAATGTAAGGATTTATCCTTACCAATATCAAGGCGTGCAGGAAAGCCCGCCCCTTCGTGTTGCGGGGCAGGAATGTCTATGGGCGGTCGGTTCAGCTTCATGGGGCGGGATTTCAGTCGGGCGGAACTGGTCGGACTGCCCATTCCTTCTCTCCAAAGCCCTTGCGGCGGGTCTTCTGGATGCGGCTTTTGCCCTTAAGATATGAATCTGTATCCGTGGGGTCGGGATTTCTGGACCCAGTCCTCGGACCACGCTGCAGCCACATCCGCCATTCGGGGGAAACGATCCGCACGGCGTTTGGTAGATTTTTCTGCCCGCGCTGACGGCGCTCCTCGATCGTCACCAGTCCGGCTGCCTGCGCCCGCCTCAGCGTCGCCTGGGCGAGCGAGCGGCAGACCCCGGCCCGCGCCGCGATTTCTCCGAGCGATCGGTCGCAAACGCTCGTTCCATGAATCGTCTCGTCGGCCACGATCCGCAGGACAGCCAGTTCTCCGGTCGTCCATGCCGCCGCGAGCTGCGGCGGCATGGGACCGGACGACGCCAACCGGCGGCGGCGGTCGATCCGCTTCGGATGCTTGCGGGCGTGCTGCGGGCGGCGCTGTGGAAAAATTGACAAGCGCCTCTGAGGAGGAGTGCCCCAGGTCACAGGATGCCGATCTCGACACAACGGTCGCCGGGCCTCAAGCGCTTCCGCGAGAGACTGCGCCTCGGTATCACTTAATGAGCCAGCCCCGTGCGCACGCCAGAGATCGCGGGAAATAGGGTCGAGTTGCGATGGATGTGCCGCATCAATCGCACTCGCAAGGTAACTTGCGAACATGCGTCCTCCGGTGAAACCGGACGAAAAGTGGCCACGTACCGGCAAAGCTCCGCCATGCACAAAAACACACGTTTTTGCGTTGACTCGGCCTGGAGGTTTTGGGAAAGTCGAGCAACCACGAACGACTTTTCCTGGCCTCGTGCCAGATGCGGCCCGGTCTCCTCGACCGGGCTTTTGCATTTCTGCGCCCTGAATCGCGCATTAACGACGATCATGCCCGCCAAGACTGTATGACGCAAGAACGAAGGCTCTCCGCTACAGGCAACTGAGAGTCCGTCCGGAAAGGTCATGATGCGCGGCCAAGGCGGCGAATGAGGATCATGACCGAGGCGGCATAGAGGAAGGCGGTGGCAGAGGCGATCGTGGCCTCCGGGTCTTTCCAGAGCCGGCGGTTCCTGCTGATCCAGGCGAAGAACCGCTCGACGACCCAGCGGCGCGGGTGAACTGCGAAGCCGACCTGATCAGGCGGCTTCCTGACGATCTCGATGTCGATCGCCGAGGCGTTCTGCGGCTTGTTGCCGGAATAGGCGCTGTCGGCGAAAGCCTTCTCGACGAACGGATATGATTTGCGCGACACCTCGAGAATGGGCACGGCGCCGTCCCGATCCTGGACGTTGGCCGGTTGCGGGTCGATGACGAGCGCCCTTCCGTCCGTATCCACCATGGTCTGTCGTTTGCGCCCGGCGACCTTCTTGCCCGCGTCATAGCCCTTCGGCCCACCGCTTTCGGTGGTTTTGACGCTCTGGCTGTCAATGACAGCGGCGCTTGGCGACGCCTCGCGGCCGAGCCGTTCGCGGTCCATCATTACAAGACGATGGTTGATGCTGGCGAAGACGCCGTTGTCGCGCCAGCGGCTGAAATGATCGAAGACCGTGCTCTTGGGCGGGAGGTCATTTGGTATGAGACGCCAGCCAATGCCGCCGCGCAGGACGTAAAAGATCGCATTGACGATCTCGCGAAGGGGCCACTTGAGCGGCCGCCCCGCCGCCTTCGGCTTCGGCAGCAACGGCTCGAGAATTTCCCATTCCGCATCGGTAAGATCGGTTTCGTAGCGCAGGTGATCGCGGTTATGCTCCGCACGAGTGGTCGGGGTCCACATGGCTCTTCCAGATCAGGCTTCAGACACCTTCTGGAATCATCGCCATCCCGGCCATTCAACCCTTTCCGGACGGGCTCTGAGGGGGATCCGTTATTGGAAGGTGAGAGGGGTCCGCTGCCAATAAGGCCTCCCCCAAGTGGGGAACATTGGTTAACGAATTACTCCTATGCTAGGCCCATCACGATCCAATGGGGGTCCTCCATCATGTCCAATAGCGAAACGCACGTCGTCGTCACTTTGCGAGAAATCGCTGAAGCGCATGGGATCGGCGTCGAAGCCGCTCGAACCAAGGCGAAGCGACGTGCCAACAAAGGTCGCTGGCAGATCATCGAGGGCAATCATCCCAGCGACCCGATCCGGGTTTCGATGCCAACAGAGGACCTACAAGGGCGCTCCGTTACCCCCAACAACGGCCCCCTTTCATTGGAGATAATGGATAACCCCTCTCAAACCTCCTCCAACACTCTCCAATATGGGTCCCCCGTCACCATCGAAATGATGGTGAAAATGTTGGATTCGCTGACGGATCGCGTCGCCGAGTTGACTGACAACGCGATGGAGAGTGCGAAGGCACAGGGAGAAGCCGAGAAAGACGCGGCTCTTGCTAAAGCCGAGCTGGAACATCTTCGCGAGAGAATGTCATACCAGGAGAAAGCCCATCAATCCGAGGTTCAGCGTCTTCAATCCCTGGCTACTGGCGAAGCAGAACGGGTTCGGCGCGAACTCGCGGAACTCATGGGCGATCGCGACAACCTCGCCGAAAAGCTTACTGCTGCAGAGCTTCGAGCTCGGCGGTGGTGGCATCGCTTGGCCGGATAAGAGCCAATATGGAACCATCTTAAGTATTAGCCAAGTGTCCCGAAAATATAAAAATCTGTGAGATTTTCCATGGTCGGCGGCGCGCCGGTTCTGCTGTGGTGGCGTCTGCGGTTGCCTTGATTTAGCCGCGCAGCGACGTCATTTTATGGCGGAAGCGGAGGTATTCAAATGATCGGCGACATTCAGATCAAGCTTGGCGGTACGGCGCTGACGGCGCGTGTCGGATATGACGGCGTTCTGGCTCGCGGACTCGGCAGGCTTTGGCGAGGGTCCGTCCGCAGCACCGAGTTCAGGGGCCAGGCCGACGCAAACTTCTCTGTTTTGGAAACCTTGGAGAAGGTGACCGTCGTATTCCAAGTCCCCGGCTACAGCCGCGACGAGTTGTTGCTGGAGGCCACCCCCCATTCGGTTCGACTGAGCGGCCCCAAGCTTTCGACGGAAGGCCGGAGCGGAGGTGCGCTTGACCGGCTCGTGCCCTTGGTCGAAGCCGTAGAGCCGGAGCGCATCACAGCGACCCTTCAGGATGGTCTACTGACGGTGGATCTTCCGAAAGCTGCGTGGGTCCAGGGAAAGGCCCGCCGCGTCCCCATCAATGCTGATCCTTCAGTTGCGACGGCGCAGCACAAAGAGCAGCCAGATAATCACGCCTAGCCCGAACGCAACCAGAGAAATAACGGATCGCGTCGGGTCTTCACCCGACGACAGCGAGAAGAGAGCGCCCGAGAGAATCAGTGCCGCAGCCACCACGGCATTAGCCAAGGTGTCGCCGGCACGGCGCAGGGCGTCGCTGAGATCATTTAGATTCGCAACTGAAACCTGGACGGCGATTCCTTCGCGCTTCAGTCGAGCCACGACCCTCCGCAGAGCCTCGGGCGCTATGTTGGCGAGCTGATCGAGCTCCTTGAATGCCCGAAACCCTCGCGCCGCCAACGCCTTAAAGCTGAAGCGTTGCGCGAAGACTTTCAGCATGACTGGCGTGATGGCCTCAACCACGTCCAGGTCAGGGTCCAGTGTTCTGGCCAAGCCTTCAGAAATACCAAGCGCTCGCATCAAGAGGAGGAGATCGGGCGGGAGCGCAAGTTCGTTTTCCCGGGCAATCGAGATGAATTCCGTGATCGCCTCGGCGAGACGGATATCGCGACCCGATTGAGCACCGTAGCGCGAAAAGAACTGATCGACGGCTGGTTCGAGACCTAGCGGCGGCGGGCCGGATCGGCGAGCCCAGTCCATCAGGACGTCCGTGACCGCCCCGACGTCGGCATCGACCAGGGACCCGAGAACGACGAGCACCTGTTCGCGACGCTTCGCTGAAAGCCGCCCGACCGAGCCAAAGTCGAGCAAGGCGAGCCGGCCTTCCGACGTAACCAGCACATTTCCGGGGTGAGGATCGGCATGGAACACGCTCTCTTGAAGCATCATGGCCAACAGTCCTTGGGCTGCTTCCGGGGCAAGTGCGCGGGCGAGCGCCGGCTCCGAAAGCCTGAATGCCTGATTGGGGCTCCTGCCAACGATGCGATCACTGACCAGAGTCCTGCTCGTGCTGAACTGCGGATGGACACGCGGCACGACAAAGACGCTGGTCCGACAACGGACATCCTCCTGGTTGCGTGCCTCGATCCTGAAGTCGATCTCCTCGAGAAGCGCTTGCGCGAGCTGCCCGACCACGCGGACAGGTTGATGTCGCCTAAGTCCGGGAGCCCGCCGTTCGATCACCCGTGCGGCGGCCATGAGCAGCCGCAGGTCGGCGCGCATCACCTCCTCTATGCCCGGCCGCCGTACCTTCACGACGACAGTCTCGCCCGTGCGCAGCCGGGCTTCGTAGACCTGACCAATGGACGCGGCAGCGATGGGCGTGGCCGAAAACTCGGCGAACACCTCTGACGGATCAGCGCCCAGGTCATCCACGAGTTGGGAACGTACTTCCTCAAACGGCACTGGCGCGACGGCGTCGTGCAACCGGCTCAGACGCTCCGTCAGCTCGGGCGGAAGCAGATCCGCGCGCGTTCCCATGATCTGCCCCAGCTTGACGAAGGTGGGGCCGAGACGCTCCAGTGCGCGGACGAAAGCCTCCGCTTCCGCATCGTCAAATGACTGTACATTTTGGGTTCGAATCAGCCCGAGGCGAGCCAAAGTAGGCTTAAGGCCGGCCTCTCCGAGGACCCGCAGCACGGTCGCGAGCCGTCGGTAATCGGCCGTTGAGAGACGTCCAGCCATCATCGGGGTTGCACTCTCCGTGGACCCAAAGCAACCATGGAGTCGCCCCACTCAATTTTCGCCTGCTGATAAGTAAATGAGCATCGGCATTGGTCATCTATCTGCCTGGTATTTTTTACCCTCCAAACAGTCCTCCGCTCTTGGGAGGTTTAACCGCGCCCGTCTTCACATCGAAATTCAGCCGTACTTCGGCTCCATCCATCATATAGTATACGACTTCGTATTCCCCGCGTGAGTAAGAAATACTCTTGATGGCGTGAAATCCTGCACGCCCTTCGGTTTCCGAGATCAGTTGTGAAAGCTTGACGCTGCCTTTGGGCGGAAGGTCGGCCAAGGGTTCAGGCGACTCCTGAGAGGCTGCCACGGCGCCTGAAAGGGACAGGATTGCAAAGGCAACAATGCTTATCTTCAGTCTTGACACTCGAAACTCCCATATCCTGCTGACCGGCCGAGCCGATCCCTGCGGGATAGGATACCGGTTGCCGAGGGATCTTCAAGTTTGCAGAGTGTCCGCTCGTCTTAACTCCTTTGCAGCGGGAACCGCGATGGCCAGGGTGCATTGCATCGTGTCAGGGCGCAAAGCGTTAGGAACAAGAAATGCATATTCGCAAGCTCGGCTCGGAAGGACTTGAGGTTTCAGCACTCGGCCTCGGGTGCATGGGGATGTCTGAATTTTACGGCAGTCGCGACGAGGCCGAGGCAGTCGCGACGATTCACCGGGCACTCGATCTTGGCGTCACATTCCTCGACACCGCCGACATGTACGGCCCCTTCACTAACGAGGTCCTGGTCGGCAAGGCGATCGGCGACCGTCACGACCAGGTGGTGCTTGCGACGAAGTTCGCGAACGTGCGCGGCGAGAACGGTGAATATCTCGGCATTCGAGGCGATGCGGAATACGTGCGCCAGGCCTGCGACGCGTCGCTCAAGCGCCTCGGGGTCGATCATATCGATCTCTATTACCAGCACCGGGTCGACCCCGAAACACCAATCGAGGAAACGGTGGGCGCCATGGCCGAGCTGGTGAAGGCTGGCAAGGTCCGCTACCTCGGGCTTTCTGAGGCGGCACCGGAGACGATCCGCCGTGCCCATGCCGTGCATCCGATCTCGGCTCTCCAGACCGAGTATTCGCTGTGGAGCCGCGAGCCGGAGGAGGAGATCCTGCCGACCGTGCGCGAACTCGGCATCGGCTATGTGGCCTACAGCCCGCTCGGACGGGGCTTTCTCACCGGACAGATCCGCCGCATCGAGGATCTCGCCGAGGATGATTACCGCCGCGACGCTCCGCGCTTCCAGGGCGAGAACTTCCAGAAGAACCTCGATCTGGTGGCCGAGATCGAGACGATGGCCCGCGAGAAGGGCTGCACGCCCTCCCAGCTCGCCCTCGCGTGGCTCCTCGCCCAGGGCGAGGACATCGTTCCGATCCCGGGAACCAAGAAGCGCGCGCGGCTTGAGGAAAACGTGGAGGCGATCGAGGTGCGGATCACCGCTGAGGATCGCGCCCGGATCGACCGCATCCTGCCGCCCGGCGCTGCCGCAGGGACGCGCTATGCCGCACCTCAGATGCAGGCACTGAACCGGTGAGCGGCGAGCGACTCGAAGGCAAGGTCGCGATCGTTACGGGCGGCGGGCGCGGGCTCGGCCGGGCGATGGTTCTGGGCCTCGCGGCGGCGGGCGCGCGGGTTGTCACCACCGCATCGCGCGAGGCGACCGAAGTCGAGGCCGTGGCCCGCGAAGCCGGTGACGGCCGGGTTGTTCCGATGCTCGCCGATGTCTCACGCGAGGAAGACTCCGCCCGCGTCGTCGCAATGGCGCTTGATCGCTTCGGCAGGCTCGACATGCTCGTCAACAACGCCGGTCGGGGGATGAAGTATGTCAGCGAGCGCTTCCTGACTGACCCGACCCGGTTTTGGGAAACCGATCCTGATGTCTGGCGCATGGTGATCGACACCAACGTCAACGGTCCCTTTCTGATGGCGCGAGCTGCAGCCCCGGTAATGATTGCGGCAGGTCGCGGCCGCATCGTCAATGTCACGATGAATCACGCCACCATGCGACGGCGCGGCTTCTCACCCTACGGCCCATCCAAAGCGGCACTTGAATCTGAGACGATCATCTGGGCGCAGGATCTCCAGGGCACAGGTATCACGGTGAACGGCCTTCTCCCCGGCGGCGCGACGGCGACAGGCATGGTTCCGGACGACCTCCCTCAGGAGGTGCGCACCGAACTGCTCGATCCTGAAATCGTCATCCCGCCACTTCTCTGGCTTGCCTCAGAGGCATCAGAGGGGGTGACAGGGTGCCGGATCGATGCCTCCCGCTGGAGGAGAGAGCTACCGGAAGCTGAAGCCGCCAAGGCAGCGATGGACGATGCCGGCTGGGCAGTCGCCTGATCCGGAGGCCGTCATGGGCGCGACGGATCCCGGCGCACGGGTTTCATCATTGAAGTCCTGCGTTCCTTTAGCGGCTGGCTTTTGCTGACCGTTGGCAGGGCACTCGCCACGACGAGGCCTGCTGCACCTGTCATCACATCACGCCGCGAGATCATGGTCATAACCCCAAAATATAGACGGTTTTCGAGGTGAACCCCAGGATATCAACATCCAGATAGCCAGGCTCAAGGCCGCCGGCTGCACCATCGTGCGCTCGGAAACCGGATCGGGCGCCAAGCGCGACGGAGCTTTCCGTCACCGTCACGCTGCATCTGATGGTCGAAAACGTCAACAAGCGAGGACGCAGTAGAAAGCCCGCGCGCGAACAGATCGAGGCCCTGCTGGAACGGCACTATGCCATGACGAAGTCCGTTCGCTAAACGTTCCGCAACTTGGCCAAAATCACAGCTTCGGGCCGACGGGGCCTAAAAGGTGAGGGCCAGATGCTGCGTAGCGCAAATGTCACTCCTTCGACCAAGATAACAGAGATTAAAAATGATGCAGTTTCGGACGATCAAACTCCGATCTAGTATGGGAGATATATCCTCACCCGACCAGCTGCGAGTCTTCATGCGAACTTCAACTCAACTCGCCGCAATGGTCGCCTTCTTGGCCCTTGGCTCGTACTCGGCGGCGGCTGGTGAGGCTGGCTTCTTAGGCGGCATCGACATCGGCAAGAACGCCGCGCGCTACGAAGTGCGTGCCGGCGGGGCGGCCTATGATGTTGGACCGTTTACGCCGGATACCTTCGACGGCGGCGTCATCAACGGCGAGGTACTAGCACCCTCGCCAGCCTTCCTCGCCGTCCTCGGCTCGCCGCGGCCCTATATCGGCACCGACATAGCCATCTCGGACGATCCGATCGACGTCTTTTATGCCGGCCTGAACTGGGAAGCCTACCTGACCGACCGCCTCTACCTCGGCTTCAGCTTGGGCGGTTCGGTCAACACCGATCAAAAGAAGCGCAACGACGAGGGCGAACTTCGCGATCTCGGCTCGCCCGTGCTGTTCCATCTCCAGGCCAGTGCCGGCTTAGATTTCACCCGCGATATTGGCATGCAGGTCTATCTAAACCACATTTCCAACGCCAACCTCGCTTCGTCGAATGACGGCCTCGAGAGCACTGGCGCGCGACTGATCTATCGTTTCTGACGTTCTGGTACGGCCCGTACTGAAACAGAATTGATAATTCTGTTTCAGATTGAGTGCGGTGCGGTTCTTCGGAGGAACCGCACCGCTGCAATCCCCGCCAACGGTGCCGTCAGGAGAGGACGGGAAAACGTAGCTTTCCGCTAGCGGCAAGAAAACCCTAGAAGCAAGCCAAAATTGCACTTTTCGGCAATATCTGGCGGCTTCTGAAACAGAACTCTGGTATTCTGTTTCAATGTCCGACCTGATCGATCCGCAGGGCAATCGCCTCTACCTGACCGCCGCCGAACGCGCCGCCTTCCTCGCCGCCGCTTCCAGAGCCCCTCGCGAGGTTCGATCTCTCTGCGAGACGCTCCACTTCAGCGGGTGCCGGATCTCTGAGGCGCTGGCGCTGACCATCGGTCGTGTTGATCTCGACGGTCAGGCGCTGGTCTTCGAGACCCTCAAGAAAAGGCGTAGAGGGGTCTACAGAGCCGTACCTGTCCCACCCGGCCTGATGGACACCTTAAATCTCGTCCACGCGGTTAGGGAGCGCCGGGACAAGCGCGCGGGCGAACACCTGTGGTCCACAAGCCGTACGACCGCTTGGCGTCAGGTAAAGGCTGTTATGGCTGCCGCCGGTATCGAGGGACCCCATGCCAGCCCGAAGGGCCTGCGGCACGGCTATGGCGTTGCCGCGATTGGCGCGACGGTGCCGCTCAATTTGCTGTCGCGCTGGATGGGGCACGCCGTGATCGAGACAACGGCGATCTATGCCAACGCCCTCGGCGAGGAGCAAAGGTCCATCGCCGAGAGGATGTGGAAATAAACTCTCCCCTGCCAGGCTCCGCATCAACACGATCATGAGCGTGCAGACGGCGGCGGAGCATCTCCTTGCCTGACACCCTAAAAGGGTCGGGGTGGCCGCCAGGGTGCTGGCCCATCGGCGGATGAACTTCGTTCGTACGGCTGGTTGGCAGATGCTGGCTGCTGTTCCTTCCTGTGCTCCTGGGTCTTTGTCTCCGGTGACGGCGCAGGCACGGGATCCATCGCGGGAATGAGCGGTTCGGGTAGCCGGGTCGGTCGTGGCGAAAGATCATGCTTCAGAATGGCCAAGGCTCTCTGCCTGAGCGCCGTCAGTCGCTCACGGCCGACGTAGATCGCTCGTGAAACCGTCAGCGCCGCGATGACCCGTCGGCGCTGACGACCTGCACCAGATGCTCCAGCGTGTCCTCCATCCGGTCCAGCCTCTGGCTCTGGGCGGCGAGCATCTGAACGATCAGGTCCAATGCCTCGATGACGGGATTCTCCTCGGTCTCGCCGTCCTCGCCGGCAAGCGCTTTCAGAGAGCCCTCGATCCCGATCAGGCGCTGTCGCGCCTCGACTGATAGGTGGCCGATCTGACTCGTCTGGCGAAGGATCGTCTCGGCCCTGGACGAGGTCGTTGCGGACTTTGACTGCGCTTGGGATGATGCCTCGGAGCCTGGCCGCGACGGCTCGGCGTCTTTCGCCGACGAGCCTGTCGACACTGCCGATCTCCACGTCGCCGACGGCGACGATCCAGACTCCACGCTTCTCACCTTGCCTGAGTTCAAGGCCGTCCTCGCCGAGGACGGCCGCGAAACTTCTTCCGTCATCTGATCTGCTCCATGCGGCTCGGACCATTTCTCGCTGAGCCACTATATCGACGCCCCGACGGTCCGCCTTCATCCGCTTCTCGGCTGAAAGTCCCTGCGGCCTTGGCGGCGTCTCTCCGTGCGCGGCACGCAGGCTGGCGACGACATCGTGGCGCCCGGTCTTCTCCAGGTGCCGCACACTCGCGGAGTGGTGACGGCCGAGGACATGCGTGTCGCCGATCTCGAATTCGGCGACACGCACTGCGGTTTCGACGCGGATCTTCTCGAAACCGGACCGCAACAGCGAGCCGGACGCCCCGGCACGACCGACGACGATATGTGCATGGAGCTCGCCCGTGCCGGTTCGGCGGTCTTTCCCATGAATTTCGACACCCCATGCCTGATCGGTCACCCCGAGTTCCCGCAACACGATCTCGGCGGCACGCATCAACGCGGCTCGATCGAGGGAAGAACTCGGGGACAGATGGAGGTGCAGGAACGGGCGCGCCTGCACTCCTCGCGCGGCTGCGAGAAGACGCGCCTCGGCAACCAAGCCGGCGATGTCAGCCGCAGCGGTGGTCGGTCCGGCGACATAGACCGCGCCGCCGTCCTGCGGCTTGCCGAGATGTGCGACGAGCGCACGGGCATCGCGGGAGCGGCCGCCGAATTTGGTGACCCCGCCGATCACCGGTCGTTACTTCCAAGCTTCAGGATCGCGGCATGGACCGCTGCGAGATGATGCGACGCCTGATCGACGGCGCGGCGATCGATGCCACCCCCGGAATTGGCAACGGCCGCCACTTGATTGACGTTGTTGCCGATCCTGGCGAGGGCGGTGAGGAGCGGGGCGAGAGCCTGGGCCTGAATATCCCGCCGCCGGGCCGCCTTCGGCGCCGGCAGGCGCGCGGCACGCAGCACCGCCTGGCGGGCAAAGCTGCTGACGCCAATGCCCCGGGCCTCGGCGGCTGCCGCCACGACGGCACGCTCGTCTGGCGTCATCCTGACGCCGACGACGGCGGTCGTCCGCCGTGTCTCCGTGCCGGATCTCTCACTCATTGATGCGGCCTCCGGCGGGGTTCCACAGGGGGTGCCAACCCCCTTGGCCAGATAGCGCGGTGAAACCGCGCGCTGCTGGCTACTGCGTTTACTGATCAACCAGTGTGCCAGCCAAGACGAAAAAAGCGAGTCCTTTTTGGAGGCGGCGTCTGATGCCGAGCACCTACGGAGGCCGTTCGCGAGCGCGCCCTCAGGCAGCGCTGTAGCGAGCGGACGGCCGGGCAGGTCGAGTCGATAATGAAGGGGTTACGGTGACGAGGGATCGTCCGGCTTCGCTGCCGCCAGCCGCCTTCGGGGGGCCTTCTGTGAGGAAGCCTTTTCGAGCGAGGCCCAATCGTCCGGAGGATTGCCCTTGTCGAGCATCCCCTTGAACACCGCATAGGCGTCCGTCTTCGCGCCGTATGTCCGCAGCGTCGTCTGATCGTTGACCCAGGCGAACACGATGATTTTTGCCCGGCTGTCATAGCGAAAGAATAGCCGGAACCGGCCGCCGCCGAATTTCGCCCTGAACCAGTGCTTGCGATCGGGGCCGAGCGTGTTGCCTTGGCGATAGTCCTTGCGGGTCGGATCGTCCGGGATCGTCTCGAACATCAGCGTGCGTAGAGCCGCAAGCAGTTTGGTATCGGCGGCGCCTTGGTAGCCTTCGGGGTTCTTGGCCCGTGCTGTCTCAACGGCCCTCGTCAACCTTTCTAGCTGATCGAGCAGCAAGGGATGGGCGAGAATAGTCCAGCTATTGATGACCGTCATTGGTCAGAGCGAGACCTGGCCTTCGATCTCGTCCTCGGGGTCGACCATCATGCCCTCAGTCAGGCTAGCCATACGCTCCACCAATGGTAGCGGAAAAGCT
>Ga0207890_1000453_pt1 | contig 12256 bp, 26 predicted proteins | sample LinPmetageLP48_FD_184059 | JGI IMG/M metagenome (GOLD analysis project Ga0207890, IMG submission 184059) | Marine viral communities from the Pacific Ocean - LP-48 (SPAdes) | ecosystem: Environmental > Aquatic > Marine > Oceanic | place: Pacific Ocean | collected 2011-06-13
AAAAACATGTCCTAGAACATCTTAAACTAAAAGCAGAAGAAAGAGCTATGGCCGAACTACAAAAATTAGCTCCAGGACAACAAATGAATGATGAAGTCGAGGTAATGATGCAGGGTCTTGTAGCACAATTTGTTGCGGAAGAATTGCAAGCAGCGCGTCAATTAAGTATGACAATTGCTGGTAGTGGAGAGAATCAACCAGACCCACTTATTGGTTTAAAAGAAAAAGAATTACAGATACGTCAACAACAAGTCCAAGCAAATATTGCCCAAGATCAAGCAGAGTTACAGCTTGATAAGGAAAAAGCTTCAGAAAGGGCTCGTGAATTTAATGTAAGACTGCAACAACAAGCGGAACTTGCGGAAGAAAAATTACGTGCTAGTAGAGAACGTGAGATAATGCGACTACAGACTCAACTTCAGATACGGAGACAATAATGCCCTCAGTAAAAATTATGCGCGGCCAGGTCACGGCTCCCACTCCAACCAATAAGGCTGAAATCAAAGGCCAGGGGAGTATTCCTTACGCACAAGCAAAAGAAGAAGCTACGCCTAATATAGCAAAAGCAAAAGTCACTACCGGAAAAAAACGTGGTATGGGCGCTGCCTTGCGTGGCAGTAGGTTCACTAACGCATAAAAAAACATGGACCCGGTTTCCTGCGTAGCTTTGGCCACAGGGGCTTTTAAAGCGCTTAAAGGTGCAGTTGCCGCCGGGCGTGATCTTCAAGATATGAATAGTCAACTTTCCACTTGGGGCAAGGCGTTCAGTGATTTCACAAATATAGAAGAGCGGGAGAAGAATCCTCCGTTCTGGAAAAAGACGTTTAAGGGGTCTGACGAAGAGACTGCTTTAGAAATCTTTGCGAACAAGAAAAAAATGGAACAGATGAGAGAAGAGATAAAAGATCATATCTCTTGGAACTATGGGCCAAGTGCCTGGAAAGAAGTTTTATCGATAGAGGCTAGAATGCGTAAACAGAGAAAAGATGAGTTATATAGAAAACAAGAGCAGGTAGATGCTTTGATAAATTTTGCAATAGGGTTTGTTATATTTGGTATAGGGGCCGCCTTATTGTTTGGGTTGTTTTATCTTTGGGGTAGCAAGCAAGGTAGGTGGTAGATGTGGGTATTATTATGGGTTCAATTAACAACTAGCACAGCTAGTGGTAATGAATTTGAACACTATCATATTGGCAGCTACACTAAAAAAGAAGTGTGCGAAATAGCCAAAGATGAGGCTAAAGTTCTTGTAACAAACGACAACTCAAAAATAGTTTGTATTCAAATAGAGTTGTGACATTTAGAGAATTTCGCGGAAAATACATAATATATGACAAATTAGGAAAAGTTGTTATAATCACGCGGGAAAAAAGAATAGCAATTGCGTATGCGAGGGCGAAGAGATGACCGAGTTTGATAAGGCCGATACCAATAAAAATGGTGTTATAGAAAAAGCAGAGTGGAATAAAATAGCCTTAGAAGACCGTCGTTTGGAAATGATTGACCGGGATTTAAAGCGCAATGCAGAGCGTCGTTTTACAGGTTTTGCTTTGATGGGGATGTTGATCTACCCGTTTATTATCTTGCTCGCTTCAGTGCTTGGATTTGACAAAGCGGCAAGTTTAATAACAGATATAGCAAGTGTGTACGTTATAGCGGCTTCCGGGGTGGTAGCGGCTTTTATGGGTTTTAATGCTTACAGTGCAAAAGCTGAGAGCAAGAAGACCAGTATACAGATGGAGGAAAAGTAATGTTACAATCTATAATAGGACCAATAGCGGGTTTAGCGGGTAGTTGGCTTGATGCTAAAACGCAGGCTCAGACGGCGAATGCTAAACTAAAACTTACTGAGGCCGAAGCCAAAGCTAAGATTATGCTGAGTAAAGAAACCTCAGTCGCAGACTGGGAGCGGATTATGGCGCAAGGCTCTCAATCGAGTTGGAAAGACGAGTGGTTCGTAATTGTCCTGTCTATCCCGCTTGTTTTGGCGTTTGTTCCAGGCACTGAGGGTTGGGTAGATAGTGGTTTTGAACAGCTTTCCAAAGCACCAGACTGGTATTTTTACAGCCTTGGAATTGCAATCTCTGCATCGTTTGGTGTCAGGGGTGTACAGAAGTTCTTTAAGAGGTAGTTATGGAAAATATTCCCACAGTTTACGCAAAAAAAGAAACTAGAAACGGGGTCAATCTTTTTACGTTTGATTGCCCTAAATGTGGTAAAAAACACACACACGGGTACTCAGAGGGTCATCGTGTCTCCCATTGTGAAGATAGAAATCTTTGGAAGAATGGTTACTATTTGAAGGAAGAATAAAAGAGGTAGTTATGGAACAGACTATAGAAAACTTTACTGGTACAAAGAACGTTGAGATTAATTCAATGTCCAGTCAAGGAGATGTTCAAGCAGGGATTGAGTTTATATATCATATGAGGGAACATTTATTGGACGTAGGAGTTGCTACTGTTTTTGCACTTACGGTGTACGGCTTAGTTTTATTTATGAAAGCGAAGATAAAATGATTAATAAAAAGAAAAGAGCTACTGTAAAAAAAGTTATTACGGGCTTGAACAAAGCTTCTAAACTTCATGCTAATCAAGCTAGAAAACTGAAGAAAGTTTTGAAAGGTAAGAAGTAATGAGTGAAGCATTAAAGACATTGCAAGAAAAGATAGGGTCAGCACCTGATGGTTCGTTTGGTCCTAACACTGCAAAGAAGATCTGCGATCACTACGCTTTAAATCCAGAAAGAGGCGCTCATTTTCTTGGGCAGCTTGTACACGAGAGTGGTACTTTTCGTTATACCGAAGAGAATCTAAACTACAGCAAAGAATCTATACTGGGGGTGTTTGGCAAATACTTTACGTCAGAGAGCGATGCCGAAAGCTGTGCTCGTAATCCGCAGGCTCTGGCTGATCGTGTATATGGTGACAGAATGGGTAATTCTGGACAGGGTTATCTGTGGCGAGGCCGCGGATTTTTACAATGCACTGGCAAAAATAACTATTCTCAATTTGCAGCGGACATGGACTTGCCGGAAGTAATGGACGATCCTGATCTAGTTGCCACTAAATTTCCTATGGAAAGTGCGATTTGGTTTTTTCATAGGAATAAACTCTGGGACATTTGTGATGAAGGAGTTGATGAAGCTACCATCAAAACAATTACTAAAAGAGTTAACGGTGGTTACAACGGTTTGAAGCACCGAAAAGAAGAAACACAAAAAATATATAAGTGGCTTAATATATAATTGCATATTATCTCAAAATATCTTAGGATCTCTCATATAAGAAAAGGTGGGAATATCTAAGAATGGATGAGATATATGTTGCGGAAGCAGTTTTTCGCATTATAAGGGACCGTAGACAAGGTGTTGTTGACTTAATGCAGTTTGGCAACGTCAAGTCTATGGAGCAATATCGTGAGCTTATGGGAAATATGGAATCCCTGAATCATGTGGAACAGGAACTCAAGGGCCTGCTAGATAAACAGGAGCGAAGCAATGACTGAGAGCGCAAAGATTGATTTAACTGGAGTAAAAGAGGCTGTCGCAAGTCTTGGAGAGGCTTATAAAGAGCCGTCAGTTAAAGTTTTAGACCCAGATGCTATAAGTGGGTCACTTCTAGAAAGAATGCCCAATCCTACAGGATGGAGAATTTTGGTTTTGCCTTACCGTGGTAAGGGGAAGACTGAAGGCGGTATACTTTTGCCGGATTCTGCTGTGGAACAACAAAAAATTTCAACACAGGTTGGTTATGTATTGAAAGTTGGACCTTTGGCCTATCAAGACTCAGAAAAATTTCCTTCTGGACCTTGGTGCGCGGAGAAAGAATGGGTGATGTTTGCACGTTATGCGGGTTCACGCTTTGCCATTGATGGCGGAGAGGTTCGTATTTTGAATGATGACGAGATTTTGGCCCGAATTAACGAGCCGGAAGACATTTTGCACTACTAGGAGGATTTTATGGCAGAACAACAAGAACAATTAGAGATGGAAGTGGATACCGAAGTTTTGGTAGAAGCCCCGGAAGAACAGTCTGATCAAGAAAATATAGAGATCGTAGAAGAAGATCAGTTTGATAAGGCTCAAAGTTCCACTCAAAAACGTATTGATAGACTTACAAAAAAGATGCGTGACGCACAGCGTCGCGAGGAAGAGGCTGTTAACTACGCAAAACAAGTTCAGCAAGAGGCTACGCAATTAAAGCAAAGATTTAGCGCCTTAGACAGCAATTATGTGTCCGAATACACCAATAGAGTGCAAACTCAAATGGAGCAGACGGAAAAAGAGTTAGCACGAGCTATGGAGCTTGGGGATACAACTGCGGTTGTTGAGGCTAATAAGAAAATGATTGCTTTATCGGCTGAAAACGATAGGGCAAATCAAGCCAAAGTTGCTCAAGAGAGACAACAACAAGCACAGCAGCAAGTGCAGCAACAACCTGTTGCTCCACAGCAACAACAAGCCGTGCCGCAGCAACAAATAAAAAGACCTGACCCTAAAGCTCAAGACTGGGCTGCCAGAAATGACTGGTTTGGGCAGGACGAAGCCAGAACTTTTGCAGCTTTTGGCATACATAAGAAGCTTGTCGAAGACGAAGGGTTTGACCCCACGAGCGATGAGTACTATACTGAACTTGATCGCCGCATTTCCGACACATTCGGAGGTAACGCGAAAAGCGCAAGCAAACGACCCGCTCAGACGGTTGCAGGCGTATCAAGATCCAATTCTGGGCGCAGCAGTGGGAAAAAGGTTAGACTCACCCCTAGCCAAGTCGCAATAGCGAAAAAATTGGGTGTGCCGCTAGAAGAATATGCGAAATACGTGAAGGAGTAACACAATGACTGATAGCACAAACGATTCAATCAAGCGTACTTCTCGCGCTAATCAAACTAGGGAAAAAACGGCGCAAAGGCGTCCGTGGGCACCCCCGTCAATGTTAGATGCACCGCCTGCCCCTGATGGGTTTGCGCATCGTTGGATTCGAGCCGAAACGCGAGGATTTGATGATACAAAAAACATCAGTGCTAAAATGCGGGAGGGTTGGGAACTTGTTCGTAAGGACGAATACCCTGACTTTGAATCTCCCGTCGTAGAATCAGGTAAATATAAAGGTGTCTTTGGAGTAGGCGGACTGATACTCGCTCGTATTCCCGTTGAGACGGTTCAAGAGAGAACTAATTACTTTAATAGTAAATCTAGGGATCAAATGGATGCAGTTGACTACGATATGATGAGAGAGAATCAACATTCAACCATGACGATTGAAAAAGCCAATCGTCAGTCTCGTGTAACCTTCGGTGGCCCTCGTAAAAATTAGGGTCGCCCCATTAGGAGAAAACTAAAATGGCAAATCAAAATACTGCCTTCGGTTTACGTCCTATCGGGCTTGTTGGAAACGGTGTTAATTCTACTGGGGTAACTCAGTATGAAATCGCTTCTAACAACACCAATCCGATCTTCCAATACTCTTTATGTGTGCCCACTTCGGCAGGCGTAATAGATCATGCGGGAGCGACTAGTGGGGGTACTACCCCCGCTCTTGGTGTTCTGATGGGCGTAGAATACGTTGACTCAGTTTCGAAAAAACCAACCTTTCTTAGTTATTGGCCTGGTTCGAACAGCGTCAGCGTGGATACTAACCACCCTGTTAAAGCTTTTGTAGCTGACAATCCAAACCAGTTGTTTAAAGTAGCATCTGACGCGACTCTTACAGATCGTGCCACTGCTCAAGCGGCTGTTTTTGCAAATGCGTCTTTAGGCACATCTGCACGTACTGGTTCTACTAGTACGGGTAATTCAAACTCAGCTTTGGGCGTGTCTACAATCAACACTACTGCAACACTTCCGTTGCGTATTGTCGGTATAATGGATGACGAAGCAAACAGCGATTTCGCTGCTGCGGGTATTCCATTGATTGTAAGAATCAACGCTCATTTCAATGCAACCACGTCGCGGTTTGATTCACAAACCAATGCGACGTCAACAGGCGTATAAGGAGAGCGTAGATGGCGATATCACGCGCACAACTAGCTAAAGAGCTAGAACCCGGCCTAAATGCATTGTTTGGGTTAGAATATAATCGTTACGAGAACGAGCATTCCGAAATCTTTGAAGAAGAGTCATCTGACCGTGCTTTCGAAGAAGAAGTAATGCTTGGTGGTTTCTCAACTGCACCTGTTAAATCTGAAGGCGGAGCCATCAGTTTTGACGATGCAAAAGAAACATACACTGCTCGTTACACTCACGAAACCATTGCTTTGGCTTTCTCAATTACAGAGGAAGCAATTGAGGACAACCTGTATGATCGTCTAGCTTCTCGTTATACGAAAGCTCTTGCACGTTCGATGGCTCAAACAAAGCAAATCAAGGCGGCATCTATATTGAACAATGCGTTCAACACAGGTGCAAACGCTATAGGGGATGGCGCAGCATTATGCTCAAACGCACACCCTTCTCTGTCAGGGAACCAAAACAATATTTTGGCAACTGCGGCAGACCTCAACGAAACCTCTTTAGAGCAAATGCTCATTGATATTGCAGGTTTCACTGATGAGCGTGGTCTTAAAATTGCAGTCAGCGGTGTGAAATTAATCATACCAAAAGAATTGCAGTTTATTGCAGAACGAGTTTTAAACTCAAACCTACGTCCGGGAACAGCGGATAACGACGCAAACGCAATGAAGAACATGGGAATGATTCCTCAAGGCGCTGTTGTTAACCACTTCCTAACAGACACAGATGCGTATTTCATAAAGACAGACGCACCTAACGGGTTTAAGTATTTCAACCGTTCACCAATCAAAACAGCCATGGAAGGCGATTTTGATACAGGTAACATGCGATTTAAAGCTCGTGAGCGTTACAGCTTCGGTGTATCCGACTGGCGTACAGTTTTTGGAACTCCCGGCGCAGCCTAAGTTTCAAGACAATTTTATGGGAGGGAGCCGCTTTTGCGGCTCTTTCTTTTTTTATTTTATGTGTTATAGTAAATTATCCCTGACAGCGGCATGAGGCTGCTGACGTAACCCAAGACAGGAGATCCACATGGGTACTACAACTTTTTCAGGTCCGATTCGGGCAGGTAATATTAGAAATACAACGGGTACTACCGTTGGAACAGACATAGCAAACGTTGGCTATGTTGTAATGACTCAACAACATGTAATGGACATTTCTGGCGGCGCTGTTGCAGCAGAAGCCACTAATGTAGTAATTCCCGCTAATTCAAAAATTGTAAACATAATTATTGATTTAGAAACAGCAGCTAACACCACAACAAATATTAGTGTTGGTGATACTGTAGGCGGCGCAGCAACTCTCATTAATACTCTCGCTTCTGGAACCACTGTAGGTATTAAAGCTTTAGGTGCTTCTGGTGGTGGTACACTTACATGGAAGAATACTGGTACATCCGATTTAAAATTAACAGCTACTTCAAGTGCAGCGTGTAACGCAGGATCTGTTGTCATAACAATAATGTATGCTCAGGCTTTTAACACTGCTGTTCAAGCTTAATAAGAGGATTTGTAGATGGCTAATTCAGACGTAAGATCAAAACGTCTGACCGGGACAGGCGCGGCTAATGTAGGCCGCGCACGTTTACGTCAGATTCAAGTTTTAACGGGTGGTGGCGCAGGACGTTTAACTCTTACTAATGGAAATGGCGGATCAACTGTCTTAGATTTAGATTTTTCTCAGGCACAGACACATTCTGTCAATATTCCAGACGAGGGGATTTTGTTCAGTTCAGATATTCATGTTGGCACGGCTACTAATGTAACCGCTATGACCATTTTCTTCAGTTAGGATTCACTATGGCTTCAGACGTCAAAGCTACTCACCTTACTACAACAGGGACTGTTTTTGCGGGCAGGGCCAGAATAAAAGCAATTCATTATACTTGTGGAACAAGTCCTACGCTTGTTTTAAGAAATGGATCTGGGACAGGGGCTATATTATTAACCATGCTTTTTGCGAATAACACCGATGATAATGTTTATATCCCTGACGAAGGTATGCTTTTCCCAGATGGATGCCACGCAACCTTAACTAATATAAGTAATGTAACGGTATTTTTTAATTGAGGTCAGAATGGCTACTACCAAAGATGTGGATCGTTTACCCAGTGGACGGATAAAATATCGGGGGGAAACCTTTGCAGGATTTAACAAGCCAAAAAGAACTCCAGGGAAGGCCAAAAAAAGTGCGGTTTTGGCTAAAAAAGGGACGGATGTTAAGCTTGTCAGGTTTGGAGACAGTAAAATGTCGATTAAAAAAGATCAGCCCGCCCGACGTAAAAGTTTCCGCGCAAGACATAATTGTGACACGGCGAAAGATAAGTTTAGCGCCAGATACTGGTCATGTAAGGCGTGGTAAGATGAAAGTAGAAGATGTTTTGAAACTACTCGAAAAGCACGAATCTGAATGTAATGACCGTTACAAAAAGATTGATAAACAATTGGATAGATTAGACATGCGTCTATGGGGAATAGCCATTTTAATCGTAGCTACCGCAATTGCAGGAAAGTTTTTATAATGGCTTATTCAAAGAAATCAAAAAAAGCTTCGACAAAGAGTAAAGGAAGTAAAATTTGCCCTGCCGGAAAAGCATGGGCAGAAAGAACTTTTGATACTTACCCTAGTGCTTATGCCAATATGGCGGCATCTAAGTACTGTAAAGATCCTAATTATGCCAAAGGGGCAAAGGGGAAGAAAAGTGGGTGAGCTTAAAAAGTGGAGAGATCAAGATTGGGTAAGGATTGGTACTGATGGTGAAATCAAAGGTAAATGCGGCACTTCAAAGGATAAAAAGAATCCTGACAGGTGTCTTCCAAGGTCTAAAGCGAATAGTCTTTCGAAAGCCGAAAGAGCAGCCACTGCCCGAAAAAAGAAAAGTGAAGGTAAAAAAGGCAAAACCTTTGTCAAAAACACAAAAGAAGCGGAAGTCAAGTTCGCCCGTTACGGCGGCAAAATCGAAAAAAAAGGTGTAATAGCAAGGGGATGTGGTCAAGTATTGTCTAATCGCAGGAAGAAAACCACAGGTTCTGTTTCTGCATAACTCGTTGAAAGGAGAAAAAAATGGCAATGAAGAAGAAAGGTTACCGATCAGGCGGTAAGGTAAAGCGTATGTCTAAAGGCGGAGCGATGGGCGGTAAAATGCGTCGCATGTCTAAGGGCGGTGCAGCGGGCGGCAAAAAAATTATAAAAAGAACGGGCGGAGGTAGTGTTAAAGCTGCCTCAAGAACAAGTCCTTCTACGGCTCAAGCCAACAAGATGGGTGCACAGATGATGCAAAGGGCTAAAACGCTAGAAGATAAAGATTTTCAAAAAGCCTATAACTATATAATGAAAATGGTTGAAAAGAAGAAAAAATGATTTCTTATCAAAAGAAAAAGTAATGGCGTATTTACATTCTAATGTGCCTTACTTCAAGGCATGGGTTCGCCGTGAATACACTCACAACCATGAGAAGTACCACGGCGAATTTTTACACGCGATGGTTATTGGTGTAACCACAATGCCGAATAGATGTTTAAGTTTTCAAGTTATATTTACTGGGAATGAAGCTGAAGGTGATGAAGAGGATACGGTTCATGGGGGCGCGATGTGGGCAAGGATGCCGATAACTGCATTGGTTGCGGATATTCCTTTTGAGGAATGGCCTGAACCTATGGAAACATATGATGCTCAACCTTGGGATTGTGCCTCCTATCACAATTCTGTGTTTGTTATGGACCGGGCTACGCCTTGTCCGTGGCTTGCTAAGATTGATGGTAAAATGCATCCCGCAAAGTATTTGTTTACTGTGGATTACTCTGAAAGTGAAATTGCAGACGATCCGGCGCAACACAAACAAAGCCATGTTTTGCAACTACTGGACGCGGGGGAGTGGACTGGAAACATAGTGGCTTTACCAAATAATAGAGTGAGAGTAACGCATCCGGCTTGGTTTGCGGCAGGAGAGGGAGCGCCTGATTTTAAACCGTCCCAACATATACACTATTCAAAAAGTGATTTAGACTATACACTAGACGTAAATAGAGTGTTTGATAACCTTTATAATGAGGATTAAATATGACTGTCTCTAACAGTAAAGATTTTGAGTTAGATGTAGCAGAATACATTGAAGAAGCTTTTGAACGTTGCGGTTTAGAAGTTCGTACTGGCTATGATCTAAAGACTGCAAAACGATCTCTAAATCTTATGCTTGCTGAGTGGGCAAATAGAGGTTTGAATCAGTGGACCATAAAACAAAGAACTCAAGCGGTCACTCAAGCAGATGGAGAGTATGATCTTGGTGCGGACGTGATAGATGTTTTATCTGTGGTAATTCGTAGAAGTAATACTGATTTTGCTTTGACTCGCGTAAGCCGGGATACTTTTTTATCAATTCCTGTTAAAACGACCCAAGGAAGGCCTTCACAGTTTTTTCTTGATAGACAGATTACGTCTAATCTTAAAGTTTGGCCTGTCCCAGAAAATAGCACGGATGTAATTGTTTATGACGCTCTGACTAGGATGGATGATGCGGATGCTCAAGTTAATACTCTAGATATGCCTTTTAGGTTTTATCCGTGTTTAGCTGCGGGTTTGGCTTATTACATTGCTCTAAAAAGGGCACCTAATCGTCTCCAGATTTTGAAAGCAATGTATGAAGAAGAGTTTGAAAGAGCTATGACCGAAGATCGCGATAGGGCTTCTTTTAACGTGGTTCCTCAGTATCAATATTTTAGGACAACTTGATGTCAAAGTTTGCTTCTGGGAAAAACGCTTACGCTATATCGGATAGATCGGGTTTTCGATACCGCTATAAAGATATGCGTAAAGAGTGGAATGGAGCATTAGTAGGAAGAGACGAGTTTGAAGCAAAACAACCACAATTAGGTCCTTTTAGAAAAGTAATAGATGCTCAGGCGTTAAAAGATGCACGACCTCCTTCAGAGGTAGAATCTGAAAGAGCAATTCAATATGGTTTTATGCCCGTTGGCTTTAGAGAAATTTCTGGAATAACTCCTCCTAATAATTTAGTTGCTATCGGGAGCGTGGGGACCGTTATTATAAATCCAGTTTCCGCCGATGATGTGTTAGTGGGTGTAGGGGCAAGCGGATTAGTTGGATCGGTTACGGTTAATCCTAGCACAACTGCTCCAAGATTTGATAGTACATCGGTAACACTAGATTCTACTACAGATACATTTGACGAGGGATAAAACATGGCTAAACAAGCAGTAGGGATAGGAAGTAGCGCAAATGATGGCAGTGGGGATACTCTTCGCTCTGGTGCCACTAAGATAAATGCGAACTTTACCGAAGTATATGCAGCCCTTGGAAACGGCACCACTCTTACTGATATTATAGATGCCAATGGTGTTATAGATGTAAGCTCTGGTGCAAACAAAATTGTATTTTACTACGCCAATCTAAGTGATCTCCCAAGTGCGTCTTCATATCATGGCGCGGTAGCCCATGTCCATGCGACTGGGGGCTTATATTTTGCACACGGTGGAGCATGGATTCGTTTAAATGATGAGACAACTGGCCCTGTAACTAAGTATACAGCGGGTACAAATGGATCATCTGCATATACCTTTACGGGCCCTGGAGCAACATCTGGTGACAACCCAAACTTTACTTTTTACAAGGGGCATACTTATTTAATTGATAACACGGCTAATGTAGGTAGTCATCCTTTGCAGATTAGAACATCTAATGGGGGTTCAGCTTTCACTACGGGCGTTACAGAAAACTACAATTCAACTACAGGATTGACACAATTCATTGTGCCTCACGAACCTTCCGATACATCTTTGGTGTATCAATGTACAAGCCACAGTAGTATGGTTGGAAACATAACAATAGTGTGATGATATGAGTTTTACATACTTACAATTAAAAGATGCTGTAAAAGCTTACACGGAATACGAAGAGACAAGCTTTGTTAATAACATACCCTTGTTTATTCGATTATCGGAAGAACGCATTCTTAAAAACGTGCAGCTAAGTTTATTTCGTAAAAATGCAACGGCGAAAACAAGTGCTTCTGTGCAGTATATTAAGGTGCCCTCTGATTTTTTAGCTCCGTTTTCCTTGAGTATGACAGGGTCAGATGGGGACAAATTTTTTGTGGAATTTAAAGATCCTAGCTTTGTTCAATCATACACCCCGGATTCTACAACTACGGGTTTGCCAAAGTATTATTGTCAATTTGATGTAGATAATTTTTTGATGGGACCGACCCCAAATGCTGTTTTTACCG
>Ga0207890_1000454_pt1 | contig 12249 bp, 18 predicted proteins | sample LinPmetageLP48_FD_184059 | JGI IMG/M metagenome (GOLD analysis project Ga0207890, IMG submission 184059) | Marine viral communities from the Pacific Ocean - LP-48 (SPAdes) | ecosystem: Environmental > Aquatic > Marine > Oceanic | place: Pacific Ocean | collected 2011-06-13
CCCAAGCCTACTTCGAGTTCCTCAAATCGAAAGCTACCGAAATCCGTCCGGCACCTGATGTCACTGAAGATCAGGGCATAGTAATAAAACGACAACGTAGCACACCCAAACCAATCGAGGGTGTAACATATATTGATGAGTCCGCCGATCGGATACTCAACATCAGCGAGGACGACAGGCAAGAATACCGGAACGTTGACCCGGCTACCGGGCTACCCCGGACCAAGCGACACAGGAGTTATATTCTCAAGCCCGATGCTATGCAACTTCAGGAGTTGCAAAGAGATCTAGCAAAGGATCCCAACAACAAAGAGCTACGTCAAAGGGTAGATGCTAAACGTCAGAGCTATCGTGAGAAGGCAGGGCTTGTCCCCGGATCCCCATACGTGGAGATGCCTATTACTATTTACAACGAGGTGCCTACTCCGGCTACATCCAAGGAAGTAGCTTACACCGTGAGCAATAAGACTGCTCATAACAACATACCAATCGTTGGTGTTAACACTCAGATCGAGGACGGTGTCCCGGTTGCCTTACGTTATGATGTCAATGCTTATGAGAACTTCAAGACTTGGGTTGTGTCCATGCATGACGGGACAGAGCAGTCCGGTGGTGTCATAGGCTACGGAGGATTTGCTAGAATAAAGAACGTGCAGTTCTTTAGTGTGCCAACCGCCGCAATGAACATTGCCGCCGGGAAATCTAAGGCTCCTATAGCACGTATGTTCGGTAACTTTGTAAACGATACTGCCGATAACATAACTAAGGAAGCCCAACAATTCATGGGTTCAGGGGAGTGGACACAAATTGGAATGAATCCAGAACGTGCATCTTACTTCTACAACAAGGGCACCGGCAAGCCGGTTATATCTGCTGACGAAGTTGTTCAGGTTGGCTCATTAGTTCTAGCCAAGAATGTAGTCGAGGTAAACGTAGACAACCCACGGGTGTATCAAAAGTTTAACAGCGACAAGGTAACAGTCCGTTTCCAAAAGAATAACCCAAATGTTATTAATCCAAAGAAACGTGCTGAGTTAATCGGTCGTCGGGATGAACTGCTTCGCAAGCACGACCTATACGATTGGTTCCACAGCGATGTTCGCGGTGTGCTAAATGAATTGTTTGACGAGCAGGTAAGGCAGGGGACAGAGATAGAATTTATACGTGACTACTTCCCTCGAGCCATTGACGACAAGTCCAAGCTAAAGAAGAAGCTAGGTCTATCCGACAAGCAAGCTGATGCTATCATTAGCCGGGTCAATGCAAACAGAAGGGATAAGGGGCTTCCTCCTCTTGATGCAAACTCAGAAGCTATAGCCATCGAGAACTTTGTTCGCCGTAACTTCAATGCATTACCTGCTGGTGCCAAGGTGCCGGGTAACATTAAAGCAAGGGACGTTGATCTAATCTCTGACGATATGTTTGACTCATACGTGGATCCGGTTGAGGCACTTAACCGATACATCCTTGATGCCGTTACTGCCATTGAAACCAAGAGGCTGATCGGTGGAATGAAGCCAATGGAAGGCGAGACTCAGGTGCCAAGTGGGGCACTAGGAAAACGTATGAACGAACTTCGCCGTGCCGGGCAGTTATCCGATTCGGACTTTCAGCAGATCACCGGGATGGTTCGTGATATATTCTCGAGCAAGAAACCAGAGGGCAAGATAAGCAAGACACTCCGGATGGGGTCATACAATACCTTACTTACTAACTTGGGATCAACCTTGGTTCAGCTAAAGGATATTGCTCTTACACTTTACCGGTATGGTTTTGTTGACACCGCCCGTGGATTTGTAACCAACAAGGTTGCACTCGAGGATCTGGGTAAAGCCGGCAAGAAGATTACCCAAGAGCTAGAGACAATGGATGAAGGCAAACTCGGTAAACTATTCCGTGCCCAAACATTGATCACTGGATTTTCGGCAATGGACAAGAAGATGAAGACCGCATCAATCAATGCGGCTTATCTGAGTATGCAAAGGGCGGCACGTTCTGACAAGAACTCTCCGGCTTACAAGAACCTAGTGAGTCACTTGAAGTTCCTTCAGGGTGATCAGTATATCTTTACGATCTCCGGACTGAAGGCAGGAACAAAGAACGACTACGTGATTGAGGCTATATACAATGAGCTTGCTGATGTCCAACCAATCGGACGTTTTGAAATGCCGTTGACATACAACCGCAATCCCGGTAGCCGGATATGGTATAACTTACGTTCGTTCCAGATCAGACACTTCGCCTACATCCGTAAGCAAACTCTTAACAAGGTTATCCCTGAGCTAACTACCGGCAAGAAGGGCAACTACTTGGAGAGACTTGAAGGGCTACGTAACCTTATTCAGATCATGGGCTACATGGTTCTTACCGGTGTGCCGGTTGATGCTATCGTGGCATGGCTACGTGGCAAGCCATTGGTCATCGAGGATATAGTCCTTGAGAATATGCTACTCGCTACGGGTGTGATAAACAAGTATACCCTACAAAGTCTTGAACGTGAGGGTGCAACAAAATCATTCCTTGGTTATGTTACACCGGCACCGATGAGTATCTTTGAGACTGCCGAAAGAGTTATGAAAGCTGATAGCTTGGCACCATTAGCTAAGTTCGCTTTACCCGGGGACGACCTATGGTATTGGAAATATTCTGATGCCGGACTTGATGCAGTTCGTGAACAACGTCAACGTCTAGCAAAGGAAGGTAAGTATGGAATTAACTTCCCGGGAATAGTTCCTATGATAGATCCGGTTCCACAGCAAATGGACATAACCCCAATGTTTGATCCAAGGCTTTTGAAAAGGTAGTAAAAAGCCTCACCCCTGAATTAACAAGGGTGAGGCTTACCACACACTGGAGATTTAACTAGGTCTAAGAGCAGACCTCGTGGGCATCACTGCTTTCACTTACTCCGGTATAGATTATATCACTTGGATTCTTTGGTAAGAGCCGCCTTGATGTTGGCTTTCTCCTGCTGTAGCTCGTGCCTCCGTTCCTCGAGTCTCTCTATCTGATAGGAAACCATCCGTGATTCTGCCCGGATCAAATCAATCCGGACCTGAAGTCGTTCTATATTAGTATCATTCATCTATATTTATATAGTTCATCTTGAGTGAGTTGTCAAGTATATCCCGGATGTGAACCCTCATGAATCGTCCACGATTGCTGTCCTCTTGGATACGTTTGCTTACACGTTTGATGCCGTGAGTTACTGATGTTCTTTCCCGGTTAAGTATCCGGCTGATGTTTTCGTGTGAGTATCCGCACTTGTGCATGAGGAACGAACAGATGTCCCGGGCATAGGATGCCTTCTTTGTTCGACGGGTGCCTGATATTATTTTTACTGGCACCTCACATGAGTTGCTTACTGCTTCTAGTATTTTATATTTATTATTCATTAGTAGAATCTTCCTGTTACGTGGTAGAATTTAAAGTATCCGATGGTGCCTCGTTCGCCTTCACGATTCTTGGCTATCTTATACTCAAGGTTAGTGTATGGTCCGTTCGAGTCAGCCATCTTTGAGTCCTCGAAGTTACCCTGTTGCGGATACATGAGAAGGACAACGTCCGCATCATTCTCAATATCTCCGGAGTCCTTTAGATCATAGATGTCCAAGCCTCCCTCTCGCTTGGCACCCTCACGATTGACTTGTGCCAACAGCAGGATACCGATGTTTAACTCAAGGGCGAGTTGCTTAATCTTATGAGAGATGTTTGCAATGCCTTCCGCCTTGCCAACCTTCCCGGAATTAAACGGGATGAGTTGAAGGTAATCAATCACGGCTAGCTTTACACCTTGCTTGTCCACTAGCTTACGTAGTTGAGATGCCAGATCCTCTGCCGACTTAACGTTGTGGCTAGTGTATAACGGAACGGAGTGAAGTTGATCGATTGCTTCATCAACCTTCTTCATGTTCTCGTCGGAGATAACACCGTCACTTATCTGCTTGATGTTCACACCGGCTAGGGTCTGAGCCATTCGTTTAAACAACTGCTTCTGTGGCATCTCCAAGGAGAATACAGCACACGGTGCATTGTTGTGAGTGACTGACTTGAGGGCTATGTTAAGAGCCAAGGCTGACTTACCGCATGATGTCGGTGCCGCGAGGGTGATCACCTCGCCCGGTGCTATGCCCCGGTTACCTAACTGCTGATCGAGTTTACCAATGTGAGTAGGCAATGCATCCGTAACAAACTCTCCGGCTAGCATCCTTCGGAACTCGTCCTTAATCTCCTCAGCCGTTGAGCTTAAATCATTGGGCTTCTCCTGAGTGAAGTGAATCCGGTTAACCTCTGAGTCAACGGTGTGCTTAATGTTCTCAGCCGAATCCGACTGAGTAATTATGCTTTCGGTTGCGACCCGGTATGCCCGGTTCATCTTACGTAGGTTGGACTTCTCCTTAACTATCTTTGCATAGTGATGCATCTGCATAGAAGTCTCAACCCGATCCATGATACTGTAGATGGAAGTTACTCCACCTACGGCATCAAGGTTATCGTCACGGGTTAGTTGTTCGGACAGATGTATCTCATCCACCGGCAGGCTAGCATCAGCTAGCTTACCTAGGGCACCAAAGATACATTGGTTCCTGTGGATGTAGAAGTCATCGGCACTTACTAATTCTGTAACAGAATTGTAGTTAGCCGGGGAGTCATCAAGAAGACAGCAAGCTATGACAGCTTCCTCTGCTTCTGCATTATGTGGTAGATTTTCTATTTCGTTCATCGCTTAAGATGAAGTCCATAGACCGCAGGCATTGACCCAAATACTTAATATTCTCTTGCTCTTTTTTAGGTATTTTTTGTGTGTCAATCTCTTTATGTAACTTGTTTCCAAGTTGAACTGCATCGTGTATGGCTTCCAATATTTGCATAGTTGTTTTGTGTCTCATGTTGATAAATAAATGTAGCCCCAACACCTTGTCGAGGCTACATTGTATTTTACCACGAAGTTAATTAGAGTCTCGCTCGACCATCCCTAGACTGATGAGGCTGTAGCCAATCAAGTCCCGGTAGATGTCACGAACTGTATCCCCTTTAGTATCAAGGGATAACTCTCCGTCTTTACAAAAGGCTTTGAGCCTTTGAAATTTATCCTGCATCCGGATAGCAACACCAACTAACGGGTCAATGCCGAACTCCTCTGACCCATCGAAGTTAGCAAATGGATTATCACATCCCTTGCCTCCGGTGTAGTCAGAGTTCTTGGCTCCGGTCAGTGCCAGTATCTCCTCGATCTCGTTACGGCGGAAGTCTTCCCACCATACCTTATCGAAGTTGATGTCGTCCAGTTCCACTTATTAAAATGGGTCTGAGTTAACGGCTGGACTGCTGTTCGCTACTGCCTCATCCTTTGGATTGACGGCTAGTGATAGGAACTTGACACCGGACTTAGCATCTTTCTTCCATGCCTTGATCCAGTAGTCAACACCACCCACGTTAATTGATCCACGTAGATCAGGGTGAGTATCTTTTTCCTTGCGGTCATTGGGGAACAGTGCTCCGCCGTTAGTGTTATCGTATTTCTTTTCCATTATATTAGCTCCTCTAAGCTAGGTTTTTTTGTTGTTGGTTTGTTTGATGTGCCATGTGTGTTCAGGGCATCCGGATCTTTCGTATCATCGATAGCGAACAATCCGTTAAGAGCATACTTCCGGGCATAGCTTGATGCTGACCCGGTGATCTGTGCCTCGTCCATTCCTTTCTTGGACTCAGCCTCACGTGCGAATGCATGAGAAGCTATAGCCTGATCGGAATCGTTGTCAGCTAAAGTTGCTGAAGCACGAACGTAGATACGTCCGGCTACTTCTACAATCTCATCGCTTACTACAAGAGAGCATCCCCACTCGCCAAGCAAAGGCTTGACTGAATTTAAGATGTCCTCTGCTGATCGGTAGTTGTATCCACCGAACTTATTTGTCTGCCCCTTGGGGGCTTTAAGCGATCCTTGAATCGCTGATAGTTTAACCCGAAGGTTAGGTTTAGTTATTTCTTCTGACATGATTTAGTGTATATGGTTTTAACTAAGGTTCGATACAAGACTGATCGTTCATTCACATTCTTGCAACATTTTATTTCACTTTTTTTCGCACCCATTTTTTGTAGTGCAAATTCTTGCTCCTCCTTGTTGAGGTTCCGCTTGAACCTAGAGGTTAATTGTTTGATACCAACCGGGTGAAGTATCCCGGATGCCGGTGCCTTAAGATACTCAGCTATGTTCAACAAGACCTGCGGTAAATCCTTGGGGTTACCCCGGCAAATACTTCGGTGAATGTTTTCAATCTTACCAAGCATGGTGTTAGCTTCCCGGCTGATCACCGCTCTGATCTCTCCGTTGAGATGATCGTGGTCAACTACTAAGTCATCAGTCACCCGGTTAAGGATAGGGCACCTGCCCGTGGAATTATCCTTTCGCCATTGGGCTAACTTGTTTTGGGGAACGTAGGTCATTAGGATGATGGGGTAATTTCTTCTACTGATAAGATAGTAAGGGTAGCATTCTTCTTGGTGGTGCAGTTACCTTGCTTGTCCGGTCTGCCCTTGCATACGTATCCGACCGCTTGCTTCTGATCGTGTGCCCACTTCTCCGTGCAACCAACGTAGTCCTCCGGCATACCCCAGTGCTTATACTTTATCTTGTATAAGTTCACAACGGAAGGTGGACATACTGTTTGCCATCGTCCCACTCCTGAACTGTTAAGCCAGTGAGCTTCTTCTGTAGTGCCGGGAACGTAAGGAAGTGAGGGTCTTGTCCCTTGAAACAAAAGGCTAAGAAGAATCCGCACTCACCCTTGAACTGTTGCTCGAACTGAGAGTAAATGAATAAGTCAATGAGCTTAAGTCGAGGTGTTCCCTTGACGTGTATCCAACTCAACTGTCCCTTGTCATTCTCAATAAGGTAGTCCGGGATGTGCCTCATCGTAGGATGAATCATCCAGAACTTTTGGATCTGATCCTGCTTCTCGTCGAAGCCGGTCCGGTAGAACTGAACTCCCTTCCGGGTGCAGTAGTCCTCGAACACGTCCTCTCCTACCCTGCCCTTGCATCTGTTTTCGTATGTATCTTGTGCGGTATTATTCATATCATTCAATGGTTACTTCTAGGTCAAAGTCATCAAACAGAATAATAAAATTCTGCGGTGCGATACCCATAATGTTATAGTCAACCCACTCCATAGCTTCACCTTCATCCATGCCTTCTAATACAAAATGATTAAGCAGTTTGCCGTAATCATAGATCAAGTATCCCCGGACATCTGTTCCGATTATACAATTATCCAACCCGTCTAAGCGGATCGGTTCTTCGTTTATACTTTCGTTTGGTGCTATCATAAATTACATTCGGGTCAGCCAATAAAGTTTGGATGCATTCTTAAAAATTTGTATCCCGGTTTTGCAATCCTCCGGTGCCCACTCCTTGTGGTAGTGCTCGCACGTATCGCTGTCAACCACTACACTTATGCAAGCAGGCAGGTAGTCCAACTTGTGGTGCCGGCGAATGATGTCCGCCTCAATGGCTAACTGGTAGCAGTCCTTCGGGTAGGTCTTAGCCTTACCCTTAGTATTAGTCCGGCACTTGTAGTCAGCTAAGAATACCAAGTCATTCTGATCCTTGCCAATGAAGTCAATCGACCCGGCGGTCTTCACCCTGTTGCATTTAACTAAGTGCTCAGTAGCTAGGGGTGTGACTGACTCGTCGGCAACCCAGTCAATGAAGGCGGTGGCATGGTCACTCCATGCTGTCTCAACTCTTGGCTCCTGTCCCGGGCTGAGGTGAATGTGCTGAAGCTGATCCTCTATCTCCTTGTGAACGGCGGTGCCGAAGTCACTTGAATACATTGTGTCCCCGGTTACCGGGTGCTCCCGGGTGCCATAGCATAGCTTCTCTAGCTCTTGCCAAGGCAACTCCGGATACTGTCGGGCGAGGTCAGTAATCATTCGAGGGCGGTATATAGAATCAAGGAAGGGGTCTTTGATCAGTCCAAGGATGGTGGTAACGGATGGGTAAACTTTGCTTTGCTTCCGTGCTTGTGCCGGTGTGGTCACATCGAGGCAAAGAAAGGGGTCTTGCTTGCAATCATAAAAATGAGCCATGCCTCCCATGAAGCATGACTCATCCGTTTGTGTCAACACCAATCAACCACAACTAATTATAACTCCTCCATCTCAATGATGTGAGTGAGGCAGTCCATCAAGGACTGACCCTTCTCACCGGTAAAGAATGCGAGGCTGTTTCTCCTTAGCTCCCAGATCGAACCGGGCAAAGGGTGAACTGAGATTTCATTGTCGTTAATATATTTGATTGCCTGCTGTGCATTGATGGAAGGCAAGGGCATCTTGGGATCAAGAACATACTCATCTCCCGGCTCCAACTCTCCGACATAGCAGTCAGTAAAACGTCCCTTGCCTGTTAGCTTGGACACGATATCATCTTGAGCCATCCGGCTCGCTCCCCCTTCGGGGTATGTGTGTAGTTTTATTCTCATAATTTTATCCGGCTGATACTAAACATTCATATTGAAAAGGGCAATCATCATCGTCTCGATAATCATCGACACACTTCATGACTAGACCATCATTGTAGTTCCAGACTCTCTCTCCCTTGAATCCCATCCCGGGTTCAAAGTAAGTAAGCTCAAACCTTAGAGTAGGAAAGGCAGAAGACATAGCAATCGACACACGATTGTTGAACGTCTCCCATGCCGTGTTGAATTGGTAAGAGATTTCTCCCTCCCCGTGGTGGTCTTCGTCCATGAGCACACACTCGTAGGCACCCCACTTGGTGCCCCAGTTTTCTATGCACCAGTCATACCCCATTGGCTCGCCCGTTGCTAGGGCTGAGTAAGGCATCAAGAGTTCCTTGCCCCTTCGACCAAGGTCGGGGTGCACGAAATTGGAAAGCTCGAGGTCGTTCACGATCTCCGGCTTGTCTGACCCCTTCCAATGTATGCCGGTGCCACGGGCAAATCGGATGAAGTCTTTGATGGACGGGGAATCTCCCCGTATTACTAGTTCGTTGGCTACGTGATTAGGCATTAGTTGAATTGGTTGATGATGATTTGAACTGTGATGAGAACCAAGATTCCTAGTGCGGAACAGGCTAAAACTATTGAGGAAAAAAGGACAGCATCTCCGCCCTTGTATAGGTCTTTATCTTTTTTGTTATTCATAATTTAGTATGTGGTTTCTTATGTGCCCCATCGGATACTCCGACTGGGCTTCTTATGTATCACAGGATTTCGAGGTGGGTGTCAAGCCTTAAGAATAATTTTCTGAACAGAAGACGTAGAGGTCAGGGATGTAGTAGTGATAGTGGTCAGTCTTCATGAACTTACGATAGACTTTGTGCCCTTCCTTCACAGCCTTACGACGAAACGACCGCCACATGATTGCCTGCTCGTCGCTACTCGAGTGAGGATAAAGCGACAGGGTTTGCACCGCCTCCATCTCCCATTCTAATGCGGAACAAGACGGGTGCATGATCTCGTATTGAACGTTATCTTCGGGGCTTTCCGCTAGCTCCAACTCGTCCGCGAAGACTCGAATGATCTCGCAGGTATCGTTGTCATCAGTCAGCCAGACGTTGTTGTTCTCCTGCTTGATGACGGTGCCGAAGATGTGAAGGCGATCCTCGAAGCGGTCGAACTCCTTGTTCCTTACGTGGTGCACGTAGTCCCATGCCTTGAACTTAGGTGATGGCTCCGGCTTGTCCATATCATCGACCAGAGAATCGATAAGCTTATCCTCAGCACGAGCGATAGCCTCATCCACGTAAGACCATGCTTCGTCATCGTCGTAGATTGAATCTGATACCTGCCCCCATTGAGCATCGGTTGACTTTACCTTCATGCCCAGTCGGGTAGACATCACGGCATCTAATGAGTGCCTGCAATAGGTGGTGACAGTATCGAGACACAGTTCTTTACTGACATACTCGAGGGCATCAAGCACCTTTTGAACGTGAGGGTCAGAGCTGTCATCTCCTAGCACGGATACCTCCGCTTCGGTGGTGATTATATCGAGGGCTTTAATTAGTTTTGAGTTCATTATATTGGTGTGTTTTTATGGGTTGAGGGTGCCCCCAGAACGGGGGCTTATCCCTTGTGAGTGTGTATAATAAGTTAATAGATTGGTGAGTGTCAATTATATTTGAATTAAATTCCGTCACCGAAGATGTGACTGTCACCGGATGGCTCCCGTCCCTCACCTTTCAGTTTGTTTTCGGATGCCAAGGTGTAGGCTTTGCCTACCTCTTTGACTAGCCAGTTGAAGCAGTGGCTATACCCCAGTTTCTCACTGAGCATTCGGGCATGACTGCCCTCTTCGGTAGTCTCAAAGACCACCTCTTCGAGGTCATCTATTATTGAGATGTGCTCGTCCCCGTAGTCGGGATAGTAGGCTTGAAGGAATGAGTTGCATTCAGTCAGTAGTTCCTGAGCCAGTTCCTTACGACCCATATCGGTGAGGTCATTAGTCGATTGAGTGGCTTCGTCATATAGTTTGATTAGTAGTGCTTTATTCATTTTAGTATTTGGTATGTGGTTAGCTGATGGTCTCATCAGTGACAGAGAAACTGCCAGACGGGCGGTGCCCGTTTCGACCTTAGCTCGTTAGCTCCTCGAACGACATGCCCAGATTGTCGGACCGCTTGTCGGTAGGGGTTACCTTGCAGTGTTTCGAGCCTTGCCTCTCGTGCCATCTCATGCCCTGCTCCGCACTTGATTGACAAGTGTAGCCTTCGCTGAGAAGCACTATTGTTTCGCCGTCGAAGGGCAGTGGTTCTTTTCTCCAATAGTTCATACTTGAACCAGAGGAAGTGCCGTATACATCATATGATTTAGCCATAGTGTGTGTGTGTGGGTTGTGGGTGCCCCCAGAATGGGGGCTTACCCGATGTGAGTGGTTAGACATTCGTGATCAGATCAAAGGCTTTCTGAGCCTCTCTGGATGCCTTAAAGATAAGCTTCTTATCCGCCTTGAGCACGTCCGCCCAGTTCTTAAAGTAAGCTTGAGAATTTTCCTCAGTCTTAGCGAAAATGCCGTGAGCATTTGAGAGAAAGGAAGCAGTCAACTCAGCGACCAATTCCTCCTTGGCATACGGGTCCGACCCGAAGCTTGCAGGCTCGAGGCGATCAAGCCGTGAGCTGTGCCCCGTGCTGTGTGCCATCTCGTGGAAAAACGTGTGGTAGTATTCAGCAGGGCTATGAAACTGAACGAGTGCAGGCATCTTGAGGTGATCAAGACTAGGATTGTAGCAGGCACGATTACCGCCCTCACTTGTTGCAATGCCCTCATTGCCTACCCATTCTTTGACTGTCTCAAGACAGGCTTTAAATTCGGGTGTGTCACCGCCCTCTACTGATTCGGTCACAGCAGGCACCTGCTCGACTTCCTCTTTGAGATCAGTTTGATCTTGATTGAATGCGGTGCTGTATTTTTCATACATCACTTTCTTAATCTTACCTGCTCGAGCCATAGCTTCGAGTGTCTTCATGCTGTGGGGCTTGCCCGGGATTAGCTTCTTGCCCAGTTTGCCACCGGCACCATGCTCGAAAAATAGCACCCCCCAGTAGACGACCGGTGTGCCCTTCTCACCCTTTTGGACCATACCGCCCTTATCCTTCCATTGCTTGAAGGTGCCCCATGTAGTGGACTGAAAGCCCTGTGCATTAGCCTCCATCCACAGCATCAAAGTATTGATGCCCTGATACTGTTTACCGCTTGAGACATTAACGGGAAATTGCCCCGTCATGGCACCGCCTGCACCGTTACTTTTCCAAGGCTTTGTCCACGGATTAGTGCCCTTGCTTAGTGCCTCAATGAAGCGGTTAGTAATAGTTTCGTGAAGATCGATCTTTGCTTTTTTAGTGCTCATATTTAGTATTTTGTGTGTGTGTTTTTTAGTAGGTTATAATTAGACGATGGACTTAATATGGTGGATAGAATGTGAACAGTCGATAACAAAATGAGGGTAAACCAGAATTAGTGATTTTTCTGCAAGAAATACAAATAAATGAACATACCATTACCAACGACTTATGCAATTGCTATCAATGACTTATGACTTTTATCAACGACTTACGTAAGATCGTATAGCCCGTAGTGAGCCGTAAATGCCCTCTAAGCCGTCCGATTTTCAAATGGCACCCTACCCCTCGAAGGCTCACAGGCGATCATACAGGGCTAACCTCAACTATTGAGATTCAGTCGCATTAGGGGTTATTGAGAGTCAGTCTCATTCCAAATTCACCCC
>Ga0207890_1000455_pt1 | contig 12245 bp, 13 predicted proteins | sample LinPmetageLP48_FD_184059 | JGI IMG/M metagenome (GOLD analysis project Ga0207890, IMG submission 184059) | Marine viral communities from the Pacific Ocean - LP-48 (SPAdes) | ecosystem: Environmental > Aquatic > Marine > Oceanic | place: Pacific Ocean | collected 2011-06-13
GTTGGGCTACAGCCAAGCCGAAGGCGAAGTTTCGCTTGGTGGCGACCGCGAATCCGAGGATCTCGACGGCGTGACAATCGGTTTCGGCGGTGAATACATGTTTACCCAAAACTGGACGGGGTACGCCGAGTATAGATACACTGATTTTGGTGATGTCGATAACACTGATGGCCAGCTAGAAGCTGACCTTCAGCAAATCAAGTTCGGTGTGAACTACCGCTTCTAAATCTTTCGGTTCCTATAGCTTTAAATTGGAGCGGCTCCCCAAGCGATTTGGGTGGCCGCTTTTTTTTGACACACACCCGTTACGATCCTCAAATTTGATGCGATCTGTCTGCGTTCCATCACGATCTGCACTGTCTCAGCAGGGGTTCTTCCGTGCGCTGCATTCCCTTAGTCCACCTAGTCCCATGCAATAAGTTGATCTAATGTAGTGGCATCAGACCATGGCATGACCGTCTGAGTTGCTCGTACCATCGTAGCATTCCCTCACCCAGGAGCTTGGGATCCGGTGGCTTGGAAAGCACTGGCGAACGTGAAGAATTAAATTCCCGTCAGTGCTGAAATCAAAACTCAGGTGAGTGCTGATGTCAGAACTGACTATTTAAACCATTTGCAAGAATAACTTCGCGCAGGTGGACTTATGCAACAGCACTCGTCAAACCTGTTCAGCTTTGGCCCGCAAAGAAAAACTCGCGATATAGTATTCCGGGGGGGGTAAGTCTTGCGCAACTGCGGACAGAGTTTCAGCCATCTCTATCAGATCGACGTATCGCGCTATCGCAAGGGCACCGAATTCATTCTACTAATTAATCCCGGCCGCGCAGCTCGGAATGTGTCAAGATTGGTAGTGGAGTAGTCAACTATTGTTACTTCGTCACAGCCCTGCAAGATGGTGGCGACCACCTAAAGCGTAGCATGACCGAGCAAACCATCGCGGAAATAGCAGCAGCGCTGTTCATACTCCGATATCATTTAAGGGAAATGAATGACCCGTGAAGCTGATATCATCCTCAGGCGAGCTGCCGTCCGTCGCGAAGTGGCACTGGCGGCATGGCATGCGATCAAGTCGGAGCTCGAAGCGGTTGGCCTAGAGCTGACTTTATTTGGATCGCGGGCAAAAGGGGGCTTCTCAACTCATTCTGATATCGATGTCATCGTGAAGCTGGGGGATAGCGGCATTTCCAGATCTGCTGTCGATCGTATCGTCAGAAGGGTTTCGGTCGATATCCCGGTAGATCTTTTTTGTAGAAGACCTGACGCAATCAGACTTAAAGACGTTCCTTGGTACCTGACACTCAATATGATCTGCAATCCGATGCAAGCATAACGCACATGAAACTGCCAAGCTCAACGCTGTGGAAAGTATCGCTGAAACGACGCGAACGGCCCAAACCGGACCTTTGCCGTCATTCCGGATGCTGCAGGTGCAGCCCGCATAGAGGACATTGACTTCCCATCTGATCAAGATCGACGCATGCTGGCACAGATGTGCTCTGACCGAGGTGCCCAGTGTTCTACTTTGATGAATTTATAAATCGAATTGGTCTCGCTCCAGCCGAGGTTCGCTTACTGCGCCACGACAATAGAGCGCAAGCAGCATGGCGTCGTGACGGAAGAAATGCTTCTGGATGTTTTGCGAGCTTCCAGCAGCGGAACCCGTCGCCTTACGCCGGCGTTCGGTGCGCATGTCATTTCTGGTCAGGACCTACACTCGCCGATGGCGATGCATCAGCACTATTCATTGGTGCGACAAGCATATTGGACCAGTGGATATGGGATGGAAACCGTTTACCGCTGTTTCAGGACGAGATGGTCCTTGCCGTTGAACGCGTTCGGGAAGGTGTAGACGCTTTCGATCTCGAATGGATCGAACCCGGAAGCGAATTCACCGAACGTATTCTTCTTCGTTGGGGACCGCCGGCTGCAGCTCGAGCTTGGTCGCAGTGGGGCAACCGGGGGCGTAAAGAAATCGTAGAGCTGAAAATTGATCCATATGAACCAGCTTTTCCTGGCTTCGCGGCTTTCGCGATGCGAATTAGCGAGCTTGCCGCAACTCCATTGGCTTGGCGGACCACGCTTAGTTCAGTGCGCGGAGTATACTTACTAGTTACAGATGAAGGCGGACAATATGTTGGATCTGCAACTGGTCAAGATGGTTTCATGGGCAGATGGCGAGGATATGCCGCTAATGGACACGGCGGAAATGTCGTCTTGCGCCAGCTTGGGCACCGTAACTACGCAGTGTCGATCTTGGAGGTTGCTTCTCCAGATATGGCACAAGGCGACATTCTCACGCGAGAGGCTTTCTGGAAAGACAAACTTGGCGTACGTGCCCATGGACTTAACGCCAATTAACAGATTGTCGAAGAGAGATCCTAGGGTTGTGCGGCCCGAAGCCGACGCTCATCGATCAGTCAAGATGCTGCGGCTACAACCCGTCTTGCAGACCTTCACCGCAAACTTGAATTCTAGGATAGTTCGAACTGAATAATTGCAAAAAAAATGGATACCATTGGTCTCAGCAGTTGAAAACTCGCCTCAAAATGAACATCTTAAAGTTGAAAAGGCGTTAAAGAGGTTTGGTATGAATACGGGTGCAAACATTGGATATGGATACAACATCGCCATTGAAAAAGTTGCTGACGAATTGGCAGTGCCGCAACACCGCTTTGATCAGGCCGAAAGACGCTACAAAGACTTGGGAGAGTTTTTGCACCGAGATGAATCCAAGGTTCGTGATTATGATCCTGATGTCTATATTCAAGGCTCCTTCGCGCTCGGCACACCGATCAAGCCAACATCCAAGGATGAAGATTACGATCTCGACATCGTTGTCTCGTTCAGGTCTCTGACAAAAGCGCGCATCTCCCAAGCAGAACTTCGCGCGCTTCTGCGGGCTGAGCTCAAGGCCTATCGCGATGCGCGAGGGATCAAGAACGAGGTCGGTGAGTCTAGAAGATGCTGCACATTGATTTACGCCGATGGTGCCCAATTCCACATGGACGTTTTACCGGCAGTTCCGAACGAGGCAAACATGCGTGTCGTCCTTTCTTCCTACCTCGCTGACCAGGGACTTGCAGAAGGTGCGATAGCTATCACAGACAGCGACAAAACTAGCACATACGGTATTATCACGGATGATTGGCCCCGAAGCAATCCCAGGGGCTTCGCCGCATGGTTCAAGTCAAAGCAGATCAAACAGTTGAACGAACGCCGCAGGGCATTCCTCGACGCCCAGGGCAAAGTTACAGCGAGTGTGGAGGATGTCCCGGTCTTTCGAGTGCGAACACCTCTGCAGTCGGCCATCATGATCTTGAAGCGTCACAGGGATGAGTGGTTCGCGGAGCAGGATCCTGACCTGAAGGTCATAAGTGTGATCCTCACGACGCTTTCGACGCACGCCTATGCCGGCGAACAAAGGGTATCGGATGCCATTGCCAAGATCCTAAAAGACATGCATCTCGAAATTAGAGAACGAAATGGCGTGTCATGGATCGCCAACCCTACAGACCCTTCGGAAAATTTTGCTGATCGGTGGGAGAAATTTCCCGAACGTCGGAAATCCTTCTTTGCGTGGCTTGAGGCTGCTCGCACGAATTTTGGTGCCGTTCAAAGGTTCAGTGATACGAATATCGTTTTAAATGAGTTCTCACGAAATCTTGGCCGCACCGTTGCTGAAGGTGCCCGCTCGAGGGTCGCGGCATCCGCTGGTTCACGTGCTGCATCCGTTGCTCCTGCCGCTGCGGCCGGGGCTTCCGCGCCGGGTCTCGTTTTTGGGAGTGAAGATCGTAGGCCGACGGAGCCAAAAGGTTTTGGTTGATGGAGTTCACAGCAATCGAGGCGCGGCTAATCCGGGAGTGTGAAGAGCTCGCGGGTCTAGCTGTCGCATCCGATTGGCTGGAAGAACCCCAATTCGGCAAGAACGCCGATGGCCTGCTGACCTGGTCGTTTGATCTGCTAACTGGTGATCGCCGCGTTCCAATGCGGCTGGTTTTTCCAGCACTGTTTCCTGATCTGCCCCCATTTGTGCTTCCGGCCGACAGTACCGTTCGGTTATCCCAGCACCAATACGGCGAGGGTGGCGAGCTATGCCTGCAGTATAGGCCGGATAATTGGCATCCCGACTGCAAGAGCACGGATGTAGTCCGGAGTGCCAGAGCTCTCCTAGAAGCAACCCTAAAGGACGGTGGTTTTTCGGATGTGAAAAGCGCTCATCCGGCTGACTTACCCTCATTGCTCTCGGGGTGTTCCCGGCGCTTCATGCTACCGCCTGACACCGCCCGTCTCTTAAGGTTGCGCCTTGCCGGACACGCAACCGATATTCGCATGACTTTGGAGCGACGGGTTGGGGTTTCCGAAGTCCTTGTTGCCCGCGTTGCCACTATCGGGCTGGATTCTGGCCTGCGTGTGCCGATTGATGGACCGGGAGTTGGAGGAAGCGTGGTCCCTGGGGTCCTATATCGATTGCCCGACATTCGGCAAATTCCAGATTTGCCACCTGAAGACTTGAAGGAGTTTCTGTATCAATACCTGCCATCTCGGTTGCGTAAGTGGATTGAAAGCGCCGGCGATATGTTGGTTGTCATATCAACTGGTAAGCGAGAGGTGTTGCTGCGCGTGCGCCACTATGGATTGGAACGAATGGTTGAACTGTTTCATACTTTTGAACCACCGAAGGTAAAAGAACGCCGGGTTCATGGGAAGATGTTTCGCGAGTCTAGTGTCTGCATCATCGGTGCAGGCTCGTTAGGATCAAAAGTGGCCGCTAGTCTTACGCGCGAAGGAGTCGGTCAATTCATGTTGCTGGACAATGATATTCTGTGGTCAGACAACTTGGTTCGAAACGAACTCGAAGAAATGGATGTAGGACACCACAAGGCCGTTTCGCTTAAACACAGATTGCTTCGAATAAATCCGGCCGTGAAAGTCGGTGCATTGGGAATGAGTCTGACATCTCAATCGGCTGTCCAGCACATTGCTCAGTTGAGCGAGATCATCAGCACCTGTGATCTCGTCATCGATACGACGGCTGATAGCGGAGTATTTCGAATGGCAGCGGCCATTTGCACGCAGAAGCTCAAACCTCTTGTCTGGGGTCGAGTCTATGCTGGTGGACTTGGGGGTCTGATTGCACGAAGTATCCCATCTGAAGATCCGCCACCGCTGACCGCTGCATCTCAATTGCGTGCATGGTGCGAAGAGAAAGGCATAGAACCGCCTGAGGGCCGCGAGCACAATTACGGGGTCCAAGGTGATGAAGACGATGAGCCCCTATACGCCTCTGACGGCGATGTAGGCGTCATTGCCAACAGGCTAGTACGTCACGCCCTGGACGCCCTTGCAACCACAGAGATGAGGGTTCATCCGGAGCCTGCATACTTTATCGGGCTTCGCAAAGGCTGGATCTTTGATCATCCATTTGACACCCATCCGGTCATTTTCGATCCTCAGGAAAGATGGGAAAAGGGCGGCACAAGTTTTACAGAAGAGCGCGTTGAACGCGTCATCACACACCTTGGACTGCAGCATGACGCTTAGCCTGACGGTCCCGCGCTCGCAGCTTGCGAAATTGCAGGTCCACCTTATGCAAGGCGGCATTCGCGAGATCGGCGGTTGGTTGGTGGCAGAACAGACAGCGCCGGGAGAATTTGAACTCGTCGGTTTAACCGTCGATCTTGAGGCGGGTACACGTGATCGTTTCGATAGTTTGCCCGAGCCGCATTCTGAACAGATGGACAGGGTCTTGCTAGCAAACAGATGTCGCACGGGGCGGGTTGATTATATTGGCGAATGGCATTCCCACCCGACATTCCCACCAATACCTAGCAAGATCGACTTGGCCTCGATGACGGATATGGTCGAAAACAGCGGACCTTCGTTTGCGGCGTTGGTCATCGTACGTCTAATGGGAAACGCCTCGATTCAGGCGACCATCACCACGTTTCAACGGGGACAACTTCCCGAGGCCGGCCAGTTAATAATTGCAGATGCAGCCCCAGAAGCTGAATGTGGCGAAGGCAGGCGAGCACCGGAGCTTTAACATCATTCGATAGTCGATAATCAATTGGCTACCCGTTTGATAATTCAATCATAACCCGCTGTGGCGGGGCTAATCAAAACGGAGCGGAAAATTGTCTAGTTCAAGGATCCCGGCCAAGACACAGACCCAGCTGTGGGCTTTAGCGGCCGGCCGATGTGAGTTTGCGGGATGCAACAAAGTCCTTGTTGGGGACCTGATCGCTGGCAAGGAGGACGGAAAGTTCGGTTTCATCGCGCATATTGTGGCAGATAGCAAGAATGGCCCGAGGGGTGACGAAATTCGTTCTCCGCTACTCGCCCGTGACATCAGCAACCTGATGCTGATGTGCCCAATTCATCACAAAGAAATCGATGTAGACCACGTGGACGACTATCCCGAAGATACGCTCGTGGCAATGAAGCGCGAGCACGAAGAGCGGATTGAGACTGTTACAGATATGGACGCTGACCGCGCAGCGCATGTGCTCCGTTTTGCAGCGACTATCGGTCAAATGGATTCTTTGGTTTCCACCAAAGCCATTTTCGCCGCTATGCCGCCCGACAGACATCCGGCGGAGCGTCGAACCATCGACATTGAACTGAATTCCGAAATCAAGGACGATGAACCGGGATTTTGGGGCATGCAAAGCGCGCATCTGCACCGCCAGTTCCAACGCAAGGTGAAGGAGCGAATAGAGCAGAAGGAGATCCTTCAGTTGAGTGTGTTTGCGCTTGCTCCGCAGCCGCTTTTAATCGAACTGGGTACGTTACTTGGTGACATCATGCCTGTATCAGTTCACCAAAAGCACCGAGAACCATCTACTTGGAAATGGCAGCTCCAACAGCCGTCAATCAACTTCAATGTTGGCGAGTATTCAGGATCTAGGGATGTGCCAGTCGCCCTTAAGCTGGCGCTCAGTGCGACCGTCGACGATCAAAGAATTCGCTCTGTTCTGGGCGACAACACTGCCATCTGGTCGATCACTGCAGTAGAACCACATAACGATATCATGCGAAGGCCAGAGGACCTTGCAATCTACAAGACTCACCTTCGCAGACTATTTGATCGGATTAAGGCTCACCATGGCGAGGATGTGACGATCAACGTATTTCCTGTTCTCCCGGCTTCCGCTGCTGTCGAAACCGGCCGGATACGAATGCCAAAAGCCGATTTGCCGCTAGTCATCTACGATCAAAAACCGGAGAAGGGCTTCGAGCGGACAATCCAAATTGGAACCTAGGTCCTCTCAAATCATCGGTCAAACCCTGGCCGGGTTATCCCGATATTGGCTTCCAGTCCTGCACTGACGCTCGTCGTCCGCTTTCTACCAAACCCGAAAAGCTTCTCGCTATTGCAGCGAATGACCGCTTTCCACCCGGACTGCCAGAACCTAACCCTGCTCTGCCGCTAATATCTGCGAAATAACCAACATTTCTGCCGATGTAACGTCATCAATGACAACATACGGTCCAAGTTTATCCATGCTCAGCTCGATACGGACCCGCAACGCAGTTGATATCTTTTTGAGCACAGTGTGACTGGCATGAAGCTTTAAAACCGTTGGAGGACCGCTCCTTTTCCGGCCACTGGCGTTGTCTTCGGGTTTTTCTACTCTGCCCATTTTTGCCAGCTCCTTCAGATCTTTGTACCCTGTTCGTGTTTCAAGCGTAATCAAACACCGCGCCGCCGATCGTTCTACCGCTCATGCGCGATGCATTGAATGACATCACGGGCACATCCGCAGGCCAATCAACATCAGCGCTGACCTGAGCGCTCATGTCATCGCTGACGTTATGGACCACCGTTACTGGCCGCGCCTGCCGTCGGCCCACGCCTCTACGATACGCCGTATGAGCTCCGGTCGACTGGGGAGATCTTCTTCACCCCGGCGCGCTTCATCCAGGGCTTCTATCAGTTCAGTCGGCATACGAACCATAACCGGCTGTGTGTCGACTTTGGGTCTTCCGCGTGATTTCATAATATTACCTATTGACGTCATGATTTCTTAGTATCATATACAAACACGTCGGCACCGGAGCTGCAACTCCAACGCCGACGCTAACCACAATGATCGATAGGAGATCACAATGGCTGCTCAAACACGTACCATCCTTCATGCGGTGCCTGAACCGATTAATCACATGACCCGGCTTGACCGCTTGGAGTTTCGCAAGCTCCTGGACCTCTATTTCGCCGCGCTCCGGGCTGATTGGGTTTTCCACGAGACCCGGCAGAAACGCGGCACGCAAGCGGCAGCAGACCTTGCACATACGGCTGCGTCGGGCTGGAGCGCTTGCACCGTTTCTTTGCTTGTCTTGCGCGATATGCGCACTGTCGACCCCGACCTGCGCGCCGCGGTCGAGATCTTACTTAAAACCTGCCCCGGCGAACTGCCGAGCAGCTTCGATCTGATGCGCTGCTCAACGGAGATGCTGGCACTTGCCAATAAGCAGAAAGGCTCCCGGTCTGGCCTTCTGGCTCTCTTGGACGAAGCATTCTGTTTGCTTGAGGCCCATTACGGCAATCACGCGCTGATCTCAGCGCAGCGCGCCGTTTAACGGCTAGGCCTCCAGCGCCGGTGCTCTCGAACAAGAGCATTGGGGCGCTCAGTTTTTCAAAATTTTCGCCTTCCCGAACACAGCGCGCCAGGCACTGTGTCAGAGGGCGTGCCTTTTCACGGAGTTTTATCAATGCCACTTAGCAAAGTTACGTATCCTTTCCCGATTGATGATGATTTCCAGCAAATTTTCAAAGGTGCAAGCTTGGATCATTGGAAAAAAGCCGCCATGCGGAATGGCTTTACCATTCTCGGCCGTGCAAAAGATCGGTTGCACGTGGTGCTGGGGTGCCAGTCCTGCAGGACAGCTACATTAAAACGCGTCAGCGTTGTGCTCGGCCACAAACCCGAATGTCCACACTGTATTAGCACGCGTCGTGCCGCGGCAGCGCAGTCCATTGGTGCTACACTGATCGGCGCAGATCCTGATGGCGATCGGCACTACGGGCTTTTCAAATTCGACTGCGGCCACACTGATCGGCGTCAATATCATCGTATCGAAATGGCCGCGGGCGGAGGTCACAAAGCAAGCTGTTCGATTTGCATCGAAGAACGCTATGCGGAAGAAGCGCAATGTCATAACTGGACGCTGATGGGCCACGCTGCTCGGAAAGGGCCGAACTATCGCAACTACCAACACACTTGCGGGCATGCTCAAGATGTGGCTGTCGTGAACATGCGGAACGGTGACCTAGACTGCGCAGGCTGCGGCGAGACTTGGGCTTCGAAGCCGAGTGAGATCTATATTCTCGCGTTCACGATCCCGAATTTGCATGTGATTAAGCTCGGCTACAGCAGCAACTCCGAGTGCCGCATGCGACAGGTCCAAATTGATCCCGCGCAGACATGCGGCTCGGTTCTGCGCAAGATCGATATCGAGACGGGTCACCGCGCGATCTGCGTGGAAAAAGCGCTGCACAGCCACATCCGCCGCAACCGCCCCGATCTGGTCGTACCGCCTGAGCTCTTCCGTGCTCACCTCCGCACGACCAGCGAGATTTATCACCGCCACGGGAAACCATATATCGAAGCGCTTCTCGATGCTGTCGAGAGCGGCTGGGACCCGCGCATCCATGACGCAATTGCTGCCTGAGCGCGCGCGGAGGCTGCAGTCCTGCGGCCTCCCTCCCTTTATCTGGTGAACCCTATCTATGCCCCCCCCCGCCGTGCCCGCCAGTGCGACCGACTAGATTGAGCTTTTGCTTCACGCAGCGCACATCAGAGCCGCCGAGATTATTGAAATGCAGCGCCCTCTCGTTATCAAACTGGCAAAGGCTCTGCTGGCTGAACGGGAACTGCCCTTGGAGCGTCTGAAAGACCTCTTTCAGGATAATCAACGTACCAGCCCGCCAAGCTAGGATGCCAGCTTCAGCGCGGGCACTGGACGAGCAGAGGCGTGCTTTACCGGAAACTTCTGCGCGGGCTTAAGCTTGGACATGTCATCAAAGAACCGGGTGAGATCGACGCCTGTGTTTGCCAGTGCCGGAAAGACCCACTCGAAAACCCGGTGGGCGCGCCGAAAGCTCTTAAACAAAGCATAGGGTTGGTCGAAGGACATAAGGCCGATGAGCTTTTTGGAAGACTTGTCGGCAGCCATCAACAACGACATTATGATCAACCGCGCACCGGGCATATCGAGGAGCGCAAGGCGCTTGGACATTTGCGCCTGTTCCGGCGTCTTAAGATTTGTGCCCTGTGAAATCGCGTGCCGCGTCCAGAAATATCGCGGGTCATTGAAACTGCGAGTATTCAGAGTAGCAAATTGCGCAGTGGTTGCCTCAATGGACTTGATCAACCTGTCGCCACTTGCCATGCTACGGCAAACCTGTGCGCCCTGCGGCGCGCGGTAATAATCCAGAACGTCGGACCCGAACGCAAACAAAGGATCGCGCACGCCCAGCAACAAATTTGAGACCCTCATCTGCTCACTAGATGGCACGGCCCGAGACCACAGCGCATGGCCGACATAGATGGCTGGATTGGCATTGACGTGACGTGCCACGAGTTTGAAGGGTGTGTGCATAAGGGGCTCCTGTTCTCCCCATCAGTTTAGACCATCGACGTGAAGACACATATACGCCGGCACTCGATAATTGTGGATAACCGGACGAAGTACAGCATAATCGCTGGCAAACACTCACCGGGCTAAACCTACCGCGTTGACCTGCCACTGCAGTAGGCACGCATCGTCAAGTTGGTTAGGGAGCACCACCGGCTCAACTCGGCCAAAGCTCGTGTTACGCCCTCTGTTACAGATAATGCATTGAAATCATTGATGTAATTTCGACCGATTCACCGAAAATTGCCGAAATATCCCCTCTGTTACAAGCATATTCAATAATATCAATGACTTAAGGAGCGTAACGCGTAACAAAAACATATGTCTTTATATAGAGACAACGACATGAGGAGATATGTCTGACTCCTATGTACACTTTTTCTATATTTCTGTTACAGATATCATTATATATATATTTACCAATGATTTCATAAGCTTAAGGGCGTAACAAAACCCGTAACGCACCTGTTACAGCGTTACACCATTGATATTTAACGATATTTGACATTATTCCGGCCAATTTTGGGGGAAAGTAGGGAAATTTCGACCAAAATGTCACGGCATCTGCCATAGCGTCGATAAGAGCGTCCTACAACTTTAGGTTGAGTTTCTGGTCCGCAATCAAAAAATGTCGGATCATGTGCAAGATTGTGTTAGGTCATGCTTATTCATATCGGCCCGTCTTTTGCACCATAGCTTCCAGGCGAAGCGTTACCGATAAGCTGTCCTTTGAAAACCTCATCGAGGACAAGATTGACCGCAAGCCTTCCTACATCACGTCAGAGATCCAGAACGATGTCTGGATGAAGTTCGATGATGAAATGCCCAGTTTCCTGGGTGTCAGGCCCAAGGAAATTTGGCTCGCTATTCAACATTTGGAGTATCTTGGTGACTTTGAGCCAATCGGAGCTCGTCCTGAGAAAATCACTGTCGCCGGGAAAGACTTCGTCTCGCAGGGTTGCCACGTCAAAATCCACAGCGCCGCAGGCACCCCGATCGGAGAGCTGTTCGAGATGACGTCGACGCGTGCAGTGCTGCCGCAGTATTTCGCTCGGATGGAAGGCGGTGAACTGCGTGATCTACGGAATGATAATTACTCGGTCTACGATCCAGAGGATGAAGTTCAGGTCGAGCTGGACGAGACACCCAGCCCGGGCTGAATACAGAGCGCTATACTGGCCCGGCCCCGGACTTGGGCCGGACCGTTTTGATGTCTCACCCGCCAAAGCGGGTGATAAATTCCGCATCCCCTTCTGTCAGATCTGATCCTCCGTTCAGGATGCTGTTTGCACGGTCGCGTGCTGATTGATGACGCGAGGAATCCTCCGCAATTTTCATCAGAAACTCGCGGTCATGGAAGGTAATCGCGCGCGCAGGCTTTCTGCTCCCTTTCTTCTTCGCGTCATATGCGTCCATTCTTGATAATGCCGAGCTGATGTTTGCTGCCGCCTGGGCCTGAGCGGGCGTCTTGTTACGCACCGCATTAAGGCTTGCGAGGCGGGCTTGCATGGATGCGCGTTGGTTGGACATATCGTTCTCCTGAATATTTATTGAATATGGCTCGGGTGTGCCCGGCCGTTGGCCGGGCTGGTCTTTTTATGCAGCGT
>Ga0207890_1000460_pt1 | contig 12103 bp, 13 predicted proteins | sample LinPmetageLP48_FD_184059 | JGI IMG/M metagenome (GOLD analysis project Ga0207890, IMG submission 184059) | Marine viral communities from the Pacific Ocean - LP-48 (SPAdes) | ecosystem: Environmental > Aquatic > Marine > Oceanic | place: Pacific Ocean | collected 2011-06-13
TTCAACAAATACTTTTTCTGCTTGTTTTCTAATACTACTATTAATTGCACTTACTTTTAATAAAGGAGCATAGGCTTGTAAATCTTCTAAATATCTTTTACCACCCGCTATCTCTGCTTCTGATTTTGCAGTCTTTCCAATAGCTCCTACTAAAGGAAATACCCCCATAAATCTAAAGTAGTTTCTTCCAAGACCTGCAAAAGTTCCTTGACCTTCTTTAAGAGCAGTTAACATAGGTAAAGGCAAACCTTTATCTCTTGCAAATTCTGCTAATTCTTTTTGTTTTGGACCAACTGTTCCAAATGCTTTTTTCATCATCTTTCCCATTGGGCCAAATATAAACGGAGATAATAAAGAAGCTCCTGTATTAAACATCATAGCATTCTTCATAGCAACTGCTGCATTTGTTAATTGGTCTCTTTCAACTTCTCCTTCAGGTATCTCAGATAAATCATCAGCCAAAGCAGATGCTATTTGTATACCAGCTTGTTCATTTAAAGTATCATAAGTAAGAGCTCCCACTCCGGCTCCTGCGGTACCTCCAAGAACTGATTGTACTTCTGTTTTAAGTAAAGGTCCTCTATAGGCTCTAGATAATGGATCTACCAATTTACCAATACCTTTTAGTGCACCACCAAATAATTTAAATCTTCCCGGTAGTCTATCCGCTACTTTTACTGCTTGTTGTGCAAAATAACCAGGTCCTTTTCCAAATAAACCACCATCCTTAGCAGCCTTAAATATTTTTTTTCTATTGTGAACGTAAGGAAAAATACTGCCTCCAATATCTCCTACTAATTCATATGTGGATTGTCCGTATCCAGTAGATGCTTTTAATGGATCTTGTAAAAATTCTTTTTCTGATGCTACATCTTCTGCTGCACCTAAACGCATCTCACTTAGTTCACCCATGGTAGGGCCTTTTAACTTACCACTTTTAATAAGAGCATCAATAACCATTTTTTGTTGGTCATTTAAACTGTTAGGATTTAAAGTTTTATCATCAAGTTTTTTTTGTAATTTATCTAATGTGCTCATAATTAATCACCAAAAAGTTCTGAAGGAAAGATTTTTTCAAAATCTTCTTCTGTCATTTTACCTATTTTGTCTTGTAGATCTCTAAATTTTTTACTATCAAAATCTGTCATGTTATTAACAGTCATATTTTCTGGCAGTAATCCATAAGCTTTTCTTTCATTTAATAAATATTCAGAAGAACCACCCGCTGTTTCATACAATCTTTCTTGTTGTTTAATATCATCAAGAATTGTTTCTGCAGTAGCTGTTAGCGATGCAATTACATTTGTTTCACCTCTTAAAAGTGGGAATACTTTAACTAGACCTCTAGCCATTTCAATATCTTTTTGTGTTAGACGATCTTTTGCTTTTAAAGAGTTAGCTAATTTGTAAACAAGAACAGTTTCATTAATTGCTAATCTTTCATAATCTAACTTAGTCTGATTACCACTTAACTTTAAATTATCTTTTGCATTTCTTAATGAGCTATTATAGTTTTTATCAAATGTTCCTAATGATGTATTTAAATATTTTAATGCTTTTTGTTTGTCTTCAAATTCACCAGAAGCTACTAAAGCGATAGCTGCTTTATTTTTTTCTATTTCAAATGTTGCTTTTCCTGCTGCTTTTAACTCACTTCTTGATTCACCAAAAACTGGAGTAAAGTTTAATACATCACCCAAAGCTTCGGTTATACGACCTCCGTATAATCCAATTGCACCAGTAATACCCGCTTGAGCATCTCCTTGATTAATAATACCTAAACTTCTATTAATTAAATTTACTGCTGCGTATTTACCAGCGATTCCTTTTGCAAGTTCTAGTGTTTCTTGGTTCTTATCTTTGTTTGCTATAAAATTAAAATTTGGATCTACTGTGTTGTAAGTGTACATTCCATTTGCATCAGCTCGTCCTGTAGCCATTTGCTTTGTACCATCTTTTAAAATTCTACCTGGCACGTTAACAGTTCTGCCCGCCTCATTTGTATATTGAACCACACCTACTTCTTCAGTTTCAGGCATTTCAAAAGCTTGGTTTTGTGCTGCAAAAAAATCTGATGTAAAGTCTAAAGCTCTACCCATAAGATTTTGATCTATTTCATCTTCTTTCATTTTAACCATTACCATATTATTTACAGCTGGTCCTAAGGCTGTTCCAAATACTTCTAACGCCCCACCTATTCCGGATTTTCTTGTTGTACCTGTCAACAATCCTGAAGCAAGATTACTTAAAAATACTAAATTTGCATTAGATGTTTTCCCTGCTTTCATTTCTTTTACCATGTCTTTTGCCATATCTAATCTAATTTTAAATGCAGAATTAGCTGTTAAGGAATCTTGATCTGCTGTGCTTCCACCTTTTTTTTCTTGTGCATCTTCTTTTTTATCCTCAGTGACCACAGGTGTGTCTGCGTCAGGTGGTAAAATTGAACCTGTCATATTATCCATATTACCTCCCTCATCTGAAATTTGAGGTGGCATTGCATTTTCTGCTACTTTAGCTGTATCAATAACTTTTGTTTTCCCTAACCTTGTTACATTATCAGGAGCTGTTGCAACATCTCCTTCTTTTTGTACAAATTTTTTAGAACCTGGTCTACCACTTCCTGGATTTGGAATTGTTTCTCTTGGGTTTTTTACAATATCATCTAGTTTTTTTGGATCTATTTTACCAAATAATTCTTCGTCTGTTACACCTTCGCTCATGTAATCAGTAGATTTTAATCTGTTTTGTCTTTCAAATTCAGCTCTTTCTTTAGGAGACATTGCATTAATTTTTTTTCTTAATTCTATACCTGCTTTTGTTCTGTCGTATACACCATAACCAGCAGCACCAATAATAGCGCTTGGTACCATACCTATACCTGCTAAAGTAGGTAGTGCTTTAGTTGCCATAGTAGCTCCTGCTATTCCAAGAGGCATTCGTCCTAGATCACTTTCAATACCTAAAGCTTGTCCAACTTTATCACCTACATAATAACCACCTGCTGCAGGTATACTTAACGTATTTCTAGCAAGACTTTTAATTCCACTTCCCATTCTATTAAATAATCCTGGTTGTTTTCTTAGTGTTACTCCATAATTATACGGAGCACCAACAGTTGTTCCTAAACTTCCCCCTTGAGGAATTACCATAGGTACAGGTGGTCTGTTAGGACCAATACTTAGTCCAGTACGAGCTTTAATAAGTTTCAACACACCTTTTCTAAGAGCTTCTTGACGAAACATAGGTCTGTTTAAAACTTTATTAAGCGACATAAATCTCCTAGACTGGTGTTGTTTGTGGTTTCATTCCTTGAAACGCTGTGAATGCTCCTATACCAGTACCAACAGCTTGAGCTAATGGGCTTTGTGTTGGAGCACTTCCCATTGTAAGTTGTGAAGAGGATTTAGGACCTGCAGCATACAAGTTAGATAGGAACTCTGCTCTTTGATAAGGTTCATATTGTTGTTGTAAAGTTGATTGTCTTTGTGCATCTAATACTTGTTGTGCTAATTGTCTTTGCACACCACCTGCAGCCATTAATTGATTAATATCACCTTGAGACATTTGTTGTTGTAATGCACCCATCTGTCCAAGTTGTTGTCCAGCTCTTAAACCTATTTGTTGTTGATTTTGAGCAGCACCTAATGCAGTATTAAAACCTTGAGCTTGAGCTTGCCCCATTGCTGATAAAGTTCTTCCTTGAAGTTCTGCTTGTTGAACTCCTTCACGTCCTCCACCAAAAGCTCCTGATTGAATAGCGGTAGCACCCATTTGATTTTGCATCATTTGTCCTTGTCTACCAATTTCATCAGTAACATATTGTTGGTAAGGATTTAAATATCGAGATATTTGTTGAGCACCTACTGGAGCTCCTGCGACTTGAGTAGCAGCAATACCTTGATTGACAGAACCTGCACCAACACCTGTAGTTTGTGCTGCGTTTATTCCTTGTTGTTCGAGAGCTCCTAAACCAGCTACTTTATAATCGGGTAAATTAATTGGTTTTCCTGCGACTTGTCTCGCAATATCCATTAACTCTATTTTTCTTTCTTCTATACCTGGTGCTTCTCTAACAATGTTAGTTGTTATTGCTGGTGGAGCTGATGAACCTCCGCCTCCTCCTCCGAAAAAACTCATATATTTATCCTATCCATTTCTCTAATTGTACGTGTTTCTTTTTCCATCCCCATTTTTTAGAAATTTTTTCCCAACCGGGTCTGGCCATTATACTCATTCTTTTACATTTATTTACTGACGCAAAATCTGTTACTGCCTTTATTAAATTATCTTCCCACAACTCTCTTCTTTTACCTGTGCAAATAACAATTTCATATTGATTGTAATTTGGCATTATACCTATTCTACCAACACAAATGCCAAACACTTTGTTTTCTTCTGATTCATCAGAGCCAAACATAATCCAACATTGCATTGTATCTTTTTTTAACTCATCCATAATCCAAGAAGAATCAGCGTATTTACCAGAAAAAGCTAACGCTTCGGCTACCATAAATTCTGCAAGTGGCCAAAATCTTTCAATATCTTTAGGCTCTAAAGAAAGAATAGTTACTAAAGGTTTAATTTGTTTTTTGTTCGCTGTTGCCATTTCTATCCTGTAATAAATCAAATACACGTTTGTATCTTTTTTGTTGTTCATAGAAATATTGGGCACCTTTTTCTCTCATATCTTTCATACTTTTTGGATTTGCTCCAGCTATGATTCCAGCACCTAATACTCCATCCGCTCTTGTTACAAACTCACCGTCTGCTAATTGAGCTAACATTGTATCCTCGTCTTTATCTCCTACGCCTGCTCCGTCTTCTACATAACCTAATGCTCTTACATAATTGTTAGCATCATTTTCATCATGTGAAACTTTTGATGGTAGGTAGTTTACACCACCTTCGTTAAATTTTTTAATAGAAGCTATTCCACCTACATTAAATCTTTGTACATCATATGAATAAGGACCAACTCGTTGTTGACCTATACCAGCTTCTTCGGGCGAATAAATTTTTTCATATGCTTTTTCTTGTCCGGTGTCCGGGTCTATGTAAGTATATCCAGGTCTATTTTCTTTTAAATCTAAGTAACCCATATTATATCCTGGTGTATACATATCTGTAGGTTGTGGATCAAAAGCACCACCTAAATATGTTCCTCCAGCTATTAGTGCTGAGGTTTTGTAGGGACTAACTTTTCCTTCTTCGTTCATCAATAACATTTGTTTTAATTCTTCTAAACCAAATTTTTTTACACTTTCAGAGGCTCCTACTCCGACTAGAGAAGAATTACCTGCTGCTGCAAAAGGTGAGTTAGCTGCAATAGTACCTGTACCTGCACTTGTAGAACTTGCTAACATTGCAGGTGTTGATGCTGATACACCGGGTAACATACCTGCTAAATTATAACCACCGTAAGCTCCTGCTGCAGCTCCTAAAATTCTTCCTAAACCTGAAGCTCCTGCTTTTTTAGCTCCTCTGTATCCTCGATATCCGCCATATAATGCAGCAGCAATTGCTAGTGGATGTGGCATATAAATATATTCTCCTTTTAAGATCTTAAAGTTAAGATAATAACATTTTACTTAGCAGGTTTCAACTCGTCTATGAAGGAACCTTCGTATTGATGTTCCCCAACATGAATGATTGAGTCATTGACGTAAGCAAAACATTCACCTCCAATATCTTTCCAAAGCTTACAAAAAGAGAAATCTTCTCCTAAATAAGTCTTAGTTTCGGGGTCATGTATACAGTCAAAAAAGTTCCACATATGAGGTTTGTTTACGTACTCTCCGTTGATAACGGTCTTTTGTACAATTCCCTTATCTGGATATTTTTCTATTAATTTGCTAAACACCTGTCTTTTAATCAACATACACCCTGTTGGACTATGTGTAACTTTTATAACACCATTATCTAATGTGATATCTTTGTGGTTTTCTACTCTCATAGGGTATGAGTTAAATGATTTTTTTAAATCATCTATATTTTTAATACTATTATTTTTAATTTTTTCCATAGCTTTATCCCACATAATGGTCTTCAAGGGGTAAGGTATTGAAATAATATCCTTATCTTTTTTAATCATTTCAGTAATACTTTTTGCATTAAAATAGATATCAGAGTCTATAAAAAGCATATGACTGTAATTAGATTCTAAAAAACCTGAAACACATAAATTTCTACCTTGAGTAATTAAGGAAGATTTTAACAACTGAAATGTAATTTTTATTTTTTCTTTAAAGCATATTTGTTGTAGTTCTAGTAATGCTTGTGTGTAATGTATTGAACATTCACTGTGTACGGGAGTCGCAACAAATAAAGATGTCCTTGGTGTCGTTTGTCCGGTGTCCGTTTTCCACATTGGCATAGTAGCTTTTTCATAAGGATCCATCACTTTAGCTTCTTTTAATGTTTGATAAGTATCTTCATTTATTGTTTCTTTCATTAAGAGCTCCTTTCAAAAAGTTAGTCCACTCTATTCCTTTTTTTTCCCAACTGTAAAATCTTTTATAAAATTTTTGTTGTTCCTCTAAATGCTCTTGCATAAATTTTTCATGTAAGTATGAAGAAGCAACATCAATTGCTGCCGCAGTGTCCTTAGCCATTTGTTCGTAATTAGTAGAATAATTAACATATACTGGCCACTCAGCACAAGTTTCATATAAAGCACCAAAGTTATTTGTAACAACATGTACTCCCGATGCTAATGCTTCTAAAGCTGAAACACATGAAGTTTCTTCAAATATACTTGGGTAAACAAACATATCATAGTTAGGCATCATTTCTAAAATATACTCATTAGGTTTGTATCCAATATAATTTACATTAGTTAATTTTTTAGCTTGTTCGTACAAAGCCACAAAATCTTGACCGCTTTCTTTTTCAAATTCTGAACCATATATTTTTCCAGAGCTATAAACATCTAAAGTAACATTAAGGTTTTCAACATCTTGCATAGCACGCAATAATACATTTAACCCCCTCCAGGGAGTGCAGTGATGAATAAGTTTAACAGGTGTTCCTTTTTTATGTATTTTTCGTATTGGAAAATTTTCAATACCGTTTTTAATAACTATTGATTTTTCTGTTGGTATATCAAATACCATTCTAAATTTTTCATAGTTCCAATGACTGTTAAAAATGTACCAGTCATACTCATCGTGCCTGTCTTTGTTAGAGAAAAACTCTTGTAAATTAGGTTGATTCCAAGAATTCTTTTGCCATAAAATATTTATTTTATTGGGGTCTAAGGGAACTTTACCAGGTATGGATGTACAAATTTGAAATTGATCTAATATATCTTTTGCTACATACTTTTGTAGCATTTCCATTTGGATTTCAGTTGCACCTCTAGGTTTCATTATTCCTTTGTATGTGCGCCTAATGTTACTCTTGTTACAGTTATTTCGAGGTCTTGTCTAAAATCATCTACAGTAGTGTCAGTATTGGGATCAGCAACATCAGAATTAAAATGATTTTTACTATCATATATCTTTCCCGTTCTTTTGTTTTTAATAATTTCTTTTGCTTCTGCAGGTATTTTAATAGGATCACTCATTTTTGTCTACGACCCTGTCTATTATATTTTTTGTTGTGTTGCAACTTTTTTTTCTTATTAGGGCTTTTACAATGTGTTCTAGGTCTTTTTCTTGGTTGATCTCTTTCAACAAAGTCTTTAAATTTTCTAGCCATTTTCCTGTGATCTGTCTATAAGCGCATAACTAATGGAACCAGTAATTGTGTTTGCACTTCCTGCTTCTATTTTAAGTACATCGTTCGATTCCATATTTAAACTTGAGGTTATCATATTTGTAAAAGTTTTATTTAATTGTGCATGACTAATCTCTACAGCCGAGCTACCAGATTTTTGTAAATAAAGATCTACATCAACATTAGATGCTGCTTTGTGGCTTGCTTGTACAGATTTTATAATAATAGTTGCATCAGCTGGGCAACTTAAAACATCAGTTACATTAGTATTTGTTAAATCAAATGTTGTACTTTTATATCTAATTGTCATTGCATAAAGTAATTAAACGAATCTTGTTCATTTTTCAAGTCTTGTTGAAAAGAAGTATTCAATTGATTTTCAATAGTTGCTAAACCCTGGTTTATTTGTCTAAAACCTTCTACTGTATATTCTTGAGGAGGCTCCGGAACATATACATTAATTTTAGCCATTATCTTCTTCCGTCTTGATTTACATCTGCTCTAAATGTACCAAATCTCCAAGTTTCATTAACAGCAGTATTTTGTATTTTAATATTTGCAAGTCTTCCTCGAGCTCTTGTATTTATTTTTTGTGTGGTTGAGTTTATAGTAAAAGGTCCCAACTTTGAAGAAGTTCCAGCATCTACAGGAAAATTTTTTAAAAAAATTGTCACTATAGCATTACCCTGAAGGTTTTTAAAATCAGGTAAGAATCTGCTTACTCTTAATAAATATTCACCATCTCCATCTGTTGGTAAATCAAAATCTCCTGATTGTATATAAGCAGGTATAGCTGTTGTACTTCCATTTAGTGCTACTTCATTATTTCCTACTTCATGTGCATAATATAATGAAGATCCAAAAGTATTAGTTGCTCCACTTAAATTAGATATTGTTGGAGTATTAGTTGTAGTATATTCAGTTGCATAAGGCACTGCATAAGTACTTGCATCTGCATAAGAACTTCTTGCAAGACTCATTGTTGACCAAGTATTTTCTACATAATTATAAACTACTGCTCTATTGTTTTGTGTTGCAGGGCTTCCAGATGGTGTGCCCGCAGGATAAAACCAAACGATTTCATTAAATAAAGAATTATGTGAAGCATAAATAATTTCATTAGATGAATAATTAATACCTACGTTTGATCCGGTGGTCGTGAATACAAAGTCTTCTACAAGTGACGGAAGTAATTTAACTGTACCATCAAATACAAAGAATCCTCCTCCAGAGCCCATCCAATAAACTCTACCATCAGAGTAAACAACTGCGTGTTGGCCTATACATCCACAGTTAGAACCTACTTGTCTTATTGAAAAAGTAAACGGAGGACCAACAAATTGCATAGTATAAGCAGCTTGATCAGTTAAAATTAAATTATAATCTTTACCTGAAACTGCAGCTACAATTTTATTACCTGTATCCAATCTAAAAGTACCTGCTGTATTAACTGAAGTAGGTTGATAAACACTGTAATTTTCCTGGTCACTAAATCTAATAAACATTGGATCTTGCGTATTTGGATCTCCAATTGTTGTTTCTGTTCCAAAATGAACAAGGTGTCTATCTCTATCCGATACTAAAGTTAATCTTGTTGCTGTTGGTGCATTTGACATAACAGCTGCTCTTACATCTAAAGGATTAGATACACCTGGATTCCATACAAAAGTTTTACCATCTTTAACAGTTGCGATTAGTTGTTGACCAAAGTTATCCAATGACCATGTACCAGGATCAAGAACAACTGAAGAAGTTGTAGAACCTGAACCCCAAGTTAATCTACCCCATGTACTTGTACCCCAACCATAACCATAAGTTTGAATTGTAGGTCCTATTTCTTCGTAAGGGTTTACTAAACCACCACCTGAGTTAGACATAGCTGTACCAGTTTCATTTGATTTCATTTGCACTGTAAACGTACTTGTCGTTGGCACAGTTAATATTTCAAAAGTAAAATTTTGAAAGTCAGCAACCGTAAAACTTGTTGAGTTTGGTAATAATACAGAAGTAAATGTAATATACTCACCAACGTCCAAACCATGACTAGCTTTAGTAACTGTTACTATATTTGAATTTACTGTTGATGAAAAATTTACACCAGTAATAGCTGTTGCAAGTGGAGTAATATCATAAAATTTATCTTCATAGTAAATATATAAAGCTTTTGAAGTACCAAGAGCTGCGTATCTTTTACCTTCTAAATCTGTCCAAGTGTGTTGAGCTCGTGTGGGTCCTGAAATAGTTTCTTGTCCAATCGCAGTATAACCACCAATTTTTTCAGGTTGACCATATCTAAATCTTACAAAATCACCATCTATCCATTGTCCTTCTGATCCTGAGGGTGTATCTGCTTTATTAAATCCTGGTGCAATTCTTACATTTGTTAAAGCCATGCAGCTATTTTACATCATTTTAAAGCTTCATCCAAGTCGCAGGGTTAGGTATTAATATTTCACTTACTTTGTTTATTTCAGAAGTCATAATTATATCCCCGCTTATTGATATTCTAGGAGACTTTTCTTCAGTCTTTTTAGTCCCGTGTTTCAAAGAACTAGGAAATATGACCAATTGACCAGACTCATTATTAATTAATAAGTTTTGATGATTTTGTTCATTCCATTCTGTAGCCTCTGGCATATAAAATCTTTGTGAGGGTTCATAAAATGTAAGTGAGGAATGATTTTTATTTTTTAATACATAGTAAACAAAGCTAAAATGACTGGCTCCGTGATCATGAGCTGATATATGATCACCCTTATCGGTGTAAGCTACCCATGATTTCGTAATAAAATAATTAACATTCTTATATTTTAAATTTTCTAAAAATGTATTTAAATTAATTTTAAGTTCATCAAAAAAACTTTTAAATTTATTATTTAATTGTAGTTGATCTCCATACAAAGATTCAAAAGAATTAAGTTGACCTGCCTTATCAGAAGTAAAAGAAAACCCATTCTCATGTGATTTAAAATATTTATCTCTAAATTCTGGGGGACAAATATCTTTTTCGATTATAGGTATTAATTCTTTGTTTATTTTTTCAAAGTTATTTATTTTTGATATTCCTATAAGTGAGCCAAGTATTCTAGCCGTCTCCATCTAAAGTACCTTTTGAATCAAACCAAACATAACTATTAAGTTTAGATAAAAACCTTTCCATATCTTTATCCTTTACCACATAAGCTAATGTTTCGGTACAAAAATCTTTTATAGCCCAATATCGATGATGGCCATCAATTAATACACTATTGTTAACAACTAACGGACATAATAAACCATTTAGTTTTATATCCATCTCAAGCTGATCAATTAAATCTTGGTTATTATTATCTTGATTAGGTTTTATATCTTTTACTTTTATTTTTTTAATTAAACTATTAAAAATAATTTTTTTAGGTTTTAAGAACACTTATTGTATACGAAGAAATCTATATTGAACTTCACCACTACCACCTGAAGCACCATCAGTACGACCAGTATTTGTTGGAGAACTACTAGCTGTGACTTGAGCTGACCCACCTCCACCACCGGATCCTCTTGTACCAACTGAACCATTTGTACCACCTCCCGAAGAAGATCCTCCTGAACCTCCTGCAACATTACCTGAGTAAGATGAAGCACCAGTTGATCCTGCAATTCTACAATTGTCTCCACCACAGTTACCATTATTCCCACCTGTTGCACCGTTCCCTGATTGATTAAAAGTTCCAACAGGACCACTGTTTAAACTACTTACATTTACTGTAGCTCCACTTGAATCTCTAAAAGTTCCTGAAGTAACTGCACTAGCATTAATAGTAGCCGAACCTCCAGTACCAGGTGAGTTACTTCTTAAAGGACCTTTAACACTACCATTAGAACCACTTGATCCACTTCCTCCACCTAAAGTAAATATTGCTCCAACACTTGATCCAGATAATGTAGTACTTGCTCCACTACTTCCCGATACATTATATTGATTACTTTGATTACCTGGAGCTCCGCCAGCTCCTACTCCATAAGAAATAGTTTCTCCTGCTGTAACACTAAAAACTTTATCTGATATAAATGAACCCGATCCACCACCAGCACCTGATGATTCTCCACCTGCTTTATCATAATCTGCTCCCTTAACACCACCACCACCGCCACCAACTGCTGCTTGAATATGTATTGCGTTAGCTTGAGCAGGAACTGTAAATGTTCCTGAACCAGATGATACTGTTGCAAAAGAAGTTGCTTCAAAAGCACTAAAGACTAATTTCCAAACTCCAGAAACTTTACCGTAAATTTCATCAGCTTCTTTCCAAACGCCCGATACTTTGCCATAAGCATTTTCTATCTCTTCAAATGTTCCAGAAACTTTGCCATAGGTATTAGCCATTTAAACTCCTATGAATATTTA
>Ga0207890_1000466_pt1 | contig 11965 bp, 10 predicted proteins | sample LinPmetageLP48_FD_184059 | JGI IMG/M metagenome (GOLD analysis project Ga0207890, IMG submission 184059) | Marine viral communities from the Pacific Ocean - LP-48 (SPAdes) | ecosystem: Environmental > Aquatic > Marine > Oceanic | place: Pacific Ocean | collected 2011-06-13
TGAGCAGCACCAAAGGCGCGACGAGGAAGAAGACCGGAAAACTGAGAAGCCAAAAAATTGCAGCTGCGGCAGCCAAGGTAAATGCCTGAATTGCCAACCACTCCCAGCGGTTGGCGTTAAACAGCACAACGCTTCGCCGATCACCTGGCCTGTCTGCGGGCCTGATCGCATCTATCGCTACCATGACCGCCGGACCGAGCAAAATCATACCAAGGCCGTTGGTCGCGGTCCACTGAAGCCACGACATCAAAAATAGTTGCAGGGTCCCGGCAGAGAATACCAGCCCAGCTAGCAGCCCGGATGCCAGTGGAGCCACAAGCCCGCCGACCAGGCAGAATTTGCCCAGGTCCCAAATCCTCTGCATGTCCGGTTTGGCTGCGCCGAGCCGTTGCATGAGGAACCAGATCAGGATCATCTCGAACTGGTTGATGGCGGCCAGTGCTGTCCCTCGGATAACCGTATCTCCTGTCAGGAGATTTGCGGCAATATTCGCGAGAAACGCGCCAGCGAGATAATAAGGTACATGCCTTTTGGCTGACCGCAGAATGACGGCTACCAGGAACGCATTGGCAAGCCAGACGACCGCAATCCTGCCTTCGTCCTGCGTGAGACTGGCACCACCCCAAGCAAGCAATCCGAAAATTGCCGACACCAGAAGAATGGTCGACACAGAAGGGAAGCGCGTATGCCGGGCTATTCGGGCTGTCATAGGCCGCCGAAGATAATTAGTTTGTTCATCTTAGCGTAAACGGAGCAAAGTCTGATTAACTAAGAAAAAACTGGCTAATGGGCTGAATTCTCGCTTCGGTTACCTTTCAGGTCTGGTTTTAAAACCGGGCGCTGCCAAAAAAACGCCTGATTACCCGATCAGATTGGGCATGCATATCAGTGACAAATCGTTCCGGTCCTTTCGATCCGCTGCATACTTTCGCCACTTCATGGTGTAAATCGAAGATTCAAGGGCTGTCCCAACTTGCGAATTGCTGGTTACCCACGAAGCCGACTTCTTCAACGCCGGCTCGTTTGATCATCGCCACAAGCTGATCAAATCGTTCGTATCGGGCCCGGGCATCGCTTTCGAAATGTAGTTGCGGCTTTGCCGGATCCTTCGCCATTATTTCCAGCCGACCGCGCAAACGGTCGCTGTCCATCGGTATGCCATTCCAGATCGCCGTGCCCGCCGCATTCAGGAACAGTTTGTTGACTATAGGAGCGCTGGTTCTCGGAGCACCGCTTGGCAGATCGACTGCGACTTTGTGGGTGACAGCCGGGATCGACAGCATCATCATCACGAGGAGAACGAGCAGTACATCTATCAGCGGCGTGATATTGAGTTCCGCAAATGGCTTGTCTGTGGTGACAGCGACGGATTTTTGGCGAAGAAAGTGCTTCCTGCTGCGCATTTTGTCTCTCCTGACTTATGATACGATATAACATATATCATAACATCGAACGGATTACAAAAAGCCACTTGCCTTATTGAATGAATAGGTCAAACTGCGCCGTATGTCGGAGGAACTGGAAGCAATGGGAACCGCCGTGGAAGGCGGCCTGATCGCCAAAGCATTGGAAGACGAGAGCAACGCGGTAGCCGGTGGCGAAGGTGGGAATTGCCTGAACTGTGGTGCCTTCGTTGCTGGCAACTATTGCGCCAATTGCGGCCAGGCGCTGCACGTTCATCGCTCGATCGGCGCTTTCTGGCATGATATTTTGCATGGCGTTTTGCATTTCGAAGGCAGATTCTGGCGGACATTGCCATTATTAGCCTGGAGGCCAGGAGACCTGACACGGCGCTATGTGCACGGCGAGCGCGCGAATTTTATCTCGCCGATGGCGCTGTTCCTATTTTCTGTGTTCATGATGTTCGCGGTTTTTTCTTTTTTGGGTGATCCGTTCTCAACTGCCGATATCGACCTCACTGACGAAGTCATCAACACCGGCGTTGCAACTCAGGTCGAGGAGGCCGAGGATCAGATAATTAGAAAGACGGAGCAGTCTGCTTTGGCGACGGGCTACGATAAGATGAAATTGGAAAAGGAAATTTTGGACCTGAAGAAAGGTCGCAACATGTTAGCAGATCTGACGGGCGAGGAGACCCCGTATCCGGCTGTGAGTTGGGGCGATGGAGACACTGAAGTTGGCGGTCTTTCTCCAAATGATCTCGATAAAATTGAAACTGGGCTGAAAGATATCAAAGCGGGCGATACGCCGACTGATGGAAGCTCTATTAACACTGGATCAGCAGACGTTGACAAATGGCTTCGCAATACGATCAAGAAGGTGAATGCCAATCCCGATCTGCTGATTTATAAGCTTAAGGCCAACGGCTATAAGTTCGCGTGGTTGCTGATTCCGATCTCGCTTCCTTTCGTCTGGCTGACGCTGATTGGTAGGCGCGGTTTTCATTTCTACGATCATGCGGTTTTTACGACCTATTCAATCAGCTTCATGTCGCTGCTGTTCATCACCTGCGCGCTATGTGCGGCGATCGGGGTGCCGGAGTCGATATGGACCAAATTCGCGATACTCTATCCGCCCTTTCACATGTATCGCCAGTTACGCCATGCTTACGGGTTGTCGCGCCCGGAAGCTTTGCTTCGCACAACTTTTCTATTATTTTTTACCGTCATCAGTTTGACATTGTTTCTCGTTACCTTGCTGGCATTGGGTGTTTTGGGATAAGTTTATGACAATCGGTATCGACCGCCGCCAATTGATGGCGCTGGGAACATTTGGCCTTGGTGCGCTTAGCGTACCGGCTTCGGCATCGCTGATGGGCGGAAAAGGATTCACCCATGGCGTCGCCAGCGGTGAACCCGCACCGGACTCGGTGCTGTTGTGGACCCGCTTTGTCAGCAGTGGCGATGCCAAGCTGACCGCCGAGATATCGGGTAATGCGGATTTCACCGATGCCAAGATGGTCGGGGAAGTGCAGGCAAAAGCCGAGCGGGATTTTACCGCTAAAATTATGGTACAGGGTCTCAACCCCAACCAATGGTATTTCTATCGGTTCATCGGACCCAACGGCACGAAATCGGTGGTCGGCCGGACCCGGACTTTGCCGCAGGGCCCGGTGCAAAAGTTCAATATCGGCGTTGTCGGATGTTCCAACATGCCGTTCGGCTATTTCAATGCCTATGCCCATGCCGCGCAAAATAAAGATCTCGATCTGATCATTCACACCGGCGATTATCTCTACGAATATCCAATCGGCACTTATCCTTCCAAAGAGGAAGCGTTGGCGGGACGGAAAATCGATCCCGCCCATGAAATGGTCCAGCTTGCCGATTACCGGCTGCGCTATGCCGCCTATCGCAGCGATCCCGACCTGCAACGCATCCATCAGGTATTGCCGATGATCCCGTCGTGGGACGATCATGAATTTGCCAATGACGCCTATAAGGACGGTGCGCAAAATCATGATCCGAGCGAAGGTGACTGGGAGGTGCGCAAGCGCGTTGCCGAGCGCGTCTATCGGGAGTGGATGCCGGTCGGGATATGGAATTCGGCAACGCGCGCTGGCGGGAATATCAAATCGGTGATCTGGCGACCTTGTTCTTTACCGAAAGCCGGATTGGCGGCCGTGACAAGCCGGTAGATCTGGCGGAATCGATCAAGGGGCAGCAAGATGTCGCAGCAGCGCTCACGGCGTTTCGCGACGATGTCTGGCAGGATCCGGCACGCTCGATGCTGGGCTCTGTTCAGGAACAGTGGTTCGAAAATGCGCTACAGAAATCCAAGGCTTCGGGCACGAAGTGGCAAGTCTGGTCGCAGCAGTGCGTGATGGGTGAACTGGTGCTGCCACAGGACGCGAAAAACTGGGTGCCTGAAGATGCCCCTCCTATTGCTCAGGCGCGCGTAGCAGTCGGAGCATTGGCGGCAAAAATCGGACTGCCGATCAATTTTGACAGCTGGGATGGCTATCCTCAGGCCCGTGCCCGTTCGCTGGCTGCCGCGCAACAGGCTGATGCAGATTTGATCGTCCTGTCGGGTGACAGTCACAACGCCTGGGCGTTCGACCTCGAGACGCAGGATGGCGCCGCCGGGGTGGAATTCGCTGGCCATAGCGTCAGCTCGCCGGGCTTTGAAGCCTATACCAAAGGCGTCAATCCCGATCTGGTCGCCAAAGCCGTCGTCGGGGCCAACAAACAACTGCAATGGGCAGATACCGAGCATCGCGGCTATATGACCGTGGCGTTTACCCCTGAAAAAGCGACTTCGACCTGGCATTTCCTGGATACGATCCGGGCGAAATCCATTGTCATGACGGGGAATGCGACACGAACGGTGTTGCGTGGTGCTCGCACGATAGCTTCCTGAAGCCCGGATTGCCGTATCTAGTAGGCCTGATTATGCCGGTACAAGAATGCTTCTAGCCTATCCAGCCAATCCTTCTCGTTCTCAGGGTCTGAAAAGCCGTGTCCTTCGCTTTCGTATACAACAAATTCTGCTTCTTTTTCAGCTTTCTCAAGCTCTGACCGGTATAATTTGAACTGGCTGAATGGGACGGTGCTGTCTTTCTTCCCGTGGGCTAGGAGGATCGGGCGTTCCAGTTGCGCCGCAAGTCGGGCAGGGGAAACCTTGTCGAGATCAAAATCTTCTTGGCCTCGCACTTCATCCCGCCATTCCCTTTTATATCGGCTTTTCAGGAATCGGTCGTCATATTTCAGTTGTTTGTTCCAGTCGGTGACCCCGGCAAAACTGGCTGCGCAGCGGTAGCGCTCAGGGTTTCGCGTTACGCCCCACAAGGCTGCATAACCGCCATAGGAGCCGCCGACGATGCAAACCTTGTCCGCATCAACAACGCCGCGGCCGACCAGCCAATCCATACCGTCATCGAGGTCGTCTTGCATCGCTCGACCGATTTCACCCGAACCCTTCTTGTAAAAAGCCTCACCGTAGCTGTCGGATCCCCGGTAATTGGGTTGCAAAACTGCATATCCGCGATTGGCGAGAAATTGCACTTCCGTATTGTAATCCAGAGTATCCCGCACTCCGTAAGGACCTCCGTGCGGGAGGATCACAAGCGGCAAATTCTTGGCGGGCCGGTTTTTGGGAAGCGTCAGATAGGCTGGAACCGTTGTGCCGTCACGGGCATCATATTTCACATATTCCGTCTTGGACAGTTTATCGATATCCAGCTTGTCGTTCAGGCTGGCAAACCATGCCAGTTTCTTGAGTTCGGGTTCGTAAAGATAATAGCTGCCTGGATCGGTGGAGGAAGTGACATAGACGATCATGCGTTTGCCGTCTCGGCTTTTTGATTGAATCCATGCTTCCTGTCCCGGCAAAGCCGAATCCAGCTTTCGCTGATGTTCTGCAAGATCTGCGTCGAACCATTTCACCCGGTCACGGGAGTCTGTAAAATAAACGGATTCCAGTGCGGTTCCGCTATCGTTCAGGTTGAACCTGGTGACGTCGTTTTCATCATGGCCAAAAACCATTTCTCCAACCTCCCGAGTCAGATAGTCGAACTTGTAAAGGGCGAAGCGTCCTGTTCTCTTATTGGAAAGGACATAACCTTCGTCGGCTTCAGAGACGATGTGGGTTATATCGAGCAACGCTTCTTCCAGATCATCCTTCTCCTTTATTTTCCCGATCAGTCTGAATTTTTCCTCGGCCGTCCTCCGATAATGGATTTTCAAGGTACCGCCGATTTTGCTCAACCCCATCCTTACAACGCCACTGTTGTCAGCAATCCAGGTCCAGATCTGTGATTGCCTGCGGACCACGCGTGTGATTTCGTTATTCTCGAGTTTGACGCGATAAACACCGGGATAGTCGTAAATGGACCGCTGCAAGGAAAGCAGAATATATGCACCGGCTGGATCAACATACAGAACATTGTCGCCATCAAAGCCTTGCGTTTTTCGACCCAGTGTAATGGACTCGCCACTGGCCACATCTGTTACATATAGACCTGTGTGCCTTCGCTGGCCGACCGGAGTGTCGACGACGGCAGAAACGCTGAACAATATCTTGTTGTTACCGGCCCACCGATACCAACGAAGGTCCACATTTTCAGGTATAGCTATACGCTTCTTGGCATCACCATATAGAACCGCAGCGGTAAGATATGATTTTCCACCCAGTTGTTGCCGGTACAGAACGCGGTCGCCTTCCGGCGATATTGCCGGATTGCCGAAATGGCCGGGATTTGCGAAAATCTTAGTTTCGACAATATGGGTGGATTCAGGCTTTGCATTCGCCTGATCCACATTTACAACGCCGTCCTGAGCTTGGACCACAGAAGTAAAAAGGCTGAAAATTGTTATCGCTTTGATGGCTATGCCAGCGCGTACCTTTTTAAGACGAATTCTATTCACCCGATGCCCCCAGACGATACTTGTCGATGATCAGGACTAATCATGAAGGTGGCAGAAATAAACCCGCAAAACAAAAGAACTTCCGAACAAGCTTATGGTAGATCAGTGCCCGGGGAGATTATTCCGCGAGCCCATATCCCATTTCGCGCATTATTCGACGGGATGGACCTTAGCGCACAATTACCATCCACAAGCACTCGACATTCACGTGAAAATTACGCAAAGCAGGGGCCCTTTAACATTTAACGCAAGAAACGATCCATAATGTCCGAAGAGTTTTACCGCATCAAGCGCCTGCCACCCTATGTGATTGCTGAAGTCAATAACATGCGGGCAGCGGCGCGAGCGGCCGGTGAAGACATTATCGATCTCGGTATGGGAAATCCCGATCTTCCGCCGCCGCAGCATGTCATCGACAAGCTTTGCGAAGTGGCGCAAAAGCCCGATGCGCACGGTTATTCCGCATCCAAGGGCATTCCCGGTCTGCGCAAGGCACAAGCCAATTATTATGGACGCCGCTTTGGTGTCGATGTGGACCCTGAAACGGAAGTCGTGGTGACACTCGGGTCGAAGGAAGGCCTGGCCAGTCTGGCGACGGCGATCACAGCGCCAGGCGATTGCATTCTTGCGCCCAATCCGAGCTATCCTATCCATACGTTCGGCTTCATCATTGCCGGTGCGACCATCCGCAGCGTGCCGACAACGCCCGATGAACATTATTGGGAATCGCTGGAACGGGCGATGGCCTTTACCGTGCCGCGCCCGACGCTTCTCGTGGTCAACTATCCCTCCAATCCGACCGCGGAAGTCGTTGATCTCGCCTTCTACGAGCGGCTGGTGGCCTGGGCGAAGGAAAACAAGGTCTGGCTTTTGTCCGATCTCGCTTATTCCGAACTCTATTACGACGGCAACCCGACGCCTTCGATTTTGCAGGTACCGGGCGCCAAAGATGTGGCGGTGGAATTTACCTCGCTCAGCAAGACATATTCCATGGCTGGCTGGCGGGTCGGTTTTGCGGTCGGCAACAAGACGCTGATTGGCGCCCTGACCCGGGTAAAAAGCTATATTGATTACGGAGGGTTCACCCCGATTCAGGCTGCAGCCTGCGCTGCACTCAATGGTCCGCAGGATCAGGTTGCCAAGAACCGCGAACTCTATCACAAACGGCGCGATGTGCTGGTGGAAAGCTTTGGCAGGGCAGGCTGGGAAGTCCCGCCACCCGCCGCGTCGATGTTCGCCTGGGCCCCGTTGCCGCCGCAACTGGCTCACATGGGCAGTCTCGAATTTTCCAAGCAATTGCTGACCCAAGCCGGTGTCGCGGTCGCGCCCGGTGTCGGCTATGGCGAGGACGGCGAGGGCTTTGTCCGGATTGCGATGGTCGAGAACGAGCAACGCATTCGTCAGGCGGCGCGCAATGTGAAGAAATATCTCCAGAAAATGGGTGTGAATACGCCGGGACAGAGCGAAGCGATTTGATCGATCTCTATTTTGCTCCGACACCCAATGGGTGGAAAATCTCGGTCATGCTCGAGGAGAGCGGGCTCGACTATAATGTCAAATGGGTGAATATCGGGGCAGGCGAACAGTTCGAGCCGGAGTTTCTCGCGATCAGTCCCAACAACCGGATTCCCGCAATCGTCGATCACGATCCGGCGGATGGCGGAGAACCGGTCTCGGTGTTTGAGACCGGTGCGATCCTGCTTTATCTCGCGGACAAGGCGGAGCAATTCTTGCCACATGATCTGCGTGGACAGATTGCCGCGACGGAATGGTTGATGTGGCAGATGGGTGGGCTGGGGCCGATGATGGGCCAGCATGGCCATTTCAAACTCTACGCGCCCGACCGGATCGAATATGCCACCGAGCGCTATCGCAAGGAAGTGCTCCGCTTGTTTGGCGTCATGGACCGGCGGCTGGCGGATCACGATTATCTTGCCGGCGAGGATTACAGTATCGCTGACATGTCCTGTTTCCCCTGGGTGCAGACATACAAGCGTCAGGAAATCGACCTCGGCGAATTTTCCAATGTGAAACGCTGGTACGAGACGCTGAAGCAACGCGAAGGCTTGCGCTGCGGCATGGCCGTCGGCCGCGACAAGATCAATCGCAACCCGCAGGACGATGCCCAGACCCGCAAGACATTGTTCGGGCTGAAGGAATAGTGCACCTGCGCAGGCAGATGCCCATCTCCTGGAATTGCGTCGGCATCCGGTGTTAGGCAAGGAATTTGATCTGGCGGTCAGCGTCGAACATGACCGACGCTTGTTGGTGATCATTCAGGAGATGGACCCCGGCCTTTGCCGGGGCACAGGAAGGATTAATACATGCCACTAACAGTAGAATTCTATTTCGATCTCTCCTCGCCATGGACGTGTCTCGCATTCCACAATATTCAGCCAATCATCAAGGACAATGGCGCGGAGATCATCTGGAAGCCGTTTCTTGTCGGCGGGGTGTTCAACGCGGTTAACCAGGATGTCTATGCGGCCCGGGAAAATCCCGACAATCGCAAGTTCGTTCACAGTTTTCGCGTGCTCAAGGACTGGGCAAAACTGGCCGGGCTACCGATGAATTTCCCGAGCGAACATCATCCGGTCAAGTCGGTGCACGCGATGCGGGTCTGTTGCGCGCTGGAGGATGATCAGGCGGTATTGCACAAGTTCGCTACCGCTGCGTTCAACGCCTATTATGGGGAGCAGCGTAATCTGGATGACCCGGAAGTGTTGATAGCGATTGCCAATGAGGTCGGCCTGGACGGTGCCGCTTTGGCGGCGCGGACCCAGGAGCAAGCGATCAAGGACCGGCTGCGCGCCAATACAGAGGAGGCGATTGCCCGCGGTTCTTATGGCTCGCCGAGCATATTTGTACCCTTTGGCGAGGGCGAAAGAATGTATTTCGGCAATGACCAGTTGCCGCTGGTTAACTGGGCGATTAAACAGGGTTCAGTATAATATCGAATCTCCATTTCCGTTGGTGTCGAGCGCAGTCGAGACACAGTGGGAATATCAAGCTTCTCGACTTCGCTCGAAGCGAACGGGGAAGAGCAAAGGATAAAAAATGTCAGAACGCGTCACCATTACCGTCAAAGATCATATCGCCGATGTTCGCTTCAACCGGCCGGAGAAGATGAACGCGCTCGATGCGGAGCAGATTGATGCAATCGTCGAAGCCGGCGAAAAGCTGGCAGCAATGGAAGGCATTCGTGCCATTGTTCTTTCCGGCGAAGGCAAGGCTTTCTGCGCCGGCCTTGACATGGGTAGCTTTGCGGCGTCGGCCGCATCTGCATCGGAACCAGGCAAGGATGGCGACAAGTCACCACTCGCCAACACCCTTACCGAGCGCACCTTTGGCAATGCCAATAAATATCAGCACATCGTGCTGCTCTGGCGGAAATTGAAGGCGCCGGTTATCGCGGCGGTCCACGGCCCTTGTATCGGTGGCGGTCTGCAATTTGCCAGCGCCGCCGACATTCGTGTGGTGGCACCGGATGCAAAAATGTCGATCATGGAAATGCGCTGGGGCCTCATCCCGGATATGGGCAGCTACACCACCTGGCGCAGCTTTGTCCGCGACGATATCTTGCGGGAACTTACTTATACAAACCGGATATTCACCGGCGAAGAAGGCAAGGAACTAGGCTTTGTTACCCACTTGTCCGACGATCCGCACGCGAAAGCCATGGAAATCGCCGCCGAGATCGCAAGCAAACATCCGCAAGCGGTGCAGATCGCCAAAGACCTGATCAACAAGCTGCCCGATATGAACGAAGACGAGATACTGATGATGGAATCGGTCGGTCAGGACAAGGTCAGCCGCACACCCAATCAAGTGGAAGCGGTCATGGCGTTCATGCAGAAACGGGAAGCTAATTTCACTGACTAATTCGCTGCTTTCGGATTGGCTCCGTTCTTCCTGAGCTTGTCGAAGGACCTTTCCAAAGCTTCCAATGGCTTCGCTCGAACGGCAAGGCTGCCGTGGAGTCAGCCAGTGGTTCGCATCTTTTCGAGCTCATCAACCACTGCCTGACGCAACGGCTTGCCTTCGCCATCTGTGCGGCAGACGATGATGGAATCGCAGGTGGCGATACACTGACCGTTCTGGAACATGGCCTGCGCGATCACATAGCTTGAGCTGCCGATCTTGCTGACGCCCGAGCTGACTTCGACGTCATCGGGATATTGGCCTTCGCGCAGATAGTTGATCGTCACCGCGGCGACCATGCTCCGCTCGTTCCTGGGCCGGTCGCCCCACGGCCTTAGCGTACGGTTCAGCCGAACCCTCGCATTCTCGAACATCGCCGCAAAGGCGACATTGTTGAGATGCCGGTTGGGGTCGATATCCTGAAAGCGTGTCTGCATGACGACGGATACGGGATAATTTTCGGCAAGCAGCTGCCATGATTCAGGACGGGCCATATTGCTTCAGCTCATTTTCGCGACAAGGTCTTTTTGCAGCGTCTTGCAGGCAAAGATATAAAGGCCGCCCGCGATGAAGAATATACCGACGATGTAGATCATCGACCAGCGCAGTCCTTCCGCGCTTGCCGTCAGGCAGGCCCCGGCCTTGGCTGCACCGAGGGTTGCTATCAGGTCTTCTGGCCTGCCTTTGCAGATCTGGCCGGTCAGTTCTGCGGCGAACTGCGAACTGGCAAGATTGGCGTTCATCAGCATGTCGCTGGCAATGCCCATTACCAGTGGACCGCAGCCATAGCCGATGAGGTTGACGATGAACAGAAACAGGGCAACGGCGGTTGCCCGCGACTGCGGGCTCGCAACACCTTGGCAGATGGTATATTGCGCACCAAGATATCCATAGTGAAGGACGGCAGCGAACAGTAACGCCGTCAAGGCGAAGGGGACGCTATCTGTGGTGAAGCCCAGCCAGTAAAGCGGCACGCAGATGATCAGCATGGCGCCCGGTAACCAGGCCACAACATTGGGATGGCGACCGCTCATCTTCTCGGTCAGATATCCCGTGAAGAAAGCGCCGGCAGATGCGGCCAGGCCCAGCGGGACGGCAATCTGCAGCGTCACTTCCGAGATCGACATTTCATGCACGCGCTGGAAAAAAGCGACCTGAAAATTGCTGACACCATAGCCGACAAAGGCGACCAGAGCGGCAGCGATCATGTTGATCCAGAAGCTGCGCTTGGCCGACAATTCCCTGACCGTCTCTGCAATGCCCATTTTCTGCGGCTTGGTTGCGGTTGGCGGGTCAGCGTAGCCACGTGGAGGCTCCTCGACCGTGAAGAGGAAAATTACGCCGAAAATCACGCCCGGTACACCCAAGGCCAAAAACGCCTCGCGCCAGGAAAATAATTCGGTGATCGGCCCGCCGAAGGCATTGGCTAGGACGCCGCCCAATGTGATGCCCATGGTGTAGATGGCGATTGCCCTGGCGCGGCTGCGAGGCGGGAAATAGTCGGAAATGATCGAATTGGCTGCGGGTGTTAGGCCCGCTTCCCCGATGCCGACGCCGATACGGAAAACCAGCAGTGCGATGAAGCTGCCAGCTATCCCGCACAATGCAGTCATGAGCGACCACAGGATGACACTAGCGGCGATGATTTTGACACGGTTCATGCGTTCGGCAAGCCGGGCGATCGGTATGCCCATTACCGTATACATCAGGGCAAAGCC
>Ga0207890_1000467_pt1 | contig 11951 bp, 9 predicted proteins | sample LinPmetageLP48_FD_184059 | JGI IMG/M metagenome (GOLD analysis project Ga0207890, IMG submission 184059) | Marine viral communities from the Pacific Ocean - LP-48 (SPAdes) | ecosystem: Environmental > Aquatic > Marine > Oceanic | place: Pacific Ocean | collected 2011-06-13
AATATCATCAAGGTGTCGGCTGGGCGGAAATAGTCAAAAATCTGCTGCAAATGCGTTTGCCGATCATCAGTGCCCGCAATGAATGGCTGGCGATTCACTTTCTCGAAAAACACGGTATCGAAACCATGACGCTGGCCGGTTATGGCGAACAGGGCATTAATCCGGCGACATTACGTTCTTTTGTGATTACCGATGATCTGGTTAATACCATGAGCCTGGAATATGTTGGCGAACAATGGCAACAACGGCCACCGAGTTTTGCCACCAAACAGGCGTTGATCCGCAAGTTGGCCAATATGGCTGGCACTATGCATAAAAACGGCATGAATCACCGGGACTTTTATCTTTGTCACTTTCTGCTGGATGAACGCTTTGCTGAAAACAATACCTTTGATGACAATACGCCGGTTTATCTGATTGATTTGCACCGTGCGACTATTAGACACAAAACACCGAAACGCTGGCAGATAAAAGATTTGGGAAGCCTGTATTTTTCGGCTTCCAGAGTACCTTTGACTAAACGGGACAAATTACGCTTTATGCAGATTTATTCAGGCTTACCTTTGCGTACCATGCTCAAGGAGCAGGCCGGTTTATGGCGTGAGGTGGAAAGTCGTGCGCAGAAATTGCTGGCGGAATAGTAATTATGTTGACTGCTCAAAGTTTGCTGAATGAATTACCTGCCGCTTTTCCGGTTGAGTTGGAACTGGGCGGCACACAATATCAAATTCTGTCGGTATTACGTTTTCTGGCTGGGCGCCGGATTGTGCTGCATACCAGCAACGAGAGTGGCGAATTTGTGCTCAAGTTATTTGCTGCGCAAGGCAAAGGCCAGCAGGAATATCAACGTGAACTGACAGCGCATCAACATTGCACTCAGTCGGATATCGCTGTCGCGCCAATTTTGCACCATGCCGCTGATCAGCAGGGCATCAGTTTTATCGTCTATGCCTTTTTACCAAAAGCTGTGACTTTAAATGAATTGTCGGAGGATGCATTTCCGCTGACGGCCTTATTTGATTTGTTTGGCCGTTGCCATCAAAACCAGTGCTATCAACAGGATCCGCATCTGGATAATTTTGTGTTTTCCAATAACACTTTGTATCTATTGGATTTAGCCTCGGTAGTTTGTCCGAAAAAGCCGCTGAAAATGGCGACCTGCCTGAATAATATGGCACGGATGATGGCACAGTTTCCTCTGGAGCAGCAAGAGTGGTTGTTGAATGGCTTGCCTGCTTATTTTGCTGCGCGAAACATGGTGCTGGATCCTATGGTTGAGCAGCAATTACTTGGCAAGATCAAAAAAGCCCGTGATTATCGCCAAGCGCATTATCTGAAAAAGCAGTTTAGATCCTGCACCATGACCCGTTATCGAAAATCGTTGATGCTTGAAGCGGCATGGCGTGGCAATTTGTCTGTATCTCTAGCAGATCAGCCGATAACGTTGTTAAACCAAGCCATGCAGGATGGGATTTCTCTGAAAAAAGGCAACTCTGCTACCGTTGTCAAAAGAGAGCTGGCGGGTCAGCAAGTGGTGATTAAACGCTATAACATGAAAACGCCTTGGCATTTTTTACGACGTTGTCTGCGGAAAAGTCGCGCCAATGTGTCCTGGTACAATGCCAATCTGCTGGAATTTCTGGGTATTGCTACACCACAACCTCTGGGCTTTGTTGAACAGCGGTTTTTCGGGCTGCGGCATAAAGCCTATTTTATCTGTGAGCATATTGCCGGACGTTCGTTAGCGGACCTTTCTGACTCGGAAATTCAACAACCTGAGATGCTGCGGCAAATCAGCGATTTATTTGAGCAATTAGATCTGCATCATATTTATCATGGTGATTTAAAAGCCAGTAATTGGCTGGTCGATAATCAGAAAAAAATCTGGCTGATTGATTTGGACGCGATGCAGCAAATCACCAAAACCGGATTTAAGCGTTTGCATAAACAGGATCAGCAGCGATTTTTACGCAATTGGCCGGTAGGCGAAACTCGTCACCTGTTAACCAAAGCGATCAAAGCATAAGGCAACATAATAGTGTTAAACGGAACGAATTTATGAAGCTGGCGGTATGCCTGTATAAATATTTTGCTTATGGCGGCCTGGCGCGTGATTTTCGGCGGATTCTGGAAATTCGCCGTGATGCCGGGGATGAAATCGATGTGTATTACATTGAATGGCAAGGCGAGCCGATTCCCGGTTTTAACCAAATTCCGATTAAGGTTTCAGGGCTAACCAATCATGCCAAAGTACGGGATTTTTATAATAAATCGCAGCCATTAATTGCCGCCGGTAATTATGATCTGGTGATTGGTTTTAACAAAATGCCTGGTCTGGATTTGTATTACGCTGCTGACCCTTGTTATCTGGCGCGGGCCAGAAAAGAGCCAAGCTATATCATTAAACAGTTTTTGGGACGGGTAAGATTTTATGAAGCCTGGGAACGGGCCGTTTTTGGACCACAGAGCCATACGGTGTCGATGATGATCTCATCAGTACAGCGCAAATTGTTTGAGCATTATTATCAGACGCCACCGGAAAGACTGGTCGATCTGCCTCCCGGCATTGATCCCGATAGAGTGCGTCCCGAAGACTGGCTAATGCAGCGCCAGCAATTTCGCCAAAAGTTATCGTTAAATGATGATGACTTTTTACTCTTGATGATAGGCTCAGGTTTTAAACGCAAGGGTGCTGATTTCGCTATCGAAGCCATGGCCGCTCTACCACAGGCTTTACGTGAAAAAACACATTTGTATGTGGTAGGTGAAGATAATGCCAAACCCTTTGAACAACTGGCACAAAAGCTGGATGTCGCTGAACGAACTCATTTTATGGGTGGACGCGATGATGTAGCGAAATGGCTGCTGTCGGCCGATGTGTTTTTACACCCGGCACGTTCTGAAAATACCGGGACCGTGATTCTGGAAGCCATGGTGGCTGGCCTGCCAAGTATGGTCAGCACCGCCTGTGGTTATGCCAACTATGTAAAAGACTCGAACGGCGGTGAATGTATCGACCAGCCGGAAGATACATCAGCTTTTACACAACAGTTGGCTAAAATGCTCGATAAACAATGCCTGCAACAGTTGTCACAAAATACCTTGGATTATGCCGCCACACATGATTTGTATAGCATGCCACAGCGGGCTGCGGAGTTGATTTTAGAGCTGGCTGAGAAAAAACGATAAAAAAATAACAAAGCCCTTATCGGGCTTTGTCATCCATTCATCAAACTTATTTGGTGACCAGAATATCTTCCATCACCAGATATTGCAGATCCGAACCATAGAACATATTCAATGCATCAGTAGGACTGCAAACCATGGGCTCACCACGGCGATTCAGTGATGTGTTCAACACTACCGCGTTGCCGGTGAGTTTTTCCATTTCCTCAATTAGTTCGTAATAACGTGCATTGGTTGCACGGGTCACGATTTGTGCCCGGGCAGTTCCATCTTCATGCACGACTTCCGGAATACGTGATTTCCAGCTTTCCGCTACATCAAAGGTGAATGTCATATACGGGCTTGGATGCTCGGTCTGCAGAATTTCCGGCGCTACTTTATCCAGCATACTGGGGCAGAAAGGACGCCAGCGTTCACGGTATTTGATTTGGGCATTAATCCGATCCGCAACACCGGAATGATTTGGCGAACCGAGAATACTGCGATTACCCAACGCTCTAGGCCCGAATTCCATACGACCCTGAAACCAGGCGACCGGATTACCATCAGCCAGAATTTTTGCCGTGTCGGCACACACATCATTTAAATATTGCCAGCTGACCGGCTGTGTATAGCGCTCACAGGCTTCAATGCATTGCTGGGTGGTATAGGATGGGCCGAGATATACATGATCCATTTTCTCGACCGGCACACCAGCCAGTTGTGAAGCATAACTGGCCGCGCCAATGGCCGTACCGGCATCACTGGAAGCCGGTTGCACGAACAATTCTTTGACACCGGGCATGGCAATAATGCGCTGATTGAGTTTGACGTTTAATGCCACCCCACCGGCATAAGCGACTTTACCCGTTTCACGAATAATATCGCCCAGGTAAAAATCAATCAGATGCAAAGCACATTTTTCCAGCAATGCCTGAATGCTGGCGGCATAATCAATATAGGGCTCGTCCTTTTCATCACCTTCACGCATCGGGCCAAGCCATTCGATGAGTTCAGGGCTGAAGAAATAACCTTTGCCATCTTTTTTATAACGTCGGAAACCAACCGTGTTGACGAGCTTGGTATTGACCTTGAATTCGCCATTTTCGCAATGAATCAGCCGTGAAAAATCAAAACGGTTGGGATCGCCATAAGGCGCCATGCCCATCACTTTGAACTCGCCATCAAGCATTTCAAAACCGAGATATTCGGTCATCGCGCCATAAACACCGCCGAGTGAATCGGGATCATAAAATTCTTTGATTTTGTGTATTTTGCCGTTTTCGCCATAACCGAAAAACGTGGTGGCATATTCCCCTTTACCATCAATGCCGATAATCGCGGTTTTTTCCAGAAAACCACTCAGATGATAAGCGCTGCTGGCATGGGCCAGATGATGCTCAACCGGGACAAATTTAACGCGCTTTGAATCAATGCCTAAATCATCCAGCAGTTTCATCACGTTTTTGTGATTACGCCAGTAACGACGATTACCGGAAAATAAAGCAGTCAATGCTCTGTCAGGTGCATACCAGTGACGTTTGGCATAATGCCAGCGAGCAGGTGATTGCAGGCCAATCTGCGCATAAGGAAACGCGACGATATCTATCTCATCAGGGCGGATACCGGCCTGTTCAAGGCAGTATCTGGTGGCTTCATAAGCCATCTTGCCCTTGGCATGCTTGTCACGCAGGAAGCGTTCTTCTTCGGCAGCTGCCACCAGTTTTCCATCAATATACAAAGCAGCTGAGGCGTCGTGGTTTACCGCGCCGGAAAGGCCTAAAACGATCATAAATTATCTTCGAGTTGCGTAAAAATGTTGTTCAGTATATCAAGCGTGGAGGGCGGGAGACCATTTAACCTGTCAGAGGGCCGTCATTAATCGGCGTAAACCCCTGCGGGGAGATCTGGAAACCATTTTGACGGGCCTGATTGATATCAATTTGCACCAGCTTATCCAGTGAAGACCATGCCGCTGGCGCATCACGTAGATTTTTAGGTAACCAGCGATTCGATTTCCAGTTCATGAAATGGAGATACATAAATTCCCTGTTATCTCTGTCATTGGTCAGGTGACCATCTTTCCAAAACCATTGTTGAGGATGAGCTGAACTTCCATCAAGCCACTTAATTGGTGAGAGAACCGTACTAAACTGTTCCTTATATAAAACCCGTCTTTGATAAGGCGAGCTGAAAGACCACAACTTGCGTAACCACAATGGGTGATTTTTATGGCGAACAAACAACTTGGAAAATTTTGATTCATCCAGGCCGAGATGTTCGTCCATTTCCATTAATTTCTGCCAATCTGGGATTTTTCGAAACGCCTGTCGATATTTATCCGTATTGCGGAAAATAGCGAAATGCCCTGAAAGACGGCGGTTATGTGTGCCGATAACATCGTATTTTTGCATTAAATCGTCAGTAATAAAGCTTCTTATCTGACCATAGATAATATCAATATCCCCAATAGCAAAAAAATCATAACCCTTAATCTCTGATTCATGAATAAACCCCAAGGCGGGTTTTAGATCACAAAGCTTGTATGGGCTCGAAGGGTTGAAATTAATACTTAAACGTTGGCTTACAAGAAGTTTGTAATCATCAAATGAAAGGTGAACATATTTGACATTTGGACTTATATTTTCCGGTTCACCGCAGTCAGTGTAGAAAAGCCATTGGATATCAGGATTATGTTTGCAGCTTTCGATATATAGCTCGAACCATTCTGGCCATTGGCCGAAATATGGAATAATTTTGATTAGCAATTTCTTCGATGACAAAGGATTACCTGTCATAATAAGTAAATTGTTGATCTTACCTGTATTGGTGGATCTTTAATTTATTTTTTGAAGAACCAAGTCATTTTGAAAATTAAACTGTTGGATTATTTGGGCTCACTTTCTGAGCATACTTTCAATCCGTAATGAACTCAGTTTTATCGGTTTACTCAAGGCCATAAAAACTTGTGGGGTTAAGGAGGGTCGACATATTTTTTTTGAGATTTCTTAATCAACAATAAAAGGTCTTGCCAATGGTTTATAAACAGAAACGAACCTTCCTAGAATGGTGTATCAAGAAAATCCGAAAAATATTCAACCTTGACGGAAAAAAAGGCAAAACCCGAATTAATCTTGTTTCCTCCTTTCCTCTATATAAGCCTTATAGCGCTGGTACATACAAAGATCGGTCTGCGTTAACTCTTTTAGCCATTAATGAACTAATCCCTGTCTTATCGTCTTTCACAAAATCATTGGGATATAAAAGCACTGAAACAATTCATCTGAATAGTTTGCTTGAACCTGAACAATCAAAATCTGCAAACGAGCTCAAAGCGATATTTGATAAACATCATAGTGATAAAGGAGCTGAATATAACTCATATCATTTACTCTACAGCATGATATTAGCGGATCGATCAGCTATAAAAAATGTGTTTGAAATTGGATTGGGTACAAACAATACGGATGTTGTGTCAAATATGGGTAAGGAGGGATCTCCCGGTGCGTCATTGAGAGCGTTCAGGGAATTTCTGCCTCATGCCGAAATTTTTGGTGCTGATGTAGATAAGCGCGTGCTTTTTGAAGATGAAAGGATTCGTACATTTCACGTTGATCAAACTGATGATAAAACGTTCGATTTACTGAACCAACAATTACCTAATCATTTCGATCTTATGATAGATGATGGATTGCATGCGCCAAATGCAAATGTCAGAGCACTGAATTTTTTTCTTTCACATATCAAGGTGGGAGGCTGGGCCGTTATTGAAGATATTGGTGAACCGGCTATACCTGTATGGGAATTAATCGGCTCAATCTTGCCTGCTGAGTTTGAAAGCGCGATCTATCGAACTGAAAAGGCAATCTTATTTGCTGTAAAACGAGTCAATTAGTTTTTGGATCTACTATATTCCAGAATTCAGCTTTAACGGCTGCATTGGTGAAGTTCAACTCAAGTTTGTCATTAAGTCTGCGTATAAGCTGGTTTGTTTCGACAGGTGACATCTCATAGCGTTTGATCATTAAGTTTGCCAGCTGCTCAGGATGACCAACCTCGAAGCCTTCTGTCACGTCTTCGATAGCTTCGGTATTGCCGCTACATAAGCTTGCAATCGGTGGTAATTCTGCTGCATATGCTTCAAGCAGAGCAACAGGCAAGCCCTCTCGGATAGAGCTCAATACGAAACAATCGAAAGCCCGTAGATATCGAAAAACTTCTGGTACTTTTCCCAGAAAAGTTATCTTCTCTTGAAGATTAAGTTTTTCAACTTGATGTTTTAATGCGCACTCTAAACGTCCGGCGCCTGCGATATACAGTCTGGCTTGAGGCATCTGGGGCAGTGCCAACGCAAACGCATTTATTAACGTAGCCTGATCTTTATCCTCATGCAACCGACCTACATTAACGAAACAGTATTCTGTTTCTGAGATTGCCAAGGCTTTTTTAGCCGCGGATCGGTCCAGCAATGAAGCTCTCAGCGTTTCAAAATCCAATGAGTTGTAAAGGTGAACAATCTTTTCTTTTTTGATAAAGGGCAAGGACTTTCTGACATCGTCACGAATGGCTTTTGAAACTCCAATAAGCGTAAGATTTTTGCCAAAGAATCGGATATAGAGTTTTCGAGAGAGGCGTTTAAAGTTGCCATCAATATGGCAAACGCCAAATACCTGGATGTCTTTCAACTGGGTTGCAATAAAAATAGCCCGATATCGATGGGCCACAATAAACTGAAACTGATATTGGTGATGTAGTTTTCTGATCTGTTCTGTCAGCTTTCCTTTAAAACCACCAAGTTCTTTATTTGTCGCTTCCAAAAAAATGACTTTCTTGGCAGAAACTTCATTTTCAATGGCAGGATCTTTTTGACCTTTCAGGAAGACAACAATTGCATCATGGTCAGTATTGTTCAAATAGCTTGCATATTCCTTAGCAACACTCAAAAAAGGAGCGTTATAGTCATTGCATAGTATCAAAACATTTTTTGCGTTCACTAAAACCTCAGGAGTCTTGTTGTTGATTTCTTAAAACCAAGGCTCTATCACCACGTGAATTAGCCGTCTTGTAGATTATTTCAAAATCTTTAAGGGTCAGCTTTTCTGCTAATTCGCTGTTTCGACGTTTAATCACCAACACAAGGTATTCATAATTTTTTATATTTTGCAGATTTCCTTTTGTATCCAGAGTGATATCTATCTCTGGCGCCTTATCGTGAATGTAGTAATGTGAAATAACATCAAAGGTAATAACACTGGAATCATCAGGCAGGTTATCAGCGGCCCACATTGCCACATCTTTAATGTAGGCTTTTGACACTGAGACAGTAAAAGAATCTATCGGACCGGCAATTAAAACGAGAACAGTAAATGCCAGAATACCCTTACGTTTATGTTGCCAGGCATTTTCAACAAATTGGCAAATTCTTGGCAACATAAGAATAAACAAACCAGTAATTAGCATTACAGCATAGCGAGTACTTAAAAAATACTGCTTAAAAACGAAGATCAAAAGGATAAGGAAGTTTATTGCTACAAAAAAAAGAATTAACTTTCGGTAATTGGCTTCTGAATTGAACTCCCCATACTTTGAATAACGTGTATAGATATAAAAAATGATATAGGGAATGCTGAGCGCCGTAAAAATCTTCTCAAGCATCATCACTAATAATCCAGATGCAAGGATCAGACTCCCTGAGTCTTTATCGAAGTTACTCATCACCTGAGAATTGATAATTTCACTTTTTGCTAGAAAGTTATTTATCAATGTAGGGAAGTCTATATAGGTCAATACTTCAGAAATTTTACTAAAGGCAATAACAAAACTGGTTTGGCTGAGAGCGATGGATATAGCAATGGCCGTAAAAACAATAACTGTGGACCAAAGCATGGCAATTTGTTGGAAAGCAGTTTTAAGATTTTGGTTAGTTCCAAGCAAAAAAAATGGCAATGCCAGCAGTATGACCACGCCTTCTATTCGAAACAATATCGATAAAAAAACGGCGACTTGCCATGCAAATGCGAGCAGCCATGAGGGTTTTTCTGAAAAACGGATAAACGCGTAAAGACCATAGGCAGTAAAAGCCCAGTAACCCATATCTCTGAACAGATAAGCCCTGTAATCGTTGAGCAGTGTGAAGCCAAGAATAAATAATGCGGCTATAAAAAGTTGTTGATTGTTGGGTAAAATTTTTGAGCAAATCAGGATCAAAGCATCAGTAAACAGTACGAACAAAATAATATTGACCAGTTCGCCACTGGTTTCCAGTGAGAAGCCGGTAAATAAATGAAATCCTGACACCAGGATAGAAAAAAAGGGCCAGTTAAATAATTGGGCTGAACCCAGCAAACCTTCATCGAGGAAAGCTCTTGCCATGTTCATATATAGTACGCCATCAGAATTAATTAATTCATCAACCCCAAAGGCGATAAATGAAAACAACAAGCTGACGATGGCGGTAAAGAGTCTGATTTCATTTAACTTAGGTGAGAAATCAGCTTTAAAAATTTGACTAAGAGGCATTGAGATCGTTTCTTTCATTTACAAGTTAGGTAGTGAATTATACATTCAGTCGATTAACAAACTTTAGTATAGATAAGACATGTTTTTAGCCTTCAGGGTTTTTATTGTATAAACGCCGCCACAGTCTCTTATCCTTTGTTGAGAGGCTGTTTTTTTGCAGATAGGCTTTAAAAAAATACAAACGATCCTTTAAAGTCCAGCGGTGATCTGCATGACGATTAAAACTGGATAAATCCCGTTTCATCGCCAGTTTTGAACTGAAACGCCAGCGCAGTTTTTCCAGATCAATCAGACGAATCTTCCATTTGCCTTTTTTGTTTAACTTAACAAACACGTGCTTGGGGTAAAAACAATTATGCACGTAATGTGAGCGGTGCAGCTTACGTGTCAGTTTGGCAAGCTTGCGAATAAGTTGATAGCGTTTTTCCTTGGTCAGCTGTGTCGGGTCAAGGTTATCCAGAGAGGTGTAGTTATCCAGCGCTTTGGTGATTAAAACGGCACGGTCATCTTGTTTGCCAAAATACAATGGGTTTAACGTGGGGATTTTCAGTTTTTTCAGTTGCTGAATATTTTCCAGCTCTTTTTGAAACGTGGGGATTCCTTTGAACGGATGCCGCCAGGTCCGGCTGTAGTAATTTTGCTGGCGTTTCACAAAAACCTTGGTTATGCCTTTACGGGTATCAAACTCCGTACGTGTCACGCCACTCCAGCCACCGCGTGCTTCATTAGGTGCATCAAACCAGTTTTTGGGTAAAGACCAAACGCGTTCAAAAGATAAAGCTCTGCGACTCGACCAATAAACACGATTGATAAAAGCGCTGGTTTTTTTATTGAAAATAGCCATCTTTCAACTCGTTGATGACTGCAGTTGTCGTAAAACCTGTTCAGGCTGGATATCTTGCATACATTTATGATGCCCTTCGGGGCAGGTGCGTTGAAAACACGGACCACAGTCCACGGGAATTTGCAGAATCGTGGCATTATCCGATAAGGGGGGCGTAAATGCCGGTGACGTTGGTCCATAAATAGCAATAAGCGGTTTTTGCAATGCAGCAGCGATATGCATTAATCCGGAATCATTACTGACCACCTGGTCGGCTGTGGCAATCAAATCAATGGCTTCACCCAACTGGGTTTTGCCGCACAAATTAATGACATTCTGTTTATCGGTAATGCCTGCGACAATTTGTTCACCTGTCGCCGCATCGGCTTTGGAGCCCATAATCAATACTTGCCAGCCTTGCTGAGTAAGCAGCTCCCCTAAAGCAGCGTAATGCGATGTCGGCCATTGTTTGGCCGGACCAAACTCTGCGCCAGGACATAAAACCAAGCGTTTTTGCTCAGCCAATTTAGCTGGATTTAACTCACTGGAAACGGCTTCTGCAATCATTTTAGGTGGCAGAAAGTCGGGTGCTATATGTGCTTGGGAAGCAGGGTGAGCCAATGCAACAAAGCGTTGCACCATAAGTGGTAATCTTTGTTTATTCAGTTTGCGGGGATCATTAAGTAGGCCATAACGCATCTCGCCTAACCAGCCTGTGCGTTGTGGAATATTGGCAAACCAGGGGATTAGCGCTGATTTCCAGGAATTAGGCAACACAATGGATTGATCATAGTTCATGTGCCGCAGACCGAGACCAATCTGGCGCCGCTGTTTCCAGCCGAACACACCATGCGTTACCGGCATGCTTATCGCTTCACGGATTTCGGGCATACGGGCCAGTAATGGACGAGTCCATTCAGGTGCCAGCACATCAATATGAGATTGCGGATGTTGCTGTTTAAGTGCAGCAAATAACGACTGTGCCATTACCATGTCACCGACCCATGAAGGGCCAATGATCAGGATGTCGTGTTTAACGGACATAAATGATTAATGCAGCGTGCTGTGCGCCAGATAAATAAATATCACGCCAGCCGCAATTAATGAGATCTGCTGTAGTGTCTCTGAAGGTTTCACTTTGCTGTGCAAGCCAGGAATCAAATCAGCCACCGCGATATAAACAAAGCTGGAGGCTGCCACCACCAGAATGTAGGGCAAAAGATGCTGCATATCGGCCAGCAGGAAGTAGGCCAGAACGGCACCCACCACGGTTCCCAGACTGGAAAGCATATTGAAATAAAGTGCTTTGCGGCGCGTATAGCCACTATGCAACAGGATCACAAAATCGCCCAGTTCCTGAGGGATTTCATGTGCTGCGATTGCCAGCGCGGTAACAATGCCCAGATGCACATCCGTTAAAAAAGCTGCAGCAATCAATACACCA
>Ga0207890_1000471_pt1 | contig 11938 bp, 17 predicted proteins | sample LinPmetageLP48_FD_184059 | JGI IMG/M metagenome (GOLD analysis project Ga0207890, IMG submission 184059) | Marine viral communities from the Pacific Ocean - LP-48 (SPAdes) | ecosystem: Environmental > Aquatic > Marine > Oceanic | place: Pacific Ocean | collected 2011-06-13
TTTGATCCAGAATGGACTAATAGTATGCTAGCTTACACTAAATTTTCTTGTAAATTAGAGACTGTGACTTGACAGCCACAGTAATGTGATATATTTATCACACATCACACCTTTTTTCTTTCTGCCTTTATTTTCTTTAAAGGCAGGAAGTTATCTTCCTTGGCCTTTGTAGCGTGTCAATTTTTTTTGTAATTTTTTGTTTTTATTTAAACTTTTTGTGTGGACTCCAGGCCTCTTCTTAGGTTTAGCACGAGGTACAAAATGTGTAAATTTTTGTTTAGCCATTATAATTTTTTCAATGCTAAGTCTATATCTCTTGCATTAGCTATATGTGGAATGTAACTTATTTTTCCATTTACCTTTTGTTCAAGATCATAACCACATGTCATGCATCTAAATATATTTTCATAGATAGATACCAATACAGTATAAGACTCACATTTAGGACAATCTCCATTTACTATCTCCGTTCTTAATTCTATACTTTTAAATTTTGTTTTTTTCTTAGGCATTAATAAATATCTTTTAAAGTTTTCCATTCAGTATCTTTTACTTTTGAATTATCTAAATGAGGTTGCTTGATATTATCTTTTCTTTGTATATTAACTTGAGTTGTATCTTTAGGAGTATCCCAAGCTACTCTACCAATAAAAAAAGATTTGCCTAAACTTGATTTTTTATTTGGTCTTGGAACTAAAACTTCACCATTTATATATCTTGGTTTTGTCATTATTCTAATATTAACTTTTTTATTGATAAAGATCCATCAATATTTTTTTCTAATTCTGCTTTAGATTTTATGCATTGATACTGCATATTATTATTTTTAATGCTACGCATTGCAACTCTTTTGCCTTTTAAACAATTTGACATAGAGTCTTGTATTCTGTGTTCTTTAATCTCACCATTAACAATCATCAACAATGCAACGATTATCTCAGTCATGTCCATTACCATTAGCTCTGACTTTATCTTTTAATTTTTCTACATCATTTAACGCTTTTTCTAGTTGCGTTTTAAGAAATTCTATATTAACTTTGTTAGTCATATTCTGTTCTTGATTTTTAATTAGTTTTTCTACGTCACCAAACAAAGACTCTATCAACATAAACTGCTCCTGGTCCGTAGGCTTTTGTTCACTCTTTTTAAGTAGATCTGCCTGGAATAGTTCACGTGATGTCTCTAAACTTGTCAGTCTACTTGTAACTTCTGTATAAGCAAAAACACCCATAGCAACACCAGCTACAATTGCTAACATATTTTTCATCGGCATACTTATTGATGTGTTTTCTGATATTTTCATTTTTTCTTTTTCTTACCACACTGACATCTAGGTCCAGATATCTTTGTAGCAACAGCTTCACATAGTCTATCTAGACCTGCAAAAAAATTATATATCCATCTATCAATCATCTTTAGGTTTTGGTAGAGGTAGTATATAATCTTTTGGTGGTTTTTTCAATGTGCTTGTGGGTGTTAAAAACTTATCTCCCATTAAAGTGACGTCTGGGTTCTCTTTTTTATAGCCATCTTTTAACTGATCCCATTTACTTTTACCATCTGCGGGTCTGTTATCTAGTTTAACTGGAGTTACACCTGTACATTTTGATACTAATAATCTAAAGTTTTCATTTCGTGCTAGACTTGGATTGCTGTTAACCCTACCACACATCTTCATTAATTCTAATTGTTGTTTTAGTTCCATGTTCTCTTGCTGCACTTGTCTAAATTCTTTTGTGCAGGCTGTTCCAATATAATGTCTGTAAGTTACACTAAGACGATCGTTGTCACTATTATTATCATAATCATTAGAACTAGAATTATGTCTATAATCGTTGTCTCGGTTTTCTGTTTCGATTCTAACATCGACTTCACCAGTTCTGCAGCTATTAGTCCCATTAGTTAAATACTCATTTTTAGGATATGCAGGTTTGCAAAATACTGTAAGACCTATAAACATTAAAATTAATATTGCTGTAAATCTGTAATCCATCCTGAGAATCTCCATACATTACCTGTTTAAATCCTTAATGTCGTAGCTGTGTTCTCTAACTTCATCTGCTAATTGTCTGTATAAATTTTCTGCCATCTGCCAAGTAGATTCTGCAGAAGTTAGTCTTGTGTTTTGATCTGAAATTTTTTCTTGGGCTGTAGTTAAATCTCTTTTAAGATTTATTATTTTATTTTGATTGTCGTTGATTGTGTCGGTTAGATTGACAATATACTTAACGCCAGTGAATGTCCCGAACAGCACAGATGCTATAACCGGTACTAATACAAAATTTTTTTTGAACAGTTCTGCAATATTCATCGATCCGACCTGACATATTAAATGATAGCTAATACTACTATTATTATAATAACGCAGCCCGCAACAACTTTGTGATCTTGAATAATGTGTTTTATTGATGCTTTAATTTTATCCATATTTCCCCCTTAATGTATATCACCCCAATTTTTACCCTTCTCGTAGTCTACCTTGTTTGGTATCTCCAAGTCAACTGCAGATTCCATAATTTCTACAATCTTTTTAGCTTGTTTATCATCTTTTACAGAAATATCAAGTTCATCATGTACTTGTATGTGTGCTACAATACCTTCTTTATATAATTCTAACATAGATTTTTTAGTCATATCAGCAGCACTACCTTGAATTAATTTGTTTAATGCTTTGTAAGTATAAGCTCGCTTGATGCCTGGTCCATGTTCCTGGACAGCTTGATCAAAAGGTAATGCTTTATGCATACCAAAAGTATTGGGTTCCCATAAATGGAAACGACAAAGCCTACCTAATAAAGTTCTTATCTGTCCACGTTGCTGAGCTCTGTTAGATACAGATCTTGTCAAACTTTTTACAAAAGGTACTCTCTCGTGATAGATAGAAAATAATTCTTCTGCCTTATCTTTTGATACACCTAACTCTGCCTGTAGTTTTGCTTTACCCATACCATAGAACAATCCTAGGTTAATTGTTTTAGCTTGGTCTCTTGGTATATCTGCCATCTGTGCAACAATTGTATGGAAATCTGCATTGCCATCTTCGTAAGCATCTTTAACATTAAAGACGCTTGAATCTTGATCAAGGGATGCATAGTGTACTACTAGTCTAGGTTCTTGTTGACTGTAATCAAAGCATCCCCACTCGCAACCAGACTCGGGAATAAAGAGGGATCGGATCAATGGCCCTAAGTCTTTGTTGCGTGCAGGAATTTGTTGTAAATTTGGATTTGAGTATGAAAATCTACCTGTAACTGTACCACCAGTATCAGATCTAATTTGGTTTATATCTGCATGAATTCTACCATTATGTTCATGTTTAATAATTGTATCTATAAATGTTGTATGTGCCTTGTTAATTTCTCTGGCTTTTGCTATACATTGTACTAAAGGATGTTCATGTGTAGACAGAAAATTTTTAGTAAATGAAGGCGCTTGTGTCTTTGCCGTTCGTTCGTAGTTTAGTTTTAGTTTATCAAAAACTTTGGCAATCGATCGTGCTGCCCATATTTGAGGTTCTATCCCTGTTTCTGTTTTTACTTTTTGGAGTAATGTTTCTTCTTTTGATGCTAGCTGTTGCTTCAGTTTATGAGCTGCTTGAACGTCTACTCTTACGCCAAGAAATTTCATATCAACCAGACAAGGAAATAGATCTGTCTCAAGTTCAAAAATAGATCCCAGGTCCTGGTCCGTTAGTTCTTTTTGCATAACCTTCCATAAATTTAAAGTTAATTCTGCATCACGTTCAGCATAGTTACCTACATACATTGCAGGCAATTTCCACATATCAGCTTTAGGATCTAGTCCCCATTCTTTTGCTACTTGATTTAATTCTGTTTCATTTTTACCCTGGCCACAATAATCCCAACCCAATGATCCTAAATCAAATCTAAATCTATTTTCATTTACTAATGACGCTGCAATCATTGTGTCAACAATCTGTCCATTAATTTGTATTCCCATAGATCTAATCCAACACACATCATACATTGCATTGTGAAATACTTTGATAGCATCTGATTTACAAACATCTGTAAACCATTGAATTACTTTACTTTTTTCTAGGTTACCACCACCTTCATGATCAAATGGAAAGTATCCTGAGTAGCCATCAGTGGCTACGGCTATGCCTACAACTTTACCACGACCAACAATAGAACCAGATCCCATTGTTTTTAAATTTGGATCACAAGTCTCTAAATCTATTGCTATAACATCTGCTTGTCTAAGATCTGGAAACTCTTCTGGCTTAGACCATTCTGTTTGTGCTTTAAAAACTAGTGGTTTCATTATTTATCCTCCTTTAAATTTTTAAGTTTGTAATCATAACTACCTTTTTCGTGTTCATCGGTAATCCATTTAGCAGAATTTTCTACAGAATATATTTTACTACTCACTAATCTATTGATTAAATTTTTAGATGGATCAACACCCATAGATGCATCAAACATTTTAAGTCTGTTGTTAGGTTGAATAGCAAAATTACCATCTTCTAATTCAAGAACATGACCACACTTATGTTGATCTGGTTTTTCTGCATAGCCAAAATTTAATTCATTAAAATCTCCTGCACACCAATCTATAGTAAATAAGTATTTACCTTTTCTTTTTACTTTTCTTCTAGATGTATATTGCATAGTGGCACCAGCTAGTTCATAAAAAGTTGTAACACTTACATTGTAACTAAAACTGTCCCACATTACTAACTCGTCTAATGGTAATTCTTTTACTCCAGGTTTAGTACAGAAAGCTGAGATAGGTGCTCGCCACCATAAACCACCATCCTCCATTAAGAAATGAAACATAGGCACTCTGTTTGGTATAGAACTAAAACCAAATACCCCTACTTCAAAATATTTATCGTGTGAATCTTTTTGATCTCTAAGATAATTTCCTCTAACGCAGCATTCTATTACTGGTATATTTGCATTTAAGTACGCCATTATATTTTAAACTCCTTTGATTTATTGTTTGCTTTTATTAAATATAAGTTTTTTGCAGATCTAGTTACACCTACATACCAGACTCTATATTCTTCATCTTGTTTTCGTGAAGATTTTTTAGCACCTGCCATAGTATTTGTTGTTTGATTTAAAAATAAAACAACATTAGTAGCTTCACCACCTTTTGCTCCGTGTATTGTAGACACTTTTATTCTTGGTTCTTGAGATAGATCCTCACCATTATTAATCATGGCTTCCATATAATCAATTTGAGTAGGAGAAACTTTGGTAAAAGCTTTTTGCCAAGGCAAAGTAAGATCTAACTCATTCATTTTCTCTTCTACTCTTTGTTTTTGTATTTCTGGAATTTCTTTTCCTTCTCTCATTTGATTCCAATAACCAATGTCTTCATATAAAGATTTACCTATACTATTACCCTGTGATGTTTGAAAAAATAAACCATGTCTTTTTAGTATAGGTAGAATAGGTTTTAATAGTGAATTTGTTCTAGTTAATATTAACCAGTCACTTTTTTCCATATCTGTTATAACATCTGTAAGTTTAAATCTTTCAATTATTTCTCCTCGTTCTTCTTTAGGTAAATAATCTTTTTGTATTCTATTTATACCAACTCTAGATATAACATCTAAAGCTTTTGTTTGAATATCAATAGGTACTCTTCTTGATTTAGTTAAAGGTATTTCTTGACCAGGCCATTTAATAAAAGAATCTACATCTGCACCAGCCCAACCAAAAATTGCTTGATCATCATCTCCTGCAATCCATACATCTAAAGTATCTTCATTATATTTATTACTGTCGTCTATTAATTTTTTTAACATTGCCCATTGTATTAAAGATAAATCCTGTGCCTCATCTACAAATATAACTTTTAATTTTGGTGAGTTCCCTTCAAATAAAAATTTCTCCACCATGTCATTAAAATCTATAAGACCATAAGTTTTTTTATAATTATTAATCTCTGTTGAAATAGCATTTAATTTATATCCATCAATCCAAGTTAAATGTTCGTTAAGATTAAACTGTTCTTGTGGTGTAATTTGTTTTACCTTAGCTAAATTAATTAAACTAAGATACTCACTATCTGATGAGAAGATACCATTCCATTGATTGGTTTCATGTTTTGCATATTTTATTTGAATACCACAAGTCTCACCTATTTTTTTATAGTGTTCTTCTTGCATTACATTTTCTTCTTTTAAACCTAATTGTTTAAATGCACAGGAATGAAGAGTTTGAAAATAAGGTAAATCTTTTTTACTTAGACCAATATTTTCTGCAAGAAATCTATCTCTAGCTTCGTTAGCTGCTTTTCTAGTAAAAGCAAAGTAACCTATGTTTTTTAAAGACACACCATTATCTATATATTTTTGAACTGTGTTTAATAATTTTCTAGTTTTTCCAGTACCTGGAGGACCAATAACTTTATAATTTGACATTAGTAATTACTCTCTTTTCTCTCCACTGGTTGATATTCTATCTGATCCATGTGGAGTTGTGGAAGTCGACAGACTTTTAATGTTTTACCATCTACATTTAGTGAATGATTAAATTCTACTTTACAATCTTTCTCTAATTGTCTTGCAATTCTTTCTTCTGGAATTTTCCAACCACTACCTAGATGCTGGATAAAAGATGTAAATTTAAAGTAGTGATCTCCTTCGTTAGTATAACAAGCACCATTTTTTATTTGTCCTCTTTGTTTAGCTTGAGGACCATTAATACAGTATTGATATAGTTCATCTTTTAATCTATCCGTAATTTGAGTTCCTTTTGGTGGGTAAATAGTTTCACAACCATTTCTCCATTCATTTAATTTTGCTCTGTAATCTTTTGGTTTTAATGGTTCAAAATAAACACCTGTTTGTTCCCAGATTAAATTTAAAACTTCTTTCTGTGTTGTCATTAATTTTGTATTGGCTACAACAACTTCTACCTTATCATCACTTGGCATTACTACTTGAAATCTATATTCTGGTTCTACATATTTTATTATTTGAAAATCTGTTATGTCTGGAAAAACTGATATACCATCTGATGAAACACCAAAAGGTCTAGAGTAACAAAGACCTCGCATACATTTATCTTTAATAGGTTCTTCATAACAAGTATGTCCAGCTGTGTCTTTTCTCCATGCAGCTATTTTAGAATCTAGTTTTGTTTTGTCCCATGGATCTTCTAGATAACTATAATTTGCTTTTGATACTTGATCTGGCCACTTGTCTTTGTATTTTTTTTTAGCAAAGACCATATAATTATACATAAATCTATCTCTACCATCATCTAATTTTGTTTTAGAACATAGAGCTAAACATGGTGGACCATCATCAAATTCTGGATCAGCACCTTTTAGAATATTTGCATGTGTTTCTTCTACTAGTTTTTCTAAGTCTGCCTTACTAATTCGAGATTCCTCTGCTATTTTTATAAAAGAAGCAATATCTAATTTAGAATTATTTTTATCTAATGCGTATCTAGTTGACTCACCATTATTGTAGTAAGGTAAATTAATAAAATTTCCTGGTTTTGTATCTCCTTTTTCATCTTCTTTTAATTCTTTCTGTTTAGGAAAAATTTCTGTGGTAGGTTTTAAACCTAGTGGTAATAGAAAGGCTTTTAAACCATCTATTAAATCAATAGCTTTGATAGGTTCTTTTAAAAAAATATAACAATGTAATCCCCCACTTTTAGATAGTATTGGAATAAGTGGTAATTTGTATTGTTCAAATAATGATAGGTACTTTTCAATTTTAAATTGACCATAGTCAGGTGGATCAATATCAATACAACCAAACTGTGCAGTTTTATTTAAAGTACAAGGTTGTACTCCAATAGATATTTTACCTTGTAAATGATCTTTGTAGTCATTGATAGATAAGGGTCTACCTGCCCATTCGTAATTCGGTTTTATTTTATTTTTATCTGTATCTAAAGAAGTTCTGGACATATCTGCTATGCCAAAATCTCCTCTATAACCAGTAAATAGCTTTACAAATTCGTCAACCATAATGATCCCAGGTCGGGGCAGCTCTAGTCTCCCTTTACTGCCCCTATCCTCGTTAGAGGAATCTAGTAATTAGATTCTTCTTTGTTAGTTTCAACAGAAGTTGCAGCTACATTGCTCTTATGTAAAGCAGTACTAAATTCTTTAGCCATGCTATAGATTTCTGCATTCTCTACTGGTTTCATCAAAGAAACTGTCATTCCATGCCAAGTAAAATTACCTTGGTTTTCAACAGATTTTATTTGATAAACTCTCGAAAATGAGGGAGCTGGTATAGACTTACCCGTTGACTTAGCTACAATTGTTTCATTATCCATTAATGAATTCCAACCTCTACTAGTTTTTAACTGAGTAGTTTTTAAAGACATTAAAGCCTTCTCTGGTTTTTCTCCAAGAATAATAACAAAGTGATTAGCAGTTTTGATAATTTCATTACCATTTGCTAACACATCTTTTGTACCTTGTTTAGTGGTCTGAGCCATAACTTCAGGACCTCTATCCGGATGTATTGGTCTACCTTCACTCTTATCAAAGGGTGCCCATTCTGGATATGTCATTTTATAAAAGCAAGGTATTACATTCATACCTTTCTCTCCACTATACAATTTTTTAGTAACTGTATTATAAAACATTCCAGCTTCTGCACCTTCAACATACTTCGCATGTTTCTTTTTAGTTTCATAAGAACCACTTTGTAGTAGTTTTAGAAACGGTAAAGCTAAATCGTCTTTCTCTATATTTTCTAAACCCATTCCTGAGTCTGCTTCAAAATCTAGAGTCATTATTGCACCTTCTTTTTTGACTGTTAAGTCGCTTGTTTCTTGTGTCATGTTATTTGTTCCTTGTTATTTTTGTTTTGTTTCCCTTAAACAGGTTAAAATGTTCAGATGGCAAGTCTTGATTACTCTCGACTCGTTCTCTGTACAGTGCTTTAAGAGTCATAGGTTCAACTTTCATTTTTTGTGAAGGTTGATAACCATTCGTCTCAGCAAGGCTAGCATAATCGTTAGCCTTGTTATCTTCGCCACGACCAAAGGAAACAGTGATCTCGTTTTTAATAAGATCACCCAGGTCATTGTCTCGAAGCCATTTGTAAGCGCCCTCCCTGTTTGCTACAGGTATGCTTGCGCCATAAATCTCTTTTACTTCTATGGCTGAACCATCTTGAAGTTTAAGAGTTTTTAATTTCATATTGTCCATTATCTCTGGAATTACTTCCTCGGATATTTTATCAGCTGCTTCTTTTTTTTTCTTTAGATTGTCCTCCATAATTTTTACTTCGTCTTCTAAAGATTGCAACTGAATAACATAACTAGCTAAACTATTTACATTATCTATTTCATTTACTTGTTGAGGCGAATCTGCCTCAAACTGTTGTGATAGGTCTTGGTTACTCATCTATTTCTCCTTTCTCGTAGAGATTAAAATCAAGAGGATAATACATTTGTTCTTGTCTATCCCATTTTAAACTTTTAGCTTTTCCATTATTTACTTTTGCAATAATAGCTCCAACCATAAAAATTATTTGTGGATCTCCTGATAATAATAAATAATCATTATCATTAAAATCTTTTAACAATCTTTCAAGTTTAAATTTAATAGGACCAGGACTCATAACAACCTGACTATCTTCTCTCAATAGAACTTTTAATTTACCGTATTTTTGTGCACCAATAATATTAAATTTTGGACGCCCTGCTCGGGTGCCTGGTACTTCTTGTAATACATAAACTATAGGTTCGGGGTTATTTTCTTTCATGCTTGACTTTTTAGATTATTTTTAATATGTTGTCAACCAGAAAGAAGAATTAATTATGGACTATAAATTTAAAACAAAACCCTATGCACACCAATTAACTGCATTGGAAAAATCATGGAATAAAAAAGTATTTGCATACTTTATGGAAATGGGAACTGGTAAAACAAAAGTTGCAATAGATAATATTGCTATGCTTTATGACAAAGGAAAAATTAATGGAGCTCTTATTATTGCACCCAAAGGTGTTTATAAAAACTGGTACTCACAAGAAATTCCTACACACTTACCAGATCACATAGACCACAAATCAGTTTTATGGCAAGCAAATATTAATCAAAAACAACAAAAAATATTAGACACTTTGTTTGAAACTGGTGAAGACTTACATATATTATGTATGAATGTAGAAGCATTCTCTACTAAAAAAGGTATGGACTTTGCTGCTAAGTTTTTAAATTGTCACAATACCTACATGGCTATTGATGAATCTACTACTATTAAAAACCCTAGCGCTAAACGAACTAAAAATATAGTAAGTATTGGTAAATACGCTAAGTATAGACGTATTTTAACAGGTTCTCCAGTTACTAAATCACCATTAGATTTATATAAACAATGTGAATTTTTAGATGAATTTTTATTAGATCACTCTTCTTATTATACCTTTAGGACCAGGTATGCTATAATGCGTAAAGCACATTTCAACGGAAGATCTGTAGAAATAGTTGTAGGTTATAAAAACCTTGGTGAGCTGTCCGAAAAATTAAAAGATTTTTCATACAGAGTTTTAAAAGATGATTGTTTAGACCTACCTCCAAAAACTTTTATGAAACGTATTATAACCTTGACTCCAGAACAAGATAAGGTTTATCAACAAATGAAAAAAATGGCACTTGCTTTAATGAATGGCAAGATGATTACTACAGCAAATGCACTAACACAGTTAATGAGATTGCATCAAATAACTTGTGGTCATTTTAAAGCTGATGATGGTTCTTTTCAGGAAATAAAAAATAATAGGTTATCAGAACTTTTAGAAGTATTAGAAGAAGTACATGGTAAAGCTGTAATTTGGGCACACTATCAATATGATATAGAAACAATAATAAAACATATTAAAAAAAGATATGGAGACGATTCTGTTGTAACTTATTATGGTAAAACTCCAAATGAAGAAAGACAAGAAAACATTGTTAAATTTCAAGATCCAGATAATCCAGTTAGGTTTTTAGTTGGTACACCTCAAACAGGTGGTTATGGAATAACTTTAACTGCAGCTAGTACTATGGTTTATTATTCTAATGGTTATGATCTTGAAAAAAGAACTCAATCAGAGGCTAGAATAGATCGTATTGGCCAAACTAAACCAATGACATATATAGACATAATTGCTGAAGACACTGTTGACGAAAGAATAGTAAAAGCTTTAGTTAAGAAAATAAATATAGCGTCTGAAGTAATGGGTGAAGAACTTAAAGATTGGTTATAAGATATTATAGGACATACACGATGGCGTGCTGTAATTTTAATTTACGACTTTTCCACCAGACCATTTCATTTCTGGTAAACCTTCAGTGTATTTTTTACCATCAAAGGTAAGAATTTGTTTTCTGTTAGATCCTTTTTCATTATAAGATACATGGATCCATCCTGCTTGATCATCTTCTGGTTTATAATACTCAAGAATGCATTGATCAAAGTCAACGTTGTTAGTCAACCAGTAAGCTACTTGAATGTTGGAGACCCCATTGATTTCGAAGTCTGCGGCACAGCCAAGGGCATGCTGGCTAGTTTTTTTGCTCCCTATAGCCTCACACAACGCTTCTGAGCGGTATCCCGAGCTCACGCTTAGGGGTTTGTCAAAGTGTGCTCTAACGGGCTCTAAGACCTCATAACATAGATCTCCTAGGTTTTTTATCTCTCCAGGTCCTGGAATGTTGTCAATTCCTTTACGAACCGCAGTCATTGAACGTGTCATCTCTTCAAGAGTAAAATGTTTGCTAAGTTGCATAGTTTATTTTGTGATTAACGTGAATATAACATAGATCAAACCGCTGATCAATGCACCAGAAGTAATTAGTAATATACTTTCTATTCTTTGTATTTGTGCTTCAATAGAATGTATTTTATCGTGTGTTTGTTTCTGCATAATACGACATAACTTTTCATGAGATTCTATTCTCTGCAATGCGTCATCTTTTTTTGCCATTATAC
>Ga0207890_1000473_pt1 | contig 11915 bp, 10 predicted proteins | sample LinPmetageLP48_FD_184059 | JGI IMG/M metagenome (GOLD analysis project Ga0207890, IMG submission 184059) | Marine viral communities from the Pacific Ocean - LP-48 (SPAdes) | ecosystem: Environmental > Aquatic > Marine > Oceanic | place: Pacific Ocean | collected 2011-06-13
GCGATCGCCAATGGTCACCCACAAAGCGGCATCGACGATCTGCTCCCGTGGAACTTCAAGACGTCAAGCTGACCCGACAGTGCCCTCCTGGGAACGCTTACGCTTATCTTCGGTCATCGGCATTCGCTCCTTGCTAAAATAGCAGGTGCGCACAGCTTGCTTCATATCCAACTTGTGCTTGTCGTTCGTGTTTACCGCCCGCTCATGGCAGGTCAGCACGTTCATCTCGATCTCGAAATGTTCGGAATTACTCGGATAGAAGTAGTAGAGGATCACGTCATGTGTGCCTCTGACAATCCGCACAGCCGGATTGTGCGCCAATGCGGCCATGTTTTCGATCTGATTGTGGTCCTTCATTTCCCAAGTGATGCCGTTCTGATCGAACAGGTTTCGCACGCCTTGTGGAAGAGCAAGGCATTTGGCGTAGCGGTTTGCGCAGAAGATCCGATGGTTTCCGTTCTGATCTGGAAAATCGAAGGTAGCATTGCGCGCGGCCTTTTCGCTGAAGGCATGGCAAGAGAAGCTGACGCGTACCCTGATGTCTATGCCATCAGGGCCAGCCGCGGTCAGAGTATAGATGAAAGGCGCGAGGTGGGAGATGTCGTAGTCCGTTCCTCCTACTTTAACCGTGGTTCCCAAATGATTGAGCGATCAAAATCTCCTGCAATGCATGTCCTTTGCAGTTCGATGTCAGGCGATTCAACATAAAAGATTGCTCAGCAGCATTTTTCCCTGGCTCAAGGTTGTCTTATCCCGCCCCGATGAAGAGGTAGCTTTGGGCTCACAAAGGTCATTCTCCACATCGCGGCATCATAAGGCCTTCCACACCATAGCAAGGTCACTCTCGGCCCTTAGCGGACATTTGCCGTAGATTAGGTTGCTGGGGTGCAGCTTCCCCAAAGCGGACATTTGGGCTCAGTGAAAAATTTTGCATGCCTCGATGTCCGGTGTGCGGACGTAGCTGCAATTCGTTGTAGGTTTCAAAGGTTCTGCTGATTGAAATTCTAAGTCAGTTCTACAATCCCGACCCGATCGCCGATTTGCCAAGCCGATGCGATATCAGTTGCACCGGCAACCTCTTGCCAGCAAGCCCACATATCGTCGGAGAACCCCAGATCGTCAAAGATCACCAAAGATCCTGACTGACTGACCTGCTTTACCAACTCGAATTGAGCCATCACCACAGATTTTGTATGAATGGCGTCTATCAAGGTGATCGTTGCTTTGGGGGAAACCAACGCCAAGTTATCTTCGAATGTCCCTGCTGTGAGCAGAAATTGATCGCTGATTAACTTAAAATTCTCACGTGCGATAGAACACCACAATTCGTTTGGCTCGAAGCTGACCAGCTGACCTTTTCCTGAGACGGCGAGGCCTGCCAGCCAATACATACCGCTTGCACCGAAAGCTGCGCCGAATTCCAGGATCGTTTCCGGCTTCTTCTGCGCCGCAAGCCAGGCATAGAACTGGCAGATTCCACGACCTGTCCTTACCTGGGAGATTTTACGCTTTGATGCTGGGCCCGTGCTTGTTGCGTAGTTAGGTATCTGATCGTAACCATCCCAGAGAGGCATCTTACCTCGCTCATCCGTTTTTGAAATCGCTTGTTCGATCTTTGCGAACATGTCCTGTTGGCTTGCCGCAAATGCAGCTTGCTGCGTATTGTAGCTCAGAATGAGGTCATCGTTGATACCGTGCTCGCCGCGTACGTTCTTTAGGTTCAGTTTCAACTGTGTACTCCGACTGTTCAATTAGGCTTCCCAATAGACACTGGGAACTTCCGGAAACAGGCTATGCGCTTGAAGGGCAGTGTCCAGTGAAAACATACCCTTGAACGTGACGGAGCTTGGTGTTTGAAATTTGATCGGTCATCTGTAGTTTATAACTGCAAGCCGTTAATATATTGAGGCATTTCGTATGGAACTGACCAAGAGATTACTCGCTATCGCAATGGTTTCAGTTCTGGCTGCTGCTGAGGCCGATGCAAGTCCATACAGGCCAGCACCTCCCTATGACCCAGGCGCAAAATGGTGCGAAGGTGATATTCCCGTGACCAGGGAACAGAGCTACGGACCGGATGGTGCTATTACTCAAGTGGGCCCGTATTATTTTCGAATTTGCAGGTGGGGAACGGCGGAGGAAACGCCACTCAGAAAAGTAATGCATCTCACGTATAATCCTGCTCTGGTAAAAGACCTCTCGACAACCAAGGTGATGGGGGCATTGTTTTTGGTTAGCCACGTTAGCTGGAAAGATCGGCGTGAATTCATCCTTAAAAATCATGTCGAAACCGAAATCGAAAATATCTCAGGCATGCAGTACAAAGTCTTGATACATGAGTGGATTGGGCAAGCCAATCCGTTCTATCTCTTCGATAGCGGTCCAAAGATTGATGGGTATGAGGTTCCACCCCATTTTTTCAAATGCAATGAGCCAATTGTTCAATTAACCCCGAGCAACGCAAACTGCACTATCTATCTTCCTTATCGTCAGATAACTGCCCATCTAACGGTTACGGCAAAAAGCACCGCAGAGATACCTGTAGATGGGATTCCGTTGATCGCCATCGAGGCGGAGCGCATGATAGAAACCGCTGATATTACTGATGAGTACGAAACGCTTAGCAAAGCGCTGCCATTCATCGAATGATATGTTGCTAAGGGTATTATGCGCTCTTGGCACAAGAGCGGTCGTGCTTCGCTGGCCGCCAGAAAGCGTGGTTAATCGGGGTCTGCGTCCCGGTCGATAAGCCACATTTGTCTATGGCGAGTGAGCACGTATGCGGTAACGAATTTTACTCAGATGCATCCCCGCGCTTTGGCAAGATTGGGCTTAAACCGAGCCTTCGCTGCGATTGAAAGTGCGACGTGCTGCCGAACGTCTGCTTTCTCAAACGCTGGATCTATACTTCGCAACCGAAGCGAATGTCTGATTTCCGCCCTTTCTGTCGGAAGTGGAAAGCTGTCGCTCACGGCCCAGAGCCGACTTCCAGCAACCACCCCGGATGCTGCGGTGCGGCTCGTCGAAGCGGCCGTTGGTGCATGGTTGACGCATTCCGCGCGGTGGGAGGTTGCTCTGTAGTCTTAATTGACATCAATTGAATGAAATAACCTACTGCGGCCCGTTGGGCCGCAGTAGGTTATGTGCCTAAACCTTATATTTTCGCAATATTTGCTGCGCATATCCATCGGCATCTTTTTTGCTTGGCAGGCAGCATCTCGCTTGTAGATTAACGCAAGTATCGCGTCACAAGCCCAGATCGCCGAGCGCGTGAGTATCCGCGTTTAGTTATCAGCTTTCCTTGGCTTCTGATTTGTTCCGGCGGCGTTCTCACTCTCGGGTTCGGTATCAGAACCAGCAAATTCGCCTTCGGCGTTCTGGTTGTCCGCCTCCGCCGACGATGACGTGTCAGACGCGTTGCCCTCGATCACGGACGTATCGCCCGACGCGCGATCGGTCGCTGCGTCAGTCTGCTGATGGCTTCTCGATGTCGCTTTTTGCGTCCTATCTTTCGATGATGCGCCGGAGGATTCGGCATTCTGACTATCCGCCTCTGACGGGTCGTCGGATGGGAGGCCGCCGGATTCCTGTAACGGATCCACTAAGTCGGCGCTGTCGTTACTGTCGCTGTCGGCCTCGGTTACGTCCTTACTTTCGGCGTCGGACGACGTGCCCTCTCCTTTGTTCTCCGCGGCGGACTGCCCGGAGGAGTTTGTATCCGAAGGTTCCGCTTGGGAAGCGTCCAGATCCTCGCCGTTGCCGGTATTTTCTGGCATACCTTGCATCTCGCGCGTGGCGGATGGTTCGGCCCGCGAATGACTGTCTTCCAACCCATTGCTGTCGTTGCCGCCCGCAGAAGACCCCTGACCGTTTTCTGCGGCTGAGATTCGCTCTTCAATCTCCAACAGCTTGTTGGAGCGTTCTTCTACATTGCTGGTAAGATCTGTCACGATTTTCTGGATTTCGTTTCGCTGCTCTTGGGCGTCAGCGACATCGGTTTCCAGGGCGGTCTTCCGCTCGGTCAGGTTGGCGACACTCTGCTCAAGCTCCGTTTGCCGGGCCTGCATGTCGTTCAGGCTGCTTTCCAGCGTTGCGACCTCGTCTCTCAAATTCGTTTCCAGCGCCGTCAGAGACTGGAGCTCGCTTTCGCCGGTGGAGACTTCATCGGCGAGCCGCGCGTTGTCCTCACTAAGTGTTGCGAGGCTTTCCTGAACCTCGGCCTCACGCGCTCGAGCTTCCTCGACCCGGGTATTTATGTCGGTCAACTCCTGCGTCTGGGAGTCAATTTGACTTTGGATGTCTGCCTTGCGGGTTTCAAAGCTGGTCATTTCTTCACGCATCGACGTGATCTGCTGCTCCAGCTCATTGTTTTGCTGCTGCTTCTGCGCCACCGTTTCGTCGATTGAGGTCTGCTGTACGATCAATTCGTCAAGCTTCGGCTGCAAGGTGTCGATGTCCGACTGGATGCCGTCGCGCTGCTCCTGCAAGGACTGGGTCTCCGTTTCCAGCGATGCGAGCTCCGCCTGCAATTCCTCTACGCTTCCGGCTGCTTCCTGCTGCGTGCTGATATCGCTTTGCAAGCGCGAGATGGTGCGGTCGGTCTGCTTCTGAAGTTCTGCAGTGTCGGTGAATGCATATATGGCAGCCCCCCACCCAACGACTGCCGCCGCCGCGATCCCGATTGTCTTTACATCCCAAGTTGAGCTTTTGTTCTCCGCCACGCGAAACTCCCCCTCCGGCCGAGCCGGTTTCTGAAAAACTGTATAGGGCTGGAACGCGTCAGGCGGGTGGAAGTTCCGAACCCCGGGGTGCGCCGGTCCCAGCCTCTCGCACTTCGGCTGCTTCGAGAAAGCTCATCGGATGCAAGTCACCGACCAGAACCTGATGTGGGGCGTGCTGGAGTTTGGCTGGGATCTGGAGTGACGTTTTTTTCGAACCACTACCTTGTCGGTTGACAACTTAAGTGAAGGGAGTACCTTCGGTGCCAAGGAAGAAACACATGTCGAAGGAAGTCGAGGCTGTCGTCCAAGAGCTGGAAGCTCCCGGATGGGATCTGATTGAAGGCAAAGGGCACGTATGGGGAATTCTCCGCTGTCCTGCCAACGATAAGGAGTGCCGATGCGGCACGTTCTGCAACATGTCGGTGTGGTCCACACCCAAGAACCCACAGCAGCACGCGAAGAAGGTTAGGCAGAAGGCCCTGTCCTGCGTGAGGCCTGAGAAAAAAGAAGAAGGAAAAGCCGATGGCTGAAGAATTCGAATTCGAACTGGTTTTCGCGCTCCCCGAAGGAGAGCACGACGCATTTGGCCTGTCCGACGCCGTCTTCGAGGCTGGCTTTGAAGATGCCCTTGTGGGCACGGGCCAAGCTGGCCTAGTCGGCGTGGAGCTGGAGGTTGAAGGGGACGACGCAGAGGTCGTAATCCTCGATGCTGCGCGGGCACTGATCAAGGCGCTGCCGCAAGGCACTGTCCTGCGCGAGGTTCGCCCTGACCTGGTTAGCTTGGCCGACGTGGCGGAGAAGCTGGAGGTCAAGCGTCAAGCCCTGCAACAGCGCAAGATGCCACTGCCGGTCTCTGGTGGGCTATACCGCATCGATGAGATGCTCGCCGCCGTGATGGAGGCCTCGAAGCCGAAAAAAGGCCAGAGGCGACCGCGGATGAACATTGTTGCAGCGTCGAAGTGGTTCCGGGCTGGAATGGCCGCACGAAAGGTGAATGCACAGCTGACGATGTGCGAGATTGATCCCGCGACAATTGAACGATCGCCACGGGCGGAGAGAGAAGAGCCCGTCTTCCTGCGTCCATGAGAAAAGGTCGGCCTCTTCATTCTTGAGAGTGCGCCCGGACGCGGTGGCTTAGAGACTTTTTTTGTCTATAATAGGCGATCCGATCACCGCCCCGCTTGGAGCACGCCGTGTGCCCGGATCATTTGGGTGATGCCGCGTTGGGCTTCTGCCGACACGATCGGTCACCTTCCCGTCTTACCCTGCTGCACACCAAAGCGCCTCGCCTACCACCAATTGAATGACGGTCAATTGCTGCACTCCTCTTCGCGCCTCCACGAATGGCAGCTTACTCCCGTCGGCATCCGCCTTCACGAATTCGCAGCGAACTTCCGCTTCCCGCCTTTCCTCCAAGATGTCTTCCCAGCTGCAACCGGGGCCGAGCGCCCGCAGCGATCGGCAGAAAGGTCCGCAGATCAGACCTCGGCGCAAAACGTATCTAGCTGCGTTCTCCACCCAATTTGGCCCGTTCTGAGGTAACTCGAGTAGTCGACACCGGGCTGACTGAGCACATAAGATCCGCGCGCCAAAACGATATGCGGTCACTGTCAAAATTTTATGGAATTTTCTTCGCGCGCGGCCTACGCGCGCAGCGCGCTTCGTAGCCTCTCGTCGACCTCTTTAGCGAGAGGTCTCCTCGAGCCTACTACGCGCGCAAAAGGGGGTCAAGACCCCTCCCCGAGACAAAGCCTCTCATCCTTCAAAAAAATCTTAGGAGAGGCCGATGTCGGACCCATTTGGTACGTCCAAAAAACGTGTGATTTACGTAAAGTTCACCGCGGAACACAAAATCAAAAAAGCAGAGCTCGACAAAGCGATTGCCGGCGGCATGAAGCGTGCTGGTCTCGAGCGCGCCCCGCAACAGCAGCGTCAGGAGGTCATCGCAGATGTCTACTACCACCTGACCCGCTACTTCGCCCGGGGCAAGACACTCACCGGCAAGCTCAGCTCCCTTGCCTATGCAATCGCCTACCGCGTCGCGGTCGACACCTACCGCCGACCCGGGCAATACGCCAAACGCCGCTCCGGCGCAGATGTTACCCTCGCGACACCGGCCGCAGAGTTTGACGCAGCCACCGCAAATGCAGAACAGCAGCTTCTACGCCACGCTGAGCGTACCTTGATGGGCCGGCAGCTCGGCCGCGCGATCAAGATGATCTCCGAAGCCGATCGCGAAGCCCTGCTCGGAATGATGCAGCGCGAAGCCCCCCTACCCCGCGGCACAGCTGTTGAGATCAAAGCAGCCAACCTGATTGCTCAGCGTGAGAAGCGCGCGAAAGACCGCCTCCGCAAGGCCGTAGAGCGCGACGCCGGCCAAGAGCGGTAAGACCCCGCAGCGGGCCCTTCGGGGCCCGCTGCGGCTCTCCCGGCGGCTCTCCAAAATTAACGCTTAGGGCTGCGGTTCCGGGGTATCATCGCCGCCGTCCGGCTCACCCCCTTGCATCAGGTGGTGGAACTCATCCTCGATCTCGGCTGCTTTGAGAAAGCTCATCGGATGCAGGTCTCCCACCAGGACCTGATCCTGAAGGTGAGAGCCGAGGGCTTCGACATAGACCTCCATGTTTTCGCGGGCGCTCTCCACATCATCTGACCAACGCTCGTCGCCCTGGATATCAAGCGGCCGGATCCCGTAGCCCGTGGCGCAGTCAAAGACGTCATTGTCGATGTCCCCGGCGTCTGAGAGGCTTTCGATCTCATGAGGGCTCATGAAACCCGCGTTCTCGGCAAAAAGAACGGCGTGAGCGATTTCATGAAAAGCGGTGTTCAGCCAGGACTGCAGGAAGAGTTGATCACAGCTGCCCTGGATAATGTGGTCGTCGGCCAGATCCGCCATGCGTTCCAGGAACTCCTCGCGATCCGAGACCATGAGCACACGGTATTTGGTCGCGAGATTGGTTTCTTCATTGAACGGATCGCCATCCATGGTCGAGACCAGATGGCATCCTAAAGCGCGAGTCGTCCCTGTCACCTCTTCGAGAGAGTTGCGCGAACAGAGCATAAACTCGATCGTGATCTCGTCAGGTGTGTCTTCATGGACCAGATACGGGTTCAGCTTCGGCTGCGTCAATGCTGTAGTCTTCTCCAACTCCGACATAACCTGCTGCCACCAGTCGACCATGGCGGACGTCACCCAGGCGCGGCCGAGCTCGTAGCCCTCCACAAAGTCTTTCGGAAGCACATCCTCGAAGACGGATACGTTAACTTTGATTTGCCGTGCTTCGCTCATTGCGTCTCTCCTGTGATCTCTCACAAGATCAGCGAAAACTACGAAAGCGCCAAACAGGACCAGCAGACAACCCCTCAGGCTTTTCATTAGACTCAGGTAAGATCGACCTAACAGGGAAACGCTAAACCGGAGAATAGACATGATTACCAAAGAGGGCTTCGACTTCCTCCGCAAAACCGCACAGAACGTCGGCATCGACGGCCACTTCGATCTAGTTGCTCTCGATAATATGGAGCAGGTCTTTGACAAGCACATGGATGCGCTTGTTGAGCTGGCAGCCAGCGAGGAGATCGCACTCCGTGTCGCCGAAGGCCACGGTGAGGCTGATACAGATGGTTTCATGGGTTGCGATGCGGCAATCTTCGCCCGCAAGCTCAATGAGCACGCTGATGAGCTTGATCAAATGCTGGAAGATGATGCTGCAGATGAGCTACGCGATATGACTGCGACCTTCCTGTTGTTCTGGAATGCAGCAAGCGGGGAACTCGGGGTTCTCGTGCAGCAAGAGGCGGAGCATAGCAGCACGCCTGAAATGTGACGATAGAGGTTTAACGTTGAACCCAGAGCAAGCCCGTCGGTCGTGATATCCGGCGAGCGGTCATCCCTGTAGACATGCACACGTAGATAACTCCATAGTCCTGAAGGGGTGTGTACCACAACAGTTAGGCGTGCGAGTGAATAATTACAGGGGATCTATTCGTAGGATGCAGAGAGTGCTGGACGCCCCATGGCGTGAGCGCAGCTTAGCCTTTTCCAATGCATTTGATGCGCCGATGACACTTGTCACAGGGCGATTTCAGGGTGGCACGGTTCGAAAGTGTGTCGCCCTGTGCGACGAAGAAATTGCCCCTATGATGGCAAAGTTTCGCAAGCCGCCCAGCATCCACAGATCCCCATTTCGTATTTTAGACGTAGAAATCGAAACGCGCTCTATTTCGATCGACGAGATCTGTGAAGAGCCTGACCCGCGCCCCGTCAATGTGCAGGAGGGCCTTGGAAATGACCTCCTGCGTGATCTTCTGGATCGCTTTGGCCATTTGAAGGACAAGGATGTCAGCACAGCCGAAACCTGGGTATGGATCGAAGAGAAACCTTACCCGATCATTGCCGGTAAATTGCACTATCTCTGTCAGAAATACTCTCGGTTCACGAGTAAAGGTGACGCATGGCTCGAGCTCCCCTTCCAAGATAGCGATTGCATCCCCCACCAAGTGTCACATGGCGAATTGAACCTTCCCGCACGCCTTGCACTGACATTGGCCAGCGGGTTCATGCGCGCATTTGATACCAGCGAAGGTTTCATTGGCCCTGACGATTTCGTCTGGTTGAAGGCATTGCCAACTTCAGTCCGCGCCAGGGCGAGCTTTGAGGGCATCCGAGATACTGATTTGGAAGACCTCTCGCAAAACCCGCATGAGGAGAAGCTGCATATATCATCGGAGCCTGGATCATATGATTGCAGCATTGCAGCGCCACGCATAACCGGCACCTACGCATATGGGCCAGGATCTCAAAAAGGCTCTCTCGTCCGCATCACACCGCAAGGCGAGAGCTTGGTTCCTGGCAGCAGCAAGGCTGTTATAAATTCCGATCATATGATTGCGTTGACTGCCAATGATGGAAGCACCCTGAACGGGCCCTGGCATATCTCGGAAGACGGTGCTTCAACGAAGGGTCCAGCTCTTGAGGAAGTCGAATGTCCGTGGTGGGGGTTTGCAGTTCGTAAAAGGATGGATGCACGGGATGATCTTGATGAACAATGGTGCGCCGTGCTGCGGTCAACTTGTGATTTTGCAAGTTCGACGTTCTCAAAGTCGCCCCAGCTTGGACCGCAGCTGAAATCCTTGATTGCGCCGATAAAGCACATGGATACAGGTGCCCTGCTTTGGGGGGCGATATGCCCTGAGACCGGCCGCGACCTGATCCCCTTCGAATTTGTCGCCTACGAAGATGTCACGCTCCAAAGCGATTGCCTTATCTTTACAGACACGCAAGATCGCCACCATGTCTTTGATGAAAACGGTACGCTCGCATTCGATCCGTGCAAAACCTTTGAGATGCCCGAAACTGCACGCCCGAGCAGACATCCCGCATTTGGGACGCGGAAGACTGACGAGGAGCGTAGAGATGCATACCTTCGTCATGATTTGCCATGGGTATTTGAAACGCTAAAGGCGCAGGCCAAATTTGGCGACTTGAACCCATACGCGCCGACACTCGCAGCCTATAAGGGGCGTCTCACAGATGGCCGCAAGGATGCGCAAAGTGCAGGCCTCTGGCGTGCCTTCGTTGAAATAGTTCGGGATGGCGAGATCTACGGGGTCAAGCTCTCTAAGGGGATGAAGGGCCAGGTGAGCTTCGGAGATCTCGCGCAATTTGGTGGGTCATCGATGTTTGGATGGGAGAACGAGCTACCCGTGACTGGTCTTCTAGCGCCACACCAAGCCGGGCGTGTGATCGGGGTGCCGTTCGAAATGCTCAGGGTGAGCAACAAAGATCCTGCCTGATGCGCCACTCATTGATTCAATTTGCGTCATGACCGGTGCCTCAGCTCAATACCCTTTGCCAATGAACTTGTTCTCGAAAGTGCTCCAGAACATTGCGCTGACACATCCTGTCGCCCCTGAATAACCACATGATCCGCCGTGGTGCGCGAACACAAAGGTTGGTTTTTTGCTAAAGTACACGACCTGCATATTGTGAGCTGCAAGGTTCATAGCTTCTTCAAAGCTGCCGTCCTGCTGTGAAACGAAGAAAGAATAGTGTGTCCCGGCGGTTCCCCCGTAGATCAGATGACGGGCCGGATGGCATCTGAAATAATCACTGTTGACGATGTAGTCCTTCACGCCGTCATCGTTCAGATCGAACGGCGTGGTAAAACCACCAGGACCAAACACAGCAGTGTCCTCACTACCGCACCTTGATGCACCTCGCTCAATGAGCTGTTCAAAACCTGGTGGCAAGTTGTCCGGACGCTCGATGGACTGGGCATTTGAAACTTGTGCAGCACACAACAGGCCTGTCAGCAAAATAAAACGCATCGTATTTGAACCTTCTATTTCCATACCCCAATACTTCCTTTCGCAGGCGTCAGGTACCACACGATACATAAAAAACTGGCGGTGCATAAATCTTGTGTGTGTCTTAGGGAAATGTGATGTCGAGGTGTCTAAAGCGGATATATGAACCGACAGTTCCGACATCAGCAACGTCTCGCATAACAGCCATATGCTGCCCAGCTTTGCGCTGCGACGCGGAGAATGTCTCCTTAGAGCCCTTCTTGCCCGCGCTGAACATGAAGCTCTTCGCAGTTGCAGCATAGTATCCTGTGCCGCAGACGGCCTTTTGCGGACCTTGGACATGGCTTCAAGATGCTGCGGTGCAGCTCATCATTGCGCGCATTCATTCATCGTGCAGCATTGTATTAATTGAAACGTCGGTCAGCCGAAAAAACTGACCTCGGCCTTCCAGATGCCAAGATCCGCTTTGGGGAATCAATGCACGAATGTGCGGCCTTCAAGGTGCGCGACGGTTATCCCATCCCAGTTCAAATAAGTGATCCTAAATCTGATCCAACGCTGGGATAGGCAGCCGTTGTCGATTTGAGCTGTTTTGCAGTCAGCCCCAGTTTTATCGCCAGCCCGAAAAAGTTGATCAACTCGCCATATTCCGGTCCAAATAGGTGTGCGCCCAAGATCCTACCGTCCGACTTGTCCACCAAGATCTTCGCGGCCGCTGATGCTTCACCGATCCGGTAGTTCGAATACCAGCCGCCTGTGTCGGTGAATCGGACGTCGACATCGTGACCGGCCGCTTTGGCCTCGGCCTCTAACATGCCGACGCGGGCAAGTTCGGGCACCGTAAACACTGCCGTTGGAATGCCCGAATAGTCCGGCACGATCTTC
>Ga0207890_1000478_pt1 | contig 11840 bp, 11 predicted proteins | sample LinPmetageLP48_FD_184059 | JGI IMG/M metagenome (GOLD analysis project Ga0207890, IMG submission 184059) | Marine viral communities from the Pacific Ocean - LP-48 (SPAdes) | ecosystem: Environmental > Aquatic > Marine > Oceanic | place: Pacific Ocean | collected 2011-06-13
CAGTTTGTGCGGTTGCATTTGGATCAGACAAAACAGTTTCCAGTGGAACTTTTACAATTCAATTTCCAGCAGCAGACGCAAGTAACGCTATAGTTCGAATAGCATAGGGGTAAATCCTTATGTCTAACACTTGGAACCAAGCCGGCACTACCTGGGGTTCAAATCAATGGGGCGAACAAGGTCCTACTATAGTTACTTTAACAGGTCAAAGTTCTACTTCATCTGTTGGTTCTTTAACTTTAGATTTAACTTCTGTAATAACTCCAACAGGTCAAAGTGCTACTTCAAGTGTAGGTTCTGTAGATGCAATATCTTCTGTTATTCTAACAGGACAATTAGCAACTTCATCAGTTGGAGAAATATCACCTACAGCAATGACTGTTGGTTTAACAGGTCAATCAGCAACTTCTAGTGTTGGATCTGTAGTTGTAGGAAGAGCATTTGTTTTAACAGCACCGTCAGCTGCAACAACAAACGTTGGTGATCTTACAATTAATAATTCTGAAGTACATGTTTTACAAGGTTCTCAAGCAGACGTTTCTGTAGGTTCAATATCTCCTGCTGATGTAATGGGTTTAACCGGGGTATCATCAACAACAAGTGTAGGAACAATATTACCTGCTGATGTAATGGGCTTAACAGGTCAATCAGTAACAGCAAGTGTTGGCGAAATATCTCCTGCAGATGTAATGGGTGTAGTAGGGGTTTCCGCAACTTCTAGTGTTGGTTCAATTGTTCCTGCGATAGTAGTTCCATTAACAGCACCTAGTGCTTTAATATCCTCAACAGGTTCAATAAATCCTGCAGATGTAATGGGATTAACAGGAGTCGAAGCAACAATTTCTGTTGGAAATGTTTCACCTTTATCATATCAAGATGTTGATATTAGCGGCAATACAAGTTATAGTGGTGTTGACATAACAGGGAATACATCTTATACAGATGTTACACACGCGGCTTAGGAGAATAAATAATGGCATCAACTTTTACAGATCTTGGTATAGAACTAATGGCTACTGGCGAAAATGCCGGTACTTGGGGAACAAAAACTAATGCAAATTTAAGTCTTATTGAACAATTAACTGGTGGTGTTAATTCTCAAGCGGTAACTGATTCAGGAACACCGACAGCTTTAACAATAGCAGATGGTGCTTTAACAGGTACTGCTCAACACAGAGTTATAGAATTAACAGGAACAATATCTGGAAACAGAATTGTTACATTTCCTCTTCTTACAGAAAATTTTTACATAATTAAAAACGGCACATCTGGTGCCCACACAGTACAATTAAAAGCTGCATCTGGTTCAGGGGCCACGGTTACTTTTGCAACAGATGATAAAGGATATAAAATTATTTATCTTGATGGTGTTGCAACTAACACAGGTGTTTTTGATACAGGTGCTACCGATGGTGGAATAACTTTTAAAGAAGGCGGAACAAATTTTACAAACAGTTTATTAGTAGGAACAAATTCAACAGGAACTTTATCTTCTGCTATTAATAATACTGGAGTTGGATTTGAAGTATTTGATGATTTAACATCTGGAGATAGCAACACAGGAATAGGAGCTAGTGTCTTAACTAAAATAACAACTGCTAGTAATAACACAGCTGTTGGAAAAGATGCTATGGAGATTAATACTTCTGGAGCTGATAACACAGCAATAGGTGCTACTTCAATGGCACTTAATACAGAAGGTAATGATAACGTAGCTCTTGGATCAGTTACATTAGCAGCAAATACTACAGGAGATAGTAATACAGCTATTGGAAGAAATGCTTTAAGAGATAATACAACAGCAAATGATAATACTGCAGTTGGTTATAACTCTTTATGTGATAACACAACAGGTGCAAATAATACAGGGGTTGGTTTTAGTGCTTTAAAACTTAATACAACAGGTTCTTGTAATATAGCTGTCGGACATAATAGTTTAGATGCTAATACAACAGGTGCAAGTAACGTAGCAGTTGGTAGAACTTCTTTAACAACCAATACTATAGGTTGTTGTAACACAGCAATTGGTGTATCAGCTATGGGTCTTAACACAGAAGGAAATTTTAACACAGCAGTTGGTACTTTGGCTTTAGAATCTAACACAACAGCTGATGATAATGTAGCAGTTGGTAAATCAGCTTTATGTAAAAACACAACAGGTTCAAATAATGTAGCAGTAGGTGCTGCTTCTTTAGATGCTAATACAACAGGTGCAAACAATACGGCAGTAGGAAAAGATGCTTTAGGTGCTAACACAACAGGTGCATATAATACAGCATTAGGCGTAGAAACTCTTGATGCAAATAGTACAGGTGAAAGAAACACAGGATTAGGTGCTGGAGCATTAACAGATAATACAACAGGTTGCTATAATATTGGAGTTGGTTATGGAAGTTTAGCAAATAATACAACAGCTAATGATAATGTAGCAGTAGGATATTTTTCTTTAGAAGCAAACACTACAGGAACACAAAACGTAGCAGTTGGTTCTTGTACTTTATGTACTAACACAACAGGTGATTTAAATGTTGCGATTGGTTGTCTTGCATTACTTGCTAATACAACAGCAGACGAAAATACAGCAATAGGTTCTGTTGCTATGTGTACTAACACAACAGGTGCTAAGAATACTGCTATTGGTACTGCTGCTATGTGTAAAAACACAACAGGTGGTGATAATGCAGCATTAGGTCATTCATCTTTAAACGATAACACAACAGGTGCTTCTAATGTATCAGTTGGTTCAGAAACTTTATATAAAAATACAACAGCCTCTAATAACACAGCTGTTGGTAAACAAGCTTTATACACAAACACAACAGGTGCTTCTAATGTAGCAGTAGGTTCTGAAGCGTTAAAATCAAACACAACAGCTGCTGGTAACACAGCAATTGGTGCTAGTGCTTTAACAACAAATACTACAGGTTCAGCTTTAGTAGCTATAGGTGCTAACGCAATGTATGCAAACACAACAGGTACTAGCAATGTATCTCTTGGACATAGTTCTTTAGAATCAAATACAACAGCAGACAGTAATACAGCTATTGGTAGATCGGCATTAAGCAATAATACAACAGGTGCTAGTAATGTTTCTGTAGGTGCTTTTTCTATGAACGATAATACTACAGGTGCTAATAATACAGCAATCGGTAGAGGTTCTTTAGATGCTAACACAATAGGAAATTATAATGTATCAGTTGGAATGGACTCTTTAACATCTAACTCAAATGGTGAAGAAAATGTAGCAGTTGGTAATGAAGCTTTATGCAAAAACTCTACAGCTGGCTGTAATACAGCAGTTGGTCTTCAATCTTTATTTAATAATACTACAGGTCATTCAAATACAGCAGTTGGTCGAAAATCTTTACATGCTATGTCAACAGGTGATTGTAATGTAGCAGTTGGTTACCAAGCTGGAGATATTACTAATACAGGAGATAATAATCATTCATTTGGATATGATTCAAACCCATCAAGTAATTCAGTTTCTCATGAAATTACTTTAGGTAACGGAGCTAATAATAATTTAAGATGTGCTGATACATCAATTTCATCTTTATCTGATTTAAGAGATAAAACAAATATTGAAGATATACCTCATGGATTAGATTACATTTTAGCGATGAGACCAGTTAAATTTGATTGGAATACAAGAGATGGAACTAGAATAGGTAAAAAAGATTATGGATTTATTGCACAAGAATTAGATAAAGTTGAAACAGATTTTAATAGTGCAGAATACACAAGATTAGTTCACAAAAATAATCCTGATAAATGGGAAACTGACCCAATGAAAACTTACCCAATTTTAATTAAAGCAATTCAAGAATTAACAGATAGAGTAAAAGAGTTAGAAGATAAGTAATAACAAACGAAAGGAATACAAATGCTTAATACGTACGTCGTAGAGGGTGGTGTCGGTAAATGTACCGCATTCACTGCTTTACTACCTAAATTAAAAAAGAAATCAGAGGTGCAAGTTTATACACCTTACATAGATTGTTTCGCTGGTAACCCAGATGTTAAACTAGCTTTAGAATCTACATTACCATTACAAGATCCAAGGATAATGGCGTCTGATAATATATTTTATTGTGAGCCATACAAATCAAATTTTCAATTTGGTAAACAACATTTAATAGAAAGTTATTGTGAACATCACGGTGTAGATTTTAATAGATCTATGATAGGTAAATTATATACAGATCAACATAAAGCATCTGTTACTAAATGGTTAGGTGATAATAATATTGGTAAATATATTATGATTCAGTTTTCAGGTGGTCAAGCTAAATGGAATTATGGAGACAATGTTCAATATCAAAATATCAATCCAAATAGAAACTATCAACCTTATCTTGCACAACAAGTAGTTAATATGTTGAAAGAAGAATATAAAGACACTACAATTATTAACTGTGTTTTACCTAATGAGCCACATTATCAAGGTACAATCAGATGTGATTTACACTGGGCCCAGATCCATGAAATGTTAAAAGGAGCTGAAGGGTTCGTTAGTATTGATAGTTGTTTACAACACTTTTCACCATCGGCTAAAGCTTATGGAGTAGTTATTTGGGGTAGTACACGTTGGACTCAGTTTGGTTATTCTCACAATAAAAACTTACATTTTCATATGAAAGATGAGTGGAATGAGTCTAAATTTGTTGATAGCGATCCAAGAAATAATATGGTAGAACCTCAAATAATTATTGATAATTTTAAAAAACTTGATAAAACTAAAACCGTTGCTTGCGCAACAATATAAGGAGAAAATATTATGAATGAAGTAAAAACAGCAGAAGATATTGCAAAAGATTACACAGCTATGGGTCATTCTGTAGATCTAATCAATGGTATTATTGATGGTTCTAAAATGAGTGGCGAAGAAGCAGCTGATAGACAAAATGCAGTTGACAGAAATGTTGAACACCTAGAACTTATGGTTGCTAAAGATTACTGGACTAATGAAGATATGACTGCATCTAATGCGGCTATCGTTGCTGGTAAAGCACACACAGCATCGTAGTTTAATTTTCTACCTATAACATATGTTGATATAACTAGAGTTCTAGTATATTTTAAACTAGGGATTAATTTATGCTACAAAAACTAGGTTTTGCACCAGGATTTAATAAACAAGTCACAGAGACCGGGGCCGAGGGGCAGTGGTTTGATGGTGACAATGTACGTTTTAGATATGGTTCTCCTGAAAAAATTGGTGGTTGGGATCAGTTAGGCGCATCTAAATTAACAGGTGCCGCAAGAGCAATCCACAATTGGGATGACAATGTCGGGATAAAATATTCTGCAATCGGAACAAACAGGATTCTTTATGTTTTTTCTGAAGGAGTGTTTTATGATATTCACCCTATAGAAAAAACTGTTTCAGGCGCAACATTTACAAGTACAGCAAATTCAAATGTTATAACAGTAACAGTTTCTACATCTGTGCCGTTAGATGATGATGATATAGTTTTATTTGAAAATGTTACAGGATTATCGGGATCTACTTTTACTAATGCTACATTTGAAGGTAAAAAGTTTATGGTAACTTCTGTTCCAAACAATACAACTTTTACTATAACAATGGCAACAACAGAAGTAGGCACACCTTTATCAGGTGCAGGATCTGCTGATGCATTATATTATTATAGTGTTGGACCTGCTAAACAACAATCAGGTTTTGGTTGGGGTACAGGTTTATTTGGTGGTACAGTTACAGGTGCTGCAGCAACAACTCTTGCAACTGCTTTAACAAATACAACAGGAACAACCGTCGTCTTAACAAGTTCTGCAGCGTTCCCTGCTTCAGGGACAATACAAATAGGAACAGAATTTATTACCTACACAGCAAATAATACGGCAACAGGGACCTTAACTGGCGGAGCTAGAGGTGCTAATGGTAGTACGGCTGCAACACATAGTGTAGGTGACGCTGTTGATAATGTTACAAATTTTAATGGATGGGGCCAAGCTTCATCTTCTACACAGTTTACATTGAACCCTGGTCTATGGGTTTTAGATAATTATGGTACAAAATTAATTGCATTAATTTATAATAATGAATGTTTTGAATGGGATGCTGCAGCGCCAAATGCGGTATCAAATAGAGCAACTATTATTACTGGTGCACCTACTGCATCGCGTCATGTATTAGTATCTACACCCGATCGACACTTAGTTTTTTTTGGAACAGAAACTATTATTGGAGATAAAACTTCACAGGATGATATGTTTATAAGGTTTTCGGATCAAGAAGATATTAACACTTACAGCATCACTGCCAATAATACTGCAGGATCACAAAGACTCGCTGCAGGTTCTAAAATTATGTCTGCTATCAAAGGTAGGGACGCTATTTATGTTTGGACCGATACATCATTATTTTTAATGCAGTTTGTTGGGTCTCCATTTACTTTTGCTTTTGCACAATCTGGAACTAACTGTGGATTGATCGGTAAAAATGCTGCTGTTGAAGTTGATGGTTCTGCTTATTGGATGTCAGAAAACGGTTTCTTTAGTTATGATGGTCAATTAAAATCTATGCCGTGTTTAGTTGAAGATTTTGTTTATGACAGTTTAAACTCTGTACCAAGAGATTTAATTAATGCAGGAGTTAATAACCTTTTTGGAGAAATTAACTGGTTTTATTGTTCAGCTAATGCTACTACAGTTGATAGAGTAGTTGCCTATAACTATTTAGATTCTACAATTAAAAGACCTATTTGGACTACAGGTACTTTAAATAGATCTGCTTGGGCTGATTCTGCTGTATATGATAAACCCCATGCAACACTTTATGATCCTAGCGATAATGCTTCTTTTGATGTTACTGGTAATGTGGATGGAAGTAGTATATACTATCAGCACGAAACAGGGACCGATCAAGAAAATGCAGGTGGGGTAATTACTGCTGTTACAGCTAATATTCTTTCTGGTGATTTTGATATTACTCAAAAAAGAAGTAATACGGGTCAAGCGGTAGGAACCCCTGACCTTAGAGGAGATGGTGAGTACATTATGAGAATTAGTAGATTTATTCCAGATTTTTTAGACCAAACAGGTGATACTCAAATTAGTTTCACAACAAGAAATTATCCAAACAGTACTCCAACAACTACAAATTTTACAGCAACAACTTCTACAACTTTTAAAAGCACAAGACTTAGAGCTAGATCAATTGCATTAAAAGTATCTAACACAAGCACCGGTCAAGATTGGAAGCTTGGTACATTTAGACTAGATATTTCACCAGGAGGAATGAGATAATGCCTACATACACAGACAAACAGATACGAGATAAAGGTTTTTTATATATTCCAGAACAACAATATTTAGCAGACCCTTTTACACTACCTACAACCGATGATGGTAGCGGTGACGGCGGCGGCGGAGGCGGCGGAGGTGGCAGCAGCGGCGGCGGCGGAGGTGGCAGCGGCGGCGGCGGAAGTACTTATGGTAATTTAATGACTGATTATAGTTCTGCTATTGATTCAAGACAAAATAGATTACAAAACCCAGACAAATTTTCACAGTTTTTAGCAAAATATGGAATAGGTGGCAAACAACGTTCTGTAGATCAAATGATAAGGGATGCAACTGCGTATAACATGAATGAGTTAGGTGCTGACTACATTACAGATACTTCTGATGAAACAAGTATTGGAAATTATCCTGTGGATGATCCTTTAGATGTTAGACCAAATAGGTTTGGATTAAGTGGTATTTTATCTAAAATTCTTCCAAGTGCTTACTATGATAAAATGACAATGCCTGAACAAATATACACACAATCTAAAATGGGTTACACTGGTCCAACAATATTTGGAGAAAATAATAGCGGTATACAAAAAGATATATTTGGAAGAAACATTATTTCTGGTTATGGTAACATTGCAAAAAAACAAGCAAAAGATATTCAAAAATTAGACGACCTATATGCATCAAAAACGTTTACAGATAAATATGGAGACTTAACTTTAGAAGAAGATGAAGATGGTATTTATTCTTTTACAGGAGGCACTCAAGCACAAATTGATAAAGCAAATGAAATGCATAAATTAAATTTAATGCGATATAATTATGATAAAAAAGATTTAAAAAACTTACAAGACATTAAAGACCAAATTGGTTTCACCGAAAATACTACAGGCACTGATACTACCACTGGTGCTACTACTACTACTGGCAACAACCCGACAAATAATACTGGCACTGTTCCGACTACGTCTCTAGACTATACACCAGTAGGACCTAATCAACCGGACCCCGGTGGTAATCAAAATCAAGGTGGTAATGGTGGTCAACAGAATGATGGACCTGGAGATACTACAGATGCTTCAGGAGGAACTGAAGAACAGGATAGATTTAGAAAAGATGGTGGTTTAATGTATGCTAAAGGCGGTAGAGTATATTTCTTTGACGGCGGTAGAGTAGCAGTTATGAATGGAGGACTGGTAAGTTTATTATAATGGCAAAAATTGTACAATCACTAACTAGAGCGGCACCCGAATATACACAAGTTAATCTACAATCATTGGTTAGGGATCTTGATGGTGTGATTACAAAATTAAATACATCATTTCAAGAAGAAGTAAAACAGGAAATAGAAGCTAGAAGTTTCTTCTTAGATTAATGGCAGTAGTAAATCAATATAAATTTTTTGGATTAACTGCACAGGATGCATCTAGTGCAGGTAAGAAAATGTTTGGTACAACTATAGTACCACCGGTTACTGGTTCAACAAAACAAAACCCATTAATTAACGAAACGTATATTATAAAATCTATTTTAATTACAGCTACAGCAACACCTGTTATTAGTGTGACAAATAATGGTATAACAATTATTAAAACAGCTGCTTTTACAGCAAATGTATCTCAAGAATTATTAACTCAACCTTTAATAGTAGAAGGTGAAACAGAGTTAGTGGTAATATCAAGCACTTCAAATGCAATTGATATCGGTGTTAGTTATTTAAATATCTTAAAGGAGAAACTAGACTAATGGAAATATTAAACGCTAAAGTAGAAGAAACTTATAGACACCTTAAAACCGGTGAAATCTTTAAAGAAAAAAAAGACTGGGAAGCTAAGGGTTATAAGCCAGAAGAGATGGCACAGGACGTAAAAGTTATCATGCCTCCTCTTGATTTACTAAGCAAAACCAAGTAAACATAAGAATTAAGGTAAAATTATGGCAATATCTAACATGCAACAACCACAACAGATACAGGGCGGACTAGGTTCTTTACAGGATCCTAGACAAGGTTATTTCTTAGGTAAACTTGTTAAGAAAGCCAAACGTGCTGTAAAGAAAGTTGTTAAAAGTCCTTTAGGTAAAGCTGCGTTAATGGGTGCAATTGGTTTTGGTATACCGGGAACACAATTTGGTGGTCTTTTAGGTAGAGCAAGTTTTGGTGGAGCAGCAAAAGGTTTGTTTGGAAATGTAGGAGGTATTGGAAAACTCCTTGGAAGTCAGGGTAAGTTTAGTACACTTGGAGATTTATTTAGAGTAGGTGGGGAAGCAGGAGCAAAATTTAGTATGCCTAGAATGTTAATGGGTGGACTAGGTGCAGCATCAATCGCAGCTCCTTTTTTTATGGGTGGCGATGACGAAGAAGAAGAAGTAGATCAAATGGACCCAGCATACCAAACACAAAGAGCAAGAAATTATTACAGCGGTCGAGGTGATGCAGGTGCTGGTTTAGATTTTATGCCAGATAAACAATATGTTATGTCAAATTTTTACGCAGCTAATGGTGGCCGTGCAGGTTATGCTGATGGTCTGTTAGTTGACGAAGACGACGACGAAGAAGAATTTAATAGATCAAATATATATAAAAAATTAAACCCTGCTTTTTTAAACATGGGTGGCAGTGCAGGACAAGCACAGGCTGAACAAATGTTAATGATGGAATATGTTAAATACAAAAACAAAGGTGGAGATTTATCTTTTGAACAATTTGTAAAAGCAGTAATGCAACAAACTGCACCAGAAGGTGCGGGTATGGAACAACCACAACCTGTTATGATGGCAGCAGATGGTGGACCTGTACCAGATTCAACAGTTCCAGGATACACAACACCAGCAGGTTATAACAAATTTGATTATAGATCGGGTGGAGTACCGGTAAGAGTAGGAGCACAAGAAGGCGGAATCATGGAGTCTGAGGCAGCAGAAATGATTGACATGGGTGGTATGGAAAAAGATTATAGAAACGAAGGTGGTTTTGTAGCAATGGGTGGTAAAGAAAGAGCTGATGATGTCCCTGCTAGACTATCAAAAAATGAATTTGTATTTACTGCAGATGCTGTTAGAAATGCAGGAGGTGGAGATATAGATACCGGTGCTGAAGTTATGGAAAATTTAATGAATAACTTAGAGCAAGGTGGACAAGTATCAGAAGATTCACAAGGTTTACAAGGTGCACAAGAAATGTATGATCAACAACAAATGTTACAGTCAAGGATAATATAATGTCAATACCAGATTATTTAGAACCAGCAGTAAAAGATTATGCCAATCAGGCAAAAGCCGCTTATTCCGCAAAAATTAATACTGATAAATTTATGGGAAAACAATTTGTTGCGGGTGAAGACCCTCTACAAACACAAGCTATTAACATGGCACAACAAGGTGTCGGTTCTTATTCACCATACTTACAAGCTGCACAATCTGCACAAAGAACAGGTGCCGGGCAACTGGGATTATCTGGTCAAACTTTAGGTGGAGTTTATGGTGCTCTTGGTCAAGCAGGAAGTGCGTTAGGTCAAGCAGGATCTGCTTATGGTGGTATGGGTCAATTTCAAACTGCTGGTGCTGGAGCAGCGCAAGGTGCATCAAACATAGCAGGTGGTGCAGCAGGTATGACAGGACCTAATGCTTATCAACAATTCATGTCTCCGTATCAACAACAAGTTATTGATGCAACTTTAGCAGAGTATGACAAACAAGGTGCAGCAGGAGCACAACAAATTAAAGACCAAGCTGTAGCTTCAGGAAATTTTGGTGGAGGTAGAGAAGGTGCTCAACTTGGAGAATATCAATCAAACAGATTAGCAGATAGAGCAGCACTACAAGGTTCGATGTTACAAGAAGGTTTTGGTCAAGCAAATCAATTAGCACAACAAAACTTTGCTAATCAAGGTGCATTATTTGGAATGCAACAAGGATTAGGTGGAATGCAATCAAATTTATTTAATCAACAAGGTCAAATGGGTGCAGCTCAACAGTCTTTAGCTAACGCACAACTAGGTAGAGGACAAGCTATACAAGGTTTATCTGCAGCTCAACAAGGATTAGCGGGTGCATATGGAAATCAAATTAATCAACAGTTTGGTTTATCAGATTTTCAAAGACAAGGTATGGGTCAAGATATTTCTGCACTAGGTTCTATGGGTGCAATACGTCAAGGTCAAAATCAAGCTCAGTTAACTGCTGAACAAGACAGAATGAGAACAGGTGCTTACGAACCTTACGGAAGATTAACACAATACGGTAATGTACTAACTGGTTTAGGTGGTGGATATTCTGGACAACAGTATCAAGACCCTGGATCAACAAACCCATTTCAAGCAGCATTAGGAACGGCTACAGGTCTTGCTGGATTGTACGGAAAAATATTCGGGTAATTAATTATGAGAACTTTAAATAGACCAATGTTTAGATACGGCGGCCCTATCAAAGAGGGTGTTATGTCCGGGATCCGGGAACCGAGAAAAGACGGTGGGTCTATGAATGAACCGCAAGCTATCAATACTGTTGGTAGTCCACTTGCACCACAAGGCAGTGATGGAAGACAACAATATGCACTTCCTTTATTATATGGAGCAGGT
>Ga0207890_1000479_pt1 | contig 11809 bp, 14 predicted proteins | sample LinPmetageLP48_FD_184059 | JGI IMG/M metagenome (GOLD analysis project Ga0207890, IMG submission 184059) | Marine viral communities from the Pacific Ocean - LP-48 (SPAdes) | ecosystem: Environmental > Aquatic > Marine > Oceanic | place: Pacific Ocean | collected 2011-06-13
AGGCAAGCATGGGGGAGGATTTAATGCAGTATTTTATAATAGACTATATATTATATGTTCTAATAATAGGCTTAAAGACATACCTATACTATATATTAACAATGAGCGGAATGACTCAACCGAACAATATCCTTAAAAGCCGTTTTAATAAGCTAGTTGTAGGCGACGCATGGGATATTAATAACCCTAATAATATGAAGATTAATTGTGAAGTAATTGAAAGAAATACAAGCTCTATTACTATTGTAACGCGTCTATTTGTATATGAGGATAACACACGGATCACCCTCCCCCCTAATAAATTAACTAGAAAAAATTATAATGAATTATTCGGGAACACCGAACACGAAAACCTATATTTTTATCCATCAACTAATTAATAAATAAAAAACATTTCAATTTTTATTTTTAAGAGCCTGTTTTTTTCAAATACTTATTATATTATATGTTCTAATAATAGGCTTAAAGACATACCTATACTATATATTATAATGTCTAGTAAAGGGACAGAGGAGCAATCGGTAATCTATACCCTACGCACTATGGAATTTGACGAGGTGATGACCGAGCAATTATACAGGGACAGCGCGGACTTTGTAATTGATAAGAAGAAAGCCGAGAAAGATCAGGTTGATAATAATCTATATGAGCTTGTTGAGTGTGTATGGACTAACGCGGATACGGGAAATGAGATTAGAAGTGAAACGCGTGATTTGAATAGATGCGATTGTTGTAAGGATATGACTTTGTCTATTTCTGAAACGATTGAAGACAAACCTCATAATCAATATTCGGCTTATGACGAATGCGACCGATGCGGTTTAAAATTTTGCTCCGAGTGTATATTCTCAAAAAATTATGCGGTTAATATTTGTTTCTGTGAAGAGTGTTTTTACGAGATGACCGAGAACAAAGATTAAATCATTTCAATTTTTATCCTAGCATGTAATATATGACCCGTTCTAAATGGACTATTGCTTTAGATAAATATGACTTACCCGATAAAAAGAAATCTACATTAAGTAAATTTTTTGATGTCGATATGGATATTTTAGATGATGTATATGATCGCGGTTTAGCTGCTGCACGCAATACGGGGACGCGTGCATCTGTGACGAGCGATGATATGTGGGCGCGTGCGCGCATGAATAAATTATTAATCCGTATAGACCGCGCTCGAAAAGGTAAAAAAATTAAAGACGGACGAGGCGAAGATACAGATTTAATTTTAAAAGCTATTGATAAAAAAAAAAGTGAAATTGTTTTTATTTAAAATACTTATTCTAGCCATGTAATATCCTTATCGAAATTCATTTTATAGCAATAATAAAAACAATCAAAATTACACTTATTAGACCAACCCTCGGGCGTTTCTCCATTTACTAATTTATTGAAATGGATTCGCTTTCTCGGTATGATAATTTGTAAATCGCTATTTTTATAGTTCTCTCGAATATAAGATGTTGCTATTTTAGAACACGGAAGAATTATAATAAAAGGCTTATCCATTTCTTTTAATCGCTGCATTATTGCTTTAGATTGACTAAAAGGAATATTTGAAACAATTATCTCACCTTCATCGCTCTCAAAAAAATCTATCGGTTTATGAATTACATTAAACCCGAGTTCGGTCAAATACTTACCGCTCTCGCCGTCCCCGTAGAATGCTTCCCATATAATTTTATCTCTAGGTATTAGATGTGCGATATTTTCCCAAGCCGTTTTAGGGGTCATATAATCATCATGCTTAATAAAAGTTTTTGTATGAAACCCCGCCATTATATATTATAACCATTTCAATTTTATAAGTTGAAATGATTTCAATTTTATAAGTTGAAATGATTTCAATTTTATAAGTTGAAATGATTTCAATTTTATAAGTTGAAATGGTTTCAATTTTTTAATAGAGCATGTATTAAATCAGGCGGAATTCGATATTTATGTTTTCTATTAATTTCATCGCGACTCTTATTTCCATTTCCCAAATTATTAATATGTTTATTGCCGATCATATTACCACATTTTTTATTACATACAAGTGGATTAAAATCCGTTTTATTAGTCCATATACAAGTCCTCTTACGGTATCCGTAATCTGAATACATACAATAATCAACAATATAACATGGCTTATTAATATAATCCTTCATTTTTCCGCTCTCGGGGTTCTCAATAAAATAGTGCATCGGTTTAAAATAATCTATGATCTCCTCTGTTTTACGGAGTATAGGTAATCCTACTTTTTCCATATCCTCATCGAGCATGGAAGCCGTAACCACTACATCTCCAAAGCATTTCAATTTTCTATTTATCCAGCACCGCCGACATAATGAAAATGTCTCACAAGGAGGGCTACTCCATATATAATCAAAATCGCCTGGTTTATATGCAGCCTTATAATCCCAATCCATTATATTAATATTTATATCTGCGTCCTGTAAATCAAGGCTTACAACTTCATACCCGAGAGATTTCGCGACTTTACCAACCGATCCCGTCCCGCTAAACAATTCAAGAATCTTTACCATTTTAATATATAATAATAATTTATCTTTATAAAAGTTTTATAAACTCTTCTATTAATTGAGGAGGGATTTTATATCTCTCGTTTTTAGGTATTCCCTGTGTTCCTGTTTTTGATCCTCGCGGTGCTCTAATATGATTACATTCGGGATTATTATTTTTACACATCATCGCATTAAACCCAATAATATTAGTCCATATATCGGTCGGTTTCATTCTATCAAATCCATATTTACAATAACAAACCGTATAGCGAGGCAATTCATTATTAAACCATCTCATTCTCGCTCTAGGATTTTCAATAAAATAAATTAATTTAGGGTTTAGCTGTAAATGATAATCAATACATTCTTTTAATTTTTTTAATATTAATAATGACTTTTTAGCTTTTTCTGTTTTACAGGTTTTATCTGAATTAAAATGATGATTTCCAGCAGCCATACTATAACAAGAACAATCAGGGCTACTCCATATTACATCTATATTATTTATTGATTTATAATCCCAGTCTATAAAATCCGTGCATATTGAAGGATTAAATTTATTATCTATATCGAGAGATACAACCTCCCAACCATATCTTTCAAATACTTTACCAACCGATCCCGTCCCGCTAAACAATTCAAGAATCTTTACCATTTTAATATATAATAATAATTTATCTTTAATAATATATATGTCCGAAGCATGGAAAGCAAAAAATCCTAATTACTGGAAGGACTGGAATCTTAAAAATCCTGACTATGGAAAAAAATATCGAGAGAAGAACCGATTAAAAATTAGGGAATACAATAAGAAATACAGAGAAGAGAACTACGATAAATATCTAGAATATAATCACTCTCAATATATTAGAAAAAAAAACCTACAGATTGAAGCTGAAAAAAAAAAGTTAGAACTACATAAATTTAATAAAAGCCTTATAAATCTCTCTAGCAATACAACATCAAGCGGGATTAGTAAGCCTGATGAAGTAACAAACAACTTACATACTATATATAGTATTAAGACGAATAAATTTATTATTCCTGTAAATAAAATATTTTCTATAAATAAAGATGCGGTCATACACCTTAAGAAATTCTAATCGCAAAGGTAAAAAATTTATGATGATAATGCCTGATGAAAATCATACACATCATTTCGGAGCTACAGGTTATAGGGACTATACCCTTATGAATAATAGTGCATCAAAATTTTATGAGCCTGACGAGGCGGAGCGTAAGCGAGTTCGCAAACGCTATAGAGATAGGCATCGCGGAGATAAAGGACTAGGCTCACGACACAGCCCCGCCGAGTTAGCATGGAGTTTATTATGGACGAAGCCTACTCTCGCGGAAAGTATCAAATACTATGAGAATAAATTCGGCGTTAATGTTATAAATAAAACATAAACATTAAATATTATTATATAGTATATGGATTTACGAAATGGAGATTGTTTAGAAGTTATGAAAGATTTAAACGATAATAGCGTTGATCTAATGTTCGCGGATTTACCTTATGCAGCTACACAGCTAGAATGGGATATTTTGATTGATTTAGAGTTATTCTGGAAAGAGATAAATAGAGTTTGTAAAGATGATGCACCGATGATTTTTACATGCACGACTAAATTCGGTAATTCATTAATTAACTCAAACCCTAAAAACTTCAGATACGACATTATATTTGTAAAAAGTGCTTCCACAGGATTTCTTAATTCTAAAAAAGCTCCACTTCGGAAGCATGAAAATATTTATATATTTTATAGAAAATTGCCGAAAGTATATACTGAAAATATAGCACTACATCATCAGCATAAATTTTTAAATGCTAATAAGATTAGAGATACAAACAATTATACGAATAATAGTGTTTTATATGGAAATATTAAACGCCCCGATTGTATGCGGAAGAATAATGAGAGCATGTATAATCCGCCCCTACCTAATTCAATATTAGAAATAAAAAGTGAAAAGGGTAAGCACGCCACACAAAAACCCGTCCCCTTAATGGAATGGATTTTAAAATATTACTCACGAGAGGGCGATGTTGTTTTAGACCCTACTATGGGTTCGGGAAGTATGGGCGTTGCGTGTATTAATATGAATCGCTTATTTATAGGTATTGAAAAAGATGAGGCTATATTTGATATAGCTTTTAATAGATTAAATATCGAAGTTTAAGAATATTAATATAATATATAGTATAGGACTTAAAGGTATCACCATACTATATATTAATAAGATGGAGACCCCTAAATTTAATAAATATGTGGAGAACAAACAAGATAAGCTCTCAAAGAATACTATCAATACATACACACAGCTATATAAGAAAATGTTTAAACATTTCGGTAAAGAACCCGTAGATATTGACGAGGACATATTAATTGACTCTATTAAAAACGATATGCTAACCGATAAGGGACAAGTTATTACAAACCCGAATACTCTAACCTCGCTTTTCAATACGGTTATAATTGTAAAGAAGGAGTTTGACCTACCGATAACAAAGCTTCTCAAATCAAAGGAAAATCTATTATCTGATATTTACGATCATAGGGAAGCGCAGAAAATTATTAACGCGCATAGATTACCTTCCTTTAAAGATGTTAAATCGCATCTTAAAAAACAGTTTGACGATGAAAACCATATCGGATACATCTTAAATTTTATTATGCAGAACTTTTTTACACGAAATAAAGATCTAGATATTTATATTACGACTTCGCTCAAACTAGCAAAAGACCCTGAAAAAAATTATCTTATAATCCGTAACTGGGATATTATTTACATTAAAAATAATTATAAAACAGCAAAAACATATGGAAGCATGAAATTCACCTTCCGCGACCGCAAACTCACATACGCGATCCAAAAATTTATTGAATCGCAAACAGAGAACCCCCTACAAACCGAATGGGCGTTAATCCAAAATGCGAACGGCTTCCCGCTAGATGAATCATCTCAAGCAAAATTTATTCGCAAACACACATTAAACGGTATGTCGGAATCAGACATATTTAAAATTCGCGTAGATGAATTTGAAAAGCGAGGAGATATTAAAGGGCTTATGGAGGCATCTCGCAGAAGAGGAACGAACCTAGCTACACTAATAAAAAATTACTCGCTAACTATGAAGCCTGTATTATAATAAATAATATAATTTTATAATATAAAGACAATACATCTATATATTATATAGTATGACGGATTATGACGAGCGTTATGAGAATGCGGTAATTTATACAATAAAGACTGATACAGGGTTATATGTAGGCTCTACGATTGATTTTAAGGCAAGAGGTAGCGTCCATAAGCACAATTTAGAATGCGGGATAATTAGATTACTTTATGATAATATACGCGCGAATGATATGTCTTATAAAATTGAAATACTTCATATGTTCCCGTGTGAAAATGTAACCGCATTACGAATTGAAGAGCGTAGAGTAGCCGATGATTTAAACGCGAATTTAAATTGTTATAGACCTTATGTAACCGATGCAGAACGACTAGAACAAAAAAGACTAGCTAATATAATTACTAATAAAAAATTTAATGAGATCAATAATAAAAAAAGAGCTGTCTGTGAGTGCGGTATCGAGATGCTTCGCAAAAGCATATACAGACACAAAAAAACAGACACTCATAAATTAGCCATGTTAAAAAAACTCGATACTAACATATTAGATTTTTTAACCTGCAAACCTATAAATAATGTAGTAATTACGAAAACTAATAACTCGCATACTACCCCGTATCCTAGTGATGATGAGGACGAGTAATACTTATTATTAATATATATTATAGCTTAAAGACATACCTATACTATATATTATAAGATGACGGGAAGCGACTTTATAAGATTTTCAGCTAAAAAAATTAAGATTGATGATGAAGGCAAAAAAAAGATTATAGGTCTTCCTATAGGCTGGGAAAAAATAACCGAAACATCAATTCAAGAGGGACATAAAGTCTTATGCGTGAGAACAGGTAAGCTCAATAATATAACGGTTGTTGATTTTGATTCTGTGAAGGCATATGATAAGGCTATTGTTAAATTTCCCGAGTTAAAAGAATTCTTTACAATCAAGACCCCGCGAGGCTATCATATTTACAGCAAATATAACGAGTGCATTAAAACGACTACAGATAAGAAATTGAAAATTGATATTAGAAATGACGGCGCGTTTGTTTTCGGTAGTGGATCGGTGAGAGAGGACGGAGAAGAATATACGGATTTGATACAAGGGGATTTGTCGCTCGAGCTTTCAGATGAAATTATTAAATATGTAAGTAAAAAAACTAAAAAAAAGAAGACTACTACTACTCCAAATATCAAAGAGGAAAAAAATCAGCTCTCAAAAATCAAAGAGATTTGCGATAGTATATCTACAAACATTTTATATGAATATGATTCATGGCTAAAAATTATGTGGGCGATGAGAAATTGTCCTGAAATAGATGAGGCTTTCGCGAGGAAGATTTCAAGCAAAGCGTCAAACTATACAGAAGACGGATTTAATGCAGTATATAATACAAATAAGCATGGACGCGACATTAAACCCGCGACCTTATATTACTACGCTAAAATATCAAACGCGAAGAAATTTTATGAGATTGTCCGTAAGCATGATAAACATATTTATAAGGAAACGGGCGTAATTGATATAGCGGATAGATTTATTGAACTAGTAGGGGATAATATAGTTTGTGATTTAAATGAAGAATTGCTTATATGGAATGGTAATAAATGGCGAGTAGATAAATGCGGAGATCTAATAACGAATATGATTGAAGAGGTTATGCTTTCATACTATAAAGGAGAATTACATACAATTTTAAAGGAAATTGAAATGGTAACAGATAAGGATTTAGCCGATGAATTAGAAAACAATAAGGAAAATATCCAACAGGTAATCGGCGATATAAACAATTACAATATTTTACAGCATATATCTAAAACGGTTAGACGCAAGGCAAAGACTAGCGAACAAGACATTTTATTTAACATGCTCGAAACACAGGACAACAATTTACATTTTAGAAATGGCGTTTTAAATCTAGTCACAGAGGAATTTCGGCAACGAGATAAATATGATTATATGACGCTACATTTAAGCTGGGATTACGAAACAGACAACTCAAAAATAAATCCAGCAATTACAGAAGACATTAACTCTATGTTTAAAAAAATGGATACAGATCCTATTATATGCGACTTTATGAAAGCATGGCTTTTCTATTGTTTGACGGGATCAACAGAGCTACAAAAGTTTTTAATTCAGCTAGGCGAGGACGCGTCAAACGGCAAATCAACATTATTCTCAATTATGAATAAATGCTTTGAATTCTATACATACAAACTAGATAGTAAGGTTTTTGATATAGGCTACACTCAAGCTCATAAACAATTTATAACCTTAATCACAAAACCCGTTCGCTTTGCTTACATCGAAGAACTAGGAACAAAACAGATTGACTCGCAACTAATCAAGGACATCACAGAAGGCGAAATAAATGTGAATGTAATGTATAAGAATTCCGCAGTTGTAAAAGCTCAAGCTAAAATAAATGTGGGATCAAATGGAATTCCAAATATTAAAATAGATAACGGAGTTAAACGACGAATGAAGATTAAAGAATGTAAATCGCAGTTTTTAGATGGACTAGAAGAGGACGATTACGAGAATAGACAATTTATAAAAGACGAGCGAATTCTTAAAAAGTTTATATGCGATGAATATAAAAACGCGTTTTTAAAAGTTCTATTACCTCATAAGAAGGTTACTATACCCGATGAATTAAATAATTACACAAACGAAATTCAAGGAGAATGCGATCCTTTTAAAGCTGCATTAGAGGAGCATTTCATAATTACAGGACTAGAAGACGACAGAACAAGCGTCGGAGAAATTGAAACAACTTTAAAATCAGGCTCATACAACCCGAAAACGATTAAATCTAATATGCGAAGAATAGGATACAAGGTAAATATTAGCCTCTATTACAATAAGAAAAAGGGTTGCTATACAGGTTTAAGAATGAAAAATGGGGAAGGGGAATAAATAACGCGTGGAGTATTTTTTTAGGATAAATAAAAATTGTCCTAAATTTCGTGGAGTATTATCCTAAAAAAATACTCCAAGCATCATATTTTATCATATTATCATAACTGTATTTTACAAATATGATAATTTTTACTCCAACGCCTCGCAGACGCTAATCAGTATCAAAGAAGAAGAGAAGAAGTATAAGTATGGTGTATATCCTAAATGGAGTATTTATATTAGAAGTTTTGTATATATAGGTTGTGCCTTATATATATATAGAATATTTTTAAAAATCAAATATGATAGGACAATTTCATTAATACAATAACAAATCAGTATCCTCTCTTCTTCTTTGATACTGAATAGCGTGTAAAGCCGATGGAGTAAAAAAATACTCCAAGAATAGGATATAGTCATTCAATATCCAATTAATAATATGGAGTAAATAGTTAATTGAAAATATTCCATATAAAAATATATATTTAGGATATATAATGAGTGATTCTGATAGTTTAAGTGATGATCCTATTGATGAGATTGATGAGCCGATAGAGAAGGTCAAAAAGACTAGAAAGCCATCTATAAAAGTTAAGAAGTCTAAAAAAGTTGTAATGGTTTTACCTGAAGACGCGGAGATCGGCAGCGATAGCGAAGAGGAAACGGTGAAGTTAAAGGCTAGAAAGGTTGTTAAGGTTGCTCCTGCTGTTAGAAAGAAGCGCGAATGGACTGACGAACAACGCGCGGATTTCGCGTTACGCATGAAGAAGGCTCGAGATGCGAAGCTGAAGGTTAAAAAAGAAGTAGTTATTCCACAAGAAGAGCCTGAAATAGCAGAGCTTATTAAAGAAGGTAAAAAGATTAGAAAGGCGAAGCTTAAAGCAAGTATTAAAAAGGAAGCACTTAAAATACTAAAACAAGAGCAAGCGGAGAATATGGTGAGTGATTCTGATTCTAGCGAATCCGAACCCGAAATGAAGGCAGTTAAACAATACATTACGCGACGCAAAGCGAAAAAAAAGACGAAGGCTATAAAAGCTCCACCGAAACAGAAAGAGAATGTTATAGTTAAGGAAGAGCCATCTCTCGGTTATCAATTTTTATAGAAACTTTAAAAGTTTAAAATATAATTGTTCTATATATTAATAATGAACTCAAGAAGCATGAGCGGAATAAATGATGGGGCGAGTAGTGGAACGAGTGGAGATGTAACTCAAGCAGGAACAAATAATTTTACGGGGACGAATACTTTTAATGTTAATAGACCGACTTCTACAATTGCAGGGGGTGCGGGATTAGCAGGTGACGATTTTATAACTAAAGATGATTTTGATACTTTAACTAATGTTAGCGATGTAACTCAAGCAGGAACAAATAATTTTACGGGAACAAATACTTTTAATACAAGTCGCCCTACCTCTACAATTGCGGGGGGTGTAGGTTTAACAGATAATAATTTTATCACGAAGAGGGATTTTGAGGAAGATTTACGAGATGGCATGATTATTCAAGTTAAACACACATACTATCGGGGTTTCCAAAAAAATGTGGGTTCTTCCGTATTACCGCAAATAGTTAATGAGCTTAAGGTGGAAATTACACCAAAAAGTTCTAATTCAGTTATGAAGGTGTCCTTCCTTATTCATTATGGCGCACCAGGTTCATTTAATTTTTGGGGGTGGAATGTAGTTACAGTAGTAGGTGCTGGCAATTTTGTAATTCCAAACTCAAACTCAAATGTGATTAGTCCAAATACGAATGCTCTCGGAACGGCAGGAAATACTATAGGATCTGTGGGTGGTAATCAAGTCTTTAACTGCGCTCCAATAACAAATACTTTTATAGATGAGAATCCTGGCGCTGGAACATTGAGTTATAGCATAGCGGTTAGACCTTACGGTGCAGCGCCCAACAATCAACAGAATGCTTTCTCAATTAATACGATAGACCAAGAAGGGAACGACAGACCGAAATATTGTAGTTATATCATGGCGGAAGAAATATACAGGAAACCGTAATAAATATAAAAAATCATTATTATATATAGTAATGATTTTTGAAGCGTTGAGAGAATTATGTCCGAATTGTGAATATACCGTCAGAGATGGAGTGGATATAGAATGGCGGTCTGCGCCTGAATTGAGACCGTCCGACGAGGACATACAAAAAAAAGTAGATGAACTCACCGAAAAAATCCCTATGAAAGAATTAAGAATGCGACGCGATATGTTATTAAGTGCCTGCGATTATAAAATGGTGAGCGATTACAAGCACACCGATAAACAAGCATGGATAGATTACCGCCAAGCGTTAAGAGATTTACCTGAAACAATTATCGATATAAAAGGCAATGAATTAGATTTTCCAATAAAACCGACAAATTAATTAATATATCTATTTTATATAATGGTAGTTAAACGGAAAACTAAACCGAAACGCAAAGTTAAAAAAAAGCAACCTACGCAGAAACAGAAACAGACACAGCGTCAATCTGTAACGGTTAATATAAATACAAAGGGGCAGACGAAACGCAAAGCTCCGAGAGCTAGTGCTAATTCAAATACTTCGCGAGTTCTTCAGCAATTCGCGCAGCCTATAATTACTTTACCTTCGAACCTCATTAACCCGCCGTCCATGCCTCAAGCTGGGCTTAATAGATCACCGCTTCAATCAGGAACAAATCAGGGATTAACTGGAAATGTTATAGGTGAAGATTTAGCGGAACGCGAGAGATTGAGAGCTGGACTGAATGCACGAAAAAATGACGAGCAATCGCTTTCGGGTTTTTCTGATAGTTTAGCTTCAGGCTCGGCTGATGGAAGTTTTTATAATATGGGGTCAAACCCGCCCTCAACTACAGGTTTAACGAACTTCTCGGTCGGTAGTATGTCTAGAGATAGTCTAGGTAATTACTCAAAACCGCCCTCATCTACAGGTTTAACGAACTTCTCGGTCGGTAGTTCTAATCCGTCTTCATCTACAGCGTCTTCATCTGATTTTACCGTAGGCTCTGTCCCGCCCGTTTCCGACTTTGTAAGAAATTATATGAGCGAAGTAAATGAACTAGCTCGGGGAGGTGTAAGAAGAACAAGAACAACACCTATAGCACAGGGGCAACAAAATATTACTTCTTTTTTTGGGGGGTCTGTAGGTGGATTAAGTGCTGAACCTCCGCAACCTGTAGGCGTTCCGTTGGGAGGTAATCCAGCATTAAAAACGGGTTCAGTTATGGAATTTTTACCTCGCAAA
>Ga0207890_1000496_pt1 | contig 11545 bp, 8 predicted proteins | sample LinPmetageLP48_FD_184059 | JGI IMG/M metagenome (GOLD analysis project Ga0207890, IMG submission 184059) | Marine viral communities from the Pacific Ocean - LP-48 (SPAdes) | ecosystem: Environmental > Aquatic > Marine > Oceanic | place: Pacific Ocean | collected 2011-06-13
CCCCGCCAGTGGCGCGATGCTGCACGCGCCCGCGGCCGACCGGAACAAAGACGCCCTGTGCGATCTGCTGCGCGAACACGCGCCGCAAAAAGGGCGTGCGCTCGAGATCGCCAGCGGCACAGGCCAGCATATCGCCGCCTTTGCCCGTGCCCTGCCCGATCTGCACTGGCAACCGACTGAACCCGCACCCGACCGCCGCGCCAGTATAGACGCCTATATCACCAAGGCGGCCTTGCCGAATGTCGCCCCCGCAGCACCGCTCGACGCCACGGCGACGAGCTGGAACGAAACTCTGCCAGCGCAAGACCTGATCTTTTTTGCCAACCTTTTGCACCTGATCCCGACGGACGCGGCCCAGCGTGTCATCACCGAAGCCGCCCTGGCCCTCGCCCCCGGCGGCGCGCTGATCTTCTATGGCCCGTTTGTCCGCGATGGCATCCTCACCTCGGAGGGAGACCTGAGGTTCGACGCCGAGCTGCGTTCCGCCGACCCTGCCATTGGCTACAAAGATACGGTCGACATCACGCGTTGGCTCAGCGATGCTGCGCTGAGCCCCATCGACCTTGTCGAGATGCCCGCCAACAATCTGGCCTTTATCGCACGAAAGCCGTGACCCTATGCCCCGACTTCGCGTTCTTGCCTTACTCTGCTCTTTTGCCCTCTCTGCTTGTGGCGCGCCGCAGATCTCTGTGCCCTTGGGGGACGTGACGGCAGCCAATTTCGGTGACCGCAAGCCGTTTGACTGGCCCGGCCAAAGCCCCGACCGCTATGCGGTGCACGGCATCGACGTGGCCCGTTTTCAAGACCCGCTGAACTGGGGCGAAGCACGGGTTTCGGGGGTGAACTTTGCCTTTATCAAAGCAACCGAAGGTGGTGATTTGCTGGACCCAATGTTCCAGAACCACTGGGACGGCGCAGGCCGTGCTGGCGTGGCACGCGGGGCCTATCACTTCTACTATTTCTGCACGACACCCGAAAAACAGGCCCGCTGGTTTATTGAAAATGTGCCCAAAACCGCCGGCATGCTGCCCCCCGTGCTGGATCTGGAGTGGAACCCGTTTTCGCCCACCTGCACACTGCGCCCGCCCGCCGATACCGTACGCCGCAACGCGCAAACCTTCCTGAGCATCCTGCGCCCCCACTATGGCCAGCAGCCCGTCGTCTACACCACGCCCGAGTTTTATGCCCAGAACGACATGGGGCGTCTGCGCGATGTGGAATTCTGGCTCCGCTCCACCGCCGCGCACCCGTCCGAGAAATACCCGAATGAACGCTGGACCTTCTGGCAATATACCAGCACAGGCCGCGTGACCGGAGCGCAGGGCGATATCGATATCGATATCAACGTCTACGCCGGCAGCCCCGCCAGCTGGGAAAACTGGCTTTCGCGGCGTCAGGTGCGGTAAGACGCGAAAGCAATCTATCAGGGTGCCACCTTGGACGTTGCAATTATAAAGTGAAGCTGGCACGATTTCTCAAGCGGAAATGGCAGGCACATGGCGACGCGTCGAAACTGGACCGAAGACGAGGTAACAGAGGCTTTGTCGCTGTATCTGCGGCTGCCCTTTGGCAAGTTCCACTCTGGCACACCGCAAATTATCCACATGGCCGAACGCATCGGGCGCACGCCGTCGTCTGTGGCGATGAAACTGTCCAACCTCGCCGCATTGGACGAAACGCTGCCGCAAAAGGGGCTCGCCAATCTGTCAGCGATGGACAGGCAGATGTGGGCGCGATATCGGCAGGATCCCTCCTTTGTATTTGCCGCCTATGAAGCACAGCTTGAGCCGCCAAAGTCCCAGATGGCCGGTTTTTCAGAACAGCGGCAAGCAGACTGAATCGCCAAGCAATCAGAGGTCACCCGACGTGCGGTGGTGCAGCGTCGCGGTCAAAGCTTCTTCCGCGAAATGATCCTGAACAATTACCGATCACGCTGCGCGCTGACAGGGATCGATGACGCGCGTCTTCTGACCGCAAGCCACATTGTCGGGTGGCAGGAGGACAAGGCGCAGCGGTTTTACCCTGAAAACGGTATATGTCTGAACGCGCTGCATGATCGCGCCTTTGACCGGCATCTGATCAGTTTTGACGACGACTACCGCATGCTCATCGCCGATGATATGCCTGATGAAGCCAAACACAAACTAACTGCCGGAGCCTCCGAAAGCCTGCAACCGCCCGAGCGGTTCCTGCCTGATCCTGCGTATCTACAACATCATCGGCAGCGCATGGCCGAGCGGCAAAACAGGCCGCCGCTCGGTTAAGGTCAGACTTTACCCATCCACGCGGATCGTCGCGTTCTTGGGATCATAAGGACTGTCCTCGACGATCTCGGCGTCCCACAGCTGGTCGAACATCTTGATCTTCAGCTTGGTCCCTACCTCAGACACATCAGGCTTGACATAGCCCATGCCAATCGACTTCCCGAAGGCGACGGAATACCCGCCCGAGGTCAAGCGACCCACGCGCGTATCTCCGTGGTACAACACTTCGCGGCCCCAAGGATCGGCATCCTCTGGTCCATCGATCAGGATCGTGACACATTTGCTGCGAATGCCATGTGCCTGCATCGCCTCCTTGCCGTGGAAGTCCTTCGACAAGTCGACAAAGCGCGGCAGGTCGGCCTCAAGCGGGGTCGCGTCGCGGCCTAGTTCATTGCCGAAGGCGCGGTATGATTTTTCCTGCCGCAACCAGTTTTGCGCCCGCGCGCCGACCAGTTTCATGCCATGTTTCTCGCCGGCTTTCTCCAGCAGATCGAATAGGTGGTTCTGCATCTCGATCGGGTGGTGCAGCTCCCAGCCCAACTCTCCGGTATAGGCGACGCGGATGGCACGCACGGGCACCATCCCAAGCTCTATGTTGCGCATGGTCAGCCAGGGGAACCGCTTGTTGCTAAGCACCGTTTCGGGATCAGCGTCCTTGATGATTTCTTTCAGCACGTCGCGCGATTTCGGACCGGCAATGGCAAAGACACCCCATTGCGTGGTCACATCGTGGCACTCGATATAGCCGAACTCGGGCGCTTTATCGGCGATGGCCTTGCGCAGGAAGTCGCTGTCATAGGCGGTCCAGGCCCCCGCAGACACGAGGTAGTATTCATCCTGCGCCAGACGCACGATGGTATATTCGGTGCGCGTGGTGCCATTGATGGTCAGCGCATAGGTTAGGTTGATCCGCCCGACGGACGGCAGTTTGTTACACGTGAACCAGCTCAGGAATTCCGTCGCCCCCGGCCCTTTGACCAGATGTTTGGTAAAGGCCGTGGCATCGATCAACCCCACGCCTTCGCGGATCGCCTTGGCTTCCTCTACTACATGCTCCCACCACGCACCGCGCCGGAACGACCGGCTGGCGTGATCGTCAAAGCCCATGGGCGCAAAGTAGTTCGGACGCTCCCAGCCATTCACATGACCAAACTGCGCACCACGGGCAGCCTGACGGTCATAGGCGGGCGAGGTCCGCAAGGGGCGACACGCAGGGCGTTCTTCGTCGGGATGGTGGAGGATATAGACGTGCTCATACGCTTCTTCGTTCTTGCGCGCGGCATATTCGGTGGTCATCCAGTCGCCATAGCGTTTGGGGTCCAGTGACGCCATGTCGATCTCGGCCTCGCCGTCGACCATCATCTGCGCAAGGTAGTATCCCGTGCCCCCTGCCGCTGTGATCCCAAAGGAAAACCCTTCGGCCAGCCACATATTGCGCAGACCGGGCGCCGGACCAACTAGCGGGTTGCCGTCGGGCGTATAGCAGATTGGCCCGTTGAAATCGTCCTTCAAACCGGAGTCGGCGCAGGATGGCACACGTTCGGCCATCGCCATATACTGATCCGCAATCCGGTCCAGATCCAGCGGGAACAGATCAGCCCGGAAGCTGTCCGGCACGCCGTATTCAAACCGGGCCGGTGCGCCGTGCTCGTAGATGCCTAGAATCCAGCCGCCGCGTTCTTCGCGCGCGTAGGATTCATTGTCGGCGTCGCGCACAACCGGATGCTCCGGATTGCCTTCGGCGCGCCATTTGACCAGCTCCGGATCCTGATCCATCACGATAAATGTATGTTCTACCGGAATGGCGGGCATCTTGATCCCAAGCATCTGAGCCGTCCGCTGCGCGTGGTTGCCGCTGGCGGTGACAACATGCTCGGCGGTGATCACGACCTGCTCGTCCGAGGGCACTAGGTTGCCGCCCTTCTCGACCATCTTGGTGACGGTGACTTCCCAAGCTTCCCCGTTCCAGTGAAACGCATCGGCCTGCCATCTGCGTTCGATCATCACGCCGCGCTGCCGCGCCCCTTTGGCCATCGCCATGGTGACGTCGGCGGGGTTAATGTAGCCGTCGGTATCGTGATACAGTGCGCCTTTCAGATCGTCGGTCTTGATCAGCGGCCATTTTGCCTTGATCTCATCCGGCGTCATGAAGGTGTAGGGCACGCCACAGGTCTCTGCCGTGGAGGCATAGAGCATGTATTCGTCCATGCGCGCGTCCGTCTGCGCCATGCGCAGGTTGCCGACCACGGCAAAGCCCGCGTTCAGACCGGTTTCTTCCTCAAGCGTTTTATAGAACTTGATCGAATAGTCATGAATGTGCGTCGTCGCAAAGGACATGTTGAAATAGGGCAACAACCCCGCCGCGTGCCAGGTAGAGCCAGAGGTCAGCTCGTCCCGCTCAAGCAGCATCACATCATCCCATCCGGCGCGGGCCAGATGATAGGCAATCGATGTGCCGACGGCACCGCCGCCCACTACCAGTGCTTTGACTTGAGTTTTCATGAATCCGATGCTCCGCCAGAATAGGTCCTAGCGACATCTAGCAGCCTTCGCGCAAAACGCAGAACCCAGCCGACCAAAGACAGCACAAATGCGACCAACGTCGAAAAACTCGCGCATCCGCCGCTTCCAAATGGAAATAAATCCCCGCCGGAGGCATCGCGTCCCTGCCCTAGGCAGGGACCGATTTAGTATTTTGCGCTAACCTGTTACGCGACAGCTTCGGGTAGAATCTTGCCCGGGTTCATAATATTGTCTGGGTCCAACGCCCGCTTGATCGCGCCCATGACATCGACTGCGGCCCCAAGCTCTTTGACCAGATAGGGGCGTTTGCCCTGTCCGATGCCATGCTCACCCGTGCAGGTCCCCTCCATCGAGATCGCGAGCTCGTTGAGCCAGCTGATAAAGCTTTCTGCGCGGGCGACTTCATCCGCGTCGTCCATATCCAGCAGCAGCGAGGCGTGGAAATTGCCGTCACCTGCGTGGCCGACGATGGGCGCGATCAGGTCCAGCTCCGCCGCTTTGGCGTTCGCGCGACCGACCGCTTCGGCCAGCCTTGAGATCGGCACACAAACGTCGGTCGCCACCGCCTTGCAGCCGGGGCGCAGGGCCAGCATCGCCCAATAGGCATCATGGCGCGCTTGCCACAGCTTGTTGCGTTCCTCCATCGTGGTGGTCGCCTGATAATCGGTGCCGCCGTTTTCATCGGCGAGCGCTGCGAATGTCTCAGTCTGTTCGACCACCCCCGCGTCAGAGCCGTGGAACTCCAGCAGCAACATCGGCGTTTCGGGTAGCGACAGCTTGGCATAGCCGTTCACCGCGCGCACGACCATCGCGTCCAGCAGCTCTATCCGCGCGACGGGCAGCCCGTATTGGATCACGCTTTGCACCGTTTCACAGGCCGCCTCGACCGAGGGGAAGGAACAGCGGGCAGAGCTGATCGCCTCGGGGATGCCTTGCAGCTTCAGCGTGATTTCGGTGATCACGCCCAATGTCCCTTCAGAGCCCACCATCAGACGCGTCAGATCGTATCCCGCAGATGATTTGCGCGCCCGTGCGCCAGTGCGGATTACCGTGCCATCGGCCATCACCGCCTCGACCGCCAGCACGTTGTCCTTCATCGTGCCATAGCGCACCGCATTGGTGCCCGAGGCCCGCGTCGCCGTCATCCCGCCAAGCGAAGCATTGGCCCCGGGATCAATGGGAAAGAACAGGCCCTGATCCCGCAGATGGGTGTTCAGCGCCTCGCGGGTGACGCCGGGTTGCACGCGGCAATCCAGATCGCCGGCGTTGACTTCGACCACCGCGTCCATCTGGGTGACGTCAATCGACACACCCCCCGCGGGCGCATTCACATGCCCCTCAAGCGAGGTGCCGGTGCCAAAGGCGATGACCGGCACCTTATGCGCGGCGCAGACCTTGACCACAGCGGCGACATCGTCGGTCGAACGGGCAAAGACCACGGCGTCGGGGGCCTGATTTCTGATCCAGGTCGTCGTATGCCCGTGCTGTTCGCGGATCGCTTCGCCCGTCTGGAATCGTTCGCCGAATTGCTGCTTGAGGATACCCAAAGCGGTGTCGATCCCGGTCTCGTTGCGGGGCATGTCGGTGGTCTGTGCCATGTGGTCTTTCCTTTGGTTCAGAATGGGCGATCACTCGCCAAGGGCGATGCCTTCGCGGCGCGGGTCAGCCCCGCCGCGCAGATCATCGCCAATCGAAATCATATGCAAGCCCGAGGTCAGCGCGCGGGTGTTCACCTCGTAGCCAAGCGCGGTCAACGCATCGGCCATCGCGGCGGCGTCGGTGCCTTCTTCTAAGTCGTAGGGGCCGAAACGGTTGATCGCATGGGGCAGTGCTGCAGCTTGTTGCACATCCATACCCCAATCCAGATGCGCGATGATCGCGCCCGCGACATAGCCGATGATGCGGCTGCCACCGGGGCTGCCCACGGCCAAAACCGGCGCGCCATCTTTCATTACAATCGTCGGTGCCATCGACGAGCGCGGGCGTTTTCCCGGCTCGACCCGATTGGCAATCGGCACGCCATCGGTATGCGACCGGAAAGAGAAATCCGTCAGCTCGTTGTTCAACAAAAGCCCGCGCACCATCAGGCGGCTCCCAAAGCCGTTTTCGATGGTGGTGGTCATGCTTGCGACATTGCCCATGCTGTCCACGATCGACACATGCGAGGTCGAGGGCAGCTCGATAGAGATATCATCGGCAAAGTTTAAGGCATGGTCAAAAGCGGGCGCGCCCGCGGTGACTTCGGGCAGCGCATCGTCGCCCTGCAACAACTGGGCGCGTTCCGCCAGATAGGATTGGTCGAGCATACCGGTCACCGGCACCGGCACATAATCGGTATCGGCCACATAGCGCCCCCGATCCGCAAAGGCGAGCCGCGAGGCATCGCCGATCAGCCGCAGCACATCTGCGTCCGCCGGTCCGGCGCTCAGGTCCGCGTTTTCCAACAGCCCCAGTATTTGCCCAACGGCCAGCGCACCAGAGGACGGCGGCCCCATGCCACAGACCTCATGCCCGTGATAGGGCGCGCAAAGGGCGTCGCGTTCCTTGACCCGATAGATCGACAGATCGGCCTCTGACAGCACACCGGGGTTGGTGGCCCCTTGGACAGCCCCCACGATGTCGCGCGCAATGTCGCCGGTATAGAAAGCATCGGCCCCGCGTTCCGCCAGCGCTGCAACCGTGCGGGCATAATCGGGATTCTTGAGCGTATCGCCTGCTTGAACCGGCACGCCATTGGGCATGAAGTAATCTGCGGTTGTCGCGGAGGTTGCCAGCCGTTCGGCGTCATCAGCCACCAGCCCCGCAAGGCGTGGGGACACGGCAAAGCCCTTCTCGGCCAGTGCGACAGAGGGGGCCAGCAGCTCGGCCCAGGGCTGGTTGCCCCATTTCTCATGCGCTGCGGCCATCAACGCAGGGGTGCCCGGCGTGCCGACCGACCGCCCGCCAACGACGGCGTCAAAGAACCCCAGCGGCACACCTTGATCGTCCTGAAAGAGTTGCGGCGTGACCGCCAGCGGCGCGGTTTCGCGCCCGTCCAGCGTGGTCAGCTTGCCCGATGCGGCGTCATACCAGACCAGAAACGCCCCGCCGCCCAGGCCAGAGCTTTGCGGTTCAACCAGCCCCAGCATCGCTTGGACGGCGACCAGCGCATCGGCAGCGGTGCCGCCCCGTGCCAGCACATCCGCCCCCGCCTGAACCGCATGAGGGTTGGCGGCGGCGACCATCCAGTTCTGAGCTATGACGGGTTCGCCCGCATCCTTAGCCTCGAAGGCGGCGGTGATCTGCGGCGACATGGCGGTAAAGCTGCCTTGGCCGGCACCTTCGGGGGCGACGCTATCGGCGGCCTGTTGCGCGATAGCGGCCCCGCTTACAAAACCGCCTATGGCGATGGCTGTGCAGGTCCGCCCGATGTATTTTACAATGTGATGTGCAAGCATGGTCCCCTCCCCGTTCCGGTGCTCGGGGTCAACCTACTTGTTTTTAGCGCCAGCGCAAATTGAACCGTGCCGGCGCCGCGCCTAAAGCATCGAGGGTACGACCTGATCCGGCGGACGGTGCCCGTCTTCGAAGGTCTTGATGTTGATGATGACCTTCTCGCCCATCTCGACGCGGCCCTCTAGCGTGGCCGACCCCATATGCGGCAAGAGCACGACATTGGTCAGCTCGCGCAGACGCGGATTGATGGCTGTGCCGTGTTCATAAACGTCCAGCCCAGCCCCTTGCAGCTCCCCGGCGCGCAGCATCCGCGTGAGGGCATTTTCGTCGATAACTTCCCCCCGAGAGGTGTTTACGATCACCGCATCCGGCTTCATCAGTTTAAGCCGGCGGGCGTTCATCAGGTGGAAGGTGCTTGGGGTGTGGGGGCAGTTGATGCTCATCACGTCCATCCGCGCAACCATTTGATCAAGGCTTTCCCAATAGGTCGCGCCTAGGCTCTCTTCGATCTCGGGGCGCAGGCGGCGGCGGTTGTGGTAATGAACCTGCATCCCGAACGCGGCAGCGCGGCGCGCGACAGCTTGACCGATACGCCCCATCCCTAGAATGCCCAAGCGACGGCCGCTGACACGCCCCCCAAGCAACGCGGTCGGGGCCCAGCCCTGCCAGTCGCCTGACTGCATCTGCGCCATCCCTTCGGACATGCGCCGCGTCACGGCAAGAATCAGGGCCATGGTCATGTCTGCGGTGTCTTCGGTGAGCACACCGGGGGTGTTCGAGACCAAGATACCGCGCTGCCGGGCCGTCATCACGTCAATATGATCGACGCCCGCCCCGTAGTTCGCGATCAGTTTAAGCCGGTCCCCCGCCTGCCCGATCAGGGCCGCGTCGATTTCGTCGGTCACGGTGGGCACTAGAATATCCGCGGTTTTCATGGCTTCGCCCAGCTCAGAGCGGGTCATCGGCGTGTCATCATCGCGCAACGTCACATTGAACAGTTCCGTCAATCGCTTTTCGACGACTTCCGGCAACCGTCGCGTGACTACAACACTTAGCGGTTGCTTTGACATTGTGGGCCTCCCAAATATGGCTTTGCACTGTGCTTGATGGCATGGTGTCCCAAGCAGAGACGAGGCACAAGAACCTCGCAGGGCAAAACTGCATTAAATCAACGGCAATAGACCAGACAGGCAGTCATGATACCGAAGTTACGTTCCGTCCTTTTAGGCGCTTTTGCAGCTGTTCACCTGTTCAGCGCCCCCGTTTATTCGGAAGAGGTCGGACAGGTGACGAACCTGCCGGTGCCCCGCTTTGTGTCTATGAAAGCCAGCGAGGGGAATGTGCGGCGCGGTCCTTCGCTGACGCACCGGATCGATTGGGTGTTCAAACATCGCGACCTGCCCCTGCGCATCACGGCAGAGCACGGCCACTGGCGCCGCGTCGAAGACCGCGACGGCATGGGCGGCTGGGTCCATTATTCCCTATTATCCGGCACGCGCACCGTTTTGGTCGAACAGGACCGCCTGCAATTGCGGGCGCGTCCCGACCCAAAGGCCCCTATCGAGGCAGAACTTGAACTGGGCGTGATCGCGCGGCTCGGGGCATGCGACCTTGAATGGTGCTACTTGCGGGTCGACGGCTTTAAGGGCTGGGCCCCTAAGGCGCGGCTGTGGGGCGTGGGCGCGCAAGAGCTGCGCGACTAGCCCTGCAATTGCACATGGCGCGATCTTGGGCTTAGGTGACGCAACACCTTACCCAGCGATCAGGAGCCCCCATGCAAGCAGTCACCTATTCAACCCTTGGCGAAGCGTGTGATGTGCTGACCCTGACCGAAATGCCAACCCCTGCCCCAGCCGCGAACGAAGTGCTGGTCCGGCTGTCAGTATCGGGGGTAAACCCCTCTGACGTGAAATCCCGGCGCGGCCGCCCCGGCGTGACCCATCCGCCGTTCGATCAGGTGATCCCGCACAGCGATGGCGCCGGCGTGATCGAAGCAGTCGGCGCAGGTGTGGACCCCGCCCGCGTCGGCCAGCGCGTCTGGATCTGGAACGGACAATGGCAGCGGCCTTTCGGCACTGCCGCAACACATATCGCCCTGCCACAGGCGCAGGCGGTACCGCTGCCCGATGACGTGAGCTTTGAAACAGCGGCCAGCCTTGGCATCCCCGGATTGACCGCAGCCCATGCGGTATTCAACGGGGGGGATGTCGCCGGACAAACACTTCTTATTCAGGGGGGCGCGGGCACCGTCGGCTATCTGGCGGTACAATTCGCCACTTGGGCCGGCGCACGTGTCATCGCCACCACCGGGCAAAGCGGGGCCGAACGCGCAAAGTCCGCCGGTGCCGATGTGGTGGTAGATTATAGTGCGACCGATCTGGCGCAACAGGTGCTGGATGCCAACGGTGGCGCACCCGTCGACCAGATCATCGAGGTAGAGTTCGGCGCAAATATCGCGCTGGATGCCGAAGTGATCAAACCCAACGGGCGCATCGCGGCCTACGGGTCTGCCAAGGTGATGGAGCCGACACTCCCTTTCCTGCCCCTGCTCTTCAAGGCGGTCACCATCGACATCATCCTCGTCTACCTGCTGACCGAAACCGAACGTGCCTTGGCAATCGAAAAAACCCACCAGGCATTAGCCGACGGCGCGCTGCACTGTCCGGTAGAGCAGACATTCGCATTATCGGACACAATCAAAGCACACGAGGCCGTTGAGGCCGGTGCCCGCGCCGGTGCCATTTTGATCGACTGCGAGGGCTGACAGCGTTAGCGCACGGCATACCCCGCGCCCCTGCAGCGGAGGAGACGGCGGGGGTGCGCCCCCTCGTCCCTTTCCGCGCGATCAAATTTTGTCTCAATAGCGCGATATTAGGAGGCGTTAGGTTCCCTCCGACGGCGTAAAGCCGTTGAACACCGCCAATAAGGCACAGCCTGCGCCGCCCGAAACGCGGATCAAAAATAAATTCCGAGATTCTCCTCACTTTTCCTCCAGAAAGGTATTGCACCCCCCCGCACTCCGGACTAATTACGCCCACACGTTGGGATGTAGCCAAGTGGTAAGGCAACTGTTTTTGGTACAGTGTACCGTAGGTTCGAATCCTACCATCCCAGCCAACACACATGAAAAATCGCATACTTTCCAATGGGATAGCCGTTGATCAAGCGGCCACCCTCCCATCTCCACTTCGCGGTGGTTCACAAACTGGTTCACATCGGCCGGGATGCAGGCCAAGTGACTCGCGAAGGAAGTGGGGACTTCACCTCGTTCGCAGAAACGGGGTCTTCTACTTTCGGAGACGCTGGACGACGCCATTGCGAAA
>Ga0207890_1000501_pt1 | contig 11472 bp, 10 predicted proteins | sample LinPmetageLP48_FD_184059 | JGI IMG/M metagenome (GOLD analysis project Ga0207890, IMG submission 184059) | Marine viral communities from the Pacific Ocean - LP-48 (SPAdes) | ecosystem: Environmental > Aquatic > Marine > Oceanic | place: Pacific Ocean | collected 2011-06-13
CTTTTATTCAGCAGACCAAGCAGTTGGGTTTCATGTTTTACCTGGTCGCACATCAGTGAAAACACACCATTTGGGCAGGGGGTGGGGGTAAAGCCCATAAACTCATCTCGAAGCTTTACCCAGATGTACTGCACCAGATGTACCAGTTGTTGGCCGTCAATTCGCACCCGGGCATCGTTTAGAGCATTCGGGTTGATGCCGGATTGCTGAAGCAATTCCTTCTCGGAAACCCCTTTTGCCAACGCTCCACCCATGGCGGCTTTGATGTAGTGCGGATCCACTGTAGCCATTTTGATAACATCCAAAATAGTGTAAAAAGATAACTAAATGATAAATAAGGAAATTAGCATTATCAATGGTTAAAAAATGATACATCATATTTGAGTTTATGACATTCACTTCACTGTTGATGATAGGCAGTATTAGTTTTGCTGATGCACTGGTTACCCAGCACCATGATGCTGGATGGCCCCGGGCAATAAGCTGTTTGCTGAACAAAACTATAAAAGTCATGGGGGGCAGGTATGGAAGTAAGTGTGCAGAATTCTGATAGGAGCTCGGATTTTCAACAGCTATTCAGTTGGCTGATGGCAAATAAAGCTGGAGTGCTTGTGGTTGCTGATACTGAGGAGGGGTCGATGCTGGGTCTGAAAGAACAGGCAAAACTACTCGGCCTGGATATTATCACCCTGAAAGACAGTTGTTCTGAATATCAAGTTAGAATTTCCCATAGCGTTGAAGACAAAGCGATTAGTAAGCGGGTGATTGAAGTAGATGAAGAAATCTCCACCCCTCAGCAGTGCTTCAGGGTTGATTTCTCTCGCAGAGAGCGGGATGTCATTAAGCTGGTTGAAGAAGGAAAAAGGAATTGTGAAATTGCCAATAAACTCTGTATTTCAACCAATACGGTGAAGTACCACTTGAGGAATCTCTACGGGAAGTTGCAGGCTACAAACAGGGTTCAACTGGTTCATTATTACAAAGCAATGCGAGCATAAACAGTTTGTCAGTGAGCTGTTTTCCTTGCTGTCGTTTTGACGATAGCACTGATCACCGGTTTCAGGCTGGTTGTGAGTATAACCGGCCTCTTCGGATGCCATTTTTTTCTGTGGAATCGGTGCCCAAAACTATTCTTACGGGTGGGTAATAACAGGTTAGTAGTTGCTAGGGTATGAGGGATTTTGAAGGCCTATTTGTCTTGTGCCGAGTGGGCTCTAATGCATCACAGAAATGAGGTTGGGTCAGATATGAAAATTTTTACATATCTCTTTGTGGCTGTTTGGGCAGTCCTTGCGGCGGGCTGTTCAAAGAAATCTCCTGAGAGCGGGGAGAGCAATACGGAGTCTATTGCCCACTCTCGACCTGAAGCGATTGCTGCAGCGGTGGATCAAACACGGCTGGTAACTGCCGACGTTGACACCGCCAACTGGCTATCTCATGGCCGCACTTATTCGGAGCAGCGCTTCAGTCCGCTGTCATCCATTACCCCTGATAATGTGGGCACACTGGGCCTTGCCTGGAGTGCCCCGCTGGAAACCTTCCGTGGTATTGAAGCTACACCGTTGGTAGTCGATGGTGTGATGTATACCACCGGCTCCTGGAGCGTGGTGTTCGCACTGGATGCCAAAACTGGTGAGAAGCTGTGGAAATACGATCCGCAGGTGCCCCGTGAAAAAGCCGTGCACGCCTGCTGTGATGTGGTCAATCGTGGTGTGGCGGTGTATGAGGGCAAGGTTTATGTCGGTACTATCGATGGTCGATTGGTGGCTCTCGATGCCGGCAGTGGCGAAGAGATATGGTCTACCCGAACATTTGATATTAAAGAGCCTCGGGCTATTACCGGTGCGCCAAGAGTGGTTAAGGGTAAGGTAGTTATTGGTCACGGTGGTGGTGAGTATGGTGTGCGTGGCTTTGTTGCAGCTTATGATGTAAATAGTGGTGAGCAGGTATGGAAGTTTTATACCGTACCGGGCAATCCCGCCGATGGCTTTGAAAATGACACCATGAAGATGGCAGCCGGAACCTGGACTGGCGAGTGGTGGAAACTGGGAGGTGGTGGCACCGTGTGGGACTCTATGGCCTACGACCCAGAGCTGGATTTGCTTTACATTGGCGTTGGCAATGGCTCGCCGTGGAACCGGCAGGTGAGAAGTCCGCAAGGTGGTGACAACCTATTTCTTTCTTCCATTGTGGCTGTGCGCCCTGATACCGGTGAATACGTTTGGCATTACCAGACTACACCGGGTGAAACCTGGGATTTTACCGCTACCCAATCCATTATTTTGGCGGATATGACAATAGATGGTGCTGAACGTAAGGTTTTGATGCAGGCACCGAAAAACGGTTTCTTCTATGTGATTGATCGTGCAAACGGCAAATTGCTTTCCGCAGAAAACTTTGTGCCGGTCAATTGGGCCAAAGGCATTGATATGGAGACCGGGCGGCCTATCGAAAACCCGGAGGCTCGTTATGTCGATGGCCCTGCGTTGGTGATGCCGACACCCTTCGGTGGTCACAATTGGCACCCCATGTCCTACAGCCCGGATACGGGGCTGGTGTATCTGTCATCGCAAGAGTTGCCCTACCTTTATAAGTCAACACCGGATGCCAAATATAATAAAGATGGCCTCAATACCAAGACCAGTTGGTCTGCCAATGAACCGCCTAAAACAGAGGGCGAGCGCCGAGCGTTGATCAAGCAGATGATAAAGGGCAGCTTGTTGGCATGGGACCCGGTTGCACAAAAAGAAGCCTGGCGGGTTGAATACGACAAAATCTGGAACGGCGGCACCTTGGCAACGGCAGGCAATCTAGTGTTTCAGGGGCGGGCGGATCAGAGCTTTGCTGCCTTTAATGCCAAGACGGGTGAATTATTGTGGCAACAGCCTGTTGGCACCGGGCTGGTGGGTGGCCCCATCAGTTACCAAGTAGATGGTGAACAATATATTGCTGTTTCCGCTGGTTGGGGTTCCATTTTTAACCTGATGGCCGGTTTCCTGACAGATCAGAAAAGCGGACAGGTGCAGGGCCACCTGCTGGCCTTCAAGCTGGGCGGGAAAGCTGAACTGAATATCCAACAACCTCCAGCGCGACAATTGCAAAAACCGCCGGAACAAACTGCCTCAACAGAAGCCATTAAGCAGGGCGGCGAGCTTTATTCAAATTATTGTTTAGTCTGCCACGGTGACGGCGTGATTTCTTCAGGCACCACGCCCGATTTGCGTTATTCAGGCACATTGGGCAATGAAGCGTTCTATGCCTTTGTTCTCCAGGGTATTTCTCAACGCGGTATGCCCAACTTTGATGGTCGGCTGAGCCGGGAAGAGGTAGAAGCCATTGAAAGCTATGTGGTGAATAAAGCCTGGGCTGCCTGGAATGACCGAGACACAAACAGAGCCGGAGATTAAACATGAGCGACTACAAGTTATTGATCAATGGCGGGCTGGTGGATGGCGATGACAGTTTTGATGTAATCAATCCTGCGACGGAGCAGCCGGTAGCCCAATCACCCAGGGCATCTATTGCCCAGGCCGATGCTGCCATTGCTGCCGCAAAGGCTGCTTTTCCAGCCTGGTCGCAAACGCCTTTCGCAAAACGCAGTGCCATGCTCAATCAGCTGGCTGATACGATGATGGCCAATGCCGAGGAGTTAGCGTCAATCCTGACTCAGGAGCAGGGTAAGCCTCTGGCAGAAGCCAGGCAGGAAGTCGGTTTTACCGAGGCCTTTATCCGTCACTTGGCCAGTATTGAGCTGAAGCCTGAGATTTTGTTTGATACGGAAGATCGCTGGGTAGAAAAACGGCATAGTCCATTGGGTGTAGTAGTCGCCATTGCGCCCTGGAATTTCCCCTTGCTAATTTTTACTTTCAAACTGGTTTGTGGGTTGATTACCGGCAATACCGTGGTGGGTAAACCTTCGCCGACCACACCGCTTGTTGCGCTGAAACTGGCGGAGTTCTGCAAAGATATTTTCCCAGCAGGTGTGGTCAATGTGATCGCGGATCTGAATGATCTTGGCCCGCACCTCACCACACACCCGGATGTGGCTAAAGTAAGTTTCACCGGCTCCACGGCTACGGGCAAAAAAGTCATGGCTTCGGCTGCGGATACTCTTAAGCGCCTAACTCTTGAGCTTGGTGGCAATGATGCTGCCATTATTCTAGACGACGCGGATATCGATACGCTGATCGAACCGTTGTTTAACTACGCCTTTATGAATTGTGGGCAGGTGTGCCTGGCTGTTAAACGAATTTATGTGCCTGACAGCCTCTATGACCGATTGGTGGAGGGGCTGGCTACGATTGCTGCAGCTGTAAAAGTGGGTAATGGCATGGAAGAGGGTGTTCAGATAGGCCCGCTGCAAAACGCCATGCAATTTGAAAAGGTGAAAGAATTTCTGGCTGACGCCCGGAAGCATGGGGACGTGGTTGTCGGTGGTGAGGTGTTGGATGGTTCCGGTTTCTTTATTACACCGGCGATTGTTCGTGACTTGACCGACGGCCATCGGCTGGTGGATGAAGAGCAGTTTGGCCCGGTGCTTCCTGTGGTGTGTTATTCCGACCTGGATCAGGTGATTGATGCCATTAATGCCGGCCCTAATGGTCTGGCAGGCTCTGTCTGGTCAACGGATGTAGAACGAGCCAAGCAGGTTGCCTATCGCATTCATACTGGCACGATGTGGATCAACCAGCATTTGGATTTTGGCCCTCACATTCCCTTTGCGGGTGCCAAGCAATCAGGTATCGGTGTGGAGTTTTCTGAGGAAGGGTTGCAGGAGTTCACTCAGCTTCAGGTTGTGAACCTGGCTAAATAACAAGCCATCGGGATTCACTTAAAGAATAGAACAGGAGGAGAGCGCGAGTATGCGAGTAGCAGACTATTTTGATCGAACCGCATCCATGTTTCCCGAGCAGGAAGCCTTTGTCGATGTGGCATTAAACCGCCGACTGAATTACCAGTATGCCAGGGATTTTGCCCATCAGGTGGCGGTGGTTTTGACAGGCAAACTTGGGTTAACCCATGGCTCCAAGGTTGCGGTATACAGCCCCAATGACAGTCTGGCTTATCTGGCTATAGTCGGGGTTAGTCGCGCCGATATGATCTGGCTGCCTCTGAACTATCGGAATGCACTCAGCACCAATGCTCAGTTATTGAGTTTTTTTGCTGCGGATGTATTAATTTATCATAGCCAGTTTGAAGACAGTATTGCCGAGCTGAAGGCGCTGGCTCCTGATATCAAGCACTTCCTTTGTCTGGATGCCGATTCCAGTGAGGGGCCTTCGTTATCCAGTTTATTTTCAGATGCGGCAGTTACCTACGATACTGGCCCCGAAGACCCGATGGCGACGGCCTGGATGCTGGCCACCGGTGGTACCACCGGGCCATCGAAAGGGGTGGAGCACAGTCACCACAGCGTTGAGGCCACCATCAACCTCCAGGTAGTGAGCACCTCCATTCCCCAGCATCCACGCTATCTGGTAAGTGCGCCCATGACCCACGCAGCCGGCTATATGATTCCTGCCTTTTTGTCTCGCAATGGCACCGTGGTGGTATTGCCGGAGTTTGATGCTGGGCGGGTGTTGAAAACTATTGATGAGGAGAAGATTACTCATCTATTTCTACCACCGGCAGCACTCTACGCCATGTTGGATCACCCGGATTTGGAAAAATACGATTACAGCTCATTGGAAGCCTTTTTTATCGGTGCGGCACCCACAGCGCCGGAGCGTTACAAGGAGGCCGTGGAGAAGTTAGGCCCCTGTATTACCGAACTCTATGGTCAGACAGAAACCATGTTCCCTCTGCTCTACAAAACCACCGCAGAATGTCTGGACGAAAACGGCAATTACCGCGAAAGCGTACTGCGTGCTGCAGGGCGGGCCTGCCCCAACTGTCGGGTGGAAATCATGGGTGAGGATGGCAAGATCCTCGGCCCCAATGAGCCGGGCGAGATTGTGATTCGCGGCAGTAGTGTGATGAAAGGTTACTACACCAACCCAGAGGCTACGGCGGAGGTGTTCAAGTTTGACTGGCACCACACCACGGATGTCGGAGTGAAAGACGAAGAGGGCTACATCACCATCGTAGACCGCATGAAAGACATGATTATCAGTGGTGGATTCAACATCTATCCGGTGGAAATCGAGAATGTCATCAATGGGATGCCGGAAGTGCAGAACTGCGCGGTCATCGGTGTGCCCGATGCGAAATGGGGTGAAGCCATCAAGGCCGTCATCGTGTTGCAGGACGGGGCCTCTCTGGACGAAGCAGCGGTGATTGCCCTGTGCAAGGAAAAACTGGGCAGTATCAAGGCGCCCAAGTCGGTGAACTTCTGGGATGAGTTGCCGTTGAGTCCGGTCGGGAAAATTCTCAAGCGGGAAATACGCAAAAATTACACGGAATAAAGACGATGAGTAAAGAAGCGCTTTTATTTGAAAAAGAGGGTGCGGTCGCTCGTTTGGTGCTGAACCGCCCCGATGACATGAACTCCCTCAACCTGGCTATGGTGTCGCTGTTTGAAAAATACCTGCCAGACATTGCCGCCGATGACGCTATACGGGTATTGGTCATCACCGGCAATGGGCGGGCTTTTTGTGCAGGTGCGGACTTGAAAGAAATTCGCCAGGATATGGATAAAATTCAATATGGTGAGCCGGATTTTCTTAACCGTTTGCTGGATGGCGTCTTTCTGCCATTGCACGATTTCCCCAAGCCGGTGATTGCTGCCCTCAATGGCATCACATTGGCCGGTGGCCTGGAGCTGGCTATGTGCGCTGATCTGGTGGTGGCCTCTGAGGAGGCGAAGATGGGAGATGCCCACGCTAATTTTGGTGTCTACCCCGGTGGTGGCGGAGCTTCAGTGCTGCCACGCCTAGTGCCGATGAATGTGGCCAAGTACTTGCTTTTAACGGGTAAAACGTTATCGGCCGAAGCGATGTGCAACTACGGTTTTGTCAATGAAGTGGTGCCGGCTGATGATCTGCTATCGGCGGCCAAGAGTCTGGCTGAACACATTGCTGGTAACAGCCCCATTGCCATGAGCCGCATGCTGTCAGTGGCTAATGAGGCGTTGGATAAGAGCCGTAAGGACGCGATGCTACACGAACAATTTGAATTTCGTCGTCACCTACAATCCTGGGACATGCAGGAAGGGCTCAACGCCTTTGCTGAAAAACGTAAACCCGAATTTAAAGGACGATAACGACTATGAACGAGATTTATATTGCCGGTGTGGGCATGACCCAATTTGGTCGACATCTGGAGCGCAGTTATAAAGACTTAACCCGCGAAGCGGTTGAAAATGCCTTAACCGATGCTGGCGCCAATAAAGACGATGTTAAGCAAGCTTATTTTGCTTCCTGCGTGATCGGCTTTATGCAAGATCAACACATGATTCCCGGCCAGGTGGCATTGCGCTCCATGGGCTTTGAAGGCATTCCTGTTTTCAATGTGGAAGGTGCCTGTGCTTCGGCCTCGTCAGCTTTGTATCTGGCGGCTCAGGCAATTAAAGCGGGAAGTTGTGATATTGCCCTGGCCGTGGGTACTGAAAAAATGAACAGCCCGGATAAGGCCAAAATGTTTGCAGCGTTTGATTCCGCCTGGGATGTGTCCAGTGTGGAAGCCAACAAAGAAGAATTATTGAAAATGGGTGACGGTGTTACTCCGCCAGAGGGTTCTCAATCGCCCAAGCCCTACAGTATGTTTATGGATGTGTACGCGGGATTTTGTCGCCAGCATATGAAAACCTTTGGTACTACCCAGCGTCAGATTGCGGCGGTGGCGGCCAAGAACCATACCCATTCCGTACACAACGATCTGTCTCAATACCAAGTGCCCTATACCATTGATGAAGTGATGGCGGCCCCGCCGATTACCTATCCGCTAACCTTGCCCATGTGTGCGCCCATTTCCGATGGCTCGGCGGCGGCGGTGATTTGTAATGCCGAAGGCCTGAAGCGTTTGCAGGGGCAGTCTTCTCGCGCGGTTCGTTTATTGAGTTCAGTAGTACGCTCAGGTATTCAACGCACAGCCGAAGATTACAAAAATCATCTCACGGCACTAGCGGCCACGGATGCTTATGAGCAAGCGGGGATTTCTCCCGGTGATGTGGATGTGGTGGAAGTACATGACGCCACGGCCATGGGCGAAATTATTCAAGTGGAAAACTTGCAATTGGTGCCTTATGGCGAGGGTGGCCCGGCTGCCGAGCGCGGTGATTTCACTATTGGTGGCCGTGTACCCGTTAACCCCTCCGGTGGTCTCGAGTCAAAAGGTCACCCCATCGGTGCTACCGGTCTGGGCCAAGTTTATGAACTGGTGACCCAACTGCGCGGTGAAGCCGGACCACGTCAGGTAAACGGTGCTCGCATAGCGATTCAAGAAAATGGCGGTGGTATTTTCGGAGTCGAAGAAGCCACTGCTGTTATTAATATTTTTTCTAAGTGAGTAATGGATGATGATGGATTTTAACCGTACCCAAGAGCAGCAAATGGCGCTGGAAAATCTCCGCAAATTTCTCGATGCGGAAGTTGAGCCGGCTTTTCTTGAGCACGGTGAAGGCTTTATCCCCCGTGACAAGATGCAGGCTTGGGTACAGCAGTTTACCGACTTCGGAATGATCAAGGCTCCGCACGATGAGCAGTGGGGCGGTTTTGGTATGGATTGGCTCACTCACCTGATGGTCTTTGAAGAGATTGCCTACACTTCTCTCGACCTTGCCATTCCGGGCTTTATTAACTGCGTTGGCGCTGAAATGCTCAGTCAGCTGGCATCCGATGAGCTTAAAGAGAAGTATCTGGCTGATGTGGTCAACTGCGATAAATTCATTGCCATTGGCATTTCCGAGCCGGATGTAGGCTCGGATGTGGCCGCCGTGAAAACCCGCGCTGTGCGGGATGGCGATCACTGGGTCATCAATGGTGAAAAAACCTGGATTACCAATGGTGAATATTCCGATCTGTTTATTTGCACCTGTAAAACAGGCGAAAACGAGATCAGCCATATTCTGATCGACCGGGAAGAGCACGGCTACGATGTCATGGGTATCAAAAAGCTGGCCCTTAACGGCCAGTCCACCGCGCAGGTATTTATGTCAGATGTGCGAGTGCCGGTGAGTAATACGCTGGGCGACCTCGGACAGGGACTGAAAAACACCATGAAACTGTTTGAGTACGCTCGCTGCCATATGTCCATGTGGGGAATTGCGGTGGCCCGGAGGGCGTTGGATGAATCCATCAAGTACTCTCAGGAGCGCTCGCAGCATGGCAAGCCCATTGCGGGCCATCAGCTGATTGCCGACAAGATAGCCACCATGGCCACGCATATTGATGCGGCGAGATTATTGACCTATCGCGCCATCTCCCTGGTGGAAAGTGGTATCCGCGCCGATAAGGAGTGCTCCATGGCCAAATGGTATGGCACTGAAATCGCAGTGACTGCTACCCGGGATGCGGTGGAAATTCATGGCGGTAACGGGGTGACCAAGGAGTTTGTGGTGGAACGACTGGCGCGAGAAGCGATTGTCAGCCCTATCCCGGACGGCACCACGGAAATTCAGAAATTGCTGATTGCCCGCTGTCTCACAGGTATTCAGGCATTTCGGTAATTGCCTTGTACTGATCAAAACTCAATTGCTCCATAGGAAGAATTCATGAATTTACAAAATAAAGTGGTAGTCATCACTGGTGGTGCTTCCGGGCTCGGTCAGGCCGCGGCCCGTTATCTGGTGAACGAGAAACAGGCAAGGGTAGCTCTTCTCGATTTGAACGAAGAGGCAGGTCAGGCAACGGTGTCGGAACTGGGTGAAAACAATGCCCTGTTCTGCCAGGCCGATGTCACTTCTGAAGAAAGTGTTGATGCGGCCATTGCGGCGGTAATGGAAAAATTCTCAGCCATTCACGGCAATATCAATGCCGCTGGCGTCCCTATGCCGTGCAAAGTGTTGGACAAGGAAGGCAAGGCCAGCGGACTCAGCAAATACGCCAAGGTGATCAGCATCAATCTGTGTGGTGTGTTTAATGTGATGGCCAAATGTGTGGAGCAGATGGCCAAAAACTCTCTGGAAGAGGACGAACGGGGTGTGGTGGTGAATGTTTCCTCTGGTGCGGCGTTTGAAGGGCAGATTGGTCAGGCGGCCTACAGTGCCTCAAAAGCAGGCGTCAACGGCATGAATATTCCTGTTGCCCGGGAGCTGGGTGGCCTCGGTATTCGGATCAATTCCATAGCCCCTGGTTTGTTTGCTACCCCGTTAATTAAAGGTCTGGATAAGAAAGTGCAGGATTCTTTGGTGCAAATGGTGGAAGCTCCCAAACGTATGGGAGAGCCAGAGGAGTTTGCCGAAGCCTGTGCCTTCCTGATGGAAAGTGCTTATATGAATGGTCGGGTTCTGCGGTTTGATGCGGCGACTATCCTTCAGTCCAAGTAATTTTCAGGGCTGCTAATATTCAAGATAAGAATTATTCAATAGGGGATTACGGGTAAAAACAGTTATGACGACCGTTCTAAGCGGTTGCATGTTTGTTCCGGAAGACATCGCGTCCGTTCTGAACAGTCATCTCATCTCAAGAACGGGGTTTGCCCCAGATCAGTGGACATGTCCAAAAAAGCCAGCTGAATTTTACAGCAGATTGATACGAATTTTTTATATAAGTGCAACCATAATGCAACCAAGTGGAAGCGAGGAATGACAACTATTTGATTTTAAAAAATAATATTTTCTGTTGCTTGTGTCCATCAATGGTTGAAGTTATGTTGTTTGCCTTGTTTTCAAGTCGACGACAGGATGAAATATGTCGGATTCAATGGTCTGACTTAGATGAAGAGAATCGGCGTGTTCTGGTTCGGGGTATGAAACACCCAAGGGAGAAGACAGACACCTGGGTCTTCTTGACGGGTTTTGCTTGGAATGTCATTCAACGCCAACCGAAGACAGAAAAAGAAATATTTCCTTATAACGGTAAATCCATTAGCGCAGCTTTTACCAGAGCGTGTCACTTTTTGGAGATTGACGACCTGCGCTTCCATGACCTGCGACATGAATGTGCGAGCTGGTTATTTGAATTGGGCTGGGATATTCCGCGAGTATCGAGAGTGACTGGGCACAAATCTTGGTCGAGCTTGCAACGGTATACACATCTTCGGGATTTGGGCCAAAAAGATAGATACAGTGGCTGGTCTTGGTCGCCAGAAAGTTAAGGGTGAAGACGCTGCCAGTCGCGTTTGGCTTTTTCCTTTAATGTGTCGATATGGTTAGCTAAATCAACAGCACTGATCAGCCACATACTTTTCTGAGAGCCGCCACGGTAGGCTGGAATCGGTAGCTGCTGATGACGGGCTTGGGCGTTGGCCTTTTTTAAACTCATACCAAAGTGGGGTACTAGGGATTTTCCCTCGTAAACGGACAAAAACCTCTGGATCCAGCGTCATTTCTGGCCTCTCGGAGGGTATTACTTTCCCTGAACTGGCCTATATCCA
>Ga0207890_1000503_pt1 | contig 11460 bp, 25 predicted proteins | sample LinPmetageLP48_FD_184059 | JGI IMG/M metagenome (GOLD analysis project Ga0207890, IMG submission 184059) | Marine viral communities from the Pacific Ocean - LP-48 (SPAdes) | ecosystem: Environmental > Aquatic > Marine > Oceanic | place: Pacific Ocean | collected 2011-06-13
TTTAAATATGTCAGGAAGAAATTACAAATGGTTGGAGAAAGAAATGTTAACACCAAGACAATTAAAGTTATTTAAATATTTAGTTGAATATAAAAAGAAACATGAGATAATGCCTAAGTTTGATGAGATAAGAGAGTACATGAATATTAAATCAAAGAGTGGTGTTCATCAAATGCTTGGTTACATAGAGTGGAAAGGATATATTAAAAGATATCCTGCTCATGCAAGAGCAATAACAATTTTAAAGGAGGTAGCATGAGTAACTCTGAACTATATCAAATAGAAAAGGATGCTTTTTTAGCAGGTCTATTTGATGCTGATGGTTCTGTTTCTATTTACCAAAGCTTAAAGAAAAAATCTAATAAGGTTTATACTGTTCATGCTTGTGAAATTTCTATGACTAATGAAGAAGTTATTAATTGGATTAAAGATACTGTTGGCTTTGGTAATATTTTTTATAGAAAAGCACATGAAAAATGGTTAGGTACTAAACCTCAATGGCGTTGGAAAGTATCACACAAAAAAGCTTTAGAGTTTGCTAAAATTATATTACCTTACAGCATTATAAAAAAAGATAAGTTAAATAAAATAATAAAACATTATGAAATAAAAAAGGAGATAGCATGACTAAAAGAAAAACAATAAAAAATAAAAAAGAAACTAACGATTGGTTTAATACTCATGTTAAAGTAATGGGAGTAGACTTAATTGAATCAAAGAAAATAAAAGCTTTATTAAAAGAAAGATTAACAAAAGATTTATCTAAATCACAATACAACTTACAGTAGAAAGGCAACACCCTGAACCTCTCTAAACTATTGATATTATTATATAATATTTATTTTTTAGAGAGGTTGTTAAGACAAAAGTTATAATGTATAATAGAGATACTGTCTTTAAATTAAAAGACAAATCTTTTATCCAACATAACTTAATAGACAGGACAAACCAATATGAGCAATAAATTCTTTTTAAAAAAAACATGGGTCAATGTAGATGTATGCGTTGAAGACTATTATAATTCAGGTACTACATTAGCACAAGTTAAAGAGAAAATAAATTGGAGTCCATATTCAAATATAATTAGTAAAGAAGTGAAACATAGTAGACATACAGTAGAAGAAATTGATGAAGAAACATTTAAAAATAAAATCAAAAAATCCGATAGCGAAAAGTCTACAAACAAAACAGTTTCATTTAAAGATTATAAAGCAGAATAAAAAGTCTTTATTAAACAAGGTGTTTGATAAAATGAAATATGATATTGAACAATAGTACTACACAACATCTAAGTCAAGGCGAAGGTAGAGCAATTACATCTGAGGTATTATTATATCGAAGTGTTATTGTTCGAGCAATTATGGATGCATTGGATATAGATATTCATGCATGGGGTAATAGAAGAGAACAAATAATACATGAAGCCAAGGCTTGGTTTTCAAAAACAGACTCACACTTCTGTGAGATATGCGATTACGCAAATTTAGAACCTACATTTATAATCAGAAAGTTTAAACAACTGCATGAAGCTAATGCTAAAAAACTTTTTAAACATAAAAACATTCATAAGTTTTTAACTCATTATATATGTAGCTTTCATCAACAGGAACGATATTAAAATGGCAACAGGAAAAAATACTAAGTTTGATTTAGACTTAGAGTATGGACAAATAAGAGAGAAGAGAGTAGCCGATTTACTTAAAGGAAGTAAAGTTGAAATTAAAACTGAGAGAGCATGGTGGAGAAAGACTGGTAACATTGCTATTGAATATGAGTATAGAAATAAACCTTCAGGTATAGATAAGACAGAATCTAAATGGTGGTTTCATATACTAGAACTAGATAAAAAAGAACATTGTATGTTAGTCTTTAGAGTATCAAGACTAAAAAAAATAGTAAAGAAATATAAGAAGACACACACTAAAAGTATTGGAGACTATAGAGCATCTAAATGTGTAGTGTTACCTTTGAAATTATTATTTACTGAAGAGTGTATAGCAATATAAATATGACTGATAAATCTTTATTAACAGAATATAAATCTACAATATCTGATTTAACAAAAGAGAAACAAGAATTGAATGATATTATTATTCAAAAGGATAGCAAGATTAAAAAAATTCTAATACAATTAGAACAGGCTAATTCTGATATTCAATCTATGGGTTCTAAGATAGGTGAACTTCAGGGAAAGCTGAACAAGAAACAAACTATTAAACTAAACATTGATAAAAAGATAGAGGAAATGCTTGAAAATAAAATTGAACCAAGTGTTGACACCGATGATGAAGTATGATAGTAATACAATAATAATTAACAATAACAATAAAGGAAATGCATATGGCAATAATTGAAGGCACAGCTTACTGGGCTTCTCTGACACGACCAAACGAAAAGTTTGAACCTATGTGGACAATTGATTTATCAGTAGATGAAAAGTCTGCTAATGAATTAAAAGAGCAAGGAATAAAAGTAGGTGAAACAACTGTTGATGAAACTACTATTCCTAATATAGTAAAGTTTAAAAGAAAATGCAGTAAAGCTAATGGTGATAAGAATACTCAACCACAATTAGTTGATGCTTCTAAGAACCCACTAGATAAAATAGTAGGTAATGGAAGTAAAGTTAAAGTAATGTACAAACCTTATGAATGGAACTTCAAAGGTAAAAAAGGTATGGGCTTAGACTTACAAGCTGTTCAGGTCATAGACCTAGTAGAGTATACACCTAGAGAAGATTTTGAAGTAGAACAATCTGAAAATGGTGTTGACATCAAGGATGATTTTTAGTACTATCCAACTGTTGAAATGAAATTTAAGTTTCATTTTTTCTTACTCCGAGGGGGTGGCGAGAGATTGCCACTCCTTTTTTTTGGACTAAATTAATTTAATTAAGGGCGACAATGGAAGAAATAAATAAAAAAGGTTTTATAAAATATCACCTACCCTGTCCACTATGTTCTAGTAGTGATGCAGTATCTGTTAACGCAGACAATTCAGCTTATTGTTTTTCATGTCAACAATTTATAAAGGAATATGATATGGAATTACAACCAACAACAACACAAAGTAAAAATGAATATGAAGTAAAAGACTTCATGAAAGATTCTAACTATGCAGAAATTATAGATAGAAATATTTCTGAGGATACCTGTAAGAAGTTTGGAGTTACAGTTAAGATGGATAGCATGGGTACTATCACTAATCACTACTACCCATATCATGATACACAAGGTGCTAAGTTAGCAACGAAGACTAGATTTACTAAGTTAAAAGAATTTAGTATACAAGGTAATACAAAAGATTCTGGCTTGTTTGGTCAACATCTTTTTTCTAAAAATAAATATTGTATTGTTACAGAGGGTGAGTTAGATGCTTTATCATCTTATCAAATGATGTTAAAGGGTAACTATCATACACCAGTAGTAAGTATTAAGAATGGAATATCTTCGGCAGTAAAAGATATTAAGAATAGTTTAGAATGGTTAGAAAATAATTTTGATAATGTTATTATAAATTTTGATAATGATGAGCATGGCATTGATGGTGCTATGAAAGTTGCAGAGTTATTCTCTCCAGGAAAATGTAAGATAATGCATTTACCTGAAGGCTTTAAAGATGCGTCTGATTGTTTAACTAAAAACAAAATACAAATATATAATAAAACATTTTGGGATGCTAAAGTATTTGCACCAGATGGAATTATAAATGCCAATACATTATTAGATGATGTATTAAAACCAATTACTAAATCATTTGTTCAATATCCTTTTGAGGGTTTGAATAAAATTACATATGGTTTAAGACCTTCAGAGTTAGTTACATTTACAGCAGGGTCTGGACTAGGTAAGACACAAGTAATGAGAGAAGTAGTACATCACATTATAAAATCAACTGAAGATAATATAGGTTTGTTAATGTTAGAAGAAACACCAGTCATAACTTCAAAAGGTTTGATGAGTGTTGAAGCTAATCAAAGACTACACTTACCTGATGTTCATGTTAGTAAAGAAGAAATGAAAACTTACTTTGATGCAACAGTAGGTACTGGTAGAGTATTTATGTTTGACCATTTTGGTTCTAACTCTATTGACAATATTGTTTCAAGAGTTAGATTCTTAGCTAAAGGTTTAGATTGTAAGTATATAGTGATTGACCATATAAGTATTATTGTATCCGACCAACAACATGGTGATGAGAGAAGAGCATTAGATGAGATTATGACTAGACTTAGAACACTTGTTCAAGAGACAGGAGTATCTATGATAGTTGTATCACACCTTAGAAGACCTGAAGGTAAAGGTCATGAAGAGGGAGCATCAACTTCACTATCACAATTAAGAGGTTCGGCTAGTATAGGTCAGCTAAGTGACATGGTTATTGGGCTTGAGAGAGACGCACAGAACGATGACCCTGATGTTCGGAACACCACTAGGATAAGAGTATTAAAGAATAGATTCTCTGGTATTACTGGTCCTTGTTGTGATTTAAAATATGATATAGATACTGGAAGATTAACTGAGGTAAAATCTGATGACTTTTAATAAAGTTGTATTTGATATAGAAACAACCATGACTGCTGATAAGATATGGTGTATTGTTTGTAAACATGGCGATACTTATTATCAGTTTAAAGAAGACAGGTTACATAGATTTGCTGAACTAATAAAACAAACTGATGAAGTTATAGGTCATAATATAATTGGATTTGATATACCAGTAGTTAATAAAATTTTTGGATATGATGTATTTGAAAATTGTAAAGTAACTGATACTTTAGTTCTATCTAGATTATTAAATCCTATGATAGATGGTGGACACTCATTAAAAAATTGGGGTACTAAGTTAGGTCAAAACAAAATACACTTTGAACAGTTTGATTATTTCTCTGAAGATATGTTAACCTATTGTAGAAATGATGTTGAACTAACTGAAAGACTTTATAAATTTTTAATGAAGAAGACAACAAACTTTGGTCAATCAATTGAACTTGAACATAGAGTTGCACAAATAATTCAGAAACAACATGAAAGAGGATTTAAAATTAATGTTGTTGAAGCATATGAATTACAATCTAAGTTTCAAGAAGATATGAATGACTTAACTACTAAGGTAAGACAAACTTTTCCTCCAATGAAAGTAGAAGAAGAGTTTATACCTAAGTCTAATAACAAAGCAAGAGGTTATGTGAAGGGTGTTCCCTTTACTAAAGTTAAATACAAAGAATTTAATTTAGGTTCAAGGCAACAGATTGCTGAACGATTAATGTTACTTGGGTGGAAGCCTAAGAAGAAGACAGATAAAGGTCATGTGATTGTTGATGAGAAAGTATTATCTCAAATACATAATATACCTGAAGCTAAATTAATAAATAGATTCTTAATGCTACAGAAAAGAATTGCTCAAGTTAATTCTTGGATTGAAGGCATTAAGGAAGATGGTAGAGTACATGGCAAAGTTATTACCAATGGTACAATAACTGGAAGAATGAGCCATCAGTCGCCCAACATGGCTCAAATTCCTGCTGTGTACTCTCCTTATGGTAAAGAATGTAGGGCATTATGGACAGTAAACAAAGGTTATAAACTAGTAGGTGTTGATGCTTCTGGACTTGAGTTAAGAATGTTAGCACACTATATGAATGATGAAAGGTACACACATGAAGTCGTTAATGGAGATATACACACAGCAAATCAAACTGCTGCTGGTCTGGAATCAAGAGATAAGGCGAAGACTTTTATCTACGCATTTATCTATGGAGCAGGTTCAAAAAAAATCGGAAGTATCATTGGAGGTTCGGAAAGAGATGGCGAAAGAGCTAAAGAAAAATTTCTTAGAGCAACACCAAGTCTTAGAAGCTTACGAGAAAAAGTGGAACGAGTGGCTCAACGAAGATGGGTCAGAGGACTTGACCAAAGAAAAATAATAATAAGATATCCTCATGCAGCATTGAATACTTTATTACAAGGAGCAGGTGCTATTGTTATGAAGTATGCGTTGACATTGCTAGAAGAATATGTTATAAGAAAACAAATCAAAGCATTTCCAGTTGTAAATGTACATGATGAATTCCAATACGAGGTTGAAGAAAGTAGAGCCGAAGAGTTTGGAAGGTTAGCAGTACAATCAATTATAGATGCAGGTAAACAATTAAATGTAAGGTGTCCACTAAATGGTGAATATAAAATTGGAAACAACTGGTCAGAAACACATTAGTACTATAGCAACAGACATCAAGCAATTGATTTCTGATATATCTACTGGTAAACCTGCCAACATGACAGAGGAAAACTTAAATGTTTTTCTTAATAATATTAAAGAAGCTATTCTATCTTGGAATACTTCTCAAGTAAAAGCAGAAAAGTCTGAAGGTAAACTTAGAATGTCTTCTATTGGTAAACCTGCAAGACAACTATGGTATGATAAACATAGTCCTAAAGATAGGAAAGATGAAGATACAGGATTAAATTTAAAATTTTTATATGGTCATATCATTGAACATTTAGTTTTATATTTAGCAGAGTTAGCAGGACATACAATCAAAGACCAACAAAGAAAAGTTGAAGTGTCAGGAGTATCAGGACACATAGATAGTATCATTGATGGAGAAGTATGTGATGTTAAATCAGCATCACCTTTTAGTTTTAAAAAGTTTCAATCAGGTGAGATAGTAGGTGATGACCCATTTGGTTATCATGCACAATTAGCAGGATATGAAGAAGGATGCGATACAAAAGAAGGTGGCTTTCTTGTTGTTGATAAATCAAGTGGTGATATTTGTTTTTACAAACCAGATGATATGGCTAAACCTAATGTTAAATCTTTAATTAAAAATTTAAATACTGCTTTAAAACAAGATACTCCTCCAGAAAAATGTTATGAGTTTAAGACTGAGAAGAATGGTAATAAAACTTTAGCTACTGGTTGTATGTTTTGTCCTCACAAATGGGAGTGTCATTCTGATGCTAATAGTGGTAAAGGTTTAAGAGTATTTAAATATTCTAATAAGAATGTTATGTTAGCTGAAGTTGTTAAGCAACCTAATGTAGATGAAATTACAAATCAATACAAGGAACAATTAAAAAACTATGGAAAAAGAACTAGTACACAAACATCTGTTAATTAAAGCAGAGGTACAAAATCCTCCAACAGATGAAGAACAAACAATTAATTGGATGAAAAAATTAATTGATAAAATAAATATGAATATACTTGCAGGTCCTTATTCATCTAAGGTTTCTAAAAAAGGAAACAAAGGATTAAGTGGTGTTGCTATTATAGATACTTCTCATATTAGTATTCATACATGGGATGAAAAACAACCTGCATTAATTCAGTTAGATGTTTACTCATGTAAAGAATTTAAAAAATCTGATGTTATAGATTGCTTAGATGAATTTAAACCTGTAACTGTTGAGTATAAATACTTTGATAGAGAAACAAATTTTATAGAAGTTAAATAATGAAATGTTTTATTTGCAATGGTGATGTACTTTGGGGTAATGACTTTGATGCTGAAGATGTGTATGATACTGATGACTATTTATTTGTAAGTAATTATAGTTGTAGAGATTGTAATGCTTCATATGAAGTATGTCATGGAAAAAAAGAATGAAATATTTAATTATAATTATTTTAATAACAGGATGTGTAAAGAGTGAATCTGATTTTGAACCTGCTCCTCCTGGATTAACAACTACAATATATAAACAATTAATAAAAATAGAAAATGAACAGTAAAAAAATGAAACCTATAAGAAGAAAAGCAAAGCATATTCTTGTTGAATGGTTACAGTCTTTGTTGTCCAAACAAGAAGCGAGTAAGATTAATTATAAAAATGTATTTGATTTTATTCCTAATCAAACTCACTACTATGATAGACAAGAACAATTTAGACTACAACCTTGGTCTTATAAATGGATAGTAAAAAAATTAAAACGAAATCCAGAGTTGACAATAGACGATTTAAATGCTATGTTACAACCAACTGAAAAACAATTAAGAAGAATGGATAATATATTATAATGCCAAGTAAAGAAATGTTTAAGGGTGTTGCTTACGATAGCTTAGATAAGCAAATTGATGGAGACCACTACAAAGGTATGAAGATTCAACCTGCTCAATTTATAAATGAAAATCAATTATTATTTGCAGAAGGTAATGCAATTAAATATATTTGTAGACACTCTAAAAAAGGAAAACAAAAAGATATAGAAAAAGCAATTCACTATTTAGAAATGATAATGGAGAGAGACTATGACTAATGAATCACAGATAACACAATTAGAAAAAAGAGCAAGAGGTTTTCGCAGAATTATCTCAGCATTAAATGATTTACCTATGTATGGTATTAATCCACACTTAGATAAAATACTTCATGTTAAGATTGATGCATTAAAAGACCATCTTAAATTAAAGATAACAAGAAATAATAATAAGTTAAATGAAATGTATACTGAAAGTATAGATAGTTTAGCTGATGATGATGGACAACAAGGAGAAGTTGCACCTGTTGTTATAGAAGAGATACATAATAAAAGTATTCCATCGCCTGATGATAGAATGAATTTTCCAAAAGATTAAGTATGATATTAACTAAAGAAAATCAAGAGAAGTGGGATAAAGCTAAAGAATTACATAATGAAAAAATGGAACAAAGTACTGATATGTCTTATGAAAATGAATCTGAAGCACCTAGTCCTATGGTTCATATATCATTAAGAGAATATGATAAATTAAAAGAACATCAAAAATTTATAACTGATAAAGATTTAATTAATTGTATTGATAAGATTGAAGAACTTGTTCGTGCTTTAAGAAAACATATAATAAGGACAGATGTATGACAAATATTGTAGGATTAAATGGTAAGAATATTAAACCACCTGAAGAGAAACCAGTTTATAATTTAAGGGTTTGTTTAATTGGGTCGGATGATTTAGATATTAAAAGAGTAGAAACATTTGGTGTTGCCGAAGATGGTTTCTTTATGGTTAAATCTTTAGACAATCCTAAGTTTCCTATCTTTATGACTAGTCCTGTTAGGATTAGAACCATAGAAACATATAAAGAAGGTGATACTCCTATGACTAAACTTAGAAGCGAGAAGACCGATGATGACTTTCTTGTTGACTTATTGAAAGAGAAACATGAAAACCAATCGAAAACTTAAACAAAAGAAAAGAACAAAAAGAAAAGAAGCACATCTAATGGGCTTCAAATTAATCATAAATAATCAAGGACAATTTATTACTGAGTTATCTAAATATCCTTTAGATAAAATACATCTTCATTTTAAAAAAGAAAATGCTGGTGTAATAAAAGCTTTGTTAAGAGAGTGTGATGCTAAGTTTGGTATGTTGTCTGAAGACTTAGAAAAAATTGCTTCAGATGTTTTTCATTCTTAAATTATTTGTTCTGGAGTACACATATACTTAGTTGCTAACTGAGCAGCATTAACATCTTCAATTGTTTGCGTATTTAAAAGTTGTTCAGATATTTTTAAAGCTGCTATAGTACAATCTTTCCATGAATTATACTCAGTTTGTATTTGTACTGGTGGTAAACATTGGTTGTTTACAAAAGAACATAGACTCATTGTCAATATAAATTTCATTTATTTTCCTTTCTACCACATTTACATCGTGGTGCAAATACTTTAGATAATATTAATTTTAACCACCTCATTCTATTATAATCTTTCTAATACTTTTTTCACCCATATAAATTTCTGTTTCTGCTTTTGATTTTATACATTGATACTCTACACTTTTACTATTATTATTACGCATTGCAATTCTTTTTCCTTTCAAACATTTAGACATAGATTCTTGTATTCTATGTTCTTTAATTTCTCCATTAATAATCATTAATAAAGCTACAACTATTTCAACCATGTCCATTACCATTTGCTCTTACTTTATCTTTTATTTTTTCAATATCTTTTAAAGCTTTTTCTAGTTGTTTAGTTACAAATTCTATGTTAACTTTATTATGCATCATATCTTCTATTCTCTTTTCAATCTTCTCTACTGTTTTATATAAATCTTCAAGCAACATAAATTGTTCTTGGTCAGTCGGCAACTGCTCAGACTTTTTAAGCAAGTCTGCTTGGAATAATTCTCTTGATGTCTCAAGGCTTGTTAGTCTTGCTGTTACTTCTGTATAGGCAAATACACCCATAGCTACTGCTACAACAATCCCAATCATGTTCTTGACTGGCATACTTACTGATGTGTCTTGTGATATTTTCATATAGGTGCTACAATAATTGTTAATATAATAAAAGCTATAATTAATACACCTGTAAAATAATAATTCATATACCCACACTCCATACTAATTACTTCTTTTTATTAATAGTTGTTTAAAATCTTGTTCTAATTCCTTAATCTTTTCTTCCATTCTTTTTAATTTATCATCTGTAACAATAGTATTACCATTGTTCTTTTCTAATTTTAACATTAGATGCTGTTGGTTTTCAGTTATTTGACCAAGGTATTTTTTATGATTCATTAAATGAGTATCATTTATTAAAATAATTTCTTGTTTATTTTTATTAATAGTTTCTGTTAATGATACAATATATCTTACTCCTGTAAATGTTCCAACTATAATAGATACTACAACTGGAATCATTACTATATTTTTCTTTAACAGTTCTGCGATGTTCATACCTTCTTACCTTTATTAACTCCTTCTTTTATTATATAAGATTGAGTTCCATTAGCACCAGTCTCTACTTCTTTTCTAAGGTTCTTAAAGATGTCCATCTCTTTAAGTTTTCTTTCAACCTTTTTTTTAAACTCTTCTAGAAGTTTTGTGTCTCGCATTTTTTCTTCTCTTTCTTAGTATGTTTACTCTTGAGTGCCATAACCATGTAGTAAACTTAATTGAATAAGTTTCTAACCATGAAAATAAATCATCTACTACACCACATAATTTATAAAAAAAATTATCTATCATATTATTTCTTTACTAACGAACCACCAAAGTATAAACCAATAATAGCTGATACTAAGTTAGTATCTAATGGTGTAATAACTAAACTATTAGATGATAGTGTTACCCATTTCATTATTTCTTTTTCTGGTATAAAGAAAAATCCAGGTTTAAATTCTAAGTAACCTACAATTACACTTACATCTGGTTGGAATATAGGCATTAGTTTTGGTAATAATACTATAGCGAATACAGCAGTCAATGCTATAATTCTTCTAGTCCATTGAAAACCTTTGTTGTCATATTCTCTAGCTTCCTTAAAACCTTTTTGTTGTACTTCTGCTCTTTGTATAAGCATCTTTTGTTCTGCTTGTTTTGCTTTAATGCTTTGTGACCATAGACTCATTACTCCTCCGAGTACTGTAGACCCTAGCATTGTTATCATTTCAAATGGCATTTATTTCTCCTTTTTTTTTAGTGCTTCCATTTTAATTGCATTTGCAACATCTTCCATTCTT
>Ga0207890_1000505_pt1 | contig 11402 bp, 3 predicted proteins | sample LinPmetageLP48_FD_184059 | JGI IMG/M metagenome (GOLD analysis project Ga0207890, IMG submission 184059) | Marine viral communities from the Pacific Ocean - LP-48 (SPAdes) | ecosystem: Environmental > Aquatic > Marine > Oceanic | place: Pacific Ocean | collected 2011-06-13
TTTTTCTCAACCAATGTTTATACCTAAGCAATACAGTGAGTTTGGCGCAGGCCAAAATCCAGACTTTGTTGATATGGATAATGCCTATAAATCAACTATACTTAATTGGTTTGAAAACAGTGTAGACAATATAATTTTAAGAACTCCAATGCCTTTTAACACTCCGGCTTTAATGACGTCAGAACTTTTAGCTATTGAAGTAGATTTATTATACAAAGAATCTGATGCGTTAGCGGTTAAAGTTTTAGATACTGTTAGGTTTTCTGATTTACAAAGTGGTGCTTTTGATAAAATAATATATTCTGATCCTGTTCATGGAGATGTTGTTACGCAAGATTTTTATGATTACAATTACGCTTCTAATAAACCATATAAAACATTACCAACAAGTCAAACAACTAGAGTTTATGATAAAGTTCCTATAAAGGCTTTAGCACAAGAGCTTATAGGCAATAGAGTTGTTTATGGTAATTATGTAGACAAACATAGTAGTCCTGATTCAATACAGTTTAGCGCTTTGATTAGTGACAAAAGACCTTATAATGATAATTTTATACAATACCCCTATCACAACTTAAAACAAAGTAGAACCTATCAAGTTGGTTTTGTGTTATCAGATAGATACGGAAGACAGTCAGATGTTATATTATCTTCTTATGACAATGTTGACGGAGTAAACGGATCAACTGTTTTTGCTCCCTATAATAGTATTACAGAACAAATAAATAATCCTATAATAGATTGGTTAGGAACTTCACTTAATGTAAGGGTAGATTCAGCAATAGGCCAAGCTACAACTGGTGGGCAACCTGGAATATGGAATGCTACAACAAATCCTTTAGGATGGTACTCATACAAGGTAGTTGTTAAGCAACAAGAGCAAGAGTATTACAATGTTTACTTACCTGGTTTTGTAAATGGTTTACCTATAGTAGGAACTGATGAAGAAAATAAATCTTCTTTTTCTGTATTACTAAGTGATAACATAAACAAAGTACCTAGAAATTTAAATGAAGTTGGGCCAACAGACACAGAATATAGTAGTAGTGAGCTTTTATATATTAGAGTAAATAACCCAAATATAAATGCGAAGCCAAGTAGACCGTATGGTTACCCATTAAAAACAACACCTTGGAATCAGCAATATTATCCAGGTTTTTTTAACCAAGAAGTATTGTCTATAGCTACTATCAAAGACATGGAAATATCAGGAATACCTTTTAAGTCAAACGCGCCTGAAGGTGATTATGGTCAAGTTGGTAGTCTTTTTGATAATGGCACAGGTGAAACAACACCAGTAAGTATTGGATCTATTCCGTGGGGAGTATCTCCTAAGTTACAACCTTTTTACAACTCTGATTTAAATCCTTTTGCGATTAAAATAGATACAACAGCTAACGGTAAAATTGGTACTTCAGCTACAGTACCTATTGTACCAGGTGGAGTGGGTGCAGATACTAATGCTGAAGATGGAACTTCTGCTACCCCTGCAATTATTACAATGCAGCCTTTCTTAAGTGTTGCAGAAACAAAACCAGTGTATTCTTTATTGGAAATATTCTGGGAAACTTCTTTGCAGGGAAAGATAAACACTTTAAATAGTTTAATAGATGCTCAATACGCTGGTATAACAACAATGAGTAGTACTGCCGCATTATTTTTAGAAAGTGATGCTATTGCAACTCAAATTGGTAATTCACTTACTTTTTCAACTGGCGGTGGAACACCAGTAACAATCGCGGCTCACATAACAGTTACTTTGTTGTCTGCTTTTAGACAAAGTGATGTTAACCAAACTACTGATGTAAAGACTAATTTTGATTTAGCTTTAAAAACTGGTCAAACTTTGGCTGTTTATGATTTAGACACTGCAACAACTTTTTTCTATAGCACTACTTCGCAGTTAGCTTTATCTACAGATGTTTACGATATAACAATACAAACAGTATACGACGACCAAAGTGGTAACGCAGGTTTTCCGTTTACCGATACACATAGTTACGTGGCAACACTTGGCAATGTGGCTCCTGAGTTTACAACAGACCCTATGAATCCTAGCGGTATAACAATCGCTAGCACAACCATAAAGCAATACGCTGCTGTAAATGGAACTGCTACCACGGCTAATGAAACAGATGAATTAGTATTTTCTTTAGGATCTGGTAACCCATCTTCAGTAACTAGTCAATTTACAATGAGTTCTTCTGGACTACTAACAACTAACAGTGCTTTAACTGAAGGAGACACATGGGTAATTATAATTACAGTAACAGATGTAGATGGTAATGGAATTTCTACTAATGAAACTATAACGTTTACCGTAGGTGTACAGCATGTTCCACAAGCTATATGTAACAATAATCAACTTAGTGCGGTCGCTAATTGTACACAAAGCTACGAAGCCTTCTTTGGTGTTAGCTCTACAACAACATCAACAGGTACTTATGGAACAGTAGGCGGCGTGTTTTATCCAGGAAACTCTATACAGTTTTACAACGTAAGGGCTAATTTTTCAAACGCAACAACCGGAGCTTTAACACAAGGTGTTATGGCCTTAACACCATTGCTAACCTCTATTGGTGGTAGCAGTGGTGGTGGTTTATCAGTTTACTACACTGTTCAATATAGAGCAACAAGCAGCGCTAACTGGACACAGGCTGTTGACACTGGTGGTAACAGTATATCATCAAGACAAATAACAGCTTCAACTGGTTTTCCAGGAACAGAGACTTTAAACTTTTCTATACCAGGAGAATACAGAGCATTCTCAACTAATGTAACAGGCGAAGGTTGTACTGGAAACACGGGAGGTTTAAAGTTTAACTTTACCGACGCAACATATAGTGGGTCATGTAACCTAGGACCACTGTAATAATCAACAAAAACAAGTAATTAATATAATATGCCACTAACACTAGAAGTTTCTTATTTTAACTCATATTACGTGAAGAGACTAGCAGACGTTCCTTACATACCTGCTGTAGGAGCGGACAGAAATACTGTAACTACAGGTTTAGTTCTTGCTGGAAGTGATGCTACATTTGGTGGCACTGGACTTGGTACGCCAATCGTTGGTATGGTTGTAATAGGCGCTGGTGTTTCTACTGATACAAAAATAGTTTCAGTAAATCAAAATCAAACTATAATGACGTTTGATAAAGATGTTACGCTAGCGACAGGTAGTTATACGTTTACTTATCAATGGAATGGACCACAGGTGTCTAATCCTGACGAAGATTGGTACATTGAAGAATCACGTATTAGAGGAGGTTATAATAACGTATCTACTGATTATGGTGTAAAAGCATATATAGTTGAAGAACAAGATTCCCAGGCGCGTAGAGGTAACTCTCTTATATACTCTGGTATATTCAATTCACGAACAGGTATAAATCAAACTAATCAATTTAGTGTAGCAGATGAAATAACTAGAAGTGTGGATCCAATAAGTGGATCAATACAAAAGTTATTTGCTGAAGACACTAACTTACTTATATTTCAAGAGCGTAAAGTTAATAACGCATTGATAGATAAAGATGCTATATTTACCGCAGAAGGTTCTGCTATAACTACATCAGGTAGACTAGTAATAGGACAAATAACTCCTATAGCTGGTAACTGGGGAATAAGTAAAGATCCTTTATCGTTTGCTGTATATGGTTATCAAAAATACTTTGTTGATAGAAACAGAAACGCTGTGTTAAGATTAGCGGGTGGACAAATAGCAGAAATATCTAGCATGGGTATGGTTGATTTCTTTAGAGACACTTTATCAGCTGTTACAAGTACTGGTGTTATATTAGGTGCTTATGATAATCATAATCAAAATTATGTTTTATCTATACAACCTAATAATAGATACGAAATAGATGGAACAAGTTTTAAAACTTTAACCTTTGACGAAAGATCAGAAGGTTGGACTAGTTTCTTTACGTACAAACCAGATGCTATATTTAGTTCACAAGGTAGTTTTTACTCTGCAAAAGACAAAGGAAATAATAGTAGAATATTCAAGCATTATACTAATCAAACTAGAAATAGTTTCTACGGGTCTACAAGTAGCTCCTCTGTTCAGTTTGTATTTAATCCATCACCTAGTAATATAAAAACATTTCAAACAATAAACTACGAAGGTACTAATGGTTGGGAAGTAACAGCATTTTTATCTGACGAAACAGGGTTTGATGCGGTTGCTGGTAATTGGATTAATCATGTAGATACGATTGTAGAAGGAGCAGGAGCAAACCAATACAGAAAAATATATAGCTACGACGAAGGAGCTTATACAGAAGATAATATCCAGTACAGAGCTGGGTTTGATAGAAAACAAAATAAATATATGGCAGTTATACCAAACAACACTCAAACACCTATTCCTGGAGAAGTGGTATTTGGTAATCAAACATCAGGTATAAAAGCTTACTATGCAACAGTCACCATGAAAACAGATGCAACTACTGATCCTAATGGATTAAAAGAATTGTTTGCTGTTAGTAGTACTTTCGCACCAAGATAATAAATAAAACAAAAGAACATGTCAATAGAACCAGTATCAGCAGCCCTAGGAATAGGAGGAAGTATCATCTCCGGTATAATAGGTTCGGCTGCAGCTAAAAAAGCTAAAAGAAGAGCAAGAAAAAAAGCTAAAGCATTACAAAAAAAATTAGATTTTCTTGAAAACAATAGACAAGCTATTATAAATCCTTATGCTGACATGACTAACTTATCTAGTATGGCTACTGATAGATCTGGGCAAATGAGTAATGCTTATGCTAACTTATCTGTTGCTACCAAAGCGGCTGAAATGCAAATAGAAGAAGCTGATATAGCACTAGCAAACACATTAGACACGTTAATGGCGAGCGGTTCTGGCGCTGGAGGCGCAACTGCTTTGGCTCAAGCCGCTTTACAATCCAAAAAAGGAATAGCAGCAAGTATTGAAAGTCAAGAAAAATCTAATGAAAACCTAAGAGCACAAGGTGAAGCTGATTTAGAACAAAGACAATTAGCTGAAAAACAAAGAATAGAAGGTATATCAATGAGTGAAGCTCAAAAAATGCAAGATGCTGATGTACAAGGTAAATCGTTTGTGTTTAATCAAACTGAAAAAAGAGAAGACGCAAAAATAGATAGAACAGCTGGCCAATTAGATAACGCGTTACAAGCAATGAATCAAGCTCAAGCAGATGGAACTTCTGCGTTAACCGGAATGATCAGTGGCGTTACCACTAGTTTAGCAAATTCTTACGAGAAATAATAATAAATAAAACATGTCATATAGAAATCCAAAACAAACATACGTTTCCTCACAACCTGCTATTTCAAAAATGCAGGATGATATTGTTAACGCTGCTAAAGGAATAGCAGATAGAAAAAGACTATCAATAGAAAAAGAAAGAGTACAAGGTGAAAAAATTTGGGCTTTAGGTCAAGGTGCTACGCAAAATTATATAAATAACACGTTAGATCAAAACAATGTTGGCACTCAAGGAACTTTAGGTGCTGTTGAAAGATTATTTAAAGGAACTGGAGCCAAAGTAGGTGAGTTAACTATTGCAACTAGAGGGCCAAACGCGCAATGTAAAACAGACGGAAACTGTGAAGAGCTAATGAGAGAATTAGCTGTATTAGAAAAAGGACCAGAGACTGTGAAAAACTTTGTTACAAACGTAACAAGTCAATTAGATATAAGTAAGTTTGTTAACATGGACAAAGGGCAAAACTCAAGAGCTATGAAAGCCGGCGCTATATTAGCAGGAACAAATGAACTTAACGAGGCTCAAGGTTATACATATGAAATAGTTCCCTCTGAAAATAATGATGGAACTTATGATATGATTTTTAATTATAGTGGTGAAGATGAAAATAGTAAATTTTACAATCCTAACACAGATAAATACGAGTCAACTTTTAAATTCAACAGTGGTGCTTTTATGGATTTAGAAAATAACGATAGTGATCTTTTTGTTCGAACACCGCAACCGGGAACGTTAATGGGTAATGTTTTAGATTTAGCTAATGTTTACAGTGGAGCTACTTATGATGAAAAAGGAGTGAGATCAGGTGGTACTTTAAACGCAGTTGCTGAAAAATTTGCACTTAAAGACGCGGATGGAAAACCTATAACTTATGATCGAAACCTTGGTACAGAGAAAAAACCAGACAACCGTAAGATAATGCAAATAGATAAAGACTTAATAGGTGAAGACGTAGCGATACAAGAAGTTATTAATGATCAAATAAATAATTTCATAGGACCAGGTGGTGATGATGGGGAAGCTAGGGCTCTTTGGAACATGCATTTATCAAAAGCTGGTAAAGGTGAAAATCAATTTGACGAAGATCTTGCTAAAGAAGTATGGGGTGGTGGCTTAAGCGTGGAAGAATTGAAAACAAAATGGGGTGAAACAACAACAGCTTGGGGTTACAATGAACCATTAACCAATGAACAAAAAGAAATATTTAAACACGTTTACAAGAAATTTACTGTTAATCAAATGTACAATGAAATGGTTACTTATGCAAACATAAACGAATTATCATTAGGCACTGCTGTTGCTGTACAAAACAATGTTATAAATAATCAAAGAACTAATGCTGGTTTTGGAGGCAAAATTGATAAGACAATATAAAATTTAATAAATGGCAACAAACGAAGAATTATTAGCGGAGTTAGGTTATGCTAACTGGGACGTGGCTCTTAAGACAAAACTTGAGGAGATAGGACCGGATTTGTTAGGTCGTGCAGAGAAAGAATGGAAAAAATCTTGGGGCGATGTTGAAGGTCAAACAGATAGTGACAAGTTTTATTTTTATGAAAACTGGTTGGCTAATTACAAAGAAGGTGACATAGAAGCAGATGGTTCTATTGAAGAAGACGTTGCTGATATAGCTATAGAAAAAGGAAATAAAGATGTTTTATTAAACGTTCACGGTTTTTTATTAGATAATAAACTAATAGAAGGAGATTATGACGAGTGGCTAAGTACTGTTACTCCAGAAATAAAATATAATATTCATGGTATTTTAAAAGATAATGGCTTAATAGAAAAAGACAGCAAGTTTAACGATTGGCAAGAAAGTTCTTTTGGTGTGGTTGAAGAAATAGATCCTGTAGAAGATGATTCTTATGACGAGAATCCAGAAACTTTTATGAATATACCTTTAACTAAAAAAGGATTGATTACTGCTTCTGCATTAGATGAGAACTCTAACTACAATTTTGAAGACAACGAAGATTGGAATAAAAGAATTGTGGAAATGGTCAAAGCGGGTACACATGCATATAATCCAGAAACAAGAGAGTTAATAAAGCTTGAATATGATATAAAAGAATCTGCTGATTTAGCAGTTATAAAAAAAGAAAACAAAGTACAAGAACAGGATTTTGAAAGAAACAGATTAAATGTAGAGCAACAAATTGATAATATATATAACAATCCTCCTGAGCTTGCTAACGGTGATGTTGATATTGATGCTTTAAATTTAGCTATTAGTGAAATAGACTCTGATTCAGAATTTGTTCAATTTAACGATAATAGTTTAGATCAACAATTAGAATTCCAAAGAGCTGAAGAAAAAGAATATATTAATAGTATATTTACTCAAATAAAAAACTTAAGAAAAGAAGGCATTGGAAGAGGTACTCCTGATACTAGACAAGATAGAATAGACTTGCTTAAAAAAAATGAAGAAAAACTAAGAGAGTTAGCAAAAAAAGCAAACATCAGTGATGAAGATTTTAATAAATATTTTGGAAAAGATTTTGATCCAGAAGAAGATGATTATCTTTTGCTTCCTGATTTTGCAGAAAGAAATATGCAGCTAAACGATAGATTAGCTAATTTAACCAAAGGTCAAACAGGATTTGTTGTTAGTTCAGGCTTACAACAGTTATTATTAGATGGTTTAGAAGGAAAAGGATATACTATAGAAGATCTTAATGATTATGAGAACAAAAAAGAAAACGACATAAAACTTTATGAAGAATGGAAAAATGGAACAAAAGAATTATCTACAGAAGAACTAAGTAGAATATCTACTATTACTCCAGGTGCTAAAGAATATGCTAAAAAGTTTTTACCAAATATTAAAGATGCTAAAGGCAACGTGTTTGCTCAAACATTAAACACTATAACAAGCAAAGATCCTCAATTTAAACAAATACAAAAAAGCGTTAGACAACAAGTTCAAGACGAGTCTGAGCTTGAGATGGATAGATTAAGAGAAAAATACAACTTAAACTCTCAAGAAGGTTTAGAACTAGCTCAAGACGATTTAAGAGATTGGTGGAATAAAACATATCAAGAAAAATTACAAAATGATCCTGAAGCTAAAAAATTATTTCAACAATACTCTTTAGCTGTTGGGTCTAATATGGGTGATTTTAATTTAGATTTAGATAGATCTAAAAATTCTGATCTCGCGTGGGTTGATGCACAGTTTAAAAAATACGGTAAAAAACCAGACTCTTGGGAAGGTCAATGGGCGCAAGGTAGAGGAAAAATATTAGAAACATGGAAAAAACTTCCACCTATTGTTGGTGAATGGTGGGATAAACAGCAGCTTACAACCAACAATACTGTTTTAAATAGAAGATCTAAAGTTGTTGACTCCTTAAAAGGTATTGGTGATCAAGTAACTTTAGGTGAGGCAAGAAAAAACAATAGATTTTTAAATCAATATTTAGCTTTAAATGATTTAGGTTGGTTAGATAGTGATAAAGTAGGTGATTATCGTAAAAGAAAAGAAATGCGTTTGGAAAACGTAGAAGAAAGAGCTGTTAATAATTTTAAAGAATTATCACAAGCTATGGCTGATCAAGCTATTTTTAAAAGTTATGCAAACGACGCGGCTTTTGGTATTTCAGAAGGTTTTTCTTTTGAAGGATTACTAGGAACAGTTGCTCAAGGCATTGAACAAATACCACATATGCTACCTTCGGTTTTAGGTGGAATAGTAGGAACGGCTGGAGTCTTGACTGGTAACCCTGCACTTATATATACTGGCTATGGTTTATCTGCTATTAGTGCTGGTTATCAAGGTGTCTCAGCTTACGGAAGCGCGTTTATGGACGCTGTTGAAAGAAAAATGGCCAACGATCCTAAATACGCAGGAAGAGATATAACAGGAGAAGAATTTGTTGAGGCATTAAAAACAACAAGATACGATATTGATACTGGTATGTTTTCTGCGCCTATGATGTCTGGCGCAAGCGTAATGGCTACGGAGTTTTTATCTGATGTTTTTGCTACAAAAGTAGGTGGTGGAGTTGCTAAAACTTTAATTAAAACACCTGTTGTAGCAAAATTAATGTCTAATACTTTTGGAAATTATTTAGCTAAAGCTACCTATGGCCTTGCTGCAGCGGAGTTAGGTTCTGTTAAAGAGTATTTTACTGAAGGTTTTCAATCTTATTTAGAACAAGGTTTTACAAACATGACCGCTGGAGAAGCGTCTCCTTTTACAACAAACATAGACACAGATCAAATGTTAATGGAAGCAGCGATGGGTAAAAAGACTGGATATATGTTTGGTGGTGGTGTTGCTATTGGTGGTTTAGCAGGTTCTGCTAAATATTCAGGTATAAATAGCGTATTGCTTGGAAGTTACAATGACAGAGCTATGAATATAGCTAAAAATATTGACATGACTAAAGGTTCTAAAACTTTTAAAACATCAGAAAATGCTTTTTTAGAATTGCAACAAGAAATAATGGACGACAAAAATCTAACAGATGACCAAAAAATGTCAGGTGTGTTAGATTTAAATGACACTAGAAATGCTGGTTTAATAATACCACAAGGTATAACAGGTAAAAATAAATTAGAATTAATAGAAGCATTAAAAGAAAAAGCCCAACTAAACAGAAAAATAAAAGCTGTTGATGATTCAGATATAAGTGACAAAGATATTAAAAGAAGAGCTGAGGTTTCTAAAAGAATAAAAAAATTAGCTAGTGGTGAAATTTTTGGTGAATTAGATTTAGAAGAAAATATAAGTAATGTAAGAAACATAATTAACAAAGCGTCTAAAGGTAAAATAAAACTAGTAGATTTACAAAACCAAACAGCTATTGATAAGTTTATAAAAGACAATAAACTTAAAGTTAAATTGTCTGGAAACGAAGGATCTATATTACAAAACACTAAAACTGGTGAACAAACAATTGTTATAAATAGAGACCAAGCACTAAAAGGTGATGCTGTAAATGTAGCAGGCCATGAATTTTTACATGCTGTATTATTTGAAACAATAAACCAAAGTCCTGAAACTGCTTTAAACTTAGGTAATGCCTTAGATGGTTATTTAGGCAACTTAAGTGATGATCAAATAGCTAACAGTAAATATAAAGAAAAACTACAAAGATACAAGGATGATCCCGCGTCTATAACTGCTGAAGAGAAATTAACTTTGTTTTCTGATGCTTTAGCCACAGGAGATATACAGTTTGATGAGAACGTTTTTACAAAGCTTGGTGATCAAATAAGAAGATTTTTACAATCAATGGGTGTTGATGTTAAATTTAATACAGGTAGAGATGTTTATAATTTTATAAAAGACTTTAATAACTCAGTAAGCAAAGGAGAACTTAACGTAGCTCAAGAAAATTTATTAGAAAGTAGAGCAGAGGGTAAATTAATTGCTGAGGTAGAAACTGAAGCAGAAGCTGCGAATATTGTAGACAAAGCAAGTAAAGCTGAAGTAAACAATATAGACGAGTTAGCTACTCAGTATCAAGAAGATCCTGCTTCTGCGGATATTGAGAATTTAATACAACAATACAGAAACTTATCGCTAAAGGCGTTAGGTTACGATATAGGTAAAGGTGATGTTAAAGCACAAGAAGCTGTTTCTTTTGTAGATAAATACTTCAATAGTATATTGAACAGATGGGATCCAGCTAAAGGTAAACTCTCTACACATATTACAGCAAACATAAAGCCTAAGCGTCAAGAATTTTATGAATCAGAAATAGGTAAAAAAGCTACAACAACTAGTATAGACGATGAAAGAGCTCAGCAAGTAGCAGACACAGAGCAAACTGTAGAGTTTGACGAAAGAGCAAAAGAAGATAGAGGCAGAAAAAAAGTATATGCTTCTCAAACAGATCAAGTTGGTGATTTAGATACAGCAGAAACTAAAGCCGTAATAAAAGATGAAGTTTCTAAAGATATATTATTAGCTGCTAACAAAGGTAAGAATGCTGCTGACACAGCTAGAGATATAGCTAATGAATCTAAGAAAAACTATTTTAAAAGACTTAGAAAAGATATAGGTACTTTTGCTAGTCAAAAATATAAAGACTTTGTAAACTCATTAGATAAAAACTTTATAAAATCGCTACCTGTTGCTATTATAAAAAGAAGGTTTGGTAAATTGTTTGGTATAAAACAAACAGG
>Ga0207890_1000512_pt1 | contig 11330 bp, 16 predicted proteins | sample LinPmetageLP48_FD_184059 | JGI IMG/M metagenome (GOLD analysis project Ga0207890, IMG submission 184059) | Marine viral communities from the Pacific Ocean - LP-48 (SPAdes) | ecosystem: Environmental > Aquatic > Marine > Oceanic | place: Pacific Ocean | collected 2011-06-13
TTCCATAGATACCTAGAGGATCGGATACGCCATAGCTATATCTTTCTCTAGCACGATATCTCACATTACCTGTGTCGAAATCGCCATCCATTCCAGTTTCTAATGGTGTTCTAACAAAGTGCTTCATGCCATTCGGAATATCCGTTAGCAGATAGAATGCATTTGTATCAGTTAAATAATGATTAACTGAATAACCATCAGGAATTACTCCTAATGATTTAATTGCATTGATATCATTGTCAGCAGTGTTAGGTCTTAAATCAGTAGCTAGAATCCTTTGAGCTACGAACATTAGATTGGGTGGTACAATAAGTTTTCTTGCACGACCTGCAACTAATAATCCTCGCTCATCAGTATAGCCTGAGATACTGATGATCGCAGCTTCTAGGGAAGTTTCGTTTAGGTCTGCTCCTGTAACAGGTCGATTACTATTGAATCCACCATTTACGAGAGGGTGACCACCACCGCCTGCTACGCCATCATTAACAGCAGTAAATAAATTTACGCCATCACCTGACTGATAAGTGTTTGTAAAACCATTGTTTAAAGGAAACGCTGCTTTTACTTGCTTAGTGTATGCCATTGCTCTAGCTAGTGCTTTAGTGTATCGGCTAGAAAGACTATCGTAAAGATTGTCTTCCATTGCTTCTTCAGTAATTGCAAAACCTAGTGCAACTGTCTCATGAGTGTATCTAGCAGTGAAAGATTCTTGAGCAGAATCATAAGTCATTGCTGCTCCTTCATTTTTCACAGGTGCTTGACCGAAACCTGAGAGTTTTACTTCTTCTTCAAAAGAACGATCAGAATTTTCAGTTTCATAAATTTCTTTATCTTCTGAATCGTATCCTTCGTATTCCAAACCAAACAAAGCGTTTAGACCTGGAAGTAGCTCTTTGAGCATTTGGGCTCTTGAAATCGCCATATCTTATTCTCCTATACGCCTAAAGGCTTGTCGTATGCATGCATTCCTGCGTTGAATTTCACAATGAGATCAGTAAATGCATCTCCTGGTGTGCTTTCTCCGCTTTCAACGAATCCAAGTATACGAATTGGTAAAGTGTTTGTTACAGCAGCGGTAGATGCGTTTAAAGCATTTTTGCTTCTTCCGATATCTGTTGAACCAGCTGTTTGCACAACTGCTATATTACTGCCGATTTTGCCTTTTGCTACAGCACCATTTGCTTGCATTCTGAATTCAACATTTGGATCGTCTAGTACGATAGCGTTAATATCAGATGCTGCAATCGATGTATTGTAAGATTGGGCAAAAGTAGTTTGTTTTGTATTAGGATCAGTATATGTACATCCTAAAAAGACACCAACAGGTGTGAGTGCTGTAGTTCCAGTATCTTTAGCTACTGTTACTACGCCTCCTGCTAAAACAAGTTTGACAAAATCACCATAAAAGATGCTTGTGCCTTCTGCTGATTTAATTGGAATATATCTTGTTTTTCCACTAAATGAGCCACTTGCTGAAGTAGTACCTACTGGCTCTGCACCCATTGGGGTTGCTTTTGTAGCCATTTTATTACTCCGTAATTAAAATTAATGTTTACCGAATGTAGTCCTTGAATTCCTTTGCGGTTCTAGCATTGGCATTCTAGGATCACTTTCTCTAAGATAATTATTATCTATAGACTCAACTTGCTGAACGGCTAACTTGTCATAGTATTCCTGTCTCGATTTCACGAGTTCAGCAGGTGCTTTACATAATAATAGACCACCTATTTCGATACATCCATCAGATGCCCATTTTGAATCTTGATCACTCATGATTTTTAATTCAGGATGGTCTTCTGATTTACAGGCTTCCCATCCTTCCCTAAATCTATATGAGACATTAGGGTTGTCTGATTGTCCTACTGTAGCAGTTCTAATCCATCTGAATACCCAACCATCTTGAGGTTTGGGATCAGGAAGAACTGATGGTGGTTGCCACGCTTGAGTTCGCTGCGTGTCTGCTCTTTGATTACTTCCACTAGTTTCTCGTGGAGTGCGGCTATCACCTGCAACTTCTGTGGCTTCAAGCACTTCTGCTTCGATTTGATCTTGTTTTTGGTTTTTATCGTTAATGTCTTGTTTTGTCATTATCTTTTTTCCTTTATAAGTTCAGCCGCATATTGTTCAGGTGTAATACCAATTCTCCTAGCGAGGGAGACTTGGGTAGCAGTTAGTTTAACCTTATTAGGTCTTGCTCCATTATTTCTAGTCGCAGGAGCAACCACGTTAGGTGGTCTATTAGGCGACTTGCGAGACTCTACAGGCTCTGCTACTTCCTGATATGAATCTTCGGTTTCAAATTCTTGAGGAAAAACTTCCCTCATTCTTTGATCAACACGATCATAATACTCTTTTGATGTGGGATCAACATTTTCTTTAACAAGTTTTGAGTGAACTCCATATGCGAAGTTAGTCATCTCTTCATCTGCACCAAACCATTGATTGTTTTCTTGCCAAGCAACTGCTTTTTTATCAGGTTGAGGTGCAACAGGTTGCTGTTGAGCAGGTTGTTGCTGAACAGGATTATTTTTTAATTCAGCTTGTTCCTGTTGTAAAACTTGATTAGCTAATTGTTGAGGTAGTTGATCTGCCTGTTGTCCTGCAAAAGTTGCCTCTGTAAGAATTTGTTGAGCTTTAGCAATAGCATCAGCGTCACCATCTTCATAGGCTTTCTTGTAGTTTTGCGTAGCGGCTTGTTTCGCAAATTCTGCTTTTTGTTTTGCTTGTTTAACAAGTTCTTGTTGTCCTGATCCAAGAAGTCTACTAAGTCTTTCGTTCTCAGTAACAGCATTTTTAGCATAACTAACAGCTTCATCTCTGAGCCGTTCTGCTTGTTCTTTTTGCCTTCTTTCTTCATGGTAATCGTACTTTAGTTTCTTTATTCTTTTATTTGCATTTTCAGATAGATCATTTATTTCACTGTCCTCGTTATTTCTTTTTGGAGGTTTTCTATCTTCTAGAGGTCTATCGTCTACTACTTCTATTTCGATATTAGATTCTTTATCAATACCTACTGAAGACTTGAGACCAAAAAACCTATCTTCTGATGAAGTATCTGTTTCAGGTATATTATCGAAATTTTCTGCTTCGTTTGTTTGTGTATCTGTCATACTCTTTCTATTCCTCTTGGGTCTTGAACAACGGCTTCTACGTTGTCATCGTTAATAATTCTGAATTCTTTTCCATGTATTTTTAATCTTGTTCCTGTAAAAGCACGGAAAACAACCCAATCTCCCTCTTGACACCACGCACCTGACGAAAATTTCTTTTTGTCATCGTAGCATTCTGCACCCATTTTCATAACAAAACCAACAACAGTAGCAATTTCTTCATTATGTAACATGTCGTCAGGTTTATATATGCCACCTTGTGTCTTCATTGAGACATCAGGTAATGCGATGAGAATTCTGTAACCTTTCGGTTCAGGTAACTGAGAAGCTGTAGCTTCTTCTGATTTCTTAATTAAATTATCTGCGGCAATTTCTGCCTTGTTTTTTATAGTTTCATGCATTTCATTGCTTATAAAACCTTCGTTTATATCGACTTCTTCTTTTTTGCTTGAAATTCTATTGTCGGTTACTTTCATTTATTCCTCCATAAACCTAGCTTCCATATCGGAAATTTCTCTATCCGCTACAGATAAACCTTTTATAATACCTGTTAAATGTAGATACTCAGAATAATCTTTAGCACTTCCTTCGACAATGCGTTCTTCTATTTGATTTCTTTCTGATTGAATCTTTTTTTTCAAAAGACTAAATTGTGTTTCTGCCATCTGTCTCCCTCAGATATTAACTAGTCAGAATTTTTATTTTCAGTTGTTATGCGAATATCAATTTCTTGAGACTCAGGAATATTAGCAGTTAAGGAAATATTTGAACTAGAACATCCTGTAACCAAAAATAGACTTGCAACTGTTAATAATATAAATTTCATTTTAAACCTTCGTTTATTATAATATAATTATTAAACCTATAAAATCAATATTACAAGAACTATTTAAATATTCTCTACGGAATACTTACCTATGGCTTTTAACTTTCTTTGCAATTTTTTTTGGTTGCTTAGAAAATTGTTTACCTTTTTTTGTATCTGCTCTTTTTTTTCTAGTAGTTGATGCGTATTCTTTTGAAGATAAAGATTTAATAGCACTCTCAGGTAAATACCTTTCTCCTGTTTTAGCAGAAGGTTTACCACTTTTAGTTTTCCACTTTTGCTTAGTCCATTTTTTTAAAGACTTTTGAGATTTCTTCAGTGTCATTACTTATATCCGCCACCTGACTTTTTATATTGAGAGGCTAGTAGTTGTGCTTTTCTAGCAGACCATTGACCTGCTTTACCACCTTTAGTTCCTGCTTTAATTTTACTAAACAATCTTTTTCTCATACTAGGTTTAGTGTAATTACCTGCTTCATTGACACGAGATTTAGTTTTCTTTTTTACCATTTTTTAACATTACCTTATTTATATAAATTGTTAAAGGTTATATTAGGATCAGTATAACTTTCATGTTCTTCACTACTGTGTATTTCTTGACTAGGCATAAAGTCAGGTGCACCACTTCCTGTTAACCATAGTGCAGGATTTGTTACTCTTACTCTATTGTTTGGAAGAGCAACTAAGTTTCCTTTCCATTGACCTTCAGTTAGATACAATAAATGACTTTGTTTATGTTGATCAGGACTGTCTGCAATATCATGCTCGGTGTAATCAACAGTAAAGATATACTTAGCCATGTAGAATTCACCATCTATTTTTGCATACCAAGGTGATGATGATGCTCTATCTATTGATATAACTGAGTGATGATGAGACATACAATCCCAAGGTTGAGATAAATGATTTTCCATTCTTTCTGGCCAGTCTTCTACAGGGATATCTGCCATCATTCCTTGTATAGGCATGCGAGCCCACATAGCACCACCATGAACATTTGATTCATTGTCGTCATCTTCACAACCTGTAAATATAACTTGAAATGATAATGATCTGTCAGGAATGCAATTTACAGCTACAGCTAAACCATGAATAAATTCTCCATGGTACTTTTCGTGACCAGCCGTAAATTCTTTTCTTACCCATACCTTAAAGTATGGGATATTAGATATTAGATAAGACATAAAACCTCCCTATGTTTATTTATCTTTTTCCGCCTCTTTTTTTACCTTTGACTGCTTTACCAGCTTTCATTCTAGTTACACCGCCTCTTGCATATGATTTCTTAGCTTTACCGCCACCCATCATACGAGTTTTTCCTTTAGCTTTTTTCATAGTATTATTTCCTTTTGATTGATTAATATTAACATTTCCATCTTCTTCTTGCTTGTCTGATCCTAGAGTTAGGATCATTTCTAGTTTTAGCTGAGCTATTTTTTAATTGTCCTGCTGATCTAGCACAATAAGACTTTCTTCTTTTTGCAGATTTACTTCCTTTTTTTACCTTACCAGTAACAGCAGTCTTTAACTTAGAACCAGGATTAGCTTTACGATAAGCCTTTACTCCTTTCTTAGTCATTCCTGCACCAGACTTCGTAGGTCTGTAATTAGCTCCTTTTCCTTTTGTAGTTTTCCTTATTGGTTTAGATTCTTTCCTTGCCATTATACTTCAGATTCAGATGCTTCAATAGTTTTTTGAATTTCTATTGCTAATTTAATTCCTTCAGCAAATCCTTTTTCATCAGCATCACCATCTTTAATAGATGCTTCAAGAAGTGCTTCACCGATACGAACACCTAGTTCTGTTCCTGTTAATTTTTCTTTAGATTTAAGTTTCATCATTTCTTTCATAATGTCTGCTTTTAATTTTTCACTATTAAGTTGAGCTTTGTTTTCATCGGCTTTTGCTTTACGCATGATATCAGCTTCTTTGATATCAAGCTCTCTAGTTCTTTGTTGTACAATTGGGTCTTCTGCTTGAGCCATTGCTTCAGCTTGTTGAGCTTCTTGTTGTTTACGAAGAGACATTTTCTCAGCAGCTTTAGAAACAAGTTCTGATAATCTTTTTTCAATATCAGATGGTAAAGGTTCACCAAGAGGTGGTAGTGGCGTACCCATTTCAGTTTCAATTTCTTTTCTATATTGAAAAGCTAAATGCTCTCTAATATGTGATTCTGTAGCCATCATAATAGTGTTCGATGATGGACTGCTACCAATAATAGCTTGTATCTCAGGGTCTTGCATCCCTGCCATATGTACAGCAATATGAGCTTCATGGTCTTGATACTCAAAGGCTTTTACAGGTTTAATATTTACTAAGTCCATGTTTTCTCCAACAGGATCAGTAGGTTTAATATCATCTTTGTTAGGAATAACTTTATCTACATTATCAATTCCTAAGACTTCTAACATCTGTCTATGTAATTCAGGCATATCATACATCTCAGGTGACTGTTGTGCTAACTGAAGTGCGGCTTGATACTGCATAATTCTTTGAGACATTGTTGCAGCATTTGGATTACTGACAGGGATAACATCAACACGACCATCAAAGTCTTTTGCCTTAACAAACTCATCAGGTTTTTCTGAATAAGGGTAACTAGGAGAAGTAAACTTAGCAATAATATTACTAAGTATGTTAAATTCTTTGTGCATAGATGAATGAAGTCTTGCTTGAATTGCACTCATTACTTTCATCTGTCTTTCCATAAGAGCAAGAGTAGTTCCAACAGGTGCTTCGTTACTCATGTCTGCAATTTTTAAATCACCTAAACTTGCAAACCTTCTGCCTTCATCAACTATTGTTGTTAAAAGAGAATAGAGTGTTGCACTCGGTTCTTTGTAGGGAAGAAACTGTATGTTCTCTCCTATAGAACCACCTGGTACATCCACATCTCTAAATTCACCTGGCATAATAGGTGTATCATCACCTTTTATTCTTAGACCTCTTGTCTTTAATCCACCTGGTAAATTAGACAATGTGCCTGCATCTATTAACTGTCGAAGTAAAGAAGTAGCTGATCTACTTAAACCACCAATCATATGAATTAATCCAAATCCATAAAAACCAATACCTGGTAGATATTGATAATGAACAAAGTGTTGTCTTCTCATTTTAGTTGGATCGTCTTCTTCATAGTTTCTTTTAATTGAAAGAATTCTTCTACTAGATTTATCCATCGTTACAATGTACGGAAGAGCAATACCTGTTTCCTCTCCGTTTTCCATGTCCTCAAAACCTACTAAATCAAGATTAACTTGCATTTCTAAAAGTGTATAACGATTATCGTTATCGTAACTAGTGTCGCTCTCTCCTGTTAATTTATTGTATTTATCAGTTATCTCTGTGATATCAGGAGAAGGTGCAGGTAGGTCAATGTCTCTAAAGAAACCTGAGTGCATTAATTTTTTTATTTCGTTTTCTGTTTTCTTCATTACATGAGTAGCACGTTCACAAGTTAATAAATCACTTGCACCATAACTAACTACAAAATCTTCAGCAGGCACAAAAATAGAGCATGGTCTATTCATACTAGGATCAAAGTAAACTTTTCTAAAAGCTGATCCTGCCAAAGGTAACGAGAATAATAATTTTTCTGTTTCAGTTCTATACTCAACCATCTTTTCTGTTAAAAGATAATTCATATATTCTTCAATTCTATCTGCTTGTCTTTCTTTTTCTTCGTCAATAACCCCTACTATTTTAGTTCTAACAGGACCATCGGCAGGAAATATTTCTGATATTGCTTGAGATTGAAATTTAATAACTGCTTCAGAAAGGAGAGGATGAAAAACACCACAAGCACCTGGCCAGGGTTCAGTTCTTTCATCTATTGTTAAACCTAATTGATCTAAACCTGTAACGTAAGTATTTTCCCAATCCGATCTTGATTCTTTATCTGCCTGAAATAAACTAGAAAGTTCTGAACCCAACATATCTAATTCTGAATCATCTATTAGTTCGGCTAAGTTTTCTCCAAATCCTGATTCAAGACCTGTAACTTCTTCTTCAAAACTAATGATAAGACTTCCATCTTCTTCTTCAGGAGATGTTTCTACTTCTATTTCTATTTCAGTTGCTAAACTATTAAGGGATTTTTTTACTTGATCAGCTTCTGTAGGTCTTATTGATTTATCTATAGCCATTAGTAATACTCCGCCTTCCTTCTTTCGTTGTATGGTTCTTCTTCTTCATCACTAAATAGACTAATAAAACCACCTTGTCTGAACCTTATCAGAGCTTGCGTGCTACTGTCAACAAGGTCATCATGAGATGCATTTGGGAAAGACGCAAATTCTTCAACAACTTCTTCCGCCCATCTTGTATCAGGTCTCCACACTACTCCTGATGCAAACAAATCTGCAACTGCATTTACACGAGCTATTTTATCATTTCCTCGACTTGGTGTATACTCCGAAACAGGAACTCCTGCCGCTCTTAGTTCAAATATTAACGGCATACCTGCCGCCTTACCTTCAACTATACAAGCATCAGGTTCAAAATCTTTATACATTTCCATTGCTTTTGTTTTTAATTCAGGAAACTCTAAACGATCTTTAAAGGCATCAAGTAGAATCACCTGAGGTGCGGTTCTTCCATCGAATTCATCTTCTCCATAAAACACTCCCCATGTAGTACATGCTGAGTAATCAGCTCTTTGTGTTTTTAAGAATGCTGTATCCCAAGATTGAATAACAAATTGACACTGAGGGGGATACTCATCTTCCCAAACTCTCCACCATTCTCTTTTAACTATAGCACCTTCTTCTGAAGTAGGGTCTTGTTGATACTGTGCCGACCATTTAGAAATAGGTAATTCTGCTTTCAATGCTTCTAACTCTTCTAGTTTCCAAAACTCTGGCCAGAGAGCATTACCTGAAGGCATTATCGCAGGAAGTTCTATAACTTTCCATTCATCTGCACCACCACGTTTAATACTTGAATCTATAATTTGTCCTGTTAAATCTTTATCGTGCCATCTTGTCATAACGATAACGATAGCACCGCCAGGTTGTAGTCTTTGTCGAGGACCTGATGTGTACCATTCGTATGTTTTATTAAATACATTCGCATCCGCAGAAGCACCTTCTTGCTCCGAATGAGGATCATCAATAATTAATAGATCAGCACCTTTACCTGTAACAGCACCACCTACACCAATCGCAAAGTATTCTCCACCTTTGTTTGTATTCCATCTACCTGCAGCTTTGCTATCTGCTTGTAGCTTTACTTCACCAAATATATTTTGAAAGTCTTTGTCACCAACTAAGTTTCTTACTTTACGACCAAAGCCTACTGCAAGTTCTGCTGTATGTGCTGTTTGAATAACCTTCTTGTTAGGATATCTACCTAGAAACCATGCAGGTAAAAGGTAACTAGCAAACTCAGATTTCGTATGTCGAGGTGGCATATTGATTATTAATCTTTTTAACTTACCATCTACAACATCTTTAAAAGCATCTGCCATAATTTGATGATGCTCTCCATTGATGAAGGCTGGCCAGACTTCTCTTACAAAAGCTAAGTAATCTTCTTTAGCTTCTTCTTTTGTTTTAGCTTCTTCATACTCACTTAGTAGATCAAGAAGTTCTTTCTTCTGTTGAGGTGAATACTTGTCTAAATTTTGTAATATAGAATTAGCATCTATAGGAAGACTCATTTTTTTCCTGCTTTTTTATTCCTTGCGAAAGACCTATTGGAGCTTTTTTTAACAACAGATAGATTTTTTTTTGAATTATTTCTAGGGTTACCATCTTTGTGATGAACATCTTTTCCGTCACCTTTGCTAACTTTTCCTGCTTTTATCTTTTTGTTTCTAGCGGCGTTCCTTGAGTCTCTATTCTTTATTTGCTTTTTAGAACTATGATAATTTTCGTATTCTTTTTTATAATTTCTAGTTTTAGCCATCAGATTTCCATTTAAAACTTATCTATTATCAAACCTATATCAGCAGATAGCTCTTGTGCACCTATCAATACTTCTTCAGATTTCTTTTCTATCTTAACTGCTTCGTTTAACATAGCAATAGATTGTTTTTCTTCCCTAAATTTTTTATCCCAATAAGTTTTTGATACGTTTTTAAAAATTCTTTCATGTTCCTCTATCGTAAGGAATTTTTTAAAAAATTTTCCCTTGTGTGAGATTAGCACATACTGATCATTAAAAGATATCGTGCAATCTCCTCCTTTTACTGTTGGGCACTCTTCATCCTTTGACATCACGTTTACTTTCCCTGTTATAAAGTTACCATAGACTGAAAATTTCTCCCCATCAATAGCAACTACTGTATCACCTGCTGATTTTACTTTAGCTTTCGCTAACTTCTTTTTATTTTTATCCATAATTGAAATCTCCCTGCAAACATTATACACCATATTTAAAATATTTGGAAGTCCTGGTAGGGAGGTTACTCAGGACTTCCTCGTTAAAAAAGAATCATCAAGTCTTACATAAGAATGCTTAATTAAAACCCTTTAACGAATTAACTTGCAAAAAATGAAGCAAGAGTATATTCTTTTATTAGATAGTTACTAGGTAGAATCTATCTATATACTTTCTAACTAGATTCTATCTATATCTAGATAGATACTATAGGGGAATATACAAATATGCCATTACAAAAAGGTAAATCTAAAGAAGTAAGCCGTAAAAATTAGAAAAAAATTTTTTGTGTAAAGGATGTTAGTGCATTTTCTGTAAAAAAAAGGGGTAACCACCCTATATTAAAATCGTGGAGGATAAAAATGGTAAAAAGTTCTGTAAAAAAGCCTAAAAAAACAACAACAACAAAGAAAGTAGTTAAAGAACCACTCGTAGAAAAACAAAATGTTAAGATTGGCATAGCTTTAGGTGTGATATTAATACTACTAATGCTTATGGCTAACACATAGCAGTAGTTTTGTGAAATCACTGTGATTATTTGAGCAAATTAGTGTGTATAGTGTATAGTGTGTGTGTTTTCTCACAGGGGGGTTGGGGTTCTGAATTGTCTAAAACTGTATAACCTTAATTAGACCTTTTTCGGTGTACTGATTATTTTTTATCTACTGTTTGTTTTAAAGCTGATAGCTTCTGTACCAACTCTTTCTCTACTTGATCTAAGTTTTTACTCTCAGATATTTCAACCCTGTCTGAGAATAGACCTATGCTCTTTCCTAATAATTCTAGTGATCTTAATTGGGATGCTTCTGCTTGACCATTGTCTGCCATGACCCAAAGTCTCTCAATTATTTTATCTCTCTCCGAGAGGGAAGAAGATAGTGCATGCGTTTCCATTTGCCCTTTGAGGACATCGATCCTTTGTGAAACCTTTGGTGATGATAATAGCTTGCTTGCTTCAGTCCATATCGATGAAGGTTTGGTGGTCTCGCCAACATTATAAACTGATCGATAA
>Ga0207890_1000515_pt1 | contig 11317 bp, 16 predicted proteins | sample LinPmetageLP48_FD_184059 | JGI IMG/M metagenome (GOLD analysis project Ga0207890, IMG submission 184059) | Marine viral communities from the Pacific Ocean - LP-48 (SPAdes) | ecosystem: Environmental > Aquatic > Marine > Oceanic | place: Pacific Ocean | collected 2011-06-13
GAGCTATAAGAGAAACAACTAATGAATTTAATAGATTGCTTAGATCAAATAACAGAAGAGATGCAGAAAGTTTTGTTAAAGGTTACATCAATACAAACGAAGACAGATACAATTCTTTAAGAACTCTATACACAGCCATAGAAGATGCAAGAACATTAGGAGTTCCTGATTATGCTATTAGCGAACAGTTAAAGATTGCTAAAGTAGCAAACAGAGACTTGGTTATGCTAGGTATATTTAAACCTAGTGAAGTTAATCAAGATGTACTTAACTTTGCTTTACAAGGAACAGATATTAAAGCACCTCAAGACGTACCTATTGGAGACTTATCTTCTGCCTCAATAAATTTAACTGGTCAATCTTTACAAGGACAGTTTGAAACACCTAATCTTACTCCGCTTGGTTCTTCTGTTAGCAGAGCATCTAAACTATTAAGAGAAGAAGAAGAAAAGAAAATACTAGGAATATAACTTGTATAACAAATACGGAGCAAAGAAAGTAAGGCTTGATGGTTATACTTTTGATAGTAAGCTTGAGGCCGCTAGATACAATCATCTTAAAGAACTAGAAGGTTTAGGTTTAATCTCTGATATAGAAGTGCACCCGCCATTCCCATGCGTAGTCAATGAGAAGAAGGTATGTCTTTACAAGGCTGACTTTAAATATAAGAACATCAACGGTGATGAAGTCATAGAAGATACCAAGGGCATAGAGACACCTATGTTTAGATTAAAAAAGAAACTTGTTGAAGCTTTGTATCCTGGCGTAGAAATCCTAATAATAAAGAAAGCTAAAGATTAAAAGGGCGTGCCTGTTTCAACCCAAGGCTTGATGCTTTGGATAGTTCCATTCATCATCTTCTTAACAGCAGCACACTGCTCTAGTAATTCTTTTGGAAAGCCGCTGTTGATTATCTCTATCAACTCCTTACTAGAATAAAGGTTATCTTCTTTAAGTTCTTTTTGTTGAGCTACATTAATAAATCTAAAGCCATCCTTCTCATAGATAACAAAGTTAGCGTCCTCTTCAACCATGGTTGCTGGTATTAACTCTGGTATATAGTTATGTCTTGGACATCCCTTGGTCTGTCTCTCCTCGTCTATCTTCTTATCATGCTGTGAGCAATGCCAATATGCGTCCCCTTTCTTTACATCAGCACTAGCAAAGCGACATGATCTACAGTGAACTTTCTCAGGCAAAGACCTGCCAAGATATGCGGCCCTCTCTTTGACAGACATGAAGCTACGGATTCTGTAGTCAGTTTCAGGTATGTAATTGTCTGGTGGTGTATTGGTTAGCAATATATTCTCAGCCTTCTCCATTAACATTTCAAACTTTAGGTAATCAAAGTCAACAATCTCTGTGTATAGAGCTGAGTTGTTCTTGTTATAAACAATAGCTATGCAATGATCTAGCTTGAACAGCCCCATGTATAAATGGATCTGTGCATCGTACTCCTCTGACCAACCACAGTAGCTACCTAGCTTCTCTAAATTCTTAAAGCGACTATCGTTAGCTGTCTTAAACTCTAATAAATATTTGGTGTTCTCTTTTAAACCTGGTAAGTTCTCAGCCATACCGTCCATGTGTCCCTTAACATGACCGCCAAGAGCTTGAGTTCTAAACTGTTTGCCATTGTCTTGTACGTCATAGATAGTAGCTCCAGGTATCTTACGTAGCTTCTCAATTAGATGTTCTTCTACTACGTTGCCTAAGTCTAACAACCTAAGAACTCTTGGCTGCCAATCATCGGGCATGAGCCAGCGGTATCGCATCCAAAGGAGCCTTTGATTCGGATTACCGATACCACTGATACCCAAATAAAACCTTTGGTGTCTTTCAGTATTTGTTTCTACTTCATCTAGTAGGTTGTTAATTGTCATTTGGTTCATAGTCCTCAGCTTGTTTAATTTGTCTTTTTAATTCTTGGATTCCTATGTATATTTTATTAAACGTAGAGTTTTGCATAGTTACATCTTTTTCTATCCAGTCTCTAATCATTTTTGGTGGTACATTTAAAGCATTACCCAGAGATGTAATATTAAAACCTCGTGATTCGATTAAATATTTCATATACTTGTTCATCTTAATCTGCTCTATTTCTTTAATCATAACAATATCTCCTCATTGTTTTTTGTTTTGATACCTATAACATTCTCATACTTGCCTTGCTTCTGTAAGACAATCTCTGCTATGTTTTCAAACGCACCACTGTTTATTAATTCAGCAGCCATCCATGGCTGTTGTGGAGCACCCCACTTCTCTGCTATCTTCTTCCATCTACGCACTGCCATGTTGTGTGCAGTAGGATGTCCAAACATAAGTGGCATTTTCTTAGGAAAAAACTCATTCTTAACTGTAAAGATAACTTGACAATACTCACTGCCATTCTGAGACTTGGTGACTGTTGCATAGATGTCAGTGACTGGTGTGTATCTGGGCTTGGCTTTCTTTCTTTCATCAGATAAGACAGCTTGCCTCTCTGCTTTAGTTCTCTTAGCAACTTCTTTTTCTTTCTTAGTCTCTAGCTCTACAAACTTTTTAGATCCCTCGAATACCTGATCGCACTCAATACATTTCTTAGCAGCGGGTAGGTTAATAGCATTACAGGCAGCACATATCTTAGGATGATATTTTGCTGGAGCTGACTGATCAGGCTGTACCTCATCAAGACAACCATGCCTGGCTACGTTCTCTCCATAGTCTAGTAGTAAACAGTTCTCTTTGTTCTCATGTAGTCTCATGCCTCTGCCACACATCTGCACGAACAAGCCAACGCTTTGTGTTGGTCTAAGTAATCCTATGCAATCAGCTCTTGGTGCATCCCAACCCTCAGTTAGTACGCCCACATTACATATAGCATGGATAGATCCATTGTTAAACTTTTCTAATACATCTTCTCTTTTTTCTTTTGGTGTCTCACCTGTTACACATTCAGCCATGATCCCATAAGTCTTGAGGCATTGAGTCATCTTCTCTGCATGTAATACTGATACACAAAAGAATACTGTTGCTGTTCTTCCTTTGGTGTAGGCATTATCAATCCAGTCATTAATAACTTTGAGCATGGTGTCGTCAACTATAGCTATCTTCTCTAGCTCTCTTTCTTTGAAGTCTCCATTCTTAAACTTCAAGCCAACTGATCCTGCATCAATAATGGCATCATCATTTACCGCATAGGCAGATAGTCTACATAGGAATCCTTCTCGTATTAGCTCTGGTATAGATACTGAGTAGGCTAAGTCTTTAAAGAAATGATCTTTACGATTGCCATATATATAACCCTGTCCCATACGATATGGTGTGGCAGTACAACCCATAACTTTCATAGGCCTTCTGTTTGATAGAGTTGTTATGATCTTCTTATACCTGGTATGAGAACTTGGCGGTACGTTATGTGCTTCATCTATGATCATGTAATCAAAGCTACCAACAGCATCTAATCTTTTAGGCGATGCTAAAGTATCACGACTAGCAACAAGGATTTGTGAATCTATCTCAAAGCGTTTCATACCTGCGGCCAAGACTCCCACTGGAGCATCAGGCCATACTGTTTTTAGTTTAGTCTCTGCTTGTTCTACTAATTCTTTTCTATGTGCTAAGACCAGAAATCTAGCTGAAGGATCTTTAGCTAGTATTTCTTTAATGAAATGCGAAAAGATAATAGTCTTACCTGCTGCTGTAGGTAATACAATTAAAGCATGATCCTCTGCTGGGCGTGTAGCAAACCAATGGTGTAGGGAATCTATTGCATCCCTTTGATAGTATCTAAGCTTCAATGTATTGTCTTGTCAGGCTCTTCAACTGTTTCACTTTCAAAGCCTGGTATATCCATGTGGTCATGGGCCATGCTAAGTATTAGTTGTAGCGCTTCTGTTTCTGTGTCTGAGAACTTGAATGCCAGGTCAACAGCAAATCTAGTTAATGTAATAATTGCTGATCTTGAATCTAGTTCTTTAAGTGACCATTCATCTAAACAATTTTGCACATCATACATAACTCTGTCGCATGTTTGTTTATCTAAATATTCTATAAATTTTTCTTTGTCTATCATCTTTAGTATCCACGTTTAATAGTGTTAGTTTAGCTTCTTTAACTTTAGTATCTAACTCAGAAGGTAGACTGTCAAAGTTTTGATCTAAAGAATCTAATAGTGATGTCATTGATTCTACTAAGGCGTTAGCCTCTCTTTTATCTATAGCCATATATTTCTCCAAAAATACATTAGGGTATACAATAACCCTAGGTGCGAGGAGTAGCCTTGGTATTAAGACTACTCCTCGAGTTATTTATCTACAAAAATTCTCTCTCCTTATAGATAAATTATTTGTCCCAATCAAAACCATCGCCACTTGACTCTGCTTTCTCAGTAGGACTTTGCGAAGGAGCTGACACAGTACCAGAGGTTTTAGCTACAAACCTATTGATCCTATTCTTGTCATCCCATTTCGTTCCATCTCCCTTATCTCCACCTGGTTCTACTTTGACCGAAGCTTCAAAGGGAATATTCAACATACTTTCCAACTGCTCTAAACCAAAGGCAGACACATCGGGATCCATTCCCATAGCCTTTCTCCAATCTCTTAACCTACCCACAGATACATTCAACCCAGCTCCTTCAAGCATAAAGGTTTCCCATATCTTACGACCAGCATGAGTTGGGCCTGTTACATCATAAGTAATCTGTAAGTAGGCACTACCTTTAGCACTGGTTTTATTCTCCCACCCAGTAGCTACGAACTCGTAGTTACCAACTGGCATCAGATCAAACGATCCTGTTTCCTCGACATTAGTCAAGTTTAAATTAAAATCATCAGACATATTATTCTCCTTTTTTAGATTTTAAAGATTCTTTAAATGCAGTCATGAAAGCTGTCCAGTCAAGATCCAAGGGAACATTCCCTAAATCAACTCGACTCTTGGCATCAAATGCTGCGGTGTATTTATGAAACAACTTACGCTTGCCATAAGACACAGCCCTCGTTGTTTCCTTGAAACCCTGTCCACTAGTACGAGTTGATATCTCGTAGTTTGCAAACAGGTTGAAGTCTACCCACTCACGTATCATTGCTGATACTTTCTTATGTGTAGCCATCTCCCAACGATCATAGGGCTCACGCTCTGGATCATTAAAAGTCCTTATGCCTACATGAGATAGCAAGATGATATGCATCTTCTTCTTTTGTAGGGCATCAAACATTCTTAATAGTCTGCCAAATAACTCAGCAGATTCTGTAAAACCTTTACCATATCCCATAGACTCAATAGATTTCTGTCCATGTATTTGACATACCTTTTGCTGTACTAACTTCTCAGCCCAGTCAGTTGTATCAAAGACCACTGTCTTGTAGTCATGGTCTTCTTCATACAAAGTTTTGATCTGTTGCAGTATGTCATCATAGCTTTCACATAAAGGAAAGGATGATGTATCTACATAGTTAGTACCAGACTCTGTTTTAATAAAGATAGGATTAGGTGCTTGACTAGCAAAGGTAGTCTTACCAATGCCATCAGTACCTGATAGGTTAATTTTTATTGAAGGGATCTGTATCCCTGTAGTTACACTATTCAACAGGCTCATAGTCTTGTACTCCTCTTGTTATCATTTCATCAGCAATGGTTTCTACATCGTCAACGATCATTAATATTTTATTAACCCAAGCTGCATGTAAGCCAGGTGCAACATCTCTTTTGATACGATCACGTATCTCTTGTACTACATCATTGTGTGTAATCATTACTCAGCTCCTTTTAATGGATCAACGAACTGGATGTATGGTCGTTCATTAATCTTGGTTTGTAATCCTTCCTGGCATAGATCATATACATCTGCATGATGTTCCATAATCATTTTAGATAAAGATGTATCCTCTACATACTTAGTCTTGAATGGAAATAAATCAGAAGGTATATCTTGTTTCAACTTAGCTAAGAAATCTTGATCCCAAGTTCTCGTAACTTTATATTGAACTCGTAAGTCTTTTGGTATGACACCATTAAGATGTACTCTGGTAGATCCGCCTGTGTTAGAAAGTATATTAACTTGTCTATGCACATCAGGATGTTTGGTTATAGCGAAGTCAAGTAAACTACTTTGTTCTTTTAACTCTGCTTGATTTTTTAAATTCTTTTTCTTCTCTACCAAAAGTTGCGGTAGGGATAGCGTAGAATAATCTTTCATAATAAGTGCTCCTTTTTTTAATACAAGATTGATATTACTCTTATAAAAATCATTGTCAATACTTTTGTAATAAAATTCTTTACTAATTGTAAAGACTAATGTTAATATAATATCTGGTATGAGTTAATGTAGTTTTATAAGTATTTAACTACTAACTCAACCCCCTAATTGAAAATAATATTGGCTCATACCATTCTATATAAGGAGAACTATGGAACTTAAAGACTACATTGTAAAAAGAGGAGAAGACAAACTAGCTAAAGAGCTAGGTGTCTCCATTGATACTGTAAGATCATGGAGATATGGAACTAGGCAACCCTCTGTAACTCAGGCTAAGAAACTTATTAAGATGACAGGCTATGCTTTAGGTTGGGAAAACATCTATGGATCAGTAGACGAATGCCAATAGAAATTAAAGCTAACACAGTTGGACAAGACATAGCAAAAGATGAGCGTAAAGATATGCTCATGTCATACCATGAAAACTTTTTTCATTTAATACCATGTGGTTCTACTAAAGATGTCATACCTGAATACTTTAAAAGCAGACATCCCTTTGAAGATGATATGGTTCTACAAAAGCGTTGGTCAAAGACACCAAGAGTTAAGTGGGCTGACTATATAAAGAAGCAACCTACTATTAATGAAGTTAAGCAATGGTATCTACAATTCCCAGAATGTAACTGGGCCGCTATCACAGGCGTTACATTTGTAGTGCTAGATGCAGACACTCAAGAGGCATGTGATTTCTGTGAGTCAGGACAGATAACAAGAACCATACTCAAACAAAAGACTCCTCGCGGTGGCTATCATTATTTCTATGCAATGAATGATGACCTAAAGATAAGGAACACTACAGGTAAATTAGATATAAGAGGAGAGGGTGGCTATGTCATGGTTAGTCCTTCTGTTAATTATAAGTTTGAAGTAGTAGAAGGAGCTGTCGTAGATTCATTAGATGATTTACCTACTCTTAATAGTCAAGACATGAATATCATCTATGACTATAACAGCACAGGTAAGATCAATGTAGAAAGTAAAACACCCTTGACATCAGATGGTGTGCAGACAGGTATGCGTAATGATACTCTCGCCAGGTTGGTAGGCAAATGGATACTAGAAGGTTGGGGTATGCGTGAGGTTGTAATCAAAGCATTAGATTGGAATCAAACAAACAACCCACCTATGAGTGTTCAAGAAGTATTGAATACCACTCAAAGTATTTGCACTGGACATCTTAAAAGAAATCCAGAAGATGAGACAGGCATACAGAAATGGAATACAAGTCAGTGGCAAATATCTTTATCAGATGATTTAAAAGAAATCATGGATCAAGAAGATCCTATTACTAAAGCTAAGAACGAGCATGTAGTAGACAGTGATCCGCTTGGACTCAAATCATTCAATGATCCATTCTGGGACTCAATGGATTGCGATAGGATTGAACAGTATTGGGGAGATGCATTTGTCTTTGAGCAATCCAGAGTATTACTATTAGGTAAACCAAAGATAGGTAAGTCGCATTGGCTAGGAGCTTTCGCGGCAGCTGCAACAACAGGCACAGACTTTATGGGTATGTCTTTTTCAAGACCTCTCAAAGTAATGTGGCTACAAGCAGAGATTATTCATGAGTTCTTAAAGAAAAGAATAGAGATGTACTACCAACCTTTTCATCACGATCCTGAGCTGTATAACTTAGGCAAGTCAAACCTTATAGCATCAGGCAGATTAAGAAAGAACATCATGAGAGACAGCGACATAGATGCTATCGCACAAAGTATTGAGTTTCATAAGCCAGACTTAGTAATGATAGATCCTATTATTAATTTCTTTAGTGGAGAAGAGAACTCTAACTCAGAGATACATGAGATGCTATCGAGGATAGATAAACTCATTGAACTATATAAGGTAGCAGTAATCATTGCTCACCATACAGGTAAAGAAAGAGCAGATGATCTGTCCTTTATGTCAGCAAGAGGTGGTAGTGCATTCGCGGGGTGGATGGATTCTGGTGTCAAGCTGTCAGGTAAGAAACCTAACGTAACATTATTCTATGAAGCTCGTAATGCAAAAGAACCTGATCAGCATTTAGCATACTTCGATTTTGAGAAGGGATACTTTAAGGTAGTAGATGCACAAGATAGTCCAGACGAAGTTGAGATAGCAAGAGTCGTAGCATCAGGTATGAGCAAACAGAAATTTTATACACGACAAGAACTAGAACTAGTAGCAAGAGAAACTCTTAAAGAAAATGAGATGGCATCAGGAGAAAGGGCTGCTCGTTATGCGGTAAGTCATGTACAAAAGTATCTTGGCGAAAAAGTAAAAAATCATAATGTTCCAGGCAAGAACACATGGTATTACTTAGCAGACAATGAAATGAAACGACCTTGGAAAGATGATTAACATAGACAAAGAAGCAATGACAGAAGCATTGAATGATGTTGGCATTGGATTAGCTATGTCATTTCCTATTAGCTTTGGCATACTCAGTCTGTGTCAATACTTAGGTGTAAGCTTGGTGGCTACATCATTGATACAAGTCATGGTGTTTACATTTGTAGCTATAGTCAGGAAGTATATGGTAAGAGTTTATTATAAGAGGAGAGAGCAATGAAGATAGATATATATGCTGGTGATTGCATAAAATCCTTAAAGAATATGCCAAAGCAAAGCGTAAACACATGTGTTACAAGCCCACCTTACTATGGCCTTAGAGATTATGGTGTAGAAGGACAACTTGGCATGGAAGCTACACCTGAAGAATTTGTTGAGAACTTGGTTGGGGTATTTAGAGAAGTAAAACGAGTTTTAAAAGATGACGGTACGGTATGGCTTAACTTGGGTGATAGTTACGGACAACAAAAAGGCAAGGGATTTAACGCAAATGCAAAAGAAGGTTACGTTGTAAGTAGAAGAAAGGAATTACAAGAAAGACAAGGAAATATTAAAGTAAAAACAAATTTACCACCTAAAAATTTAATTGGCATACCTTGGCGAGTAGCCTTTGCTCTACAAACTGATGGGTGGATTTTAAGACAAGATATTATTTGGCACAAGCCTAATCCGATGCCAGAAAGTGTGCAAGATCGTTGCACTAAAGCACATGAATACATATTTTTGTTAAGCAAAAGTCCTAAGTATTACTACGATAACGAGGCTATTAAAGAAGACGCTAAGTTTCCTAATGGGCCAAACAGTCCTCACAAAATAAAAGCTGTAGATAATGTTTATTCCGCAAATTTGCAAAAGATAGGTGCTAACCCAAAAAGAAATAAGAGATCTGTATGGACAATTACTACCAAGCCATTTAAGGGCGCACACTTTGCTACCTTTCCCAAAGATTTAATAGAGCCATGTGTATTAGCTGGTTGTCCAGAAGGCGGCACAGTATTAGATCCCTTTGCTGGTAGTGGCACAACAGCAGAGGTTGCTAATGCTCATAACAGGAATACAGTTTTGTGTGAGTTAAGCAATGATTACATAGAGATAGCAAAGAAAAGATTGGATGGCATGTTTGCAAATATAAATGTTATAGGAGAAGGCGCATGAATGTATTACCCAATAAGAAGTACAGAGTTATATATGCTGATCCACCGTGGCATGAGCAGGGTGGGGGCAAAATTAAAAGAGGTGCTGACAGGCACTACAAGTTAATGAAAACCAAGGATATAAAAGAACTACCTGTATCAAACTTAGCAGATGAAGAATGTTGGTTGTTTCTTTGGGTAACAAACAATTTTTTAAAAGATGGGCTAGAAGTTATGGAAGAATGGGGTTTTACCTATGTAACCAATCTAGTGTGGGCAAAGAATACTATTGGTCTTGGTTATTACTTTAGAGGACAACATGAGATATGTTTGTTTGGAAAGAAAGGTCAAATGAAACCTGAGTCAAGAAGCGAAAGCACACTAGTTACAGCAAAGAAAAGTAAACATAGCAAAAAGCCAGAGGAGTTTTACGAAAAGATTGAAGCATTAAATAGTGGTTCTAAGATTGAACTCTTTGCAAGAAACACTAGAGAAGGTTGGGACAGCTGGGGTAATGAAGTATGAATGTATTAAGTTTGTTTGATGGCATGTCATGTGGGCGTATAGCTTTGGATCAATTAGGAATTAAGGTAGATAATTACTATGCCTGTGAAATAGACAAGTATGCAATGCAAGTAAGCCATGCTAATTATCCAGACATCATACAGCTTGGAGATGTTTGTGATGTTAAGTCAGAGGATTTACCAAAGATTGATTTGATAATGGGTGGTAGTCCATGCCAAGGATTTAGTTTCGCGGGTAAGCAACTCGCCTTTGATGATCCGAGATCAGCCTTGTTCTTTGAGTTCATCAGACTATTAAAAGAATGTAAGCCAAAGTATTTCTTACTAGAGAATGTAAGAATGAAGAAAGAATACCTACAAGTAATCAGCGAACAGGTGTCAGCATGTTATCCAGAGATCCCCTTTGGTATCGAGCCTATCTTTATTAACAGCTCCTTGGTAAGCGCGCAGTCAAGACCAAGATACTACTGGACAAACATACCAGGTGTTAAGCAACCCAAGCAAAGAGGCATAGTTTTAAAGGATATATTAGAGCCTAACTTAAAGTCAGATTTATCTGAGAAAGCTATTGCATATATGAATAGAGGTAGTGAGAAATGGTCAGGTGGTAAAAGTAGAGCAGAGCATTACATAAAACATGAAAGCAAAAAATCTAACTGTTTAACAGCTAACATGTATAAAGGTATTCCCTATGGTGTTATTGCTGTAGATAAACCTATGCAAGTTGGAACAGCTATAGATATTAACGGCCATGACGTATTAAAGAGAGTCTATAGTCCAAAAGGTAAATCGCCAACTGTTAATACATGTCAAGGTGGAAATAGAGAGCCAAAGGTAGTAGTTGATGAAGTCTATTGGCGTAAGCTTATACCTTTGGAATGTGAAAGGTTGCAAACAGTTCCTGATAACTATACAAATCATGTCAGTAATAGTCAGCGTTTTAAAATGTTAGGTAATGGCTGGACGATTGCAGTGATCAAACATATATTTAAGAACATGGAGATAAAGTGATAGATTGTCTCAACAGTTTAATAGATAGATTTTTAGAGTGGTCTTTCCAAAGACATGAGAATAAATTATTT
>Ga0207890_1000518_pt1 | contig 11268 bp, 8 predicted proteins | sample LinPmetageLP48_FD_184059 | JGI IMG/M metagenome (GOLD analysis project Ga0207890, IMG submission 184059) | Marine viral communities from the Pacific Ocean - LP-48 (SPAdes) | ecosystem: Environmental > Aquatic > Marine > Oceanic | place: Pacific Ocean | collected 2011-06-13
AGTACAGTGGTTTCAACAAAAACTGGACGTACCGTTTTGGTATCACGACCATCGATACGTGGTTCACCGGCAATAATGCGGCCACGAACCAGTTCTTTTTCCAGTTTGCCAAACACGCCTTTTACGTCATCTTCAGACCATTCGCCATCTTCACTGACTAATTCAGCAACTGCTGCCTGGCGAATTTCAGCCAGTTGATCCTGACGCTGCATTTTGTCACTGATGGCATAGGCATTTTTAATACCTTCAAACGCTTGATCTTTAACAGCGTTATACAAACGATCATCTTTTTCCGGAGCAGTCCAATCCCAGGCTGTTTTAGCGGTTTCTGCTTTCAATTCATCAATCAGTTTGATCGCTGTCTGTATTTGCTGATGACCATACATGACAGAACCTAACATCACCTCTTCAGGCAATTCAGATGCTTCGGATTCCACCATCAATACAGCACTTTCAGTACCGGCAACAACCAAGTCCAGTGAACTGGTCGCTAATTGTTTTTTGGATGGGTTGAGGATGTAGTTACCATCAACATAGCCCACCCGGGCAGCACCTAATGGGCCATTAAACGGGATGCCGGAAATAGCCAGGGCAGCAGAAGCACCAATCATTGCCGGGATATCAGGATCGATTTCAGGATCCAATGCCATTACGGTGGCAATAACCTGTACTTCGTTAATGAAACCTTTAGGAAACAATGGACGCAGTGGACGATCGATCAGACGGGAGGTCAGTGTTTCTTTCTCGGAAGGACGGCCTTCACGTTTGAAGAAACCACCAGGTATTTTACCTGCAGCATAAGTACGTTCTTGATAATTTACGGTTAACGGAAAGAAATCCTGGCCAGGATTTACATTCTTCTTTCCGACTACAGTTACAAGCACTGATGTCTCACCCAGACTGGCAATAATGGAGCCACCGGCCTGACGGGCGATCTTTCCGGTTTCCAGGCTGAGAATGTGCTCACCGAACTGAACTGTCTTTTTTACTGAATTCACTAGTATTTCCTTCTCTTGACTACATCAGCCATGAACCTTTTCATGACTGATTTAAAAAACGATAAACGCATAAATGAATATGCCCCTGAAACCGCGGGGGATTTCAGGGGCATATCAGTCAACGCACCAGCCTAATGCCAATGATATTGGCGGAGGCTCGATGAGATGTTTTACAGACCACGTCGAGTAATTTAGCGACGCAGACCTAAGTCAGCAATTAAATCACGGTAACGGTTAATATCCGTTTTTTTCAGGTAATCGAGCATTTTACGACGACCACTAACCATTTTTAACAAACCTTGACGTGAGTGATGATCATGGATGTTAGTTTTAAAATGGTCTGAAAGATTGGTAATACGTGCTGTCAGCAACGCTACCTGAACTTCAGCTGAGCCGGTATCGCCTTCTGTACGACCGTATTTTTTAATGATTTCTTGCTTTTGTTCTGCAGTAATTGACATAAAAACTCCAACTTTTTTATAGCCTTTGGCTATGAGTTAAATTCTGAAATAATCCAGCCAGTTAAACCGAATTACCCAACCTTTTAAGAGTGGCGAATTTTACCGGTTTTATCCGCTATTCACAAGCGAGTTAAACCGTATCACCGGTAACAAACAAACGTTTTGCTGAAACTGTGCCGTCCAGGGCCAATTCTCCCAGACCGATAAATTGATCCTGATAATCAAATAACCGGACTTTTGCGCTTTGTCCCTGAATATCAGTTTTGACTGCCCGCCCGTATCGCATATCATCAGACATTGACGAATCCAGTTTGATATGGGGCCAGTCCGGCAAAGCTTCATGGGCCGGAAGTAACTGACTATCAAGTCCTGCCAATCCCTGCTGCTCGGCCAACTTCCCTAATGCTTCCAGACTTAATGCCTGGGTTAAATCATAGCCTGCCGCATCAGTACGCCTCAGCATTGTGACATGTCCGCAGCTGCCTAAAGCGGCAGCAATATCCTGCACCAGCGTACGAATATAGGTTCCTTTGCTACAGGCAACCTGCAAGGTAAAACTCTCGGCATCGGACTCCAGTAATTCAATACTGTAGATGGTAATAAGGCGTGACTTTCGTTCAATTTCAATACCCTGTCGTGCCAATTTATATAATGGCTGGCCCTGATGTTTTAACGCAGAAAACATAGGCGGGATCTGTTGTTGCTCTCCGACAAAATCCAGCAAAACCTGTTGCAGCTGTTCAGGGGAATATTTTGGAATAGCTTGTTGTGCTATTACCTCGCCATCGCTATCACCGCTATCGGTAAGAATGCCCAACTGACAACGCACTTGGTATTGTTTGTCAGCATCCAGTAAATAGGTGGAAAGTTTGGTCGCTTCGCCCAGGCAGACTGGTAATACCCCGGTGGCTAAGGGGTCGAGACTGCCGGTATGTCCTGCCTTGTTTGCATTAAATAATCGTTTAACGCGTTGCAAAACGTGATTTGAGCTTAATCCGGTTGGCTTGTCGATAATCACGATACCAGTGATATCGCGACCTTTTTTATTGCGTTTTGCCATTGGCGAAACTCAATCTTTATCAGTTTCGGTATCAGGATCCTGTTCGTCTTTGATATCGGCATTAGCTTTGGAGATCAGCTCATCCATATAAAAGCCATGCTCCAAAGTCGTGTCATAACGAAACTGCAGTTCAGGCATGATGCGTAACTTCACGCGTTTGGCCAGCGCCCTACGTAAGAAGCCAGCGGCATTATTCAAACCAGCCAGACATTCTTTAGCGGCTTCTTCTGAATCAAACCCACTAAGTCGAGTGACATAAATACGCGCATATTTCAGATCAGATGTCACATCAACATGTGACACCGTGACCATACTGACGCGCGGATCGGCCAGATCATGCTGAATCAGCAAAGCCAATTCACGCATCATGACCTCGCTGATTCGATTTGTGCGACTAAATTCTCTTGCCATTAAAGACTCGGTTTCATTAATACACGTTCAAATACTTCAATTTGATCGCCCGGTTTAACGTCTTTATAGTTTTTCACACCAATACCACATTCGGTACCGGCATTCACTTCGTTAACATCATCTTTGAAACGACGCAGCGATTCCAGTTCACCTTCATAGATAACAACGTTATCACGTAGAACACGAATTGGATTGTTACGTTTAACACTGCCTTCCAGCACCAGACAACCGGCAATGTCGCCGAATTTCGGTGAGCTGAATACATCATCAACACGAGCCAAACCAATGATTTCGTCTTTGTAGACGGGTTCCAGCATCCCGGTCATCGCTTTGGTGACCACATCCAGCAAATCATAAATGATACTGAAGTATTGAACATCCAGACCTTTTTCGGCAATCACTTTACGTGCTGTGTTGTCTGCACGAACATTAAAGCCGATCAAGATGGCATCAGAAGCAGCAGCAAGTTGTGCGTCGGTTTCATTAATACCACCAACACCTGAACCAACAACCCGGACCTGAACCATATCGGTCGACAACTTCTGCAGACCCTGGCTAACCGCTTCAACTGAACCATGAACGTCACCTTTGATGACCACATTCAGCGTTTTCAGATCGCCGGCTTCCATTTTGTTGAACATATCATCCAACTTGGCTGCCTGCTGCTGGGCCATTTTCATTTCACGCGCTTTGGTCTGACGGAAGCTGGCAATCTCTCTTGCCGTGCGATCGTCCGGAGCTACCTGCAATTCGTCACCTGATGCTGGCGTACCTGACAGACCCAGTAATTCAACGGGGGTTGAAGGACCGGCTTCATCCATTGCCTGACCATTTTCATTGAACAAGGCGCGAACGCGACCAAATTCCTGGCCAACAACGACAATGTCACCTTTTCTCAACGTACCACGTTGGACCAGAACAGTTACCACCGTACCACGTCCTTTATCGAGACGTGATTCAACAACAGTACCGTGAGCAGGACCTTTAACCGGTGCGGTCAATTCCATCACTTCCGCTTGCAGTGAAATCGCATCAAGTAACTCATCAACACCAAGCCCCGTCAGAGCTGAAACCGGTACAAACTGAACATCACCACCCCAATCTTCAGGGACGACTTCATGATTCGTTAATTCCTGTTTAACCCGATCCGGAGTGGCATCTGGTTTATCCATTTTGTTTACGGCAACAATCAGCGTTGAGCCGGCAGCTTTAGCGTGCTGAACAGCCTCAATTGTTTGCGGCATAACACCATCATCTGCAGCGACCACCAATACTACGATATCGGTAACCTTGGCACCGCGTGAACGCATTTCGGTAAACGCAGCATGGCCCGGTGTATCCAAAAAGGTCACTTCACCACGGCTGGTTTCTACTTTATAGGCACCGATATGCTGGGTAATACCACCCGCTTCGCCTGATGTAACCTTGGTCCGACGGATATAATCCAGTAAAGAGGTTTTACCATGGTCAACATGGCCCATTACAGTAACAACAGGTGCTCTTGGAACCGCTTCGCCGGTCACTTCAATAGATGCTTCCAGGGCTTGTTCAACTTCGTTTTCCTGAACCGGCTTGGCAACATGGCCCATTTCTTCAACCAGAATAACAGCGGTATCCTGATCCAGGACCTGATTGATAGTGGCCATTGTGCCCATACCCATCAACGCTTTGATTACTTCGGCCGCTTTAACAGACATACGCTGCGCTAAGTCAGAAACTGAAATGGTATCGGGAACACTGACTTCACGAACTACCGGAGCGGTTGGACGGGAAAAACCATGTTCTGTTGTGGTTTCAACAGTCGCAGTTTTTTGTGAGACACCTTTTTTCTTCTTGCGGCGACCTTTGCCTTCGCTGACATGAAGTTCTTTACGTTCAAATTCATCATCACGTTGGAAACGGCCACGACGTGCGGGTTTATCTTTATTCGCAACGTGTTTTGCATCGGCTTCTTTACGATCCGGTTTCTGTTCTTTGGCTTGTGCTTCCGCGGCTGCAAGACGCGCCTCTTCCTTGGCCTTTTCTAAGGCTTCCTCTTCTTCACGAGCCTTTTTCCGCGCTTCAAGCGCTTTTTCAGCTTCGATACGGGCAAGGTTGGCAGCACGACGCTTGGCATCGGCTTCTTCCAGCTTTTTATGTGCTAATTGAGAAGCCGTCAATTCCGGTTTTGCCGCTTGTTTTTTTGCAGCGACAGATTTTTTTTCTTCTTTGAGTTTCGCTTCTTCGGCGAGTGCCTTTTGCTCTTCTTCTGCAGCTAAACGTGCCTCTTCATCTGCCAGCCTTTCAGCTTCGATTGCTGCGGCAACTGCTGCAGCTTCACGTTCAGACTCTTCTTTCTGCAGGCTGGTTTGTTCTTGCTGTTTGCGTGCTATTTCCTGCTGTCGAAGCTGTTCCTGACGGGCAACTTCTTCGGCGTGTACCTGTGCTTGAGATGCAATTACCGGTTCTTCAGCAGGCGCACTGGCAGTGGTAGGTTCGGCATCAGACCGTTTGACAAAAGTGCGTTTTTTACGAACTTCAACACTGACACTTTTACCGGCTTGACGAGATGTGCCTCCACCTAATTTAATTTCACTGACTGATTTACGTTTCAGTGTGATTTTTTTTGGTGATGCATCGTTTTCACTGGCTGATTTGCCATGTCTTTGCTGTAAAAACTGCAACAGACTTTGCTTTTGGTCTTCCGTAATCAGATCATCCGGCTTTGAGACTTTAATACCGGCCTCATTAAGCTGATCAACTAAACGTTCAGGTGTGATACCGACAGTGTCGGCCAGGTCCTTAACCTTCATGTCACTCATTGGTTACTCCCCTGTTTCTGTTTGTTCGTCTGCAAACCATGACTCACGTGCTTTCATGATAAATGCGGCAGCTTGTTTTTCATCAATGCCACCCGCCTCAACCAATTCATCCACGGACTGATCTGCAAGGTCATCAATAGTGATAACACCCTGACTGGTTAACTTAGCAGCTAATTCAGCGGTCATACCGGGCAAATCCTGGATTGTCTCAGCAGGAGATGCGCTTTCAATTTGCTCTTCACTGGCAATGGCGCGTGTCAGCAGTACGTCTCTGGCACGTGAACGTAATTCATTAACTATATCAGTATCAAATTCTTCAATATCAAGCATTTCCTGTTCCGGCACATAGGCAACTTCTTCAAGTGAAGAAAAACCTTCCTGAGCCAGAATCAATGCAACGTCTTCATCAACGTCCAAATCTGCCATAAATGTCTGAATCAATGAACTGATTTCGGTTTCGGCCTTTTGGTCAGCATCAGAAGCCGACATAACATTCAACTCCCAACCGGTTAACTGACTGGCAAGCCGTACATTTTGACCACCACGACCGATTGCCTGTGACAGCTGGCCGTCTTCAACAGCAATATCCATGCTGTGAGCGTCTTCATCAACAACAATAGATAATACTTCTGCCGGTGCCATGGCGTTAATGGCAAATCGTGCCGGCTCTTCATCCCACAGGATAATGTCGACGCGCTCACCGGCCAATTCATTAGTGACTGCCTGAACACGTGATCCACGCATCCCGACACAGGCACCCACCGGATCAATTCGTGGTTCATGTGCTAAAACCGCAATTTTGGCTCGTAAACCAGGATCCCGTGCAGCACCTTTGATTTCAATCATGCCATCGCCGATTTCCGGGACTTCAAGACTGAACAGTTCAATCAGTAATTCTGGCGCGACACGACTGACGACTAATTGTGGCCCGCGCGCTTCAGAACGAATTTCTTTCAAATAACCACGGATTCGATCACCGCTACGGAAATTCTCACGTGGAATCATTTCTTCACGAGGCAGAAGAGCCTCAGCATTTCCGCCGAGATCCAAAGTCACGTTGCCGCGTTCAACACGTTTAACCGTGCCATGAATCATCTGGCCGACTTTCTCGCGATACATATCAACTACTTGAGCACGTTCTGCTTCGCGTACTTTTTGAACGATAACCTGTTTGGCTGTTTGAGCAGCAATTCGACCAAATTCAACCGATTCCATTGGCTCACGAATGTAATCGCCTACTTTGGCATCTGACTGTTTGGCCAGCGCATCAGACAATTTGATTTGCAACTCTGAAGATTCGAAGTTTTCGTCGTTATCATCGACAATTAACCACTGACGGAAAGTTTCATAGTTGCCAGTCTGGCGATCAATCGCAACATGGGCATCTATTTCCATTTCATAACGTTTACGGGTGGCCATGGCCAACGCCGCTTCGATCGCCTGAAATATAACTTCTTTACCCACGCCTTTTTCATTAGACATGGCATCAACAACCAGCAAAATTTCTTTATTATTCATCACGCCCCCAGTGGATCGATGCAAGCAATTGATCCAAAACTAAGTTTTTTCATTAACAGCAAATAGTACGCTTTTTCAGGCAACCAGTCGCGCTTTAGCCAACTTTGCCAATGGTAAGGCGTACACCTCACCATCCACTTCAATTAATACTTCACCATTCTCAAAGCCCTGCAACACACCGGTAAAATTCCGTCTGCCTTCCACTGGTAATTTAGTGGTAATTTTTGCTGAGGAACCAGTAAAACGGATGAAATCACGCTCCTTAAATAAGGGACGATCGAATCCAGGTGAGGAAATTTCCAGTGAATAGGCTTTTTTGATGGGGTCTTCGACATCGAGAATGCCGCTGACCTGATGACTGACACGTTCACAGTCTTCAATACCAATACCTTGATCTGCATCAATATAGATTCTTAGGAGTGGATTTTGTCCACCCTGAATGTATTCCACACCGACAAGCTGGTACCCCAGCGATTCAATCGGCGCTTCAATTAATTTTTCAATCTGATCAGATACGGCCATAGGCAACAAATAAAAAAAAAGGGCCATCGGCCCAATTTTAACTCCACAAAAACAAAAACCCCAATCAGGGGTCCTGTCTTAACATTATTATTGGTAGCGGGGGCTGGATTTGAACCAACGACCTTCGGGTTATGAGCCCGACGAGCTACCAGGCTGCTCCACCCCGCACCTGACTAAGTCGCATACTATACACAAAGCCCTACATGCTAGCAAGCCCGATTATCAATTCTCTTTCAGTTTACGGGTAAGTGTATTTCGGCCCCAGCCCAATAATTTTGCGGCTTCTTGACGTTTGCCGGCTGTTTTCTCTAAAGCAACCTCCATTAGCAGGTGTTCTATCATCGGCACAACATCGGCCAACACGCCTTCCTGTCCGCTCAGCGCCTTGTTTGCAGCCCACTGGCGAAACATTTGTTGCCAGTCACCACCGCTACGAGCTGTTTCCACACCACCGTCAGCTGTCAGCTCCAATGGCAAATCATCCATTTGCACAACCTGCCCCGGAGACATCACAGTAAGCCAGCGAGAAGTATTCTCTAATTGTCTTACGTTGCCGGGCCAGGGTAATTGCGATAAATAACATTCTACTTCAGGTGAGACACTTTTCACTCCCATATTAAGCTCGCGTGCCGCTTTATTGAGAAAGTAGGCTACCAACGCCGGAATATCTTCCCGACGTTCACGCAAGGAAGGAATATGAATACGAATAACATTTAAACGGTGAAACAAATCCTCACGGAAATCGCCACGCTCAACCTGCTGTTCCAGATTCTGATGCGTTGCAGCAATAATTCTCACATCTGCTTTTACAGCACTATGTCCACCAACACGGAAAAACTCGCCGTCTGATAAGACTCTTAAAAGGCGTGTTTGAAGTTCCAACGGCATATCACCGATTTCATCCAGAAATAAGGTGCCACCATCCGCCTGCTCAAAACGTCCCTTACGTTGTACATGTGCGCCGGTAAAAGCGCCCTTTTCATGACCAAATAATTCAGACTCCAGCAATTCTCTGGGAATAGCAGCCATATTCAGGGCAATAAACGGGTTTTGCCTGCGCGGACTATGTTTGTGTAAAGCATGGGCGACCAGTTCTTTACCAGTGCCCGACTCACCATTAATTAATACAGTGATATTGGAACGTGCGAGCCGTCCAATGGCACGAAACACTTCCTGCATGGCGGGTGCTTCACCAATAATTTCACTGCCAATATTCATTTCGCCAGCAGGATTACTGTGCTGTTGATGGTGGTGGGTAATCGCTCGCTGTACTAAATCAACCGCTTCATCAACATCAAAGGGTTTTGGCAGGTATTCAAAAGCACCACCTTCGTATACAGATACAGCACTGTCCAGATCCGAATAAGCGGTCATGATAATGACCGGCAGATCAGGTTGCTTTCGCTGAATTTCTGCCAGTAGTTGCAGCCCATCCAGGCCTGGCATGCGGATATCGCTGACCAGCACATCTGGCGGGGTATCTGTACCTCGTTTTAATTGCTCCAAAACCAGATCACCACTCTCAAAGGCTTTGACAGTGATATCTACGGCTTCCAATGCCTTTTGTAATACCCATCGAATCGATCGGTCATCATCAACAATCCATGCTATTGCTTTAGCGCTCACGGTTTAACTCCAGGGGAAAAATAATTGAAAATATGGTTTGGCCTGCATGGCTGATACAACTGACTGTGCCAGCATTTCGCTGCACCAGATTTTGTACCAGATACAACCCCAGTCCGGTGCCATCGGCTCGTCCAGTCACCAGGGGATAGAACAAACTGTCCTGTAATTGTTTTGGTATACCCGGGCCGTTATCTTCGATTTCAATCAGCACGCCTAATTTATAAAAACGTTTTTCAATGGTCAGATTACGTTGAATGCGAGTTTTCAGCCGAATAATGCCGATGCCATGCATTGCCTGTACTGCATTACGCACAATATTTAAAATAATCTGGATCAACTGATCAAAATCAGCGTGTAAATCCGGGATACTGGGATCATAGTCAGCTATAAACTGAAGTCGCTCGTCGACTTCAATATCAACCAGCTGGCGAACCCGCTGTAAAACCTCATGAATATTCAAAAACTGCTTTTCGGATTGCTGATAAGGGCCCAGCATTCGAGTCATCAGGTTTTGCAACCGGTCAGCTTCATTAATGATAATTCGGGTATATTCTTTCAAATCATCCGAATCCAGCTGACGTTCCAATAACTGTGCAGCTCCTCTCAACCCTCCCAGGGGATTTTTAATTTCGTGCGCCAGACCACGAACTACCTGTTGCTGGGTATGTAAATTTTCATCACGATTGACGCGCTGTTGATAATCCAGCTGCGCCAACTCTACCAGGAGATGGGGCTCAGCAACGTCCAGCATTTTGATTGAACAATCCACTACTATTTCGCCTGCAGCAGGCAGAAATAACTGAATTTCACGTTCTATTAGCGCCTGTCCATTACTGATAACCCGGCGTAATGAATTCAACAGATGTGTTTCACCCGGTAACAAAGTTTGAAAGGGAATATGTTCAGCCTGACGTTGGCTGATTTCAAACATGACTTCAGTTGAAGTATTGATGTAACAAACCCGTAAATTCGTGTCGAGTACTAATATCGCAGTCGTTAAACTCTCCAGTACATCATCGCTGGAAAACTGTTCAACATTAATCAGTTTGTCATTTAAGTTCATGGCCTGCCATCTGCAAAAAACGCTCCATTTGTAAGCACCAAATGTCACATCATATTTAAGATTATGATTCCAATGGTAATAATATAGTTGAGTATGGAAGAGTTTAAATAAACCAACCACTTCAAGCAGTATGAAAAGTGTAATTACACTATTGCACGCATCATTTTGGTGCGACTATCTAAGGTGATTGAGGAAAGGTCGGGATACCGGGAGTAGTAGGAAAGCCGGGAATACTGGGTGCACCGGGTCCGGGACTTGGTTGACCATTTTGACGGCCTGGTTGTTGTAAACTGGTGCGTTGTAAATAAAAGGTAATCGTTTCACTTTGAGCTAAAACTTCCCCGGAAGCGTTCAGTACATTTGCTGACAAGGTATGTGTTCCCCTGTCCAGATTTTCCAGCATAAAACTCAGTTGAGGCATTGGCATGCCTGCCGGTAAGCCATCGAGGTATAACTGAATCAAATCGCCACGTTCAGAATTTAATGCTGGAAACACTTGTAGATTGACTGTTACATTGCCGTTATTAACACGAATCCCGGCTTCATCTTCGGGCGCAACAATAGCTACCTTATAATTTGGGGCAGCTTCAGGCTCATCAGCACTTTCCTGTTCTTCAACGCTAGCGGAGGCCGTTTCTTCAGGGATTTGTACTGGTGAATAAGTCATGGGCTGTTGTAATTCAACCTTTTCAGCGTTCTCACCAGGCTGATCTGAATACACCTGATTACCATTGTCATCAACCCAGCGATAGATATCCTCAGCCGCAACAGCTGTGCCAAGACCAAGCAACATGACAAGAATCAATTT
>Ga0207890_1000533_pt1 | contig 11144 bp, 10 predicted proteins | sample LinPmetageLP48_FD_184059 | JGI IMG/M metagenome (GOLD analysis project Ga0207890, IMG submission 184059) | Marine viral communities from the Pacific Ocean - LP-48 (SPAdes) | ecosystem: Environmental > Aquatic > Marine > Oceanic | place: Pacific Ocean | collected 2011-06-13
TAAGCAAGTTTATATTACTACTAACATAATTTTTAGCCTCTGCATACCCTGCTCTTTGTACTGCAGCAAAATGTTCTTGAGGAGTTTTAGCTTTAAGTACTCCATGCTTTGAATACCTACTATTTACATCAGGCAAATAAAATTCTACTTGAGCTCGTATTCCTTCAAGCGGAGTATTAAATACTCTATAATGATAAGTTTTCTTTGTCATTGGATCATTAACTACAGTGTCAATTTTTCCTTTCCACTGTGACCCCGCAGTAAGTCCTCCAAAGTTATTAGCTCTATTACTAAGTCCTGAATTTGCCCAACCACTTTCTGTGATTATTTGAGTAGTAATTCCTAGAGCGCTTAAATCACCACCTTCAGGAATTCTTCCTGACTGTTTTAATCTTTCTATATGTCTAGCAACTTCATTATATATTACATATAACCGTTCATTTTTAGTTAACTCGTTAAACTTAGGCGGTTCTGTTAAATTTATATTATTCATTTGTGTCTCCTCCTAATGTTCCTTTATATAATTTTGTTAATTTTGACATTTGTCCTGGCATGCCTTTATATAATTGATAACCTTCTGCTAAAGCGGCTCTTGTTGCTTGAGTTCCTACTCTATACTGAGTTCCAAGATTTTTTGAATCAAAATAATTAAACTTATCTGCAAAATTTAAATCTGTAGTTTTAGCAGCTCTAGAAAAAGCCTTGTTTGTAGGAATATAATATTCTGTAGAATTTGGAGGAAGTCTTTTTAAAACATCTGCATGTTTTTTAGCAAAAGGTAAATTCCAATAATCATTGGGTCTACTTACAAGCTCTTTTACTTCGGCTGCTTCTTTTGAATTTAAATTAAGTTCTTGCAAGGCAGTTTGCATTTCTGGACTATCTATAGGAGCCATACTTCTTTCAACAGCTTGTTTTTCCAGAGGACTAACTTTTTGTCCTCCTTTTATTTTGTTGTGTATATTTTTTAAATTATAGTTTTCTGCCGCTGCTTCTGTAGTACTAAGTCTTCTATAAAGAGGATTGCCTCTTTTATAAGCTTCTATATCAGCATTAGCTGAACTTTGATAAAAACGTCCTCCTACTTTTGTAGCATCTCCTTCAAATCTAAAAAGTGATTTCTCTTTAAGTAATTTATTCCATTGCCCAGGTTTATTCCAAACTTGTTTTATCCCAGCACTTGCTGAGTTTAGTTGAGGTATTTTGTGCATTAACTTACTTGCACTGCTAATAGCAGGAGCTACTGTATTTACAATAGGTTTCATTACGGTAGAAATAGTACCTGCTGCTCCTAAAACAGGCAAAGTAGTTTCGTATAAAGCGTTACCAACTGTATCAATATTCATTCCTTTTTCTGAAAGCTCCCGCCAAGAATTTCTCATATTAGAAGTAGGGTCTCCTAGTGCATCACCAAGATAACCTGCCCCAAATCCTTCTATTACTAATCCAGGAGTTAAAAATTGTAGTCCAGCTCTTGTTCCCGAATACATTCCTAAAGTATTTGTACTTCCAAATATAGGCTGAGAAAGACCTTTCATACCAACTTTTGCATTATTCAAAAGGCTTTTTCCTGCTTGCCCCATATATCTAGCCCCACTTAATCCTAATTCAGTCATAGCTGGCGCTCCTGGTGCTAAAACGCCTGCCGCTCCTAATAGAGGGGCTGCTATAGCTGCTTTGTTCACCATACTAATAAAATTTTTCCAACCATCAGGATCTCCTGCTTCCCACTTTTCTCTAGCTTCTTTAGCATTATAAGAACCTCCTTTAGATCCCTCTTTTACATTTCTATCAAAATCTTTACCAAAAGAATTATAATAAGACATAAAATTAGTATCACTTATATCATCATTCTTATATAACTTTCGCAATCCTTCTATACCTTGAGAACTTATTACATCTTTTAATTTTTTATCTTTCCATTCTTCAGGATTTTTTTTCTGTAATGTACTCAAAGCACTTTCTGCTCTAGAGTATCTTTGCTTTTCGTTTTTTAAATTTTCTTTATATTGGTTTACATTTTCTTGTAAAGTTTCTATTCTATTTCCTTTATTTTGTTTTAAAAATACACTTCCAAATCCTCTATCTTTATAGTATTTTTTAGTAGCATGCTTTAATTGATCTAGTTTTTGAGAAAGACTGTATTGTCTTTTTTTGCTTTCTTGACTTTTATAAACAGTTGTTTCATTAAGATTTTGAATAGGTCGATTTGTTCCTTCTACAGTATCTATTTCAGGAAGACTTAATAAACGTCTATTAAAACCTCCTCCTCCTTCAAAAATTCTAGGAGGAGCATCAGTAGTATCTTTAACAAATGTTTTTTCAGATGGATAATCCCAAGTAGGAATAATAGGAGCCATTGAGCCTCCATTTTTTAATGATTTTATTTTTTCTTTAGCTTCTGCTTCTTTTAATTTGTTACTTCCTCCCCATCCATATTTTTCTGCCATTTCAAAATAAGTCATTCCCCAATCTGATTTAGGAACTAGGCTAGCAAATTTTTCTAAACTTATTCTACCCGCACCTCCTCCTTGATTGTGAATCTCAAAGGCTTCTTTTAAATTATATTTAGGCGAAATTTTTGGCATTTAAAATATTTGTGGGTCATAATAAGAAATTAATCTATTCATGATTAATTCTTTATTAGTAGTATTGTCGAAATATAAAGTTAATAAAAAATGTGTAGATCTAAAACGTCCTTTTTGACTAGTTGAATTAATGTCTCTAGGAAGTTTAATTCTCCATTTATCAAAACGTCTTTTTATTCTACCAGCTGAATAATTTATTTTACCTGAATCTTGTGTTTCTGTCTTAACTCTAAATGCAGTTATAGTTTCTGTTCTTGTAATTTGTTTATCATCATTACGAACTATACTATTAAATTCTAAAGTTCTTAGAACTTTATTTAGATCTGCTTTGGGATTAATAACTAATGTCAATTCGCATTCTTCTTGAGTTCCGTAAAATTCTCCCCAGTTTCCTATATTATGAGTATATATATTAGTAGTAACAGAAACTGTTGGATCATAGTCAGAAGTCATTAAATTATCTCCACTGTTAATCCAGATTTTAGGATTGATAGAGAGCCTTGTAGAAAATTGAGCAGCTAATTCATCATATACAATAGAAGTGTCTTTTATTCTATCTAAAGCAATTACTGTAGAAGCCGCAGTTACTTCTGACCTTGCTCCTTCTATAGTATTAGTAGTAGTAACCTCGCTAGTCATTAATCTAATAATACCACTTACATCTACTAAAGTATTTATTGCGTAAGTAGTTAATACTGCTAGTACTTGTACTGGTCCATAAAAATTACTAGTTAAAAAAGTAAATATTACTTCATCATTTATTTCGTCTGTTCCTATATGAGCTCCTTTTAATAAAATAGGATTGTCTCCTCCTGTTTCTTTTCTAGCAAAAACACCGTCTCCCAATTCTTGTAAAAAAGAATGCATTCCTTTTAATTCAGACAAAGGACTATTTTGCATTCCTGTTTTACCCGCACCTAACATATATATTTTTCTATGAATTGCATCAAAGAAATATATTGCAGTGTTAGTAGCTTTAACTGCCCATTGATGTATAGACCCTATTTCTTTAGAAAGGTATCTATGTTTTCCCCAACCTTTAGCTGTTCCTAATTCTGTAGGAACACCGTCATCAGTTGTAGTAACAGCTTCTCTGTTAATAGAGTAATTACCTATACCTTCGTTTTGAACAAAATAAACATCGTCTTTAAAATTCAAAATTTTATTTATAGGACCGTGATCGTCTACGTCGTAATAATCATTAATTGCAAATTTTGTCCAAGAATCTATATTTTCTCCGTTTACTTTTACAGCAGATAAAAAAGCTCTTACATCATTTGTTAATGATAAATCTGTTAAATTAGCAGGCTTTACAAAAAAAGCAACCTCTTTATTTATTCTAGAAAATACATTATTATATCCATAAAAATCATAAAGAGTTTTCCCTGCTTCTAATTTTGCATAATTAGTTTTATCGTTATTATCTTCTTGTCTAAAATAAGGACTTTGTGAACTATTATGAGTAAACTCTACTCCTGTAGTTGTTGTAGCTCCGTGAGCAAGATTAGTGTTAACACTGCTTTCAGTTACTAATAAAAGTGTATTTGTAAAAGGACTATCATAATCACTACCGCCATAAAAATCTCCATTAAATTCTGTCATACCTTTTTGAATATGACTCATCGATATAAATATATCTCCTCCAAATACTTTAGGATTTAAATTTGCTTTATTTATAAAAGGAGAAGCAGGAATAAAACTATTTGCTTCTAATGCATTAGTATTAGATCCTCCATAAACTTCATTTTTAGGAATAACAATGTCTGCAATAGGTAATATTCTATTACCACCATAAGAGCCTGCTCCAGAACTTGGAACAGGATTTCCATCTTTTGTTAACCAAGCAATTTGAGGATTATTAGGAGTAACAGCATAGGTTGTATTGTTTACAAAAATATGATAATCTGTTCTAGATTGATTTGTTCCAGGAGTAGTATAAGCAGTAGTAGGGTTTAAAGGGTCGTTACTAAATTGTTTGACTAATCCTGATATATTAGTTCCTGCTCTTGCAATTACTGCTTCAGTATTGTCAGGGTCATTTAAATTTTTTAAATTATTAACACTCCCTGGAAAAGCATAATAATTTCTACAGTAACTAGGAGCACCCATACTAGGACCACTTGCTGCAGCTGTATGAAAAGGAGTACCCCAAGAAGCTGTTTTAGTATCTAAATAAACATTAGTACTATCTCTCATATCAAAATATGTAGCATTATTAAACTCTTTAATATTTTCAATACTATTAAAAGTTACAGGAAGAGTTCTTAAAAGTTTATGTCTTACATCAGATATTTGTGTAACGTTTGAACCTAAAGCTGCTGCACTAGATCCAGTAGTAGTAGTTCTTGCTTCATAATAATCTATAGGGCTTCCGCCTGAAGCAGGATTATTTACAAAAGAATAATAACCTGTTATTAATAAACAAGGTCTATTTCCTAAATTAGTAGCTATATCTGGAATAGAAGTTCCGATAGTATGAGCATAAGAAATTTCTGGAGAATAAAAAGATAAGTGTTGTGCTCTAGTAGTAGCTGCTTGATGATTTGGAGGAGTAAAATTATTATCAGGATCGTGCTCATCTATAAAATATCTAGCAGAATCTAATTCTAAAAAATCTACTCCACTAAAACCACTAGTAGGAGCTAACCCCAAAAGAAAATTATTTTGATGTACTACATTGTCTGTGTTGTCTATTCTAAAATCATAATCATGAGGTGTTTTATTTCCACTAGTAGGACTAACTCTAAAATGTGCTAAAGGATTTACAATTCCTTGGCATAATCTACGTTTATCATTATTTGTTCTAGGAACTCTAATAATTTGATATCCTGTTATTTTATTAGAAAGACTTGTGGGAAGTGTGATAGTAAATTCTATCCCTAAATTAAACCCAATAGCAACAGGTCCTACAGAAGTAGCTAACTCTGTTCCTGCAGTACTTAATGGAAAATAAGGACTATTGCTTAGATTATTAGCTCCATCTTTTTCTGATATATCTGGAAACTTGATGTCTCCAATATATTCTACATAAGTTGCTTCTCCTTTTAATGTATAAAACACTATACCAAATCTATATGTTTCTCCCCTTTTATATCCTCGTAATAAACCAGAAATATGGGGAGAAGCATTATTAGCAAAACTTGGATTAGGATATACTCCATACCCATCATTTAAATTATGGTTATCTACATTTCCGTATTTTACATTTCCTCCTATATTGTGAAAACCTGGTTGAGTTTCTACATCAACAGTCATAGGTTCTATGTGAAATTTATAAGAAATATTTGCTCCTTGTCCTCCTAATGTAGTTCCATTAGCTTGATATTTAAATTGATTAGCAGCTAATTGCCAAGTAATATCCCAATGTTTATCTTTATTATAATTTGCATTAAAAGCATTGTTTAAGTCATTATCTGCACTTCCTGGAGTAAAAGGTGTAGCTTTTCCCGAAGCTACGTTATTATGTCTTCGAGTAAGCGCACTAAAAGTTTGTCCCCCTTCAAGAAGACTTTGTACATCTATAGTAGAAGATTTTATATTAGCACCTACTAAATAATTATCTTTTTGTGTTACACTTTTAAAAGTTTTAAATGCAAAATTCTTTGAAGCAAATGTAAATAATTCAATATCAAAAATAGTGCCTTCTGCTCCTGTATAAGTAACATTAGTTGTATTATTAACTAATATTTGACTTTCTACAGAAACTGCTGTAGGTGTAGCTGTATCGTTTTCATAATATAAAGCAAGTATTTCTATTGTTTCAAAAATATTTAAATAATTAGTTGTATCAATGCTTATATTTATACTTTTTCCTGTATCTATTTTTATAGGTTCTCCTACATATTTAGGAACAGAGTCATACTCAGAAGAAATTACAATATGAATCATATTACTTGGAGGAGATATTAATGTTTCTTTTCCGTCGGATGTAATTAATCTATAAGCTATTTGATATTTTCCTGAATTTAATTTTCCTCCTCCAGCAATTGATTCTAAAATAGGTTGAGTATATTTTATATCAGGATATATATCTACATTTGAAACAGGAAAAGTATTAAGATCTGGATCAGCAATGTTTATTGTTCTAAATAAATTATTATAATCTGTCCAATAAATTCTTTGAGTAGACTCATTTTCAAATCTCCCCAATGCTTCTATAGGCCATTCTTTTTTGAAAAACAATAGCTCATTATAATAAATTAATTTAGGATAAACAGCTGGGTCTACTTCTCTAGTTGCTAAATCATATTGTACTTCGTAAATCCAACCTTTAGTATTACTATCATCTGCTACAAAAAGAATAATACTGTTTCTTATAGTAGTGTATCCTATAATTTCTGGTGATGACGTATTCCAACCTCCAAAAGCATTTCCTGAAGGAACAAGATCACTTCTTATAGGAATTACAAAAGACAGAGTATTTCCTTTCATGTTAGTGAAAGCTCCTTGAGATTCTCCTGTGTCAGTAGAAATTCTTATATCTTTAGCGTCAATGTACATGTTAGGCTTAATGCTATCATAAGCCGCATCTTGATTTATTCCGCCATATGTATTAACATGTCCTTCCATGAATTAAGTTTAAGATGTTGCAGGGTTAGTGCCCTGTGTAGCTGCGCTTACTATAGATATATTAGTAGTAGTATTAGCGCCTGACTTAGGTCTAAAATTACGTTGTTCGGGTAACTGCATATTAGCGAAGAAACTAGCATGTGCTTGTACATCAGGAATAGTTCTTAAAGTAGCATTCTTTACACTTTCTGCTTCATCAACTCCGTTCCATTGCTTGGCGTGGTTAACTGCTTGTGCAAAATACCAGTCTCTATCTCGTTCTATTACCTGATACACATCTGGACGAAGATGTCCTTGCATCCATAATTTCTTAGCTATTTTTAATGCTATATAATGAGAAGCTCCTTCTAACCATTGTTGCTCTGCAGGAACAGTAGGATAACCATTTTCATCTGTAGGAATAGCATTATAACTCATTGCTATAAAACCGCTATCAAAAGATGTAAAAATAAATCCTCCTTCAACAGTGTATGTTTGGGCGGATTCAGAAGTATAATCTCTTCTGTCTGTATGATATCTTTTGTGGAAATAATCAGTTGCCCATCTCATAGGAAACATACGACCTTTGCCGCACTCCGCATCTGATAAGCTTTCTACTCCTGTAAGAGAAGCTACTTGCCCAATCTTATGAAGATCAAAAGGTAGTTCTGCTCTACCGTCACATATTTTAATATAAGCAATATTGTTTTCTAAAGTCATAGGCACATTAGTGTGCGCCATAAATTCAGCCAACCATTCTACGCCTTCCTCTTCGTGAACGTCGTAATTAAATCCAAAGTCTCTAATTACTTTGTCTAGAATTGCTTTATATGAAACAGTCTTGCCCGCAAACATTAGCCTAGGTTTTTAAGAACAGATGCTAATCTATTTGCAATTCCTTCGGAAGAACCGTCTTTTAATGGATCCTCTGTTGATACAGATTTATCATCTTTATAAATCCATTCTCCATCTACTTTTTTACGAGTACAAACAGTTTTAATAAACCCTCCTTCGACATCTTCTACACGAACTTCTTCGTATCCTCCGTCTTCAAATTCTTTACGGTTAATTCTTACTGTTGTTTCTACTTCTGTAGGCGATCCCGTAGAATCATCCATTGATAATTTTATTTCATCCATAATAAAAAACTTTTCTGTTTGGGTCCTTAACTACTTCTGCAATCAACCTTGAGTATTGCCTAGAAGGTTTAAAGACATAAAAACTTTTATACTTTAAAACATTGGTTAACTTATCCCAATAGTGCTCATAAAACTCTCCGTCTGTATGATCATTTTGGTGATATATAACTTGTTTATTTTTTAAATCAATTATTTCTTCTTTAGATAAATTAGGGTGCTTTTCGTGCCAAAAACTCCAGGTAGCTTGCCAGTCTACTTTTAGACTTTTAGCTCTTGTACCATCTTTGTTAAAAAAATGTAATTGCTTACTTCTAACTCTAAATTTACCTACTTTATTAATTTTTAATTCTAATCCTAATTTAACTATTGCTTTACTAAAAGTAGTAAGTAATTCTTTAATAAAACTGTTGTACAAAGGTTTACTAATTATTTCTTCTTTAGCATTTTCTTTATAATGCTTATAAAAATCATTCTTTTTTATATTACCTTTTGTTTTTCCTGCGCCTCTTATCATTGCTTAGGTTGTTGTTGTGCAGGTGCTGCTTGTGCTGTGCCTTGGGTTCTAGAATCTTGTGCATCATTCATATCGTCAAATGGTGCGGCTCCTTTTTGCATCAACTGTTGTAAAACAACAGGTTTAATATAAGCCCATAACCATTGATTAATTGGATATGGTTTAGTAGTACTCCAACATGTAGTTCCGTCTGCACAATCTACATAATTAAGCAAAGTAGTAGGATCTTCAAATATCCCTCTAAGAGTAATGTATTTAATATTCTTAACAGCAGCGTCTCTACTAATTACGTACATATACTCATCATACAAAAATGTATAAATAGCTCTCTGTGTAGTTCGTCCGTGGCCTATAAAAGGAACTCTAGAATAATCTATTACTACAAACCTAGGTTTAGTTATATCAGCGGGTCCTACAGCTGCTATACCTTTTTTAAAGTATAACTCTATTGTATTAGGAATTTTCTTTTTAGTTCTAAGAATTTTACAAGCATCTGGCACTGTAATGCAACAATCTATAGGATTAACTAACTCTAATTCTAAACAATTAAGATTTTGCAGTACGTATGGATCTATTCTACGATTTTTATTATATTCGTTTCTTAGCCATAAAGACCTTTGTTCGTTAATTAAATCTGTGTAGAAATCATAAGAATATGACGATTCTATGGAGTTAATCGCTAATGATTCATCTATTTGTGCTTGAAGATCTTCTAAAGTTAGCATAGTAACAAATATATGATTTATTTTTGACTTTTATCTTCCCTGTCCTCTATATTTCTTTTTATAGTTCTTAGACGTTTTTAGATTAGAAGTCTTTGCTTTAGAGTGTATTAAAGGCCTTTTAACCTTAGCTGTTTCTTTTTGATTATCTAGTCTAGCCATTTTCTAATTGTTGTATCATTTGAAAATGTATTTTAGCTATTCTATCTCTGCCAGACTCACTCATAAGTATTTCATGGCATTCTCTGTAGTTTGTCATAAAAAAGTTTTCTGACAGTATAGCAGGCATAGTAGTATGTATAAGAACATAAAAATTAGACTCTTTATCAGGATCTCCGTCTCCCATTGATGGCCTCATTTTTCTTTCAGGAAACTCAGCCTTGGCTTTTTCATAAAGTACTGTTGCTATTTTATCAGATGTAGTTTCTCCTGGAGATGTGAAAACCTCCCACCCGTTTGCAGATTCGTCGCTGAATCCATTGGCATGTATGCTTACATAGACACAAGGTTTATCAGACGACTTAGCTAATCTATTAGCAGTTTCTACTCTTTCTGATAAACTAACATCTTTAGGAGTAGCTACTAAATCAATGTAATCAATATTATTAGCTTCACACATTTTAACTAATCTGTTAACAATAGCTCTATTAAATTCTCCTTCATATAAAACTTCACCGTCTGGCCATACAGGGGATCTTTTACCAGGAGTTTGATATACTCCGCTTATCATACCACCGTGACCGTTATCTAATATCCAAAGATATTTAGATCCTTCAGTATGTGGTTTAATAGACATATCAAAATCTGTACTACAATGAGGGCACGTAATTATTTTTTCCATGACTTTATTATTAATGCAGCTATTGGATACGCTAAAAATATTGTTAAAATGTATCCAAATACTTCCAATTTATTTTTCTTTAGCAGGTAACGCAATTAAACTGTCTTTTGATCGAAGAAACATTAAGCCTACAGCAAGCCATCCAGCCATACCTTCAGTTGTTTCTTTTTCTGTGTAAATCATTACTCCGCAAAATATAAGTATTAATGCTCCTAATATTGTTGTTACGTAGTTTGAAAATAATCTATTTTTCATATCTTTTTTTTTACAAATATAATTAATCTATAAACAGTATATATTATAACTGCTATAATTAGCCAATTTAAAATCTTTTTCCAAAGAGGCGTTTTCTCGTAATACTTTACTGGTATCTTTCTTTCTATAATCTTTTCTACAATTACAGTATCACATTCCCCATACACATAAATGCTCTTCTTTATTGTATCGTGAAATATTTTAACCGTAAGTCGTTCCTTTTGAAGTATTAAAGTGTCTCTAGTTATCTCTGTAAAGAAGTGCTCTGTAAATACTGTGTCATGAATAACACTAGGAATCTCAACAGTAACAGTGTCGTGTATTGTTATTGTATCAGTAGTAAGTAAATATGGGTGTTTTTCTATAAGCCTAATAAACCTTCTTTGAGGTGAACAGGATGTAATAAGCAGCAGTATAAGTAGGAATTTACTTACTTGCATGTATGGCATTAATAATTCTTAATTCCATTTGACCCATTTCAGTTTTTAATTCTGAAACCGATTTATCATTTGCTTGCCTATTTTCTTCTACTTGTAC
>Ga0207890_1000540_pt1 | contig 11069 bp, 14 predicted proteins | sample LinPmetageLP48_FD_184059 | JGI IMG/M metagenome (GOLD analysis project Ga0207890, IMG submission 184059) | Marine viral communities from the Pacific Ocean - LP-48 (SPAdes) | ecosystem: Environmental > Aquatic > Marine > Oceanic | place: Pacific Ocean | collected 2011-06-13
TACCCGAGGAATACAAAAGGTCGGTGCCAACCGTCTCGTCATTGATCGGGCCTTTGGGCAAAGGATGCACGAAGGTCTTCCAATCGCGTTCCGGATTTCCTCTATCCCCGCTAACGAAAATTCTTACGTGCGGGCAAGCGTTTTGGATCGCGGGCAGCAGCTCCTCGTATTTAGAAGACATGACCAGCACCTTCGATGCGCAATCTCCGACTATATAGCTGATCTCATTCGCGTTCAGATGACAGCTTATGGCTGTATAGAACACGCCCGACCGCTGCGCCGCCCATGTGAGTACAACAAATTCCAGACAGTTCTCAAACAGCAGCGCGATGTTTTCGCCCGCCTCTACCCCCAACTTTCGAAGTCCATGCGCAGCTTGATTGGATCGGCTGTCGAGTTGCCCAAAACTTAGGGTGTCGCCACTGCCTGCCATCTCATAAGCAATCCTTTCCGGGGCGATTTTCGCTGTGTAGGACGGATGCTTCATGGCCGCACCGCAGCATTGGCTGGATCGCAGGCTATCCTGTCATCAACAGAATTTTCAGCGCGCTTATCGCTGTGGTAAACCATCATCCCCTCCCAAGGCACGGTATCAATGCGCTTTTCTAGACAAGAGATGCTCCATCACCGTCATGCCTAACGCATAATTACGCATTGCTTAAAATTAATTCAAGCAATGCTTTACTTTTCGCGTAGATTTGCAATTCTCACTCAGGGCTACGGCAGAATGCAGGGCTCAAAAACAGTGCCATTAGGGAGTTTCCGCACACATATTTCGAGCAGCCCTAAACCACCCGACGTCAGCAAAGCAGAGAAGGTTAACCATGCCAAATATCCATGTTATCGCCGTGATCACAGCTAAACCGGGGCAACGCGAAGCCCTACTGGAGCTATTCAACAAGAATGTGCCAACAGTAAAAGCGGAAGAGGGCTGCATTGCCTACGAAGCGACAATCGACACCCAGAACGCAGGGCCTATGCAGGCCGAATTCGGACCAGACACATTTGTCGTTATCGAACAGTGGGAAAGCATGCAGGCGCTAGGTGCACATGCGGTAGCGCCGCACATGAAGGAGTATAGCACGCAGACCAAGGGCATGATCGCTGATCGCAGGATTCACATTCTATCGCCGTCGTGAGCGTGATGGCCTTGCAAAGCGGGGTGTTTGCAAGCACCCCGTGGCAAACACGATATGCAGCGCGCATGATCAATACCAAGGTACAGCCCGCGCTGCGTTTCATCATCGTTTTGTTGCTGTTACCCCTTACAAAAACAGCTCAAGAGGCACGTATATGGACGAATATGCAAAGCTCCGAAAAGGCGATCGAACGCGGCACCGCTTAAAGGAGGCCGCGTTAAAGCTATTTGCAGAGAACGGTGTGGAAAATGTTTCCATCCGGGACATCCAGCTTGCAGCAGGCCAAAAGAAGAACGGTTCGATTACCTATCACTTCTCATCCCGCGACGCGCTCATTCGTGAGTTGGTGCAGGACGTTGGAAAAACACTTGATGCCGGCAACAATCATCGGCTGGACGCCCTGGAGTCCAAGGGAGGTCCACATACCGTCCGCGAAGTCACAGCGATCATGATCCCCACGCTACCGGAAAGCGCTGATATAAAACCTAACGAAAAAGTCTATGGCCTGCGGTTTTTCACATCCGTGATGATAAGCCGTCGCGAGTTGTTATTCGAAGCAACCGCGGGCCAAGACCGGGGTACCAGACGCTGCTTTGCTGCCATCCGACGTCTGGCCCCTGAGATGCCGCCAGAGATATTACGACAGCGCATGATGCTGACGCTTATGTTCGGGCTTTCAGCGGGTGCGTCGATGGAAGCAGCGGCAAAGGATCAGGATGTGTGGAAAAACCTTTGGGGACAGGCGTCCGCACGATCCAATCTTGCGGATACCATGGCCGGGATTATTTTAGCCCCCATCTCGGACGAAACCCTTGCTTTGGTGACGCAAGAACCGTCTTCCAGATGACCTTCTCAAGGGATCAGCGCAGATAGTTCTAAACTGACTGCAATGGTGCGTGGGAATGATTTATCATTGACAAAAGCGACCCTTTCGACCTAAGGGAACGACTGCTCGCGATGGCGTCGCGATGCGCTCCCATTTTTTAATCCTGAACGCCTGGATCTTTAGACGTGGTCATTCTTGCGTCGAAGGAGTTCGTGATGTCTATCATTTCTCAAATGCCGCTGCGCAAAGCTTCCACATCGATTGCAGGTATGGTGGCCATGTCGCTTGCGATGCTTCTCCTGCCGATGGGAGACGCGGTCACAAAATTTTTAACAGGTTCTTTGGCCCCGGCGCAGATTGCAGCGACCCGTGCAATTGTGCAGGCAGGACTCCTTGCAAGCGCATTTGTGGTGATGCGTCAGCGCGTAAGCGGACGGCCGTTTTCCGTGTGGTCCTTCCTGTCTGGACAATGTGTTGCTGTAATCAGCCTTGGCCTGATCGCTGCTTTCAAGACAATGCCCATCGCAACAGCCATTGCGATCTTCTTTGTCGAACCGTTGCTGCTTACCCTTCTTGCGGGTCTCATGCTGGGCGAAAAACCCGGACCGCACCGCTATGCTGCAATCGGGGTCGGTATGATCGGGGTTCTGATGATCCTGAGACCGAATTTTGCCGCCTTCGGTCCGGCTGTTTTTTTCCCTGTGGCCGCGGCAATCGCCTACGCCCTGAATATGATTATTACACGTCGGGCGACCAGAACAGCGTCAGCGCTTACCTTTCAATTGGGTTCAGCAGTTTTCGCCAGCATCACTCTGACACTCATAATGCTGACGACCACCGACCTTTCGGCAATGAGCACAGTGATGACACCGCAAATTGCGCTCGGCCTATCTGGTGCCGGTGTTCTCGCGGCAGCCACTTTCTTGCTTATCGCCTACGCTTTCAGTCAAGCCGAAGCGAGCGTTTTGGCGCCTTTCCAGTATCTTGAAATCCTTGGCGCAACTCTGATCGGTTTTCTTGCCTTCGGTGACATACCTGACGAGGTGACGATCTTGGGCACACTCGTTATTCTAGGGTCCGGCATGTACGTCTTTCATCGGGAGCGTCGCGCCAACATGCCCGTACGGCGCACTCAGACACGCAGAGACCGCTAAAACATAGATGGGATAACTGCCTTCCGATGAGCGTTTATCCTGTCATCTCACCCAACATTTTATATCACCATGTCGCAGCCCGAACGACGAGATCGCGTCCCGATCTTCTAACTGGAGGAGTACAAACATGCTGACAGATATGGTGCTTGCCCTTGCGGGTTTCGGGGCCGGTGTGCTCAACGCCATTGCAGGTGGAGGAACCTTTTTGTCTTTTCCCGCTCTGGTTTGGGCGGGCGTCCCCCCGATAATGGCCAATGCCACGGCGACCTTTGCGGCACTCCCTGGGTATATGAGCAGTGCTTGGGCCTACCGGAACGACATCGAAAGAAACGGCACCCCGTCCCTATTCGCTTTGATCGCAACTGCCGTGTGCGGTGGATTGGCGGGGGCTGGGCTACTCTTGATAACGCCAGAAGATCTTTTTTCCGGCGTTGTGCCATGGTTACTGCTAGTCGCGACCGTGGCCTTCGCGGCCGGGCCGTCGTTTGTCCGTTACCTGACAGGCACGAGCCGCGGAATATCGCAACCAGGGGCGCTGGCGGTTGTTTTCGTTGTTTCTGTCTACGGAGGCTACTTTAACGGCGGTCTTGGCATCATGCTGCTGGCTGCGTTCGGTCTGATTGGTATGACAAACCTTCACCGCATGAACGGCCTGAAAAACCTGATTTCAATCGTGCTGTCCGTCGTTTCTGTGGCGACTTATATCTTGGCCGGATTAATCGACTGGAGCAATCTGGCCATCGTGGGGGTCTCGTGTGCTATCGGCGGTTATATCGGTGCGATACTGGCGCAACGCATCAAGAACATGATGTTCCTACGCTATTTCATCATCGCCGTCGGTCTCTTTATGACCGTCGTGTTTTTCGTACAAGGTGCCGGTTGATCTGCGACGGGCTACTGAGGCGTTACACCTAGTCATTCGGAGACGTTATCTTGCATATCCTAAAGTCACTTGGCCCAGCAGTTGCGCGTGTTTCGACAATCGAAGCCATGCGCGCAGGGTTTGGAGCTTTGATCGGGCTTGGATTAACGGGGCTTTTCCTGCTGTCCCCGCACGTCGACACCGAACTTGGCCTTTATCTCGTTGCGCCTTTCGGCGCGTCTTCAGTGCTTTTGTTTGCCGTGCCAAACAGCCCCCTCGCGCAACCATGGTCTGCCATTGTCGGGAATATAGTTGCAGCAATTGTCGGTGTTGCCGTCTGCTTGATGGTTGCCGACCCCGTATTGCGGGTCGCTTTGGCCGTGGGGCTGGCGATTACAGCAACCATTCTATGTCGCGCGGTCCATCCCCCGGCTGGTGCCGTTGCCATGACTGCAGCCATATCACCTGAAGCTATTGCTGATCTCGGCTTTTGGTTTGCCTTGGCTCCCATCGGGGTTGGCACTATAGCGCTTGTCTTACTCGCGACAATCTACGCGCGACTGACCGGTCGTCATTACCCATTTCGGCAATTTGATGATCCAAGCGCTCACGGAACCAACGATCGCAATTCGACAGAGCGCCTTGGTCTTTCTGAAGACGCCCTGGAAGATATCCTCGAACGCTACAGCCAGTCCTTTAACCTTGGTGTCGAAGACTTGGCCAGGTTGATCGGCGCAGCCGAACTTCAAGCTGCCGCCCGGTCGTCGGGTGTTTCAACGGCACAAGAAATAATGTCGCGCAACCTAGTCACAGTAGGCCCAAACACAGCATTGAAAGATATCGCCGACCTCTTTCTGAAGCACCGCTTCACCGCCCTGCCCGTGATCGAAGGGGATGGAACCTTCCTTGGTGTCATCTTTCAGATGCACCTCATCAATCAGGCTAGCGCTTCTGCGTCCCGCCACAATCGCAGCTACGGCAAGGCTCTCCGAGGGCTTCTGGATCGTGACCGCCGCAAAGCGCTGCGAGCTATTGATGTGATGAGCGTCACAGGTTCCCGCGCGACACCGCAGACGCCGATTGCTGCGTTGCTTCCATTGATGGCCGAGACGGACACTGATGCCGTGCCCGTCGTCGAGTTGGGAAAGATCGTAGGGATCGTCACCCGCACAGACTTGATCGCGGCCTTGGCCCGTAGCGTGGCGCGCGGCACCGCATCGCCCGCCAACAATGTAAACGTGTGAACTATTAAAACCGGCAGCCTCGTGACACGCAACACCTTGGCGCTAGCTAATGCCCAGCATCGCGTTTGAAATCTGACGCTGCATCTACTTTCGCAAACCAAGTCGAAGGATAACTCAAATGACTGTTAAACTCGCAATCGTCTATTATTCTAGCTACGGTACCAATCATCAAATGGCGACAATCGCCGCCGACGCTGCAAGGGAAGCCGGGGCCGAGGTGCGCCTGCTCAAGGCGCGCGAAACGGCCCCTGAAGAGGCAATCAACAGCCAAGACGCGTGGAAAGCGCATCACGAAGCCACGGCAGATGTTCCGGAGGCGACCGCAGACGATATGAAATGGGCAAACGCCTACCTGATTTCTGCCGGTACCCGCTTTGGTGTCATGGCCAGTCAGATGCGCGCCTTTATCGACACACTTGGTGGCCTATGGGCCAAAGGCGGGCTCGCCGACAAACCTATCTCGGCGATGACATCCGCGCAGAATGCACATGGCGGTCAAGAAACAACGCTGAGTTCACTTTACACGACCGCGATGCACTGGGGTGGATTTGTTGTGGCACCGGGTTACACCAATGAGGTCCTCTTTAAGACAGGGGGCAACCCCTACGGTTATAGCCACACTCAAGGTGCAGAGTTCACCGACGACGTGAAGTCCGCAATCGGCCATCAGGTCCGCCGCCTCGTGGAGGTTGCAGAAAAACTGACCTGACGGCCAAGCGAAATTCTCGGACTCCCTTTCGGCCCAAGCGAACTGGCCGAAAGGGCACCGGTCTTGATGGGTTCAGCGGAAATTTGACGATCACCTAAGGTGACAGTCCGAGGCTCTTTTAAACTTTTAGCTTTACTGCGTGTGGGCGCAGTCACGGCGTGCAACTTCAGTCCGGCTGATCCGAGTCCGTTCTGAGCGGGGCGTTGACCAACTGTATGCGTCTATATGGTGCAATGCTTCCGGCATCACGCAAAGCTCCGTCAATGAGACTGAAAGCCTCGTCACGGCAGGCAACCGCCAGTTCAAACTTTGGCACCCAGTAGCGGACGGTGTAGCAAATCCCGTTTTCTTCATAAGACTGTACACGAATGTCGGGCTTGGGCTCTTGCTGGATCAACTGTGCCCTACTCGGCGCTGACAGCATAATGTTGCGTGCTTTTTCAATCGGAAGAACATGGTCCAAGGTAATGTTCACTTGCGAGCGGAAATCACGTTTGGGGGCTGAATAATTTGTGATGCGCTGTCGCGAAATCTGACTATTGGGGGAGTGTGCGTAATTTTGTGCCCTGACGCCTTTAGTTACGCCATGGGAAAGCGTTCTTCGAACATGATGGCGAGTTGGCTTTTAACGCGGTGCCATTCACGCACAGATCGCTTCCACTCGACGGAAGTAGCATTGAGCGCCAAGTAGATCAACTTTGCTGCCGCCTCATCGCTCGGGAAGTGGCCTCGGGTTCGCACCGCGCGCCGGATTTTTGAGTTCAAGGCTTCTATGGCATTCGTTGTGTAAATCAATCGGCGCACTTCGGGCGGGTAGTCGAGAAACGGGATCACCTCGTTCCAGGCTCGGCGCCAGCTCGGTGCAATGGCCGGATAGCGCTTGGCCAGATCGCTCTCCTCGAACTCGGCCAGCGCAGCCTCGGCTGCTTCGACGTCCAAGGCGGTGTAGACTGCCTTCAGGGCTGTCGCCACGGCCTTGCGGTCCTTGTAGCTGGCGAAGCTCATAGAGTGGCGCAGCAAATGAACGATGCACGTCTGAACCTGGGCTTCCGGGAAAGCTGCCTCAATGGCCTGAGGGAAGCCTTTGAGACCGTCGACCACGGCAATCAGAATGTCCTGAACGCCCCTGTGACGTAGATCATTCAGAACCTTTGCCCAAAATTTGGCACCCTCGTTGGCCTGGAACCACAGCCCCAGAACGTCCCGGGTGCCGTCTGGACGGATCGCCAAGGCTACGAAGACCGCCTTGTTCGAGACCGCTCCATCACTGCGGATGTTGACGCGGATCGCGTCCATAAACACCACGGGATAGCAGGGTTCCAGTGGTCGGCTCTGCCAGGCGGTGACCTCGTCCATCACAGCCTCAGTGATCACCGATATCAAGCTGGGTGATGCCTCAAAGCCGTAAATCTCCTCAATGTGCCCTTGGATCTCACGGGTCGTCATTCCGCGTGCATACATGCTGACGATCTTGCGGTCGAACTCGGGAAAACGACGCTGATACTTGGCTATCAACAGCGGATCAAAGGTGCCGTTGCGGTCGCGCGGAATGTCCAGGATGACCTTCCCACTGTCGGTAGTCACAGTCTTCTGGCTGCTGCCATTACGACGATTGGGCGGATGGTTCTGGCCCTCCGCGACACCTTCTTCGCGCTCTGCCCCAAGATGTTCCTCCATCTCAGCTGTTAAAGCGCGTTCTGCCAATGCTTTGGTCAACTCGGCAAGAATGCCCTCCTTGCCGAATAGGTCGCCAGAGGACCGGCCTTCCATCAGTTCGTCTAATAGCTTTTTGTCGATGCTCATACGTGGGTCTCCTTATAGAGCAGTTACCACGCCAGAGCACAAAATTCAGGACAGTCCCCAATCGCGACACGTCTGTTAGTGATCTCTGCAAGGAGTTGGGGATCAAGCCTGTTACGCTCTATCGATACGTAGATCCAAACGGAAATCTGCGTGAATACGGAAGCCGCGTCCTCAAAATGCCTTAGGGTGTCATTCTGCACTCAGCCGGAATCCACCCCTTTCAGTGTGCCAACATAGCTCAAAAACGGTCTCGAAAACCGTCACATTCATTTTGGTCTTGGTATGCTTAGACATGGGGCGTCGCCGCCTTATGTGAATATAGGATCATCTGTGATTGATCGGAAGTTCTATATGTTTTGCCCTATTCAGGTCCGTACATACGCCAAAACTGATCTTCACCGAAATGGCGGCACCCACCGTCTCATGGAAGGTCGGATAGCGTGCCTTCGTCACAAAGGGGCGTCAGCAAATTTTCAGGGTGGGTGCCGAGATTACGGGCCTCCCATCGCGGCGGCCTTAGCCGTGAAACGGATAGGTCACCGATGCTCTATCCGGATGGATTAGCAGCCAGACGCAGAGTCGCAGACACTATAGGTAGTTGGTCGGACCATCAAGCCCAGCAGGATCGATCCAGACCATTTCGCGACTTTCAGAATGCGTGCGTTGAGACTTGCATGATACGCTATGTGTCAAGCCAACGGAATGCTGGAGATGGGCGCGTGCAGTCGCATTGCGTCCGGTTGCCACTCTACAGTTCCACGCGATACTTCCACACACCTTTAAAGGTGGCTTCAGGAATCTCAGTGGTTCAGGGGCGCAACTATGGACAATACGCATCAATAGACTGACCTGGCGAAAATCGTACCTTCGCCGCAACTATTTCCGTCAGGCGAAAATCGCTGATTGCGGCACTTGAAGGTAACATGCAGTCTCCAGCCCCATTAGCCGCCCAACGAAATACTCACAGGCCCGACTGAGAGCGAATTCGAAGGCTTAAGCCTTGTCTCCCGCAACCCTTTGATCAGGGCGATCGCGGATGCGGATGTCCCGGGCAAAAAATGATTTGCACCCCCGTTGCCTAAACCGGTCATGTCGATCGTTGACACACCAAGCGCTTCAAGTTGGTCACGATCATCCAGCGAGCCAAGCCGATCGGCCCCACCCGAAAGGCCTGACGATAGCCATAGCAATCGGTCATTGCGCGCGACGGCAACAATAAACGGTTGCGGCAATCGGCCCAGGGCAGTGGCTTGAGATCGGAAAAGATCCATGTCAATGTCTGGAGAAATCAAGGTAATCGAGTTCAAAGCGTTCAGTGCCTCGCGGTCTCCTGTCAGGGCAATTTGTCTCAGAGCCTCCATGATCAGAAGACATCCCATCGAATGGCCGACTACGGAAACTCGGAGCTGCTCTTCCTTTAGCAGATCGAGCAAAAGCTGGGCGAGCGCGTCGCGGGCGATCAATACACTATCGCGGTCATAAGTGTATTCCAACGGATCGGCGGCTGACGGCCAGGCAAAATGTATCTGCGGACCTCGCATTTCATAGTCCCAAGCAATCTGGGCATGGCGATAGATCGCTTCAGAGAAATTATTGTTGTAGCCATGAACGAATAGCACAGCCTCTTCTCCTGACTCGGCTGCGCCCGACAGGGCAGCCTTAAGAAGGCTCTTTGTACTTGGCAGCGTTTTCGCCCCAGCGAGAGCGAAGTGGCGCGCTGGATCAACTTCACGGGCTGGAGGCCATTCAATAGTACCGATTTTGTGCGTGGGGGGGATTGAAATGGTGAGCTGCGCGAATTCCAGCGTTTCCGCACGGCCTTTGCCATAGGCAATTGGGGCGGGGTCCGCGACGCGTGAAGTCGCGACCAAGATATGTTGCATACCTTCTGTCCCATCAGATAGGGGCGCCACAGAAAAACTACCGCGTGGGGTGCATCCGGCTGCCATCGCTGCACTTGCAAAAGCAAGAAAGCGTCGGCGGTCAGGGAGAGAATTTTTCACAAAACGGTCTCGCTCGTGATTGATGTCGGTCATAAAAAATTACACGCGCCGGCATTTTCTGCCAGCGCGTGTCGGTGAGCCTACCAAGTATCTTACCCTTTGTCTTTTATGGCAGTATAAGAATCTAACCCTTGACGACCCAATCGCGAGCAGCGGTTTCTTCAGACTTGTCAAAGGTACGCATTTCGAGCGGCATCAGCGGGCCCATTGCCGTTACCAACGTGCCCATCCACTTGGGAGCACCAACTACGGCGTAGCGACCTACCTTGCCGATCGCGCCGAACTTGGACATCATGGTATCCTTGTCAGCCAGCAAGCTCAGATCGAATCCTTCGTAATCTGTCATGCTCACCATAAGATTGATCTTTCCATGCTGCTCTACCGCGGGTTCTGTCGCAAATATTTTGAGGTTTAAAAGTCAGCAACCATTGGATGCAGTTATGCTGCGAGCGCTGCAAATTGCTCGAATGGTAAGACCCCGTTTTGACCCAGTTGGCCCTTGTGGATCATATGGGCTGTCTCAATTCCGGCCAGCGTGGATGCTGCCGAATGCAGCGCCTTGAAACCAAGCATGGGCCGGGTAATTCTTTTGATGAAACGGTGGTCCTGTTCAACGACATTGTTGAGATACTTGGACTGGACAATCTTGATAGTCTTTCCAGAACCGGTGAACTTGAGGATTACGTTTAGACTTTGCAAGCCAGCTAGATTGGCACCGCTCTTGTCGATGGCAATTCGATCTGGGACACCGCTGGTGCCAACGGCCCGCTTGAAAAACCTTCGCGCAGCGGCGGTATCGCGGCGCTCTGACAGCATGAAATCAAGGGTTTGGCCATCGCGGTCGACCGCACGGTAAAGATACGTCCACTTGCCGCGAACCTTGATGTAGGTTTCATCCATGCGCCAAGAAATGGCTGTCGGCCTCTTTCTGGCTTGGGCATTTGCTGCGATCAGCGGTGAGAATTTCACCACCCAGCGGTTCAACGTGGCATGATCGATTTCGACGCCGCGTTCAGCCATGATCTCCTCAAGATCCCGATACGAGACACCGTAGCGGACATAGAAAAACACAGCGTAAAGGATCACGCTCTTAGGGAAATGGTTCCCTTTGAATTCAATCGTCACGGTTAGGTGCTCGCTTTCAAAAACAAAAACGCACACCTACCACTCGCGAGCCAGTCTGACCAACCGCGCAAACTTTGCGACAGAACCATTCGAGGTGTCACGCCTTTCCAATTTCCCGCCATCGCGGTTCTAAGGAAACCAACTTGCACAGCCCGGTTCACGATTTGGTAGTCAGTTCAACCACGCCAGGTAGATTGCCATGAC
>Ga0207890_1000542_pt1 | contig 11004 bp, 5 predicted proteins | sample LinPmetageLP48_FD_184059 | JGI IMG/M metagenome (GOLD analysis project Ga0207890, IMG submission 184059) | Marine viral communities from the Pacific Ocean - LP-48 (SPAdes) | ecosystem: Environmental > Aquatic > Marine > Oceanic | place: Pacific Ocean | collected 2011-06-13
AGTTGTGAATTGTTTTAGATAATTATTCATAAAGTATTTTTTGTATTTTGTTTCAAATAAAACTTTTTTGTCTTGCTGTAGTGGTAAATTTTTTTCATAGCTCCAACTAGAAGATCCAGCATTAGCATTCTGAGCCATTTGAGCGTCCTCATCAACACTTGTGTCTTTAGATATGTAAACGTTCCAAGCAGCAATTACGTCTTGTTCAGAGCTCATTAAACCAGCTACCTCAGCATTTATAAAAGGAGCGACTTTTTTTTCAATTTTGCTCATATCATATTTAAGCATGTTTTTACCCTGGCCATTTCCAATATCTATAATTTCATAATCAGGCGTGCCGTCTGAATTCATTACTATATATTCTTCTGTAATTTTAGCTGCTGATGTTAATTCTCCGTTTTCGCCAATCATTTCTTGAGCAAATAAGCCAACTTCGGTTAGCAGCCGTAGCATGTTTTTATTTATATCCGGGGTAGAAACAACCAATGAGGTTTCTGACTGAAGAAGCGCGTTTAAAGCTGCACTGTTTATTACTAAAGGAGTTTTTAAAGCTGGTCCCATAAAAACTATTTGTTGAGATCCGTCCGGAAGCAAGTCCAAAAAAGCATTATAACCATCTGTTTTAGAAAACCCCGGCTTACCCATCATTAAACTATTAGCCACTGTATATTTGTAATTATTATTTGGATCAAAATTAGGCTCTTCTGTAACACTAAATTCTGATATTAATGAAGATAAAAAATCTAAAGAAGCTTGAGGTGATTCTTCAAGGTTTTTAATTCCAGCCAACTCCATAGAGCAATGCTCTGAAATACATTTGTTAGATTCAATAGCTATTTTTAATTTAGCGTATGTTTTACCAGCGTTTCTGTAAGCATTGTCTAGCAATTGAAAATTGTAATCACTTGTGCTAGCTACAAATTCTTCCTTATAAGCTATAGCATTACTTTCATTAAACTGCTTTAAGTAAAGATTTTGAAATAAATTTTTGTTTTCCATGTTTTTATTCTTTTGGTAAACTTCCTAAATACGCTCCAGCCATACCAGTTATGCCGCCTATAGCGCCAGTTATAGCGCCTGTTCTATCTGAATTAGCTTGTGCTTCAGCTTGACTGGCAGCGCCAATCATAGCGGCAGTTCTATCTAGTTGTTGCATTTGACGCCCTTCTCTTGTAGAAAACATAAATTGTTCTCCAGCTACATCTGCTTGTTGCAATCTTTGCGCTTCAGCCATTTGTTGTTGTTGTAAAGTTTGTTCCCCAGCTGCTCTTTTATCTTCATTAGCTTTTTCTTGAGCCTCAATACTTGCGGATACACCTTTTTTAGATTGTAAAGCAGCTTGTGCTAAAGCAGTGGCTCCGCCGGCACTTGCGCCCGTTGACCTTAAAGTGTCTAAAGTATTGGCTAAAGATATATCAGCTTCTTCTATTTGCATTTCAGCAGCTCCTGTAGCTACAGACAAATTAGCAAAAGGATTGCTTATCATGCCACTTAAATCTTGAATTCCCTCGTAAGGATTTATTATTTCTTGTCTGTTTGCTTCTAAACTATTTAGTTTTCCTTGAAGTTTTCTTTTTTCTTTTGCTGCTTTTTCTGCTCTTTTTGATGCGCTAGCGGCTCCAAATATGCCTCCTATTATGGAAGCACCTCCTCCTATGATTGCCGCGGCTATTGGTATTGGCATAATTTTATTTTTTTATTATTAATATCCATTATTCATTGTGTATACGCTTTCAACTGAAAACAAAGTTTTTTCACCGCCAAGATCCGTAGTGCTGTCTGTTGACATTTTAACTGTAGAATAAAATCCTTTAATTCCGCTAATAGATTCACCAAATAAAACTTCACCTATAGCAGCTTGGCTATTATTTAATAAATTAGCTACATATTTATTTTCTTTTCTTAAAAATCCACAATAATACCTATCAAGATCTGGATTTATTGTAGAAAAAATAGTATTATAATCTACTTGACTAACCGCTCCGCTAAAGCTTAAAGTGGCTCCTAAAGCAATTGCCATTATTTGTGATGCAGTAAGCAGCCCCGTTGTGCTATTGTAAGAAACAACAGTAGTGCCTGGACTTATGCCGGCGCCGTTTATTACAGAGCCCGCGACCGCTAGTCCGGTAAAGGATTGTGTATTTAATAAAACAGTTGTTACAGTTGAAGCTGCTAAAGTTACTCCAGATCCTTCTGTTAAAACATATTCGCCTTCACCATAGCTTTTTATTTTAGAAATGTTATTAATATTTTCAGCACCAGTCCCTGTATCTTGGCTAATTCCCCAAGCTCCATTTACACTTCTGCTTTTACCTGTTTCATCAGAAATAAAATTTTCAACTTCCCAGCCATTACTTCCTTCATAAGCTATAGTTTTAAAGCTTTTTGAATTTGTTGGATTTGGATTAAAAATAAATTCTATAGAGCTTTTTCTATCAACTCCATAAAAATTTCCTCTATTAACTCTAGGGCTATAGTGTCTCCAAAGCTGCGCTGCTCCGCCGGTAGTTTTAACTGTATAAAAATTATTTTTTAAACTAAATGCTTGGTCGGGCTCATAAGAAAAAAAGCTAACCCACCCTTGTGCCCTTTCATCAAAATTTAATGTTTTAGCATTCTCATTTGTTGAATCATCTGATTGAATAGACACTAAATATTCATTGCTATATATATCGTAGCCGCCAATAATATTAACTCTTGACTTGCTTAAAGATTTTCTAAAGAAATCTTTCATACCGTAACTTGATATTTCAGTTAAACCATCTTTAGATAACCTTAAAATAACATTATTATTAGTATCTGAAAAATATTTTCTATAACCATAAACAGCAAAACTTCCAGGGTTTCTACTTATACCGTATTCTCCAGTATAAGGTTGTATTACGCCTATAACTAAATTACTTGATGTTACAGTGCCTCCGCCTTCTGCAGAATATATAGCGTCTTTATCTATTAATGCTCTTGAGCATTTAAGCTCTTGAAATATAGAAAGATTTGTATCTTCGGCGTATAATTTTTGTATAGATCCATTTGCAGGATCAGCTGTTTTAGTTATGTCTTCCGCAACCGAAAATACATTTGTTTGATTAACGCCAGTTCTAGAATTAAATACACCTGAATATATTAAGCTATTAACTCTATTGGTAGACTGAGGCTCGTCTTCTACAATATATGCTTTAGCTCCATAATCTACACTAGTGTTATTATAACCGCCTCTAATTCTTGATTCTTCAATAGCCCAGTTAAAAGCACTAGAGCCAGTGGTAGAAGATGCATAGCCGCCTATTGCAGATGGAATCCCAAAAGAACCATTCCAAACAGGTAAATTGTTTTTAACTATTTTTTTTAAAAAAAACGTATTAAAATATTTTATTTCTAATATTGCACCTGCCATAATTAATTATTACTTAATTTTAACTTAAATTACTTATATTATTTCAAAGTCAACGTTAGCAGAAGCAGCTTGACTAGCAATGCCTGGATATGCGTTAAAATGAAATAAGTTGCCGTTTTGTTGAGTTGATACCGCTGTTGGTGTACTATAATTGCCCGATCCTCCGGGTTTATTATTTACTGGGTCATTCAGTATTGGCGCACACCAATTGGGAGCAGCGCAATCGTTAGTTCCTCCCCCAGGTGGATTAGCACCGTATTGAGCTCTAATAGTATCGATTCGAAAAGCTGTCCAAGGAGATGTAACTATAGCTGAATTTATTCCGTTATTATTTATTAGGTATGTATTTCCGCCTTGCGTAACTGATTTTGGCACAAAATACCATGGATTTTCATTTGCTTTTAAAACACCTTTAAATACATAAAGAGAAATACCCGCTTGAAATGAATTATCAATATCTCTGTTAAATCCTATTGTTCTAGTAGCTGGATTATGAGAAGTTATAAAAAATCTATTATTACCAGTTATTTTTGGAGGACTCACCCCTGCACCAGCTATTGAATCGGACGCAAATGCTTGTGCTAAAATATCAATTACTTGAGTTCCCAGTGATGGTGCTGTGTACACAATTGTGTTAGTGCCTTTGCTTTCTATAGTTAATAAAGCTTTTACAAATATAAATTGCCAGTCAACATATGGGCCTTGTGCTCCAGCAATATCGCCAAATAAAGTTGCCACTTGAACTTGATTGCCATTTTCGTCAGGTGAATTTTTAGGTATAACAACAGGAGCTGTTGGATTACTTGGATCTATACCACTGTAATTTAATAATGAATTACCTGATCTGGTTTCATTACTGCTTCCGGTGGCCTCTGCAGTGTTGTTTCCAAAAAATCCGCCAGCATACATGTACCAACCAACCTCATCTGCAGCTAAGCCAGGAACAGCGGTGGTGTCTGTAAAATCAATTAAAGTCATTGGAAAGCTAATCCAGTCGTTAGCAACCAAAAAAGGAAAAGTGTTTGAAATAAGTGGTTGATTTGTAACTGCATCTAAAGTTATAGGTGAGCTTATAAAATTATTTGTTTTTAATCTAGTAGCTATATTGTTTATTTTATTTTCTGGCACTTGAAGACGCATATCTATATTAAACACGCGATCTATAAAACCACCCCCCGCGGCCACCGAAGGATCTGCTATTCTAACTGTAACTTTATATAATTTAGCAGGTAATGTGGTCTGAAGAGACTGAGAGTTAATTAAAGTGCATTGAAGAAAAGGAGATTCCGAAGGATCCGTTCCAAACTCAACAAAAGGAGTGCTTAGCTCAAAAATAGGCACCCCATTTAATTGAGCAAATTCATTATTGTTTACAAAAATTTGATTTATAATTGTAAATGTTAAATTTTGACTTGTAAAAGAGCCTTCACCTGCAATTCCTCCATTTTGAAGGTTAGGATTATTAGCGCCATTTGTAGCTCTTATGCTTAATATATTTGTATCTGATCTTTTAGCATTTACGTCTAATGAGCCAGCTGCCGAAACCACGGTATTAGTTTCAATTAAGTAATAATTTTTAGCAACAGGCGGTACATTTGCTAAGTTAGCGTTTATTTGTAATCCCGCAGTTACTGTACCTCCAACAGTCGCTGTAAATGTAAAAGTAAAATTACGTCTAAAATTTGTATCAGAGTTTTCGTTATCTGGAAAAAAGTAAACATTATCGTAATATCTTTTTGAAGCAGGTACATCCGGGTCTTGATTTACATTTGTAGTTCTAATATTCCATGGGCCAGGGGTGTTGCCACTTTGATTATCAATTAATCTAAAATAATCATCATTACCTATTCCTTGCGGATCTATAACAGATTCTACGTTTCCGCTGCTAGGATTTGTAATAGTTACATCTGTTAAGTCTAAAGTATCACTTGCTGAAAACAAAATTTCGTTTCCAAAATCATCTATTAAATTAAAGCCATTGCCAGCTAAAATGTTATTGCTTCCGCTTACACCTCCTAAGCCCTCAGTAAAGGGCGTAGTATTCCAATTGTCTATGCCAATTGCTCCTAAATCTTCTTGGTTATTTATAATAGCTCCGTTTAAATCTGATATTAAACCGGCTGTAGATGTTTCCCAAAATATATCAAGCAAGCTTTCTACCGCTTCAGTTTCATAAACTGCCAAATACTGAAGTCCAGGAACAGAAGGTGTAAAATTTGGAGAGCCGTCAGTTTTAGTAAACGTAAGCTTTGTTCCTCTTGCTAATTGAACGTCTACTTCGGTATTATTGTCTTTAGCAAATAATGTAATAGTGGCGTTTATAAAGTTTGCATTACCTGGCGTGCCAGTCGCGGCTGCAAAAGCACCTACATATGTTTCTTCAGGAACTCCTTGCCCAGACACAAGCATGCCCACAACACTTGGTATAGGAACTGTATCTGATTCAACAGACACCGCGGTTATTTTTACTGTATTACTTGGATCGTCCGCAGCAATTGGAGGGCTTGCGCTTGGATCTCCTTGAATTACAGTAGCACCTGCCACAGTATAGTTAGTTGAAGAAATTTGCCCTATTTGAGATGTAGTGCTTATTTTAGCTATAAAAGGATTACTCTCGAAAGAATAAAATTGCGGGAAATTATTTGGAAAAGATGGATTTGTAAAATTATAATCAAATAAATCGCTTAAAGTAGATATAGTTGAAACCGTATCTGAAGTATTAAGTGGAAAATATTGTTCATTACTAAGACCTATATTAGATGCTCGACCGCTTGTATATGTAATAGTTGCACTTGTATTTACTACTCTACCATACAGTTGGACTGAACTTCTAAACTGTCTTTGCTGAGGGCCAACTTCCGTTAAATCTTTAGGAATTTTATTTATATTGTCATTTATAAGCGGAAAATGAGAAGTGCTACCTAATTCTAATATTTGATCTTGTGGATATGCCGCCATAATCCCAGGTAAATAAACATTGTAATATTCTTGCTCTGTTTGTTTTACAACAACTTTATAGGAATACCATCCGCCAGGATTATAATTAATGCTTGTGGTATCTCCATTGTATAAATTTGTAAGTATAGGCTTATTAACTTTAACCTTTAACGAATTGCCAGGCCAAGAATTTATATTATCTCCTTCGTCTAAATACGGACTGTATAGCGTTGAATTTTCAGATAATATAACGCTTGACTGTCTGCCAAATCTGTCAGATAAAACAAAACCTATTTGGTAATTTCTGTTTGTTTTTACAGAGCTATTAGGGTATTCAATTTTACTACTAGTGTTTTCAACATTGCCTCCAGGTAAAAATGAAAAAATAACCGTACCTGCTGGAATTACAACTGTATTGCTTAAAGTTATATTTGCCGTTCCTGATTGCCCTGTTTGCCCATTGCTAGTAGTACTTGTTACAATTGTGCCTGTAGGAATATTAACCCCAAAAGTATTTGAAGAAATAACCATACCTGAAAAGAATCCTAAAGGCGGATTTACTAATTTAGCAAAAGTTATTCCGTTAATAGAAGTACCGGTTACAGCTCCTCCCGCATAAGTTGCAATTATTTCATTTATTTCAAAGTCAGATTTAGCAGTGCAAGTTACTTCGTAATCTATAGTTGAAGGGGGAGTTAATTTATTTTGAAAATTTGCATATATAACTCTATTACCTGCAACTTCCTGAGCAAAAGATTTAACTGGAACTTTATCATAAACTCTTAAAAGCTCAGGGCTTGGAAGCGTTTTAGTTGGCTTAGTAGAACTGTAAGTGTAAACGTAATAATTAGGGTTAGCTATTGTTAAAATAGCATCATTAGAAATATTTGCTATTGCTTTGTCTATTTTAATAACACCTGATAAAGGATTGCTAGGGTCCACTGGTACAAAGCTTGTTATTAAACTATTATTTGGTATTCCAGAACCCTCTAGCGTGCTACCTATTTTTACTCCGCCTTGTATATCTTTAATATTAATATTGCCTCCAATGCCAATACCCGCTTGATTTCCATTAACTTTACAAATGCCAGCAGACTGCTCAATTGTAGTTATTGGTATTGTTTCTACAACTTTAACTGCTAAAGCATCTGACTCTTTATATAATATGTCTATTTCAGATATTTTTAAACCATCTCTTAAGGTGTAATTAGTATACGGTAAAGGTATTGCTAATTTTATTTCATTGACTTTATTTTCCATAAAAGACACAACAGTGCTTCTATAGGTTTCAGATTGATCGTCTATTTTTTTTAAACCTTCTTCGTTAACATATCTAAAATAACCATCTTGTTTTGGTATAAAAGCTGACTGCGTAAAAGGTGAAAATATAGAATATTCATTATCTACAAATTTGAACCTATAACTAAAACGCGCAAATTTATCCTCTAAAAAATCTGGATCCCCTAAAAACTGAAAGTTATAATAAGGATTTGGATTAAAAATTATTTTGTATATAGCACTATTTGGTATTGTTGGGAATACGGCTGGAGTCCCTGAAGAAGTAGCTATTGTAACGGTCCATTTTTTAGTAGTAGAATTATAAACTTTAGCAAATATAGTAGCTAAAATACCAGCAGCATTAGCTATTTTAGTTATAGCTCCACTGGTGCCAGATATATACCCTATATCAAAATTACCTACTGGAATATTGCCTATAACACTTCCTGCATCTAAATCTATTGTAACGCCTCCTGCAGCACCTGTTCCTGTAACTAACCCGGATCCGCCGTTTGGCAAGAACTCGCTATTAACATCTTTCATTGTTGTTTCGTATCCAGCGGTTAAGTTGCTTTTTTGAAAAAGCTCCATGCATGCATACGGATTATATTTAGCAACCGAAATTTGATCTTCAGTGGTGTAATAATTAGGATTTATATTGCTTCTATCGTTATTGGCTAATGAAACATTTATAACTCTAGGTTGATTTCTATTGTCTGTAAAAAACAATAAATTTTCTAAAATATTTAATCCATAAAAATGATTAGTAGTTGAAAAATTAAGAAAAGCACCTGTTACAAGAATTGTTACGTAATTAGAATCAACATTGTAAGATGCTATAAAATTTTTAGAAGAAGGGCTGTGGCTAGGCTCATTTGGATTATCGTCTGTGTAGTTTGTTAAAAATAAATAAACAGTGCTAGAAACTTCGTCAGTCAAAATGCCTATACAGGTTAAACCAGCAACACCGGTTTTTGTTTGAAAATTAACTTCTAACGCATTACCTAATACGTTTTCTAAATTTCCAACTTCTGCATTTTGTGATTTACTTATTTGAGCATTTCTAGCATCTCTGTATTCGCCATTTGGCACTATACGAGCATCCAAGTCTTTATTCATCTTGGATTTTAAAAAAGTATTTTGAACTTTAGCCATTAAATTTTAGTGTTTAATCCATTTAGATTTGCCTCTCATAACTTGAACAATTTCATCAAGCTTAATATTTGATAATCTTATTTTTGTATTTCTTAATTTAGCCCTTCTATCTTTTTGTAATCTTTGAACCAAATATTCTTGTTGCCCAGACCTTGTGGACACTATAGAATATAGTATAGACGCATATAAAGCGTCTTCTGCTAACTTAGGTACTTTAGTGTCTAAGTCATAAGCTAAACCATCAGAAATATATTCTAGCACAATAAGCTTTCCAGCTAAATTACTAGAAAAAGACATTTTGCCTTCTCTTTCATCCATGTTAAACCACCCATTTATCTGAGATGTTTGAGGGTCAAGGCCGTATTGTCTTCCCCAATTCCAGCTGCCTTCAAATCCGTAAGCGTTTTGAAAATCAACAGCTTCATCTATATTGTTAACTAGCTGACCGTTTATTAAATTGTCATTAGCTTTTTTCCATCTTTCAACCGTAAGCGAAGTTCCTTCAATGTTTTCCCCAAAATTGTCTTGAGTTGGCACGCCTACTTGATCTTGTATAGGCGTTTCAAAAGGAGCTATAGTTAAATTGTTTGCTGGATATATAATTCTTTTTACACCTAAAGGATCTATAAAAGATACTCTAACATAATTTACGTAATCTTGAGGCAGTATAACACTTAAGCTAGCGGGTATGTTTAGCTCTTGTGAATGAATACTTTTTAAAGTGTCATAGCTAAATTCTTGCAAACTTCTTTTTGCAAAAAACAATACATCAGACTTTTTAGCGTTTTGTATTAATTTACCATCACCTACATAGCCAACCATAAAGTTGTCTACAGCATCAGTTAATTTTATGTATTCGTAGCTTCCGTAATTATCTTCTACAGTATTTCCATAAGCTTTTTCAGCTTCTGTTTGACCATATTTACCTCCGCTTAATACTTTTAATTGTATTACAACTTTAGTGCTGGAAGGCAAGCCTGTTAATGTTATAGCATTATTTTCAACAGTATAAGCTAATACGTATTCACTATATGTGCCTGGAATTCCGGTAGGGCTTGTATAAACTTTAAAATTATTTAAAGCATAACTAGCGTCTGTTGGATTCCAGCTACCAAATATTAAGTCCGTGTCAAAAGTAGCAATAAATGCTTGTGTGTTAGGATTTGGCAGTACCGCTAGCGATGAAAAACCTTGGGCACCTTGATAATATTGTTGATTTGTTTCAGTTATTAAACCCATTTGTTACTATGATTTTTCGTTAATTGATGCCTGCTGAGCTTCTTGAGCTGCGGCCTGTATAATTGTAGGATCGTTTATTATAATTCCACAGTATTTTAAAATATTTATTACTAAATTATTTTGCTCAGAAATATCTAATTGAAAATTTACTGAACTTGCAGGGCTATTTAAATATTGTCCTAAAGATCCTACAAAAAACCCCCATTTTGGAGTAGTTGGTTTAAATATACAATTAACCAATAAAGCGTCAGGATTAGGATTAACTGATAAAGCCAATGTATTTGCTACATTTGTTTTAAAACATAAAGGATATTGCCTTGTAGGTGCAGTTAATTTTGATCTTATTAATTTATTATAATCTTTTTTGCTAGCTAATTGAGTTATAGAATTTTGATTAGTATTGCTTACAGAAGGAGGCTGTGAAGTAGAATTATCGCTATTATACTGCGATATAATATCTCCTATTAAGTATATTTGACCAATTAAACCTTGATTGTTAGGGTCAGTATATTGCCAAACAAAATTAGCTGTGTTATAAACAAAACTAACTTCATTTTCAAAAGGATATAATCTATAGTCAATATTTTTAAATACATTAAAAAACTCTGTATCGTTTTGAGTGTTATTTTGATTTTGACGATTTAATTGATTACCGTCTGGAAAATATGATTGAAATATCTCATCTTGTACTTGAGTCGCTAAACTGTTAAATTCAGCAGGTGTTATATAACCTCTTTGTTCTTTGTTTATAATATACAAGACTGTTTGATATACTGTATTTATATTTACCGCCATTTTTTATTGTGTTATAATATAGGGCCCGAGTAAACGAGCCCTGTATTAATATTACTTGTTTTTATAGTTTTTTATCTATAGATTTATAGATTTCTACTCCTTCATCTGTTTTTAAGAAAGCCGCAAACGCTGAGTAAGGGTTTTCATCAAAAGGAACGTTCATTAATTTTCTATCATTTGATCCCCATGCAAAAGTACGTTGATCT